>Ga0207655_1000036_pt1 | contig 356747 bp, 314 predicted proteins | sample KBSM44metaG_FD_184398 | JGI IMG/M metagenome (GOLD analysis project Ga0207655, IMG submission 184398) | Miscanthus rhizosphere microbial communities from Kellogg Biological Station, Michigan, USA - KBS M4-4 metaG (SPAdes) (version 2) | ecosystem: Host-associated > Plants > Roots > Rhizosphere... | reverse complement strand
AGGACCTGGTGTACGAGAAAGAGGATCTGCTGATTTCCGGTCCGGGCAAATACCCGGAATATAACTTCTACCGGATGGCGGGTATGGCAATCGACGGCAAAGATAAGGGCGAAGCAGAGAACGAAGCTAAGCCTATCGACGTCAAGAGCCTGTTACCGTAAGGAGAGGGCAATGGAATTCGCTTTTTATATCTGTGGCCTTATCGCCATCCTGGCCACGCTGCGAGTGATTACGCACACCAATCCGGTGCATGCGTTGCTTTACTTAATCATTTCGCTTCTGGCTATTTCCGGCGTGTTCTTCGCGCTGGGCGCCCACTTTGCGGGTGCGCTGGAGATCATCGTCTACGCCGGGGCCATTATGGTTCTGTTCGTGTTCGTCGTCATGATGCTGAACCTGGGCGGCTCTGAAATTGAACAAGAGCGTCAGTGGTTGAAACCGCAGGTATGGATTGGCCCGGCGATTCTGTCGGCCATCATGCTGGCAGTGATCGTTTACGCGATTCTCGGCGTTAACGATCAGGGTATCGACGGTACGCCGATCAGCGCGAAAGCGGTCGGTATCACGCTCTTCGGTCCGTACGTACTGGCCGTTGAACTGGCGTCGATGCTGCTGCTGGCGGGTCTGGTTGTTGCCTTCCACGTTGGCCGTGAAGATCGTGCGGGCGAAGTGCTGAGCAACCGTGCGAATGACAGCGCGAAAAGAAAAACGGAGGAGCGCGCATGATCCCCTTAACACATGGACTGATCCTCGCCGCGATTTTGTTCGTTCTGGGCTTAACCGGTCTGGTTATCCGCCGCAATCTGCTGTTTATGCTGATCGGTCTGGAAATCATGATCAACGCTTCCGCGCTGGCCTTTGTGGTCGCCGGTAGCTACTGGGGCCAGACCGATGGTCAGGTGATGTATATTCTCGCCATCAGCCTTGCGGCTGCCGAAGCGAGTATTGGCCTGGCGCTGTTGCTGCAGCTCCATCGTCGCCGCCAGAACCTGAACATCGATTCAGTAAGTGAGTTGCGTGGATGAACATGCTTGCCTTAACCATTATTTTCCCGTTGATCGGCTTTGTGCTGCTGGCTTTCTCCCGCGGTCGCTGGTCGGAAAATCTGTCTGCCACCGTGGGCATCGGCTCTATCGGCCTGGCTGCGCTGGTCACCGCTTACGCGGGTATCGACTTCTTTAACAACGGCAAGCAGGCGTTCAGCCTGCCGCTGTGGACCTGGATGTCGGTCGGCGATTTCAACATCGGTTTCAGCCTGGTACTGGATGGTCTTTCCCTGACCATGCTCTCCGTGGTCACCGGCGTTGGTTTCCTGATCCACATGTTCGCCTCCTGGTATATGCGCGGTGAAGAGGGTTACTCCCGCTTCTTCGCCTACACCAACCTGTTTATCGCCAGCATGGTTGTTCTGGTGCTGGGTGATAACCTGCTGCTGATGTATCTCGGCTGGGAAGGCGTGGGTCTCTGTTCTTACCTGCTGATCGGTTTCTACTACACCGATCCGAAGAATGGCGCAGCGGCCATGAAAGCGTTCGTCGTGACCCGTGTGGGTGACGTGTTCCTCGCTTTCGCGCTGTTCATTCTTTACAACGAACTGGGCACGCTGAACTTCCGCGAAATGGTGGAACTGGCGCCAGCGCACTTCGAAGCAGGCAACAACATGCTGACGTGGGCAACGCTGATGCTGCTGGGTGGTGCCGTGGGTAAATCCGCGCAGCTGCCGTTGCAGACCTGGCTTGCGGACGCGATGGCAGGCCCAACGCCTGTCTCCGCGCTGATCCACGCCGCGACCATGGTGACCGCCGGTGTCTATCTGATTGCCCGTACCCATGGCCTGTTCCTGATGACGCCGGAAATTCTGCACCTTGTCGGTATCGTCGGTGCGGTAACTCTGGTGCTGGCGGGCTTTGCCGCGCTGGTTCAGACAGACATCAAACGCGTTCTCGCTTACTCCACCATGAGCCAGATTGGTTACATGTTCCTGGCGCTGGGCGTGCAGGCATGGGACGCAGCGATCTTCCACCTGATGACGCACGCGTTCTTTAAAGCGCTGCTGTTCCTCTCGTCCGGCTCCGTCATTCTGGCGTGCCATCACGAGCAGAACATCTTCAAGATGGGCGGTCTGCGCAAATCGATTCCGCTGGTGTATGTCTGCTTCCTGGTGGGTGGCGCGGCGCTGTCGGCCCTGCCGATCATCACTGCGGGCTTCTTCAGTAAGGACGAAATCCTTGCGGGCGCCATGGCAAATGGTCATATCAATCTGATGGTGGCAGGTCTGGTCGGTGCGTTCATGACCTCCCTGTATACCTTCCGTATGATTTTCATCGTCTTCCACGGTAAAGAACAAATTCACGCTCACGCAGGGAAGGGGATTACTCACCACCTGCCGCTGCTGGTTCTGCTGGTGCTCTCTACCTTCGTTGGCGCGATGATTGTGCCACCGTTGCAGGGCGTACTGCCGGATACTACCGAGCTTGAGCACGGTCGCGTTCTGACGCTTGAAATCACCTCCGGTGTGGTCGCTATCGCAGGCATTCTGATTGCTGCATGGCTGTGGCTGGGCAAACGTACTCTGGTGACGGCTGTCGCTAACAGTGCGCCAGGCCGTCTGCTGGGCACCTGGTGGTACAACGCGTGGGGCTTCGACTGGCTGTACGACATGATCTTCGTTAAGCCGTTCCTGGGCGTTGCATGGTTGCTGAAACGCGATCCGATGAACTCCATGATGAACATCCCGGCAGTGCTGTCCCGCTTTGCAGGTAAAGGCCTGCTGTTGAGCGAGAACGGCTATCTGCGCTGGTATGTGGCATCCATGAGCATTGGTGCGGTCGTCGTGCTGGCGCTGCTGATGGTGTTGCGTTGATCTGAGATTGGGTTTGCCCGGTGGTACAAGCCGGGTCTACAAGAGCGTAGGTCGGATAAGCGTGAGTGCCACCCGACATAACAAACCCAGTCCGAAGTGAATGTTCCATGAGAATTCGTTGAAAATCGGCCCCGGCTGGGGCCTTAAAAAGGAATAAAAATCGCCATGTTACTACCCTGGCTAATATTAATTCCCTTCATTGGTGGGTTCCTGTGCTGGCAGACCGAACGCTTTGGCGTGAAGATGCCGCGCTGGATTGCGCTGATCACCATGGGATTGACGCTCGCGCTTGGTCTGCAACTGTGGTTGCAGGGCGGCTATTCTCTGACCCAGTCTGCGGGTATTCCGCAGTGGCAGTCTGAATTTATCCTGCCGTGGATACCGCGCTTTGGTATCACAATCCACCTCGCCATCGACGGTCTGTCGCTGCTGATGGTGGTGCTGACCGGTCTGCTCGGCGTTCTGGCGGTGCTCTGTTCCTGGAACGAGATTCAAAAATACCAGGGCTTCTTCCACCTGAACCTGATGTGGATCCTGGGCGGCGTTATCGGCGTGTTCCTTGCCATCGACATGTTCCTGTTCTTCTTCTTCTGGGAGATGATGCTGGTGCCGATGTACTTCCTGATCGCGCTGTGGGGCCATAAGGCATCCGACGGTAAAACGCGTATCACGGCGGCCACCAAGTTCTTCATCTACACCCAGGCGAGTGGTCTGGTGATGTTGATTGCCATCCTGGCGCTGGTGTTCGTGCACTACAACGCGACCGGTGTCTGGACCTTCAACTATCAGGACCTGCTGAAAACGCCAATGTCTCACGGCGTCGAATACCTGCTGATGCTGGGCTTCTTCATTGCGTTTGCGGTGAAAATGCCTGTGGTTCCATTGCACGGCTGGCTGCCAGATGCGCACTCCCAGGCACCCACGGCGGGTTCCGTTGACCTGGCGGGGATCTTGCTGAAAACCGCGGCTTACGGTCTGCTGCGCTTTGCGCTGCCGCTGTTCCCGAACGCCTCCGCTGAGTTTGCACCGATTGCGATGTGGCTTGGTGTGATTGGTATCTTCTACGGCGCATGGATGGCTTTCACGCAGTACGACATCAAACGTCTTATCGCGTACACCTCCGTTTCCCACATGGGCTTCGTGCTGATTGCCATCTACACCGGCAGCCAGCTGGCGTACCAGGGGGCGGTGATTCAGATGATTGCACACGGTCTGTCTGCGGCGGGTCTCTTCATCCTCTGTGGTCAGCTGTACGAACGTCTGCATACCCGTGACATGCGCATGATGGGCGGTCTGTGGAGCAAAATTAAGTGGTTGCCAGCTCTGTCGATGTTCTTCGCAGTGGCGACGCTGGGTATGCCGGGTACCGGTAACTTTGTCGGCGAATTCATGATTCTGTTCGGCAGCTTTAAAGTGGTTCCGGTCATTACGGTTATCTCCACTTTCGGCCTGGTCTTCGCGTCCGTTTACTCGCTGGCGATGCTGCATCGCGCTTACTTCGGTAAAGCGAAGAGCCAAATCGCGGCGCAAGAACTGCCGGGAATGTCGCTGCGCGAACTGTTCATCGTTCTGCTGCTGGTCGTACTGCTGGTGCTGCTGGGCTTCTATCCGCAGCCGATTCTGGATACCTCGCATTCCGCGATGGGTAACATCCAGCAGTGGTTTGTTAATTCTGCTTCTAATACAAGGCTGTAAATCGCCATGACAATAACTCCACAACAACTGATCGCGCTGCTACCGCTGCTGATCGTCGGATTGACGGTGGTGGTTGTGATGCTCTCCATTGCGTGGCGACGCAATCACTTCCTGAATGCCACACTGTCGGTTTTAGGTCTGAACGCTGCGTTAGTCTCCCTCTGGTTTGTTGGCCAGGCGGGCGCAATGGATGTCACCCCGCTGATGCGCGTTGACGGTTTTGCGATGCTGTACACCGGGCTGGTCCTGCTGGCGAGCCTGGCGACCTGTACCTTTGCCTACCCTTGGCTCGAAGGCTACAACGACAACAAAGAAGAGTTTTACCTGCTGGTTCTGATTGCCGCCCTCGGCGGGATCCTGCTGGCGAACGCGAACCACCTCGCGGCCCTGTTCCTCGGTATTGAGTTGATCTCACTGCCGCTGTTCGGCCTGATTGGTTATGCGTTCCGTCAGAAGCGCTCTCTGGAAGCGAGTATCAAGTATACGATTCTGTCTGCTGCCGCCTCGTCTTTCCTGCTGTTTGGTATGGCGCTGTTGTACGCACAGTCCGGTAACCTGTCGTTCGTGGCGCTCGGTAAGAGCCTCGGCGACAACATGCTGCACGAACCGCTGCTGCTGGCGGGTCTGGGCATGATGATTGTCGGTCTTGGCTTTAAACTCTCTCTGGTTCCGTTCCACCTGTGGACGCCAGACGTGTATCAGGGCGCTCCGGCCCCTGTCTCCACCTTCCTGGCGACAGCGAGTAAAATCGCGATCTTCGGCGTGGTGATGCGTCTGTTCCTGTACGCTCCAGTGGGTGACAGCGAAGCGGTGCGCGTGGTGCTTGGCATTATCGCCTTCGCCTCCATCATCTTCGGTAACCTGATGGCGCTGAGCCAGACCAACATCAAGCGTCTGCTTGGTTACTCGTCTATCTCCCACCTGGGTTATCTGCTGGTGGCGCTGATTGCCCTGCAGAGCGGCTCCATGTCGATGGAAACCGTCGGTGTTTACCTGGCCGGTTACCTGTTCAGCAGCCTCGGCGCGTTCGGCGTCGTGAGTCTGATGTCCAGCCCGTACCGTGGTCCGGATGCCGATTCACTGTTCTCCTACCGTGGTCTGTTCTGGCACCGTCCGATTCTGTCTGCGGTAATGACGGTGATGATGCTGTCACTGGCGGGTATCCCGATGACGCTGGGCTTTATCGGTAAGTTCTACGTGCTGGCCGTCGGTGTACAGTCTGGCCTGTGGTGGCTGACGGCTGCGGTGGTTATCGGCTCCGCAATCGGTCTGTACTACTACCTGCGTGTGGCGGTGAGCCTGTATCTGTCGGCGCCACAGCAGCTGAACCGCGATGCACCAACCAACTGGCAGTACAGCGCCGGCGGTATTGTGGTGCTGATCTCCGCGCTGCTGGTACTGATCTTCGGTATCTATCCGCAGCCGCTGATCACCCTGGTGCAGCATGCGATGCCGCTGATGTAATGGTCTCAGACATAAAAAAACCCGCCTCGGCGGGTTTTTTATTGCGGGTGAGCAAAGCGCCACCCGGCAATCAGACTCAAATCAAGCCAGCTGTTTGCGGCTAATCAACGGCCCATCAATCTTCTTCATCGAACGATCCAGCACTTCCTCAATCACCGATGACAGCTCGTTAAGCTCAAACTTCGCCACGTAGCCATCGGCCTTCACCTTGCGGATATGGTCTTCGTTGGCGTTTCCGGACAGGGAGGAGTGGATCACCACCGGAATATGTTTGAGGATCTCGTCGGATTTGATTTTGCGCGTCAGCGTAAATCCGTCCATTTCCGGCATCTCGAGGTCGGTCAGCACCAGCGCGATTTTATCGGTGATCGGCACGCCTTCGGCCTGCGCCTGTGCAGCCAGCACGCCAATTTTTTCCCACGCCTCTTTGCCGGTGATATGCAGCTGGGCCGGGATGTTCATCGCCTCCAGCCCTTTTTCCAGCATGGAGCGGGCAACCTTAGAATCTTCCGCCACAATCGCCACCGCGCCAGGCTTGATGTTGAATTTGCTGATTTTCAGGTTATTGGCGTGCAGATCGTGGTTCGCCGGGGTGATGTCATACAAAATCTGCTCAACGTCGAGCACCATCGCCAGATCGTTGGTATCCGTCTCTTCATCGAGGCAGGCGATGCTGGTGATGTAGCGTCCGCTGACGGCGGTTTCCGCCGCATGGACCTGCTTCCAGTCCAGACGCATGATGTTTTCTACCGACTCCACGGCAAACGCCTGCACGCTACGGGCATACTCAGTGATCAGCAGAATGTTCAAACCGGTGGCGGGTTTACAGCCGGCCACCGCCGAAAGATCGATTACCGGGATCACCTGATCGCGAATATTCACCATACCCATCAGCGGCGACTTCATGCCAGCGGGCTTGGTGAATTCCGGCATCGGTACAATTTCACGCAGCTTAAAAACGTTAATGCCAAACAGCTCAGACTTGTTCTCATTCAACGAGGTACCGAGGCGGAACAGCAACAGTTCAAACCGGTTCGACAGGGTCAGATTGGCCCTGTCATCAATATCTTTCTGGAAATTATCCATTTTACCCTCAAGTGAGATGCTTGCCTTTTAATCGTTATCGGCACGCCGAGGGAAAAGTGAAGGGCTAAACGCAAACCTGCATGAAATCGTGGGCCAGCTCGCACTCTTTGAACACTTCCCGGCACTCCGCCAGCAGCGCCGCGCAGCCCTGGGCATCGTAGCGAGAGCTGACGTGGGTGACGATCAGCTTCTGCACGCCCGCGTCTCTGGCAAGGGTTGCCGCCTGACGCGTAGAGCTGTGCCCACGGCTGTTGGCTTTCTCTTCCATCGCCGTCTCAAGCGTCGCCTCGTGGACCAGCAGATCAACGTTGTGCGCCAGAAGCAGCGCTTCAGGGCAGGGCGCCGTATCGCCAAATATCGCCACTTTTTTACCGGGAACAGGGGCCGAGAGATAGGCCTGACCGTCAACAACGCGTCCGTCATCCAGCGTCACGGTTTCGCCATTTTTCAGCTGCTGGAACAGCGGGCCTGGTTTGATGCCGTCGGCAATCAGCGCCGCGGCGTCCAGTGCGCCGGGTTTGTCATGTTCTTCCACACGATAGCCATAGCACTCCACCGGATGATTCAGCGGCTGCGCGGTCACCGTAAAATGCGCGTCCTGGAACACCACGCCTTCAGCGATCTCGATCACCTCCAGCGGATAATCGGTCCACGATCCGCTCAGGCGCAGCGTAGTCTCGACAAACGCCCGAATGCCCTTCGGACCGTAGATCGTCAGCGGTCTGGCGTTCCCGGCCATCGAGCGGCTGCACAGCAGCCCTGGCAGGCCAAACAGGTGGTCGCCGTGCAGGTGAGTGATAAAAATTTTATCCAGCTTGCCGGGGTGATACGTGGTGTGTAACAGCTGATGCTGCGTCCCTTCACCACAGTCGAAAAGCCATAAACCCGCGTGCGTCGGGTGCTGTAAATCGAGCAGGATTGCCGTCACATTTCGTGATCGGGTTGGCACACCGGCGGACGTACCGAGAAAAATCAGTTCCATAACATCATCAGACTCTATGACTCACGAGAAGTGTTTAGTATAACGGGATGATACTTAAGAAGGAGCCTGACATGATCCAGTGGCAAGATTTACATCACAGTGAGCTGACCGTTTCCGCCCTTTACGCGTTACTCAAATTACGTTGCGAAGTGTTTGTCGTCGAACAGACCTGCCCCTATCAGGATATCGACGGCGATGACCTGGTCGGTGAGAACCGCCATATCCTCGGCTGGAAAGATGACGCGCTGGTGGCGTATGCGAGGATTCTGAAAAGTGAAGACGATTTCGACCCGGTGGTGATTGGCCGGGTGATCATCAGCAGTAACGCGCGAGGTGAAAAACTCGGCTATAAGCTGATGGAGCAGACGCTCGAATCCTGCAAAAAACAGTGGCCAGACAAGGCGTTATATCTCGGCGCGCAAGCGCATCTGCAGCCATTCTATGCCCACTTTGGGTTCGCCCCGGTGACAGAGGTGTACGACGAAGACGGTATTCCACATATCGGCATGGCGAGGGAAGCGAAACAGGCGTAATAGCCTGTCGTTGTCTATAGTTAGGGACTGAAGCACTCACATGGAGAAAAATATGTCATTTCAATCCTGGGATTCCCGTATCGACGACGACCTGGCGCTGCTTAGTGAAACACTGGAAGAGGTGCTGCGCTCTTCAGGCGACCCGGCAGACCAAAAGTATATTGAGCTGAAAGCGCGTGCTGAACAGGCGCTTGAAGAAGTCAAACACCGCGTCAGCAATGCCTCCGACAACTACTATTACCGCGCCAAAAAAGCGGTCTATCGTGCCGATGATTACGTGCACGAAAAACCGTGGCAGGGCATTGGCGTAGGGGCGGCTGCCGGCCTGGTGCTGGGACTTCTGCTCTCCCGCCGCTAAGTTTATGCAAAAACGGTGACCCCTCCCTAAACGTGGGTACTGCTTTTTACGGTAAGTACCCCGTATAATGTGAGGTTTTAACAGGGAGAGGTCAGCGTGCATTCGATTTCAATTGCGATTGAACGTCTTGGTCAGTTTCTGGCTCAAGCGTTTCCGCCGACACCCGGCACGCGTCATGTCGACGTCTCTTTCCCGTTAAACGATGCCTTCGATCCCCTTGCCTGGCTGGGTGCTCAGGTGGCCTATCCTCAGTTTTACTGGCAACAGCGTAGTGGTGAGGAAGAGCTGGCCGCCCTCGGCGCGGTGCACCATTTCTCGTCACTCTCGCTCGCCCGCCAGTTTCTCCAGACTCACGAACTTTCCGATGACACCCGCATTTGCGGCCTGAATGCGTTTGCTCCTGAAAAAAGCCACCTGTTTCTGCCGCGCCTGCTCTGGCTGCGGCTGGGGGGCGTGGCGACACTGCGACTGAACCTGTCGAGCGACCATTCGCTTGCGGATGATGCGCAGCAGGCGAGAGCCTTTTTACAGCAGCTCTCACCCGCCAGAACAATTACCCCGCTCGCTCCGCACAAGGTGCGCGAAACGCATCTGCCTGAAAAACCGGAGTGGCTGCGGCTGATTTCGCAGGCCACCGAGACCATTGCCAGCGGTGCATTCGAAAAAGTGGTGCTGGCGCGGGCGACGGATTTGCACTTTGACCGGGGCATCAACGCCATCGCTCTGATGGCGGCCAGCCGTCGGCTGAACTTCAACTGCTACCATTTCTGCATGGTTTTCGATGCTCACAGCGCGTTTATGGGCTCCTCGCCGGAGCGCTTATGGCGCCGACGCGGCAACCACCTTCGCACCGAAGCGCTGGCGGGCACCGTGGCCAGCCATCCTGACGATCGCCAGGCTCAGCATCTGGGCGAATGGCTGCTGGCCGACGACAAAAACCAGCGTGAAAACATGCTGGTGGTGGAAGACATCTGTCAGCGGCTACAGCACCATACCCAGGCGCTGGAAGTGCTTCCGGCGCAAATCGTTCGTCTGCGCAAGGTGCAGCATCTGCGCCGCTGTATCTGGACCGAGTTAAAACACCCCGATGACGAGCAGTGCCTCCAGCTATTGCAGCCGACGGCCGCTGTCGCCGGTTTGCCGCGCCTGTCAGCGCGCGATTTTATTCAGACACATGAACCGTTCGACCGGGAGTGGTACGCCGGATCGGCCGGATACCTCTCTTTGGCACAAAGTGAGTTTTGCGTGGCGCTTCGCAGCGCGCGCGTCAGTGATTCAGCAGTCAGACTGTATGCCGGGGCAGGGATTGTCAGTGGGTCCGTGCCTGAGGACGAGTGGCAGGAGATAGAAAACAAAGCCGCAGGGCTGAGAACACTGCTCCTTATGGATTAATACTGAGTCGCACATTCCCGATTCATATCAAAATTCAATCACTCTCTATTATTTATACTGTGTCTTAATATTGATACCGGACAATTTCATGTCAGTAAGTTCTTTTAACCGCCGCTGGGCGACGGTCATTCTTGAAGCCCTGACGCGCCATGGCGTCAGGCATGTGTGTATTGCGCCGGGCTCACGTTCTACGCCGCTGACGCTGGCGGCGGCAGAAAACCGGGCGTTTATTCATCACACCCATTTTGATGAACGCGGTCTTGGTCATCTGGCGCTCGGGCTGGCAAAAGTCAGCCAGGCACCCGTGGCGGTGATTGTGACGTCCGGTACGGCGGTGGCAAATCTCTATCCGGCTCTGATTGAAGCCGGGCTGACGGGCGAAAAACTCATTCTCCTCACCGCCGATCGTCCGCCCGAACTGATCGACTGCGGCGCCAACCAGGCGATCCGCCAGCCGGGTATCTTTGCTTCTCATCCATCCCAGTCGATCGCCTTACCGCGCCCGACCCAGGACATTCCCGCCAGCTGGCTGGTCTCGACGCTTGATAACGCGCTCGGCTCCCTGCGCAGTGGCGCACTGCACATCAACTGCCCGTTCGCCGAACCGCTGTACGGCGAAATGGACGACACCGGCGTTGAATGGCAGCAAGCCCTCGGCAACTGGTGGCGCAGCGATAAACCCTGGCTGCGCGTACAATCTCATCTTGAAAGCGCCAGACAGCGCGACTGGTTTTTCTGGCGACAAAAGCGCGGCGTCGTTCTCGCCGGGCGCATGAGCGCCGCCGAAGGCAAACTAGTGGCCGAATGGGCGCAAACCCTGGGCTGGCCGCTGATTGGCGATGTGCTTTCGCAAACCGGGCAGCCGCTGCCGTGCGCCGATCTCTGGCTGGGAAATGCCAAAGCGGTAACGGAACTGTCGCAGGCACAAATCGTGGTTCAGCTCGGGTCAAGCCTCACGGGTAAACGCCTGTTACAGTGGCAGGCCACCTGCGAGCCTGAAGAATACTGGCTGGTGGACCCGCTGGACGGACGGCTGGATCCGGCGCACCATCGCGGGCGTCGTCTGGTCAGCACCATCGACGAATGGCTGGATGCGCATCCGGCGGAAAAACGTCAGCCGTGGGCGACGGATATTCCGGCGTTGTCGCGTCAGGCCTGGGAGTTAACCTCCCGCCAGTGCGAAGGCTTTGGCGAGGCTGAGCTGGCGCACCGCATCCGCCACTATCTGCCGGAGCAGGGCCAGCTGTTTGTCGGCAACAGCCTGGTGGTGCGTCTGATTGATGCCCTGTCAAAACTGCCGGCCGGGTATCCGGTCTACAGCAACCGTGGCGCCAGCGGGATTGACGGATTGATCTCTACGGCGGCGGGCGTGCAGCGCGCCAGCGCGAAATCGACCCTGGCGATTGTCGGGGATTTATCGGCGCTGTATGACCTGAACGCACTGGCACTGCTGCGCCAGGTCTCTGCGCCATTTGTGCTGATTGTGGTGAACAATAACGGCGGGCAGATTTTCTCCCTGCTGCCGACGCCGCAAAGCGAGCGCGAGCGTTTCTATCTGATGCCGCAAAACGTCCAGTTTGAACACGCCGCGGCGATGTTTAGCCTCAAATACCATCGCCCGGAGAGCTGGGCCGATCTCGACGACGCGCTCAGTCGCGCCTGGCGGCAGCCGGGCACCACGCTGATTGAGCTGGTGGTCAACGATTCCGACGGCGCGCAGACGCTGCAAAGCCTGCTCGCCCAGGTGAGCCATCTATGATTCTGGCCGGTCAAAGGCGTGCCGGTAAGCCAGGGTTGCCCTGGCTGGTCTTCCTGCACGGTTTTTCCGGCGACTGTCGCGAATGGCAGACGGTGGGCGCTAAGTTGCCCGATCATCCGCAGCTGTATTTGGATCTCCCAGGGCACGGCGGTTCACAGGATATTGCCGTCTCTGGGTTCAGCGACGTGAGCCAGCTGCTGACCAATACGCTGGTTAGTTACAACATACTTGACTACTGGCTGGTGGGGTACTCCCTCGGCGGCCGCGTTGCGATGGTTCATGCTTGTCAGCAGCCGAAAGGGCTGGCGGGGCTGATTGTCGAGGGCGGTCATCCGGGCCTGTGCGACGCGACAGCGCGAGAGACGCGAGCCGAATCTGACCGCCGCTGGGCGCAATGTTTTCGCGATGAACCGCTGCCGTCAGTGTTTCGTACCTGGTATCAGCAGCCGGTTTTTGCCTCACTGACTGACGCGCAGCGTGACGAACTCATTGCCCTGCGCAGCCAAAATAATGGTGCGACGCTTGCCGCCATGCTGCAGGCCACCTCCCTGGCGAACCAACCTGACTTACGCGCGGCGCTGAACGCCCGCACGACGCCTTTTCACTATGTGTATGGCGAGCGCGACGAGAAGTTTGCAGCCCTCGCGGCTGAACTTAACGCCGAACGCCATGTGATTCCCAATGCCGGACACAACGCCCACCGGGACAATCCCGCTGCGGTTGCCGCGAGTCTGGCGCAGATACTGCGTTTTCGAATAAAGGACATCCCATGATCTACCCTGATGAACAAATGCTGTATGCCCCCGTTGAATGGCAAGACTGCTCCGAAGGCTATACGGATATTCGTTACCACAAATCGACGGACGGTATTGCCAAAATCACCATCAACCGCCCTCAGGTGCGTAACGCGTTTCGTCCCCTGACCGTGAAAGAGATGATGCAGGCGCTGGCCGATGCTCGTTACGACGATAACGTCGGCGTGATCGTTCTGACCGGCGAAGGCGACAAAGCTTTCTGCGCGGGCGGCGATCAGAAAGTGCGCGGCGACTACGGCGGATATCAGGATGACTCCGGCGTACATCACCTGAATGTGCTCGACTTCCAGCGCCAGATCCGCACCTGTCCGAAACCTGTCGTGGCGATGGTCGCTGGCTACTCCATCGGTGGCGGCCACGTGTTGCACATGATGTGTGATCTGACGATTGCCGCGGAGAACGCCATCTTCGGCCAGACCGGTCCTAAAGTCGGCTCCTTCGACGGCGGCTGGGGTGCGTCCTATATGGCGCGCATTGTCGGTCAGAAAAAGGCGCGTGAAATCTGGTTCCTGTGCCGTCAGTACGACGCCAAAGAGGCGCTGGATATGGGCCTCGTCAACACGGTGGTGCCGATTGCCGATCTGGAAAAAGAGACCGTTCGCTGGTGTCGCGAAATGCTGCAAAACAGCCCAATGGCGCTACGCTGCCTGAAAGCGGCGCTGAACGCCGACTGCGACGGTCAGGCCGGTCTGCAGGAGCTGGCGGGTAACGCCACTATGTTGTTCTACATGACCGAAGAAGGGCAGGAAGGCCGCAACGCGTTTAACGAAAAACGCCAGCCGGACTTCAGCAAATACAAACGGAATCCGTAATGCGTCGCGCGCAGGTATACCGCTGGCAGATACCCATGGACGCGGGCGTGGTGCTGCGTGAACGGCGGTTAAAAACCCGTGACGGTCTCTTCGTCCATCTGCAGCAGGGCGAAAAGCAGGGCTGGGGCGAAATCTCGCCGCTGCCGGGCTTTAGCCTTGAGTCCCTTGAGGACGCCCAGGCCGCGCTGCTGAGTTGGGTGAATGCCTGGCGCGAAGGGGCTTCTCCGGCACTGCCGGAGGTGCCTTCTGCCGCCTTCGGTATTAGCTGCGCGCTGGCCGAGCTGGACGGCACGCTGCCGGACGCGGCGGATTACCGCGCCGCGCCGCTCTGCTCGGGCGATCCGGACGAACTGTTTGCCGCCCTTAGCGCTATGCCCGGCGAGAAAGTCGCCAAGGTCAAAGTGGGCCTGTACGAAGCCGTACGCGATGGCATGGTGGTCAATTTGCTGCTCGAAGCGATTCCGGATTTGCGTCTGCGTCTGGATGCAAACCGCGCGTGGACGCCGCTCAAGGCGCAGCAGTTCGCGAAGTACGTCAATCCGGCATATCGCGATCGCATCGCATTTATGGAAGAGCCGTGCAAAACCCGCGACGACTCGCGCGCCTTTGCGCAGGAGACGGGAATTGCCATTGCCTGGGATGAAAGCCTGCGTGAAGCGGATTTCCAGTTTCTCGCCGAGCCGGGCGTGAGTGCGGTGGTGATCAAGCCGACGCTGACGGGCAGCCTGGATAAGGTGCGCAAGCAGGTGGCTGCGGCCCATGCTCTCGGCCTGACGGCGGTGATCAGTTCCTCCATTGAGTCGAGCCTTGGCCTGACGCAACTGGCGCGGATTGCCGCGTGGTTGACCCCGCAGACCATTCCGGGGCTGGATACGCTCAATCTGATGCAGGCCCAGCTGGTGCGTCGCTGGCCGGAGAATACGCTCCCGCTGGTGGACGTTGAGGCGCTGGAGCCACTGCTATGAGCTTTACCGACTGGCCGTGGCGGCACTGGTGTCAGCAAAAAGCCGACAAACCCGCGCTGCGCCTGAACAGTGACACGCTGACCTGGCATCAGCTGTGCCAGCGCGTTGATGCGCTGGCAAGCGGCTTCCATCAGCAGGGCGTGCAGGATGGCGATGGGGTGATGCTGATGGCGCAAAACCATCCCAGCACTTTGCTGGCCTGGCTGGCATTACTGCAATGCGGCGCGCGGATTTTACCCGTCAACCCGCAGCTTCCACGTCCGCTGCTGAATGTATTAGTTCCCCAGATGACGTTGCGTTTTGCGCTGGTACTGGATGGCGAGTTCGACGGATTGCCACCGGTGTTGATGCGCGAATCAGCAGGTCACTACGCCGCCCCCTGGCAACCCGCGCGGCTGGCGTCCATGACGCTCACCTCCGGTTCGACCGGTCTACCAAAAGCGGCGGTACATACCTGCGATGCGCATCTTGCCAGCGCGCAGGGGGTGCTCTCTCTGATGCCCTATGGCGACGATGATGACTGGCTGCTTTCCCTGCCTCTTTTTCATGTCTCTGGACAGGGGATTTTGTGGCGTTGGCTGCTGGCCGGCGCGCGATTAACCGTGCGTGAAAAACAGCCCCTGGAGCAGATGCTGGAAGGCTGCACGCATGCCTCGCTGGTGCCGACGCAGCTCTGGCGTTTGCTGAATCACCCTGATCCTGTCGCCCTCCGGGCCGTCCTGCTGGGCGGCGCGGCGATCCCCGTTGAGTTAACCCTTCGGGCGCAAGAGCAGGGCATCAAAACCTGGTGCGGATACGGGCTGACAGAATTCGCCTCGACAGTTTGTGCCAAAGAAGCCGACGGGCAACCGGATGTCGGGAGTGCGCTACCGGGGCGCGAGGTCAAGATTGTGGAAGGTGAGGTCTGGCTCCGGGCCAAAAGTATGGCCAGCGGCTACTGGCGCGACGGTGGATTAGCGCCGCTTGCCAATGCGCAAGGCTGGTTTGCTACCCGCGATCGTGGAGAGTTACATGACGGCCGTCTGACTCTTGTCGGGCGCATGGATAATCTCTTTTTCAGCGGCGGAGAAGGCATTCAGCCAGAAGAGCTGGAGCGCGTCATTAGCGGGCATCCGCTGATTCATCAGGTTTTCATCGTGCCGCTGGACGACGCCGAATTTGGTCAGCGACCGGTGGCGGTGGTCGAATGCGCAGAAAACGCGGATATCACGACCTTCCCGGAGTGGGTGGGCGATAAGCTGGCGCGTTTCCAGCAGCCGCGGCACTGGCTGGTTTTGCCCGCTGAGCTAAAAAGCGGTGGGATCAAAATCTCCCGTCGGGCGCTGCAGCAGTGGGTGAACGCTTTTCTGAAAGGCTAGCGTTTTCAGGCAGCTGCGGCGGCTGGCTAACGCCAGAAAGTTTCAAATCGTTACAATCTAAACGTCATACGCACCGATAGCGCATTGATCCCTGGATTTCTCGGGTTAAAATCGCGCGGTTTTGGGATATCTTTTTTAAATGAGTGCGGGATCACGACAATGAAAAAAGTGGCATTACTGGGCCTGAGCGGCCTGATGTTTGTATCTGCGGCGGCAAATGCAATCTCTTTTAGCGGCCAGGCGGGTAAGGATTACACCCACCTCGGTTTTGGTATGGGCACAGAGACCTCCGGCCTGGCGATGACCGGCGGCTGGACTCACAACGATGACGACGGCGATGCCGCGAGCCTCGGTCTGGGCCTGAACATTCCGCTGGGTCCATTCCTGGCGACCGTTGGCGGGAAAGGTATCTACACCAACCCTAACGACGGCGACGAAGGCTACGCAGCAGCAGTGGGCGGCGGTTTGCAGTGGAAAATCGGCGACAGCTTCGGTCTGTTTGGTGAGTACTACTACTCTCCGGATTCCCTCTCCAGCGGTATCGACAGCTATGAAGAAGCCAACGCCGGTGCGCGCTGGACCATCATGCGTCCGATCACCATCGAGGCCGGTTATCGCTACCTGAATCTCGCCGGTAAAGACGGCAACCGCGACAACGCGCTGGCCGATGGCCCGTACGTGGGCGTGAGCGCAGGATTCTGATTTTAGGGTGCGGCGTCCTGCCGCACCTGTTTCTCTCTTCCCCCCACATCTGATTGCGCTATAGTGTTTCCACTAAATAAGTGGGAGAACACGATGATAAGCGTGGAAATGTTGTCCACTGGCGACGAAGTGCTGCATGGACAAATTACCGATACCAATGCGGCCTGGCTGGCCAATTTTTTCTTTGAGCAGGGATTACCGTTAACGCGCCGTAATACCGTCGGCGATAGCCTCGAGTCGCTGGTCAACGTGCTGCGTGAGCGCAGCGAACATGCGGATGTCCTGATCGTCAACGGTGGCCTCGGGCCAACCAGCGACGACCTCAGCGCCCTGGCAGCGGCGACGGCCAAAGGCGAAGGGCTGGTGCTGCATAAAGAGTGGCTGGTGCAGATGGAGCGCTTCTTCAGCGAGCGTGGCCGGGTGATGGCGCCCAGCAACCGCAAGCAGGCGGAAATCCCCGCCAGCGCCGAGTTTATTAATAATCCAGTCGGCACGGCCTGCGGTTTTGCGGTCAAGCTGAACCGCTGCCTGATGTTCTTTACCCCCGGCGTTCCCTCTGAATTTAAAGTGATGGTCGAGCAGGAAATTATGCCGCGCCTGCGCGAGCGATTCACACTGCCGGAGCCGCCGATTTGCCTGCGCCTCACCACCTTTGGCCGTTCGGAAAGCGATCTGGCGCAAAGCCTCGATCCCCTTGAGCTGCCGGAAGGGGTATCGATGGGCTACCGCTCCTCAATGCCCATTATCGAACTGAAACTGACCGGCCCGGCGACGCAAAAAGCGGCGATGCTGGCGGCATGGCCTGAGGTGCAGCGCGTAGCGGGTGAAAACCTGATCTTTGAAGGCACGGAAGGATTACCGGCGCAAATCGCCCGTCATCTTCAGGAGCGTCAATTGAGCCTGACCCTGAGCGAGCAGTTCACCGGTGGTTTGCTGGCGCTGCAACTCTCGCGGGCAAACGCCTCGCTACTGGCGAGTGAAGTGGTGCCTTCGCAGGAAGAGACACTCGCGCAAACCGCCCACTGGACGGCCGATCGTCGGGTCAACCATTTCGCCGGACTGGCGCTGGCGGTGACTGGCCTTGAAGACGAGCATCTCAACTTTGCCCTCGCCACACCGCAGGGCACTCACGCTCTGCGCGTAAAAATGAGCGCCACGCGCTACAGCCTGCAGGTACGCCAGGAGGTGTGCGCGATGATGGCGTTGAATATGCTGCGCCGCTGGCTGAATGGCAAAGAGGTCGCCAGCGATCATGGCTGGATTGAGGTGGTGGAAACGCTGTTTATCGAGTGAAAAAACCGGGGCAAAACGCCCCGGTCTGCTTAGCTGAGCGCTTTCGCCAGCAGGGAGATTGGATGTTCACAGCGCAGGCTCGTGGACATCTCGATTTGCCATTTACAAGTTTCGCAGTCGGTCACCACCAGGTCCGCGCCGCTCTCTTCGATCTGGCGGAACAGCGGCGCGCCGATGGCCTGCGACGTCGGGTAGTTTTCGCTTTTAAAGCCGTAGGTCCCTGCAATCCCGCAGCAGCGCGAATCCAGCACTGTCAGTTCCAGCCCCGGAATCAGCCTGAGTAGCTCCAGCGTATAAATCGCCCAGCCCATTTTTTCCATGTGACAGGGGGTGTGATACACCACTTTCAGCGGTAATTTCTTTAACGGCAGCCTCTGCCCGCTATCCAGTTTGCGCCAGATAAAACGGGTGGCCAGCTCGATGTGCTCGCGCAAACCGCTGTTATCGACGTCCAGCAGATGCGGATACTCATCCCGCAGCGTAAAGGTGCAGGTGGATGACGTGGCGAGGACCGGGATCCCTTTGTCGACAATCGCTTCGCGCAGGGAGGTCACGTTGTGCCGGGCCTGTTTACGCGCTCGTTCAGTAAAGCCGTTGGCAATTAGCGGCACGCCGCAGCACTTCTCTTTATTCAGCAACTGTACGCCTGTGCCCATTGCATTCAACACGCTGACCAGATCTTTGCCCAGCTGCGGGTGGTTATAGTTCACGTAACAGCCGTGGAAGAACGCGGCCTGGTCGGTGTACTGCGCCTGTCTCTCGGCAACGCTTTTATACCAGCGGCGGAAAGTCCCGTGGGAGTATTTGGGCAGAGTGCGGTGATGATCGATTTTGAGCGCCACGTCGAGAAGCTTTCGCACCGGCTTTAGCGAGGTCGCCGCATTCACCAGCGGGGCGAACGGCGTGGAGACGCTGCCCATCAGATCCGTATGGCTTAAAATGGCATCACGAAGGGTCGGTTTTTGCGTGCTGTACTGCGCCCGCGCGCGCTGGATAATATCCCCGATTTTGACATCAGAGGGGCAGGCGACTTCACAGCGCTTGCAGTTAATGCAGTATTTCAGCGCGTCGTCGTACAGTGCGCCATCTTTCAGGCGCAGACGCTCGCCGTCCGGCCCGGCCTGTTTCGGCCCCGGGTAGCGCGGATTCACGCTGCTCACTGGACAGACGGTGGTGCAGACGGTGCATTTGATGCAGCTTTCAAAACGGGTATCGTTCATGGTTGTTCTCCCGCTCGCTGGCAAATCTGTTCGGCAACGGCCAGCGCCGTGATGGCGCAGACACCGCCGCCGCAGCCTTGGGCTATCGGGTCAAAACCGCCCAGCACCGAGCCAATGGCGTAAAGATTGTCGATCGCCACGCCGGAAAGCTGCGGGCGCAGATGCTCATCGGTGATGACACCAAACTGCTGCCACGGCTGGGGTGTGAAGAAATCGCTCTGATACCAGTCGGCGCGGGAGGCGCTCTGGCGCACGTCCAGCCCCATCACCGCCTCGCGGATCCCTTCGCGGGTGCTGATTAATCCGTTGCTGAAGAAACTGCCGCTCGCCAGCACCACAAAACGGGCACGCAGTGGAATATCCTCATGGTTTCGCGTCCAGACGGCATGGGCGCTACCCGCTTCAAGCGACACTTTTTTGACTTCATCCCCCGCCATCCAGACGCCGCCCTGAGCGATAAACTGACGCTGAAGCTGATTGTGCAGACGAATTCCTGGCACAGATGGCGGCAGCGTCGGCAGCAGCCAGAGCGGACAGGGGAGGCGATCGCTGAGCCAGCGCCACAAACGATTATCCGTCAGGCCAAAACAGGCCGGCATGTACAGGGCATCGACGCCCTGCGCCAGAGGATGTAAGGCGTCAAAAATCATCGGCCAGTGAACGTCGTTGTCCAGCAGCCGGGCAATATTCACCGCGCGAAACTCGCTGGCGTTATCCCGCAGCACATCCAGCTCCGGCAACTCGATCTCCGCCGTGTCCGCGTGAATCCCCTGGTGTCGAAGTGACGCAGCGGCAAGATGGGCCTGAAAATCGAGAAATCCGCTGATGCCAATGACGCAGACGCGCTGGTTCTGGCTGGGGGCGACCGGCACCTCTTCCGGACTGAGCCAGGCGCTGCGCTGGGTGCCGAGCGGCGTGACGCGGGCGTGATTTTGCCCGGCATTGCCCTTTAAGCGCGCGCCGCTGGCGGCGAGGAGGCTTTCGGTTTCTCGCGCGAAGCGGGCAATATTTTCAACCCCCACCCGGCGGTAAGGATGTTCAGGTGGCAACGCCGCCGGGTTTTGCACCGCCGTGAGCGGATTCTGGACGGGCGAACCGTCGGCCATCGCGCCGAGCAGGTCCAGGGAGCCGGAGGAAAAATGCAGCGCGCTTTGACCGCGACTGATAATGGCGCAGCGCTGGCCGCTTTGCGTCAGCTTCAGGCCGCACAGCAGCCCGGCGAGACCGCCACCAATAATCACCGTATCAAATTTCATCGTGCTGCTCCTTTTCCAGTCCGCACAGCCCCTGGTAGACCCAGCGGGTAAATTCGCTTTCGCGCAGCGCGTCGCCCCAGGCAACAGGCTGCACCCCTTTCCAGCGTTCATTGAGGAACTCGCTGAGTTGCGTCAGTGATTGCGCGGAGGTGGTGACATTGAAACGCTGTAACAGGCCCGCCGCGCGGCAGGCGCACAGCTCGCCCTGACAGGTGCCCATCCCGACGCGGGTGCGGCGACGTAAATCGAGCAGGTTGTTAACCGCCAGATTTTCCACCGCATACTGCACTTCGCCCGCAGTGACGGCTTCGCATTCGCACACCAGGCTGCGGCTGAGGCGGCCCTGTCCCAGCCAGGTGGGCGTGCGGTCGCCATGGCGGTAGATGGCCGATCCGCGCAGCGGCGCGGGCAGGGAGATAATTTTTTGCAGCGTTTTTTCGGTTGGCTCCTGCGAGCCTGGCAGCGGGCGCTCAGCAGTGGTGCAGGGCTGCGTATTGCCGAGTTTGCGGCATACGGCGTCGGTCGCCCACTGCGCCATCAGCCGGTAGGTCATCAGTTTGCCGCCGGTGATGGTAATGAAACCTTCCAGCCCGTCGCGCGCGGCATGATCGAGCAACACAATGCCACGGCTGACGTTGCGCCCGCTCGGATCGTCGTCGCTGGCGACAAGCGGGCGTACCCCGGCATAGGCGCGCAGAATGCGGGTTTGCGCCATGATCGGCGCCAGTTTTTCCCCTTCACGCAGCAGGATATCCACCTCTTCGGCGGTCACCCGATTACAGTCGATATCGTTGTAATCAATGTGCGTGGAGGTGGTACCAATCAGGGAGATGGTATCGCCCGGCACCAGGATGTCGGCGTCGGACGGCTTGCGGCAGCGGTTGATGACGTGATTGTTGATACGGTGATCGAGGATCAGCAGCGAGCCTTTCGCCGGGAACATGCGAACGGACAACTCTGCATACTCCGCAATGTGCTGGCCCCAGATCCCGGCAGCATTGACCACCACCCCTGCGTACAGCTCGCTGTGTTCCCCGTACAGGCGATCATAGACACGCACGCCCCGTACGCTGTCGCCTTCACGGATAAGCCCTGTGACTTCATGCGCGGTCAGAATGGTCGCGCCGTGTTCGCGGGCATCGAGCATATTGGCCGCCGTCAGGCGGAAGGGGTCCACGGTGCCGTCGGGCACTTTTACAGCGCCCAGCAGGGCCGGGTTTACCGCCGGTTCGATGCGCCGGGCAAGCAGAGGATCTATCGCTTCGGCATTGATACCCGCGTTAGTGCAGGCGGTAATAAAGGTTTTCTGAAACGCCAGATCGTCCTCTGGCAGCGTGATAAACAGGCCGTCCGTGGGTTCAATGCAGTGGCGGGCGATGCGTTTGAGGATCTGGTTTTCGGCGATGCACTCGCGCGCGGATTCGTTGTCGGTCACGGCGTAGCGCGCGCCGCTGTGCAGTAAGCCGTGATTGCGCCCGGTGGCGCCGGTGGCGATATCGTGACGTTCGAGCAGCGTAACGCTTAAGCCTCGCAGGGCGCAGTCCCGCGCCATCCCGGCGCCCGTTGCGCCGCCGCCAATGATAATCACATCGCTATAACGGGGATCGCGGATTGCCATTGTCTTCCCTCATGTTCGTTTTTTACCATTTAGCCACATCAAAAATGTGGTTTGTTTGATTTCGAACACAAACGAGCGCAATTCGAAAATGAAACGTGATTCCGTGCGCCTTTTTGCGCACTGTGTCATATTTCTGTAACAATTCGTGCGTTGATTCACAGTAACAATCGTCGTGATTATTTAACATCCCCAGCCTCTCTGGAGCTGGGGTGCAGTAAAAGCCCTGGCAATTAACAATATGGCCACGGAGGCTGTTATGCTCAGTATCTTCAAACCTGCTCCGCATCGGGCACGTCTGCCAGAGGCAGAAGTTGACCCGCTTTATCGCCGCCTGCGCTGGCAAATCTTCCTCGGAATTTTCTTCGGCTATGCCGCTTACTATCTGGTGCGCAAAAACTTCGCCCTGGCGATGCCGTATCTGGTTGAACAGGGTTTTTCGCGCGGTGACTTAGGTTTCGCGTTGTCCGGCATTTCAATTGCCTACGGTTTTTCGAAATTCATCATGGGGTCGGTCTCGGACCGCTCGAATCCGCGCGTCTTCTTACCGGCGGGCCTGATTCTGGCTGCGGCGGTAATGCTGTTTATGGGCTTCGTGCCCTGGGCGACCTCCAGCATCGCAGTGATGTTTGTGCTGCTGTTTATCTGCGGCTGGTTCCAGGGAATGGGGTGGCCACCGTGCGGGCGTACCATGGTCCACTGGTGGTCGCAGAAAGAGCGCGGCGGGATTGTGTCGGTGTGGAACTGCGCCCATAACGTCGGCGGCGGTATTCCGCCACTGCTGTTCCTGTTAGGGATGGCGTGGTTTAACGACTGGAAAGCGGCGCTGTACATGCCTGCATTTGGCGCGATTCTGGTGGCGATGATTGCTTTTGCGCTGATGCGCGATACTCCGCAATCCTGCGGCCTGCCGCCAATTGAAGAGTATAAAAACGACTATCCGGACGACTACAGCGAACAACACGAAGAGGAGCTGACGGCGAAGCAAATCTTCATGAAATACGTCCTGCCGAACAAACTGCTGTGGTACATCGCGGTGGCGAACGTGTTTGTCTATCTGCTGCGATACGGCATCCTTGACTGGTCGCCAACCTATCTGAAAGAGGTGAAGCACTTCGCGCTGGATAAGTCATCCTGGGCCTATTTCTTATATGAATACGCCGGGATCCCGGGCACGCTGATTTGCGGCTGGATGTCGGATAAAGTGTTCAAAGGCAACCGCGGTGCAACGGGCGTGTTCTTTATGACACTGGTGACTATCGCCACGATCGTTTACTGGCTCAACCCTCCGGGAAATCCGGGTGTGGATATGGCCTGTATGATCGTGATTGGCTTCCTGATTTATGGCCCGGTAATGCTGATCGGCCTGCATGCCCTTGAACTGGCGCCGAAGAAAGCAGCAGGGACCGCCGCAGGCTTTACCGGTCTGTTTGGTTATCTCGGCGGATCGGTCGCCGCCAGCGCTATCGTCGGTTACACGGTCGATTTCTTCGGCTGGGACGGTGGCTTTATGGTGATGATTGGCGGCAGCATAATGGCAGTATTGCTGCTGATTGTAGTGATGTTCGGTGAAAAACGTCATCACGCGGAGATGATGCAGAAACGCGGATAAAAAAATGCCCGCGAAAGCGGGCATTTAGTGCGTGCAGGCATTACATCTCGATTTCGATATCGCCTTTTGCCCGGCAACAGCAGGGCAAAATTTCCCCTTCATTGATGAACGCCAGCGGCTCGGTGAGCCAGTCGACCTGGCCTGCCACTAAACGGCAGCGGCAGGAGCCGCAGTAACCGGCGCGACACTGGTATTCGACTTCCACCTGATGCGACTCAAGCGCGACCAGCAGAGAAGGGTGCTCTTCGCGGCACAGAACTTCTGTGCCGGAAAGGCTTAGCGTGACGCGGCTCATCAGAGCTGGAAATCGCTCAGGTCGTCAGTATTGACTTCGGAATCAATCTGACCGACCAGGTAAGAACTCACTTCCACTTCCTGCGGAGCAACCTGGACGTTGTCGGACACCAGCCAGGTGTTGATCCACGGAATCGGGTTAGAGCGCGTTTTAAACGGCAGCTCAAGGCCCACCGCCTGCATGCGGATGTTGGTGATGTACTCTACGTACTGACACAGAATGTCTTTGTTCAGACCGATCATGGAACCGTCGCGGAACAGGTAATCTGCCCACTCTTTTTCCTGCTGAGCGGCCAGCACAAACAGGTCGTAGCACTCCTGTTTGCACTCTTCGGCAATCTCTGCCATTTCCGGATCGTCCACGCCGCTGCGCAGCAGATTCAGCATGTGCTGAGTGCCGGTCAGGTGCAGGGCTTCGTCACGAGCGATCAGACGGATAATTTTCGCGTTACCTTCCATCAGCTTGCGCTCGGCGAAGGCAAATGAGCAGGCAAAGCTGACATAGAAGCGAATCGCTTCCAGCGCGTTGACGCTCATCAGGCACAGGTACAGCTGTTTTTTCAGGGCGCGCAGATTCACGGTCACGGTTTTACCGTTGACGTTGTGGGTGCCTTCGCCCAGCAGATGCCAGTAGCTGGTCATCTCGATCAGCTCGTCGTAGTAGTGGGCGATGCCCTCTGCACGTTTCTGGATCTGCTCGTTGGTAACGATATCGTCAAACACCACCGCCGGATCGTTCACGATGTTACGGATGATGTGGGTGTAGGAGCGCGAGTGGATCGTCTCGGAGAACGCCCAGGTTTCGACCCAGGTTTCCAGCTCAGGAATAGAGATCAGCGGCAGCAACGCCACGTTCGGACTACGACCCTGAATGGAATCCAGCAGCGTCTGATACTTCAGGTTGCTGAGGAAAATGTGCTTTTCATGGTCAGGCAGTGCCTGAAAGTCGATACGATCGCGTGAAACATCCACTTCTTCCGGACGCCAGAAGAAGGAGAGTTGCTTTTCGATCAGCTTTTCGAAGATGTCATATTTTTGCTGATCGTAGCGTGCCACGTTGACCGATTGCCCGAAGAACATGGGCTCTTTGAGCTGGTCGTTTTTCGTCTGTGAAAAGGTGGTATATGCCATTGAAGTGAGTCCTGTAGGAGTGTAATGCCGGACAGCGCTTTGCGTATCCGGCCTACAACACCTCGAAATTATGTAGGCCGGATACGGCGTTTACACCGCCATCCGGCAAAAGGCAAAACTAGATCTTACATGCGCCGCTTTCGCAGCCATCGTCCTGGATTGAAGGCGCCATATCATCCTGCGCATCTTCTGCACCGTCACGGGTGTTGTGATAGTACAGGGTTTTCACGCCAAATTTGTAGGCGGTCAGCAGATCTTTGAGCAACTGTTGCATCGGCACTTTTCCTGACGGGAAGCGCGTCGGATCGTAGTTGGTATTCGCAGAGATCGACTGGTCGATAAACTTCTGCATGATACCCACCAGCTGCAGGTAACCGTCGTTATTCGGCATTTCCCACAGCAGCTCGTAGTTATTCCCCAGCGTTTCGTAATCCGGCACGACCTGACGCAGCACGCCATCTTTCGAGGCTTTGATGCTCACGTGGCCGCGCGGCGGCTCAATGCCGTTGGTGGCGTTGGAGATCTGCGAGGAGGTCTCGGACGGCATCAGCGCAGAAAGGGTGGAGTTACGCAGACCGTGCGTTTTGATCGATTCACGCAGACCTTCCCAGTCGAGATGCAGCGGCTCGCTGACGATACCGTCCAGATCTTTCTTGTAGGTATCGATCGGCAGAATGCCTTTCGCGTAGGTGGTTTCATTGAACCACGGGCACGCGCCTTGCTCTTTCGCCAGCTCGTTCGAGGCCTTCATCAGGTAATACTGAATGGCTTCGAAAGTTTCATGCGTCAGGTTATTGGCGCTGCCGTCGGAGTAACGCTTACCGTTTTTCGCCAGCCAGTAGGCAAAGTTGATCACGCCAATACCCAGCGTACGACGGCCCATGGCACCGCGTTTTGCCGCAGGGATTGGGTAGTCCTGATAATCCAGCAGGGCATCCAGCGCGCGAACCGCCAGCACAGCCAGCTCTTCCAGCTCGGACAGGCTCTTGATTGCGCCCAGGTTGAATGCAGACAGAGTACAGAGCGCGATTTCACCGTTTTCGTCGTTAACGTCGTACAGCGGTTTGGTCGGCAGGGCGATCTCCAGGCACAGGTTAGACTGGCGCACGGGCGCGATGGCCGGATCAAACGGGCTGTGGGTGTTGCAGTGGTCCACGTTCTGAATGTAGATACGGCCAGTTGAGGCACGTTCCTGCATCATCAGAGAGAACAGATCCACCGCTTTGACGCGCTGTTTGCGGATGCTGTCGTCGTTTTCGTACTGAGTGTACAGACGCTCGAACTCATCCTGATCGGCGAAGAACGCATCGTACAGGCCTGGGACGTCGGACGGACTGAACAGGGTGATGTCCTGGCCTTTCAGCAGGCGGGTATACATCAGTTTGTTGATCTGAACGCCGTAGTCCATGTGACGAACGCGGTTGCCTTCAACGCCACGGTTGTTTTTCAGAACCAGCAGGCTTTCCACTTCCAGATGCCACATTGGGTAGAACAGCGTGGCTGCACCGCCGCGAACGCCGCCCTGAGAGCAGGATTTCACTGCGGTCTGGAAGTGTTTGTAGAACGGAATACAGCCGGTATGGAACGCTTCACCGCCGCGAATTGGGCTACCCAGGGCACGAATACGGCCCGCGTTGATACCGATACCGGCACGCTGGGAGACGTATTTCACAATGGCGCTGGAGGTGGCGTTGATGGAATCCAGGCTGTCGCCGCACTCGATCAGAACGCAAGAGCTGAACTGGCGAGTTGGGGTGCGCACGCCAGACATGATCGGCGTAGGCAGAGAAATTTTAAAGGTAGAAACCGCATCATAGAAACGCTTCACATAGCTCAGGCGGGTTTCACGCGGATAGCCGGAGAACAGGCATGCGGCGACCAGAATGTACAGGAACTGCGCGCTTTCGTAGATTTCACCCGTTACGCGGTTCTGAACCAGGTATTTGCCTTCGAGCTGTTTGACCGCGGCGTAGGAGAAGTTCATGTCACGCCAGTGATCGATAAACCCGTTCATCTGCTCGAACTCTTCTTCCGTATAGTCTTCCAGCAGATGCGTGTCGTATTTGCCCAGCTCAACCATTTTGACCACGTGATCATACAGCGCTGGCGGCTCAAACTGGCCGTAGGCTTTTTTACGCAGATGGAAAATGGCAAGACGTGCTGCGAGATACTGATAATCAGGCGCTTCGCGGGAGATGAGGTCAGCCGCCGCCTTGATGATGGTCTCGTGGATGTCAGAGGTTTTGATGCCGTCGTAGAACTGAATGTGAGAACGCAGCTCAACCTGGGAGATAGATACGTTATTCAGTCCTTCTGCTGCCCAGTCGAGAACTCGATGGATTTTGTCGAGATTGATACGCTCAGTGGTACCGTCGCGCTTTGTCACCAGCAGACTCTGATTCATGTGGGTTTTTACCTGTCCGTGAATTACCGTGAAATAGAAATATCCCCCGCTTATCCACAGAATGGTCTTGTGACTAACTCTGTGGATAAATACTACATGTAGGGGTTTTGCGATTAAAAGAACGCTATATGGTGAGTATTCTAGTATCGAATCATTTCAGTACAAGGGTTGATTTTGAGGTTAAATTGAGGTTGTGAAAGGGTAAAAAAGCCTAAGTCCTCGTGCTGTAAGGCCTGGACGACATGTCAATAATTAAGAAAAAAAATTCAAAATTTGATCGAGTGCTGATTTCTTCAACGAGAGGTCAAAATTGCGCAACATGACGCCGCGCAATCTTTATAAGAATAGTTGATGACGTTAGTCGTTTTTTGCGGTTGTGTGCAACATATAGTTAACATCTACACCCGGCGCGAGTTTGAATTTGTCCGTTAGCGGATTGTAGTGCAAGCCGGTGATATGCTGCTCTTTAAGCCAGGTGCCGTCGACCCAGCCTAATAATTCAGCCGGTTTGATAAATTTCTTCACGTCATGGGTGCCTTTTGGCACCATGCGCAGGACATATTCTGCCCCTACGACCGCCATCAGCCACGCCTTGCCGTTACGGTTGATGGTCGAGAAGAAGACCTGTCCACCGGGTTTGACAAGCGCAGCGCAGGCCTTGACCACCGACTGCGGGTCAGGCACGTGCTCTAACATTTCCATGCAGGTGACCACGTCATACTGATGAGCGTGCTTCGCCGCGTGCTCTTCGACCGTCTCTTGAACGTAATCCACCTGAATACCGGTTTCTAACGCATGCAGGCGCGCGACCTGTAACGGCTCAAAGCCCATATCCAGCCCGGTGACCGTGGCCCCTTCGCGCGCCATGCTCTCTGCCAGAATGCCGCCGCCGCAGCCGACATCGAGCACGTTTTTACCGAACAGACCGCCGGAACGCTCCGCAATATAGCCCAGACGCAGCGGGTTAATGCGGTGCAGAGGTTTGAACTCACCTTCGAGATCCCACCAGCGGGATGCCACCGCTTCAAATTTGGCGATCTCTTCGTGGTCGACGTTGTGAGCTACCGGGGATTTTTCGGCATTCATGGGCGCTTTTACTCCTTATTTCGCAAGAGGATCGAGTATATCAGGCTCTCCCCGCGAATAAAGCATACAGGTTTACCTGTCTCATAGCGGTTGTGTTATAATTTGCGACCTTTGAATCCGGGACACAGTAGAGGGATAGCGGTTAGATGAGCGACCTTGCGAGAGAAATTACACCGGTTAACATCGAGGAAGAGCTTAAGAGCTCCTATCTGGACTATGCGATGTCGGTCATTGTTGGCCGTGCGCTGCCAGACGTCCGAGATGGCCTGAAGCCGGTACACCGTCGCGTACTTTACGCCATGAACGTATTGGGCAATGACTGGAATAAAGCCTACAAAAAATCTGCCCGTGTCGTTGGTGACGTAATCGGTAAATACCACCCTCATGGTGATACCGCCGTTTATGACACTATCGTGCGTATGGCGCAGCCATTCTCCTTGCGTTACATGCTGGTAGATGGCCAGGGTAACTTTGGTTCTGTCGATGGCGACTCCGCGGCGGCGATGCGTTATACGGAAATCCGTATGTCGAAAATCGCCCATGAGCTGATGGCCGACCTGGAAAAAGAGACGGTAGATTTCGTCGATAACTACGACGGCACCGAGCGCATCCCAGACGTGATGCCGACCAAGATCCCGAACCTGCTGGTGAACGGTTCTTCCGGTATCGCCGTCGGTATGGCCACCAACATTCCGCCGCACAACATCACGGAAGTGATCAACGGCTGCCTGGCCTTTATCGACGATGAAGAGATCAGCATTGAAGGGCTGATGGAACACATCCCTGGCCCGGACTTCCCGACTGCCGCCATTATCAATGGTCGTCGCGGTATCGAAGAAGCGTACCGTACCGGTCGTGGCAAAATTTATATTCGTGCCCGCGCGGAAGTGGAAGCTGACGCGAAGACGGGTCGCGAAACCATTATCGTCCACGAAATTCCATACCAGGTGAACAAAGCGCGCCTGATCGAGAAAATTGCGGAACTGGTAAAAGATAAACGCGTTGAAGGTATCAGCGCGCTGCGTGACGAGTCTGATAAAGACGGTATGCGCATCGTGATTGAAATCAAACGCGACGCGGTGGGTGAAGTTGTTCTTAACAACCTTTACTCCCAGACGCAGCTCCAGGTTTCCTTCGGTATCAACATGGTGGCACTGCACCATGGTCAGCCGAAGATCATGAACCTGAAAGAGATTCTGAGCGCGTTCGTGCGTCACCGCCGTGAAGTGGTGACTCGCCGTACTATTTTCGAACTGCGTAAAGCACGCGATCGTGCCCACATCCTCGAAGCGCTGGCCGTTGCGCTGGCGAACATCGACCCGATCATCGAACTGATCCGTCGTGCGCCAACGCCTGCCGAAGCAAAAGCGGGCCTGGTTGCCCGTCCGTGGGAGCTGGGTAACGTCGCGGCCATGCTGGAACGCGCTGGCGATGATGCTGCGCGCCCTGAATGGCTGGAGCCGGAGTTCGGCGTGCGTGACGGTCAGTACTATCTGACTGAACAGCAGGCACAGGCGATTCTGGATCTGCGTCTGCAGAAACTGACTGGCCTTGAGCATGAAAAACTGCTCGACGAATACAAAGAGCTGCTGGAGCAGATTGCTGAACTGCTGCACATCCTCGGTAGCGCAGATCGTCTGATGGAAGTGATTCGTGAAGAGCTGGAACTGGTCCGCGATCAGTTTGGTGATGAGCGTCGCACTGAGATAACCGCCAACAGCGCGGATATCAACATCGAAGATCTGATCAACCAGGAAGATGTGGTTGTGACCCTGTCTCACCAGGGCTACGTGAAGTATCAGCCGCTGACCGACTACGAAGCACAACGTCGTGGTGGTAAAGGCAAATCAGCTGCACGTATTAAAGAAGAAGACTTTATCGACCGCCTGCTGGTGGCCAACACCCACGACACGATCCTCTGCTTCTCCAGCCGTGGCCGTCTGTACTGGATGAAGGTCTATCAGCTGCCGGAAGCGAGCCGTGGGGCGCGTGGTCGTCCAATCGTCAACCTGCTGCCGCTGGAGCCGAACGAACGCATCACTGCGATTCTGCCGGTCCGCGAGTACGCAGAAGGCGTAAACGTCTTTATGGCGACCGCCAGCGGGACCGTGAAGAAAACCGCGCTGAAAGAGTTCAGCCGTCCGCGTTCTGCCGGCATTATTGCCGTCAACCTGAACGAAGGCGACGAACTGATCGGCGTGGATCTGACCTCCGGTACTGACGATGTCATGCTCTTCTCTGCCGCCGGTAAAGTGGTGCGCTTCAAAGAGAGCGCCGTGCGCGCGATGGGTCGTACCGCGACCGGTGTTCGTGGTATCCGACTGGCAGGCGAAGACAGCGTTGTTTCCCTGATTATTCCACGTGGCGAAGGGGCAATCCTGACCGTGACGCAGAATGGTTACGGCAAACGTACGGCGGAAGGTGAATACCCAACCAAGTCTCGCGGTACGCAGGGCGTTATCTCTATTAAAGTCACCGAACGTAATGGCTCCGTTGTCGGCGCGGTACAGGTTGATGACTGCGATCAGATCATGATGATCACCGACGCAGGCACCCTGGTTCGTACCCGCGTGTCTGAGATTAGCGTGGTGGGTCGTAATACCCAGGGCGTGATCCTCATCCGTACCGCGGAAGACGAAAACGTGGTCGGCCTGCAGCGTGTTGCAGAGCCGGTGGATGACGAAGAGCTCGATTCCATCGACGGAAGTGTGGCAGAAGGCGATGACGAAATCGCGCCGGAAGCGGACACCGACGACGATGCGGCAGATGATGCCGAAGAGTAATGTCTCCTGACAGAAAAAAGGGCCGGATTCCGGCCCTTTCTTTTTTGCAGACAAGCGAACATTGCGGCAAGCGGCGTTTACCGCTACCTTAACCACATTCTTTTTGACCCTGATGGCGGAGCTTCGCCCCCTTGAAATACCTCGTCTCCTTTCGTACCACGCTTAAAGTCTCTCGCTATTTATTCCGGGCGCTGGCGTTATTGCTCTGGTTACTGGTCGCGCTGTTTTCGGTGTTTTACATCGTCAACACGCTGCATCAAAAGGAGTCCGAGATCCGTCAGGAGTTCAACCTAAGCTCCGATCAGGCCCAGCGCTATATCCAGCGCACGTCCGACGTGATGAAAGAGCTGAAGTACATTGCGGAGAACCGTCTGACGGCGGAAAACGGGATTATGGCGTCCCGCGGGCGCGACGAGAAATCGGAAGTCCCGGACTTCGAGCCGTTGTTCCCGGATTCCGACTGCTCGGCGATGGGCAACTCCTGGCGAGGCTCCCTCGAATCACTGGCCTGGTTCATGCGCTACTGGCGCGATAATTTCTCTGCGGCCTACGATCTTAACCGCGTGTTCCTCATCGGCAGCGAAAACCTCTGCATGGCCGATTTCGGCCTGCGGGATATGCCCGTCGAGCGCGAGGATGCGCTGAAAAAGCTCCATGAACGTATTCTCAAATACCATAACGCCCCTCAGGATGAGCGCGGCAACAATATTTTCTGGATTAGCCAGGGTCCGCGTCCAGGCGTGGGCTATTTCTATGGCCTGACGCCGGTCTACCTGGCTAACCGCCTGCAGGCGCTGCTGGGCACCGAACAGACGATTCGCATGGAGAACTTCTTCACGCCGGGCAGCCTGCCGATGGGCGTGACCATTCTCGATGAAAATGGCCATAAGCTGATTTCACTCACCGGTCCTGAGGATCGTTTAAAAGTCGATCCGCGCTGGATGCAGGAGCGTTCCTGGTTTGGTTATACCTCGGGGTTCCGCGACCTGGTGCTGAAGAAAAGCCTGCCGCCGTCTTCACTGAGTATTGTCTACTCCGTACCGGTCGATATGGTGCTGGAACGCATCCGGATGCTGATCCTCAACGCAATCCTGCTGAATGTGCTGGTAGGCATTGCGCTGTTTACGCTGGCGCGGATGTATGAGCGCAAGATTTTCATTCCGGCAGAGAGCGACGCCCAGCGGCTGGAAGAGCACGAGCAGTTTAACCGCAAAATCGTCGCTTCGGCGCCCGTCGGCATCTGTATTCTGCGCACCCAGGACGGAACGAATATCCTCAGTAATGAGCTGGCGCATAACTATCTGAACATGCTGACGCACGAAGACCGGCAGCGGCTGACGCAAATCATCTGCGGGCAGCAGGTCAATTTTGTCGATGTGCTCACCAGCAACCACACGAACCTGCAGATCAGTTTTGTTCACTCGCGCTATCGCAACGAAAACGTGGCGATTTGCGTGCTGGTGGATGTCTCCTCGCGCGTGAAAATGGAAGAGTCCTTGCAGGAGATGGCGCAGGCGGCGGAACAGGCCAGCCAGTCGAAATCCATGTTCCTCGCCACCGTCAGCCATGAGCTGCGCACGCCGCTGTACGGCATTATCGGTAACCTCGATCTGCTGCAAACCAAAGAGCTGCCGAAGGGCGTCGACCGTCTGGTGACGGCGATGAACAACTCGTCGAGCCTGCTGCTGAAAATTATCAGCGACATTCTCGACTTCTCCAAAATTGAGTCTGAGCAGCTGAAAATCGAGCCGAGCGAGTTTTCGCCGCGTGAGGTGATGAACCACATCAGCGCCAACTATATGCCGCTGGTGGTGCGCAAACAGCTGGGACTTTACTGCTTTATCGAGCCGGATGTGCCGGTGACATTGCAGGGCGACCCGATGCGCCTGCAGCAGGTGATTTCCAATCTGCTGAGCAATGCGATCAAGTTTACCGACATCGGCTGTATCGTCCTGCATGTTTCCCGCGCCGGGGATTATTTGAGTATTCGCGTTCGCGACACGGGGACCGGGATCCCGGCCAAAGAGGTGGTTAAACTGTTTGACCCGTTCTTCCAGGTGGGAACCGGCGTTCAGCGTAACTTCCAGGGCACAGGTCTGGGGCTTGCGATCTGTGAGCAACTGATCAGCATGATGGACGGCGATATCTCGGTGGATACCGAGCCGGGTATGGGCAGCCAGTTTACGATTCGTATTCCTCTCTATTCGGCGAAGTATCCGGTGAAAGCCCCGGCGGATGGCTTGAGCGGTAAAACAATCTGGCTGGCGGTGCATAACGCCTCGCTGTATACCTTCCTCGAGTCGATGCTGACCAACCGTGGCCTTCACGTGATGCGCTACGAGGGGCAACCCGCCGATGCCGACGACACGCTGATTACGGACGTGGAGCTGGACCCGTCCTGGAAAGGCAGAGCCGCGATTATCTTCTGTCGTCGTCATATTGGTATTCCGCAGGAGCGTGTGCCGGGAGAGTGGACGCACAGCGTCGCCACGCCGCATGAGCTAATGCATCTGCTGGCGCATATCTATCGCGTTGAAGTGGATGAGCGCGACGGCGTGAGAGCGCTGCCGTCGCCGGACTCTTCCGTCGCAATGAATGACGATATGATGATTCTGGTGGTCGACGATCATCCGATTAACCGACGTCTGTTGGCCGATCAGCTCGGATCGCTGGGATATCAATGTCTGACGGCCAATGACGGCGTCGATGCGCTTAATGTGCTGAGCAAAAATCATATTGATATTGTGCTTAGCGACGTCAACATGCCGAACATGGATGGTTATCGCCTGACGCAGCGTATCCGCGAGCAGGGGCTGACTCTGCCGGTGATTGGCGTAACGGCGAATGCGCTGGCCGAAGAGAAGCAGCGCTGCCTGGAGTCGGGAATGGACAGTTGTCTGTCGAAACCGGTGACGCTGGATGTGATCAAGCAGACCCTGACGGTCTACGCGGATCGCGTGCGCAAAAACAGGGCGTAAAAAAACCCGGCAAGCGCGAGCGCTGCCGGGTTTTTTAAGTGGAGAGCAATCAGTCTTTGTCGACCGCGCTCAGCGTCACAGAAGAGAGATAGTTCAGCAGGGCGATGTCATTTTCAACACCCAGCTTCATCATCGCCGATTTCTTCTGGCTACTGATGGTTTTAATGCTGCGGTTCAGCTTCTTGGCAATCTCGGTGACCAGGAAACCTTCCGCGAACAGGCGCAACACTTCACTCTCTTTCGGGGACAAACGCTTGTCACCGTAACCACCGGCGCTGATTTTCTCCAGCAGACGGGAGACGCTTTCCGGGGTAAATTTCTTGCCTTTCTGCAGGGCGGCAAGCGCTTTCGGCAGATCGGTTGGCGCGCCTTGTTTCAGCACGATCCCTTCAATATCGAGTTCCAGCACGGCGCTTAAGATCGCCGGGTTGTTGTTCATGGTCAGAACAATGATCGAAATGCTCGGGAAGTGGCGCTTGATGTATTTGATAAGCGTGATCCCATCACCGTATTTATCTCCCGGCATGGAGAGATCGGTGATGAGGACATGGGCATCAAGTTTCGGGAGGTTATTGATAAGTGCTGTAGAGTCTTCAAATTCACCGACAACATTCACCCACTCGATCTGTTCAAGTGATTTGCGAATACCGAACAGTACAATCGGGTGGTCATCGGCAATAATTACGTTCATATTGTTCATGTATAAGGCTACCTTGCTACAGCAAGCTTTTGACGTAGGCGTCAATGTCGCTGATGTATTTTTCTGTGCCAGAAGCATCCTTCTCGCGAATAAGATGTTCCAGCGTTTCACATAACTGCTTGCCCGGAACCAGATTAAGCATGGCAAACACCCCTTTAAGCCGGTGTGCTGTCTGCGCCAGCGCCGCGAAATCCTTCTCAGCGGACTCAGTATACAACCGCTTAACATCATCTGGTACTGTATCTACAAAGAGGGAATAGTATCCGCTGGCATGGAGTTCGGCATTTTCATCGCCACCCAACGGGGACTCCAGGATCTCTTCTTGTGCCAGCTGTTCCTCTATTAGTTGTAGTACAGCTTCCTGCATCGCATTGCTCATATTAAAGTTGACGCGCATCTGGCCGGGGCCGATTTTGCGCACGCCAGACTCATCATCGCTTAAAAGCAAGCCCGAGGCAGTAAGATTAGACGGATTATCAGTTAAAAACAGATCATATTCTTGACTTGTAAGCCTGTCGTCCGGGGTGATGCAGGACGCGCCCCAGTTTTCCAGCTGACGAACCACAATGTTGCGGATCTCGTTCGAGGTCACATCCACCATGATCACCACATCATCCAGCAGACGCTCTTCGTCTTCTTCCTCTGGGGTCGCGGCCATTTTGACGTGCAGGGAATAGCGCGTACCAAGGGACTCGCGGGCTTTAATATTAAGGTGCCCGCCCAGTTTACGCGCCAGCTGATCGCACAGCCAGAAGGTGAGGGGATTGGCTTTGCCGTAGTTGTCGCTCTGAGTATCGTTAAGGAACGGGAAGTGCAGGTTGTCGACTTCGCTCAGCGTCACGCCTTCGCCCGTATCCAGGATACGGATCGTCAGGCGGTCTTGAGCGGATTCGTCTGCGCTGACTTCCAGCGTAATTTTGCCGATTTGAGTGGTGGTGACGGAGTACTGAATCAGCATCAGCACGATGCGGCGCAGGGCATCGCGGTCGCCGTGGCGTTTATCGTTGGCGGGCAGATGGTTGTTAATCAGCAGCTGCAGCCCTTTACGCTTAATCACCGGCAGGACTTCAGGCACCACTTCGTTGATCAGATCCTGAATCGAGAACAGGGTAGGGTTCCCTCTCCAGGAGTCGTTTTCCAGCATATTAGCCAGCTGAATTTCATCCACCATCCGCACGAGCGTATCCGCCTGAGTGGCAAGCTGATGGCTTTCTGGCGTACTGATATTTGCGGCCTGGCTCGCCAGCGCTTTCAGCGGACGCTTAAACGCATCGCTGATGTTTTGCATAAAGACCGCGCGGCCCTGCTGGTTCTTCTCATACAGCCGCTGGGCCTGCTTGAGTTTCTTGTTGACCAGCACTTCACGGTCCTGATCGCGGATGATGAAGATTTGGGTGCGGGAAGCAACCTGGCTGCGGAACTGACGAATTTCATACAGTTCATTATTAATGGTGGCCTGAATGACGCCCTGGTGCTGATCGGCCATCGCCGTGATGTTCTGCAAATTCAGGTGCGGCAGAAGATGATCGGCAATCTTGTTACTCATAATGGTGCGATTGGCTTCCTGGTCATGCACCAGCAGCCCGAGCGGGAGGATGGAGACAATCTCCTCATTCAGCGCCCGCAGGACGCGCAGTTCGTTGCCTGAGCCGGATGACGACACGCTTTCGCTTTGACGTCCAGGCTGGAAGCGAAAGGTGCTGTAGCCAAACAGCGCCAGCGCCAGCAGGCCGATATTCAGCAGCAGCGGCAGGAGAATATTTTGCAGGGTATCCAGCAGTAACGTACCAAACGGCACCTGCCACACCAGGCGCATCCCGGTGGAGTTCAGCGCAGAGGCGATCTCAATCTTCGAGCCATTGAATGTAATGGTGGCGCTCTCCGGGCCCTCTTTCTTATCGGCTGATGCGCGCAGGTTTTGTGCGGAGCTGTCTGGCTCCAGACGGAAACTGTCCAGCGGCATGTCAGGCGGGATCAGATCGTTAATCGGCAAATCAAAGGCCACGACGGTCGCCAGATGGCCCGGCTGGTTAAAGGTGGTGCGCAGGGTAAAGTAATGCCCGTTCTGCCACGCCAGGCGGCGCAAAGAGGAGAAGCTTTCGCGCTCATCCAGGGCGTTGGCCTGCTGGAGCATTTCGGCGCGACGGGAATCGACGATCGAGCCGATGGTGGACTCTTTAAACCCGGACGAGAGATCTTTCAGCGGCAGCGTGGAGATCAGGATCATGCTGTTATCCTGACCGTTGAGATAATACATCGACCACGGCACCGTTTCTGCGCCCCACAGCGTGTCGAGATAGGTCGACATCCGCTGGGTCATCTCAAGGGTGGCGCTATCGTGCGAACCAAAAATCAGGGCTTCGGTTTTACGGCGCGTTTTTTCGAGGTAATACACGTCCTGTTTAAGACGCGTCTCCTGCAGATTCTCACCCGACGAGGTTCCCGGTGCGGCGGCAATGTTGTCATAAATCTGCCAGGTGGCGTAACGCCAGGTATCAATACGCTTATGCACCGCGTGGGTGATATCAACAATCTGGTAGCTCCTGTCCTTCAGCCAGGTATTGACCGCGCTCTGCACCATCACTCCCATCGTCACCAGCAGCACAATGATTAAGAGAAGGAAGAAGCGGGTGATGCTCCCCGGAAGGAGGGAGAACTTACCTGTTGCTGTGGTTTCAGACTGACTCATTGATATGTTTAACCCGATATGGCCGCACGTAAGGGGGAGTGGGCAGTATAAAGGGTAATACCTGAATTTCCAGCATCGTAGCCAGAGCAGACGGGACTTTTTCGACTTTAAATAGCGCAGGGCGAGGCAGATTTAAAAGTGTACAAACGCGATCGGATTGTACAAATAATTGGCAATGAATGTAAAAAATAGCACTAATTAACAAGAAATTAAAATTTGTTAAAGCGACGGGAAAGGAAATTTAGGGACATAATCGAATTAATTAATAGTTGTTATAATTTCAGTGCGGTAGCACAGATAAATTCAGTTTACGTAAAGAAGCGTAAAAAAAAACCGAATGCAGTGCACTCGGCTGAATTAGGGATAAACAGACATTCAAAACTGAATGACGGTAATAAATAAAGTTAATGATGATAGCGGGAGTTATTTTAGTGATCCCGACGGTTTTTGTTTTGACAATCAGTGCGGTAATGATTACTTTGGCCATCTCTCTGATATATATCATCTATTTTCAATTTTTGATTTAATGTGCTTTATTTTTTATCTCTTAGTGCTATCAAAAAGTTCCCCTTTATTTACAAATTGAAACATGTTTGTAGATGAATGAAACATCTTCAAAGTTTTCGTATCATATTCTTATTGGATTATTCTGTAATTTTGCGGAGAATGAAGTTGCCGACTGGTTAAGAGGGTTAATCAGTAAGCAGTGGTAATAATAAGGCATATAAAGGCATATAACAGAGGGTTAATAAAATGAAAGTTAAAGTCCTGTCCCTCCTGGTACCAGCTCTGCTGGTAGCAGGCGCAGCAAATGCGGCTGAAATTTATAACAAAGACGGCAACAAATTAGATCTGTTCGGTAAAGTCGACGGTCTGCACTATTTCTCCGATGACAAAGGCGCTGATGGCGATCAGACCTACATGCGTATCGGCTTCAAAGGCGAAACTCAGGTTAACGATCAGCTGACCGGTTACGGCCAGTGGGAATACCAGATTCAGGGTAACACCGACGAGAGCGACAACCAGTCCTGGACTCGTGTGGCCTTCGCGGGTCTGAAATTCGCTGACGCAGGTTCTTTCGACTACGGTCGTAACTACGGCGTTATCTACGATGTCACCTCCTGGACTGACGTACTGCCAGAATTCGGCGGCGACACCTACGGTGCTGACAACTTCCTGCAGTCCCGTGCTAACGGCGTTGCAACCTACCGTAACCAGGACTTCTTCGGTCTGGTTGATGGTCTGAACTTTGCTCTGCAGTATCAGGGTAAAAACGGCAGCGTTGACGGCGAAAACGACACCGGTCGTAGCACCCTGAAGCAGAACGGCGACGGCTACGGCGCATCCCTGACCTACAACCTGGGCGAAGGCTTCAGCGTGGGTGGTGCGATGTCTTCCTCTAAACGTACTGCTGATCAGAATAAAGCAATCGTGTACGGCGAAGGCGATCACGCAGAAGTGTACAGCGGTGGTCTGAAATATGATGCCAACAACATTTACCTGGCAGCACAGTACTCCCAGACTTACAACGCAACCCGTTTCGGCGACTCCCAGAGCAGCAGCGACATCTACGGTTTTGCTAACAAAGCACAGAACTTCGAAGTGGTTGCTCAGTACCAGTTCGACTTCGGCCTGCGTCCATCCGTGGCTTACCTGCAGTCTAAAGGTAAGGACGTAAGCAACAACACCACCAACTTCGGCGATCAGGATCTGCTGAAATATGTTGATGTTGGCGCGACTTACTACTTCAACAAAAACATGTCCACCTACGTGGATTACAAAATCAACCTGCTGGATGAAAACAACTTCACCCGTCAGGCAGGTATCGGTACTGATGATATCGTCGCTCTGGGTCTGGTTTACCAGTTCTAAGACACGCTCAGTAACACAAAGGGGCCTTATGGCCCCTTTTTCTATTCTCTTTTTAGGGCCTTACCTGCGACCGGGTTTGATATACTCTTGCCGCCCAGGCATGAGGATGATAACGAATGGACATGACTTTTTGGCGCGCTGGCATTCTGGCGAGCTTTTTCTTACTGGCGGCATGCGACTCTTCCACCCCTTCGGTGAAACCTGCTGCGCCTGCAGCCACGGTGCTGGAAGGGAAAACCATGGGAACCTTCTGGCGCGTCAGCATCATGAATGTTGACGCCAGACGCGCGGACGAACTGCGCGCTAAAATCCAATCTCAGCTCGACGCTGACGATCAGCTGCTCTCGACCTATAAAAATGACTCTGCGCTGATGCGCTTCAATCTGTCCAACAGCACCTCCCTGTGGCCGGTAAGCGAGGCGATGGCCGACATCGTCACCGAGGCGCTGCATATTGGCTATAAAACCAACGGGGCGATGGATATTACCGTCGGGCCGCTGGTGAATTTATGGGGCTTTGGCCCAACCAAACAGCCGGAGAAAATCCCCGATCAGGCGCAAATCGACGATGCCCGCGCCCGCACCGGCTTGCAACATCTGACGGTGATCAACCAATACGGGCAGCAGTATCTGCAAAAAGACATTCCCGATCTGTTTGTGGATCTTTCAACGGTCGGGGAGGGCTACGCGGCGGATCATCTGGCCGCGCTGATGACCCAGGAAGGGATCTCACGCTATCTGGTCTCCGTCGGCGGCGCACTGGTCAGCCGTGGCCTGAATGCCAGCGATCAGCCCTGGCGCGTGGCGATCCAAAAACCGACCGACACCCAGAACGCAGTCCAGGCGGTGGTGGATATTAACGGCCACGGCATCAGTACCTCCGGAAGCTATCGGAATTATTACGAGCTGGACGGGAAACGCCTCTCTCACGTCATCGATCCGCAGACCGGTCGCCCGATCGAACATAACCTGGTCTCCGTTACCGTCATCGCTCCCACGGCCCTGGAAGCTGATACCTGGGATACAGGGCTGATGGTGTTGGGGCCAGAGAAGGCGAAAGAGGTGGTGCGCCAGGAAGGGCTGGCGGTGTATATGATCACCCGCGAGGGCGAGACGTTTAAAACCTGGATGTCGCCGCAGTTCCAAAGCTTCTTAATTAGCGAACAAAATTAAAAAGCAAGGTTGCGGGTTTTTGTTCAGTGGCACTCCGGCATTGTGTGAGTATGCTTGTAAGAGGAGCCGATGATGAAAAACCTGATCCTGAACACCGATGAGGAACGCTGGCTGGCAGTGCTGGCCCGCGATTCCAGTGCCGATAACCAGTTTGTCTTTGCCGTCCAGACAACCGGCATCTTTTGCCGCCCTTCCTGCCGGGCGCGCCACGCGCTGCGCAAGAATGTCCGTTTCTTCCCCGATGCCCGTCATGCTGAACAGGCCGGGTTTCGCCCCTGCAAACGCTGCGCGCCGGACAAAGCCGATCCTCAGGCCGCAAAAATGGCCAAAATCGAACAAGCCTGCCGTCTGCTGGAAGAGGACTCCGCGCTGACCCTGACTGCGCTGGCAGAAGCGGTGGCGATGAGCCCGTTCCATTTTCACAGGCTGTTTAAATGCCACACCGGGATGACGCCGAAATCCTGGCAGCAGGCGGCGCGCGCGCGACGTTTACGGGCCGCACTGACGCAGGGCGATACCATTACCGATTCCGTACTGGCCGCCGGTTTCCCCGACAGCAGCAGCTACTACCGAAAAGCAGACGACGTGTTGGGCATGACCGCAAAACAGTATCGCAATGGCGGGAGTGATGTAACCGTGCGCTACGCCATTAGCGACTGCGAGCTGGGCCGTTGCCTGGTGGCGGAAAGTGAGCGCGGGATCTGTGCGATTTTACTGGGCGATAATGACGATGCCCTGGCAGAAGAGATTCATACGCTTTTCCCTCACGCACAGCAGGAAACGCCCGAGGGGACCTTTGCGGGCAGGCTGCATCAGGTGATTACGAGTCTGGATAACAGCGGCACGGCTCTGGCGCTGCCGCTGGATATTCGCGGTACCGCGTTTCAGCAGCAGGTCTGGCAGGCACTGCGCGCGATCCCTTGCGGTGAAACCGCGAGCTACCAGCAGGTCGCCAGTGCCATCGGCAAACCCAACGCGGTGCGGGCGGTGGCAAGCGCCTGCGCGGCCAACAAGCTGGCGATTGTTATTCCTTGTCACCGCGTCGTGCGAAACGACGGCGCCTTGTCCGGCTATCGCTGGGGAACGGCGCGCAAAGCGCAGTTGCTGCAGCGTGAAGCGAAAAATCAGGAGGAGTAATGCTGGATCTGTTTGCGGATAGCGATCCCTGGCAAGAGCCGCTGGCGCCCGGTGCCACCATTTTGCGCCGCTTCGCCTTAGCGCGCGCCGATGCGCTGTTTCAGGCAATTGCTGAGGTCGCTGCGCTATCGCCGTTCCGCCATATGGTTACGCCGGGCGGATACACCATGTCCGTGGCGATGACGAACTGCGGATCGCTTGGCTGGACGACAAACGATCGCGGGTATCTCTATTCACCTATCGATCCTGTGACGGGCCAGCCCTGGCCGTTAATCCCTGCAGCGTTCAGCACGCTCTGTCATGACGCGGCAGTCGCGGCGGGATATCCGCACTTTCAGCCCGACGCCTGCCTGGTCAACCGCTACGCGCCGGGAGCAAAGCTGTCGCTACATCAGGACAAAGACGAGCCGGATCTGCGTGCGCCGATTGTGTCTGTTTCGCTGGGCCTGCCTGCGGTCTTCCAGTTTGGCGGCCTGAAGCGCAGCGATCCGCTTAAGCGGCTGATGCTTGAGCACGGTGACGTGGTGGTGTGGGGCGGGGAATCACGGCTTTTTTATCACGGGATTCAACCCCTTAAACCTGGCATTCATCCGCTGGCAGGGGAGTACCGCTACAACCTGACCTTCCGCCAGGCGTCGGATAGCGAATAAAAATAAGAATTATTCTTGATGTAACCGTCGGGCAGTTTACACTGCTGGCTGTTTTTTCTTGTCCGGATTGCTTTGCATGCAACTACTTCTCCTTGTCTGGCGTCAGTACCGCTGGCCGTTTGTCGCGGTTATGGCGCTCAGCCTTGCCAGCGCCGCGCTGGGCATTGGGCTTATCGCCTTTATTAACGTCCGTTTGATTGAAATGGTCGATACGAAACTGTCGGTATTGCCGGAGTTTCTCGGCCTGCTGCTGCTGCTGATGGCGGTCACGCTGGCCTCGCAGCTGGCGCTGACGGCCCTGGGGCACCATTTCGTCTATCGCCTGCGCGGCGAATTTATCAAACGTATTCTCGATACGCAGGTTGAACGCATCGAGCAACTGGGCAGTGCGTCACTGTTGGCAGGGCTGACCAGCGATGTGAGGGCCATTACGATTGCCTTTGTGCGTTTGCCGGAGCTGGTGCAGGGTATCATTCTGACCTTTGGCTCAGCCGCCTATCTGGCGTGGCTATCGACCAAAATGCTGGCCGTGACCGCGATTTGGATTGTGGTCACCATCTGGGGCGGTTACCTGCTGGTGGCACGTGTGTATAAGCACATGGCGGTGCTGCGGGAAACAGAAGATAAGCTCTATAACGACTACCAGACGGTGCTGGAAGGGCGCAAAGAGCTGACCCTCAACCGCGAGCGTGCCGAGCACATCTTTAACAACCTTTATATTCCCGATGCGCGCGAATATCGGCATCACATCATTCGCGCCGATACCTTCCACCTGAGCGCCGTGAACTGGTCGAATATCATGATGCTGGGCGCGATCGGTCTGGTGTTCTGGATGGCAAACAGCCTCGGCTGGGCCGACACTAACGTGGCGGCGACCTATTCCCTGACGCTGCTGTTCCTGCGTACGCCGCTGCTCTCCGCCGTGGGCGCGCTGCCGACGCTGCTCAGTGCTCAGGTGGCCTTCAGAAAACTGAATCAGTTTGCGCTGGCGCCGTTCCGCCCTGAGTTCCCGCGCCCGGACGCCTTCCCGGACTGGAAAACGCTGGAGCTGCGCAACGTCACTTTCCATTATCAGGATAACAACTTTGCCGTCGGCCCGGTCAATCTGACCATCCATCGCGGCGAACTGCTGTTCCTGATTGGCGGCAACGGGAGCGGAAAATCCACGCTGGCGATGCTGCTGACGGGGCTGTATCAGCCGCAGTCCGGTGAGATCCTGCTGGACGGAAAAGCGCTGTCCGTTGAGAAACCGGAAGATTATCGCAAGCTCTTCTCCGCAGTCTTTACGGATGTCTGGCTGTTCGATCAGCTGTTAGGGCCGGAAGGCAAACAGGCAGATCCTGAGCTGGTCGCGAAATGGCTCGAACAGCTGAAAATGTCGCACAAACTGGAGCTTCAGGACGGCAAAATCCTTAATCTCAAACTGTCGAAAGGGCAGAAAAAACGCGTGGCGCTGCTGCTGGCGTTAGCGGAAGAGCGCGACATCATTCTGCTGGATGAGTGGGCGGCCGACCAGGACCCTCATTTCCGCCGCGAGTTTTATCAGGTGCTGCTGCCGCTGATGCAGGCGATGGGCAAAACGATTTTCGCCATCAGCCACGACGATCACTACTTTATTCACGCCGACCGCTTGCTGGAGATGCGTGACGGACAGCTCAGCGAGCTGACCGGCGAAGAGCGCGATGCCGCCTCGCGAGATGCCGTGGCGCGTACCGCGTAAAGGTAAACATGCCGGGTGGCGGCCACGCCTTACCCGGCATGTTTTACGACAAAACCTGCTATCCGCTCCTTTTTTATCCATTCCGCCCATTTGTTTATTATCATTTACATTCCCCCACGCTATGCTTGATATCACCTTATTTCATGGATTTATGATTGATGTCGTTGATAAACAAAAACAGCGCAAGGCTGCGCGATCAGGAGCGTGCCCGACTTATCTGGCTTCTGACCACTGATAAAGCGGTCACGTCGGCGTTACTCGGAAAATTAACCCTGGCTGAGCAATATGACGTCGGTACCTTGTCCGACGATATTGCTGAGGTAGGGGCGCTGGTTGCCCATCTGCCACCGCCGGACCTGGCGGATACCCTCGAGTCTCTCCCTTCGGAAGAGCGTCACGCCCTGTGGCGACTGGTGCAGGATCATGAGCGTGGTCAGGTACTCCTGGAGGCCTCGGAGAACGTCTGGGATGATCTCATCGATGATATGAGCGACCGCGAACTGCTTGATGCCGTGCAGACGCTGGATATTGACGAGCAGATCTACCTGGTTCAACACCTGCCGCGAAACCTGACGGGCCGCCTGCTGGCGTCGCTGCCGGCGGAAGAGCGTGCTCGCGTACGCCAGGTGATGGACTTCGCTCAGGACAGCGTCGGCGCGATCATGGAGTTCGAAGTGATCATGGTGCGCCCGGACGTCACGCTGGCCACCGTGCAGCGCTATTTGCGCCGCAAAGGGAAAATGCCGGAAAACACCGATAAGCTGTTTGTCACGGCGCGCGACAAAACCCTGCTTGGCGAGCTGTCGCTGCAATCCATCCTGCTCAACGATGCACAGCGTCGGGTGAGTGAGGTGATGAATAACGAGCCAATGGTCTTCTCCCCGGAAGATGACGCTGAAAAGGCAGCACGTACCTTCGAACGTGACAACCTGATCAGCGCCGCAGTTGTGGATTCCGTTGGCAAACTGATGGGCCGCGTGACGATCGATGAAATCGTTGACGTAGTCTACGAAGAGACCGACAACGATCTGCGCGCGTTAGGCGGTTTGAGCGCCGAAGATGACGTCCATGCCTCCGTTGGCAAAGCGGTCAAAACGCGCTGGGCGTGGCTGGCGATTAACCTCTGCACCGCTTTTATTGCCTCCAGGGTGATCGACGGCTTTGAACACACGATTTCACAGCTGGTGGCGCTGGCCTCCCTGATGCCAATCGTGGCGGGGATTGGCGGTAACACCGGGAATCAAACCATCACCATGATCGTACGCGCCCTGGCGCTGGAGAAAATCCAGCCCGGCAACTTTACGTTCCTGATCTTCAGGGAGATGGGCGTGGCGCTGATTAACGGCCTGGTATGGGGCGGGATTATGGGCGGCATCACCTGGTGGCTGTACGACGATATGGCGCTGGGTGGCGTGATGATGCTGGCGATGGTGCTTAATCTGCTGGTGGCGTCGATGATGGGGGTGATCATTCCGCTGACAATGACCCGCTTCGGGCGCGACCCCGCGGTGGGGTCGAGCGTGATGATCACCGCCATAACCGATACCGGCGGCTTCTTTATTTTCCTTGGTCTGGCGACGATTTTCCTGCTGTAGCCGCGTGCTTGCGCTTCAGCCGGGCCGGGATTATCACCATCACGATGATCCCGCCCAGTACGCCAATCGCCAGATTGCCGGTTGAGACGGTGGCCGCAACGGTCACCAGCATGACCAGGGTTTCAGCAATCGGCGCATCTTTCACGGTACCCGGCTGAATGCTGTGCCAGTTGAAGGTCTTGAACGCCACAATCGCCATAATCCCGGCCAGCACCGCCATCGGAATGTGCGCCATGACTTCGCTCAAGCCGGTGACCAGAATCAGCAGAACCACACCCGCCGCCAGCGTAGATATGCGGCTGCGTCCTTTCCCCATCTCCACGTTAACGATGGTTTGCCCAATCATTGCGCAACCGGCGATACCGCCGTAAAACCCGGACATCATATTCGCAACCCCCAGCCCGATGCTCTCCCGGCGTTTACTCGACGGCGTCAGGGTGAGTTCATCCACCAGTTTTGCCGTCAGCAACGATTCCATCAGACCGACAAAGGCGATGCTGAGCGCGCAAGGCCAGATAATGCTCAGGGTGTGCAGGTTCAGCGGCACCAGCAGCTGTGTTAGACCCGGCAGCCCGCCGCTCATGGAGCCTTCGTCGCCGACGGTCGGCAGAATCTGCCCGCTGGTCACGGTAAAGAGGGTCAAAACGATAATGGCGATAAGCGGGGAGGGAACGCTTTTGATAACCCGAGGCGCCCACAGGACTATCAGCAGCGTCAGCACAAACAGGCCGACGATCAGCGGGCTTTTGGTCCAGAAATGGGGCACCTGGGCAAAGAAAATCAAAATGCCGAGGGCATTCACAAACCCGGTCATCACCGACTGGGGAATAAAGCGCATCAGACGCGCCATGCCGAGTACGCCAAACAGGATCTGAATGAGACCGGCGAGGATCACGGCGGGCAAAATGTACTGAACCCCGTGCAGATGCACCATTGGGCCGATCACCAGGGCGACGGAACCGGCAGCAGCGGTAACCATCGCCGGACGGCCGCCTAAAAAGGACATCGCCAGACAGAGCACCACCGAGGCGATGAGACTCACCTTCGGGTCCACTCCGGCGACCACGGAAAACGAGATTACTTCGGGGATAAGCGCCAGGGCGGTAATCACGCCGGCTAAGGTTTCGCGCATCAACATTTTAGGTGAGCGCAGTACGCTCGAGACGCGACCATCGTCAGGCGTCAGGGCAGAAGTGTGTGGTAATGACATAGCTATTCGCAGGTTAGGGCAGGCTTCCGTGCGCGCGATCACAAAGTGCAGCATAGTAGCCAGAAAAGCCTCGCGGTGCCAGCCAGCAATCCTGATACCCACACAATTATTCAAACATTTAATTTCACAATTACAATAATTTCTTAACCTTTAAACAATGTTTAAAAATTGTTAACGTTCCCCCGCAGCTTATTTCACCTGCAATTTCCACGTAAAAAGCACGACTACAAGTAAGGCATAAATGATGAAAAAAATGACTGCCATGCTCTTTTCTATGGCCGTAGGGCTGAGCGCCATCTCCATGGCGGCGAAAGCGGATACGCCTAAAGAGCAGGAAACGGACGTCCTTTTAATTGGCGGCGGCATTATGAGCGCCACGCTGGGCACCTATTTACAGGAATTACAGCCAGACTGGTCGATGACCATGGTTGAGCGCCTCGACGGCGTGGCGCAGGAGAGTTCTAACGGTTGGAACAACGCCGGTACGGGCCACTCGGCACTCATGGAACTGAACTATACGCCGCAGAAAAAGGACGGTTCCATTAGTATCGAGAAGGCGGTTGAGATCAACGAAGCCTTCCAGATCTCCCGTCAGTTCTGGTCACATCAGGTGAACAGCGGCGTGATGCACGACCCGCACTCCTTTATCAATACCGTTCCGCACATGAGCTTTGTGTGGGGCGACGACAACGTCAACTTCCTGCGCGCGCGCTACGCCGCGTTGCAGCAGAGCAGCCTGTTCCGTGGCATGAAATATTCCGAAGATCATGCGCAGATTAAAGAGTGGGCGCCCCTGGTGATGGAAGGGCGTGACCCGAACCAGAAAGTGGCCGCGACCCGTACTGAAATCGGGACCGACGTAAACTACGGTGAAATCACCCGTCAGTTGGTGGGCGCATTGCAGAAGAAAGACAACTTCAAACTGCAGGTCAGCACCGAAGTGCGCGGCTTTAAGCGTAACGCGGATAACAGCTGGAGCGTGACCGTCGCCGATCTGAAAAACAATGAAGCCGAGCACGTGATCAAGGCGAAGTTCGTCTTTATCGGGGCCGGTGGCGCTGCGCTGAAACTGTTGCAGGAGTCCGGTATTCCGGAAGCCGACGACTACGCGGGCTTCCCGGTTGGCGGCCAGTTCCTGGTCTCTGATAACCCGGAAGTGGTGAACCGTCATCTGGCGAAAGTGTATGGTCAGGCCTCCGTTGGCGCTCCGCCGATGTCTGTTCCGCACATCGACACCCGTATTCTGGACGGCAAACGCGTGGTGCTGTTTGGGCCGTTTGCGACCTTCTCCACGAAATTCCTGAAAAACGGCTCCCTGTGGGATCTGCTGAGTTCCACCACGACCTCGAACTTTATGCCGATGGTGGATGTGGGCCTGGATAACTTTGATCTGGTGAAATACCTGATTAGCCAGGTGATGCTCTCCGATGACGATCGTTTTGCTGCCCTGCAAGAATACTACCCGCAGGCGAAGAAAGCCGACTGGCGTTTATGGCAGGCGGGTCAGCGCGTGCAGATCATCAAGCGCGATCCGAAAGAGGGCGGCGTTCTGCGTCTGGGTACGGAAGTTGTGAGCGACAAAGACGGGACCATTGCCGCGCTGCTGGGCGCATCGCCTGGAGCATCCACTGCGGCACCGATCATGCTGCATCTGATGGAAAAAGTGTTTAAAGATAAAGTCGCCAGCCCGGAATGGCAGGCGAAGCTGAAAAACATTATTCCGTCTTATGGCACCAAACTGAACGGTAACGTGGCAGCGACGGAACAAGAGCTGGAATACACCAGCGGTGTTCTGCAGCTCAAATACGAAAAACCGCAGGCAGCAGATGTTGCACCGCAGGCGCAACCGCAGGCAAAACCACAGCCGGAATCTAAACCGGTCGCGGATATCGCGCTGTAAATACTATGAATGACAAAAAAGCCGGGTATCACTACCCGGCTTTTTTTTAACGTACGACTGCGTTTTCGACTTTCTCGTCGGCTTTCCAGACGCGGTATTTCACGTCGATATTCTCGGGCGTGTAAACCACAATCGGTAATTTGCTGTTGTAGCGCAGCAGGCTGTTATCACCGAGATACGCTGTCACGAACTGCTGCGTTTTTTTCCCGTCCGGGCAGGCCATCATCGTGGAAACCGGCGACGTCACGTTATCGAAGACGTAATAGTCGTAGCCCCAGCCTTCCAGGGTTTTGCTTTCCAGTTTGCCACCAAGGCGATGACGATTGCAGTCCACTTCCAGGTTCTGTCCAATCAGCAGCTCTACTTTAAACGCGGACTCATCTTCCTGAACCGGGAGCTGGATAACCTGACGCTTCATGCCTTTTTCCGCCTGCGGGTACGGCGCAATCTTTTCCAGAGGCTGCGCTTTCGGCGTTTCGCTTGCGAAGGCGCTGGTGCTCATGCAGGCAGCAGCCAGAAGGGCGATGGCAAATTTAGGTGTGTTTTTCACAGTCATTCCTTTTATGTCAAACAATCGATGCAAGATTAGCATAGTGCAGACGGCTGCCTGGTGGGATTTACCTATATTTTGATTTCACTCGGTTGATCACACTGCTTTTGTGGTTGTATGGCAGAGATAAATGCTGATATGGAATGAAAGGGGAGATCGTGTTAGGGTTAGCGCTAAATAATGTTATTCATCTGTAAAGGAAAGAGAGACATGGTCCGCGCAAAGCTTAAAACCCCCGAAGGCAGGAAGTTTTTACTGGCGCTGTTTGTGGTGTTTCTGATTGCCGCCGCAGGCGTCGGACGGGCAACAATCGTCGGTGTGATTGAGCAGTACAATATTCCGCTCTCACAGTGGACGACCAGTATGTACGTCCTGCAATCCGCGATGATTTTTGTTTACAGCATGGTCTTCACCATTTTACTGGCGATTCCGCTGGGGATCTTTTTCCTCGGTGGCCCTGATAAGCATTGAATAATCGCCCATGATAAATAAGCCAACCTTCGGGTTGGTTTTTTTATGCCTGAATCGTTCTGAAAATGTTAAAACGTTACGTTTGCGTTAACCTCATGCATGTCAAAAATATCATTAATTAACACGTATTATGTATACATTAAATAAAGTCAATCCTATAAAAAACTTTCATTGATTGTATTAGGGTACGTAATTGCTTTCCTTTATTAATATCTATAGCCTTTGTCACACAAATTTAATTCTGTTTCGTAAAAGATTAAATGTAAACATTTCTGGCTTCGAAAATAATCATAAACCTGTAACGCTAATTAAAGGCGGGGTTTACTGTTGAATAAATTTAGTGAGTGATGTGATGAAAAAAACAATTATTTCTCTGGTGGTTCTGTATTCTTTTTCTGTTTCAGCCCACGCGATGACAGTTGATGAGGCGAAGGCTGAAGTCGCTCAAGCTGAGCATGCCGTGGAGTCAGCCCACGATCAGGTTATTCACAATAACCACAGTGTGACTCACACTACAATGCAAGACGATCGTGATCTGATGAATGTTGCGGGCCAAATGCGCGCGGAGGCTTACGCCGATCAGCGCGCAGCGGAGCAAGAAGCGCAGAACCAAAAAGATGCTGCGGAGAAAGCACAGGCCAATGCTGAACGTGATGCGAAAATCGCTGAAGCGCGTTTAAATTCTCCGTCTGCCACTGCCAGCCACAGCAAGGGCTGGGTAATGGCACCAGGCATCATCAAAGAGTCTAATCCTGCGGGTTATCCAACGCATCAGATTGGGCCTGCGACGCATCTGGACAGCAGTGTCGCGGATCAGCAGGCGGCAGCGGTGGCGAAAGCAGAAATGGCACAGCACGAAGCGGAGCTGTCGAATTACGGTGTAAAACGCTCCGGAACGGCCACCTATTCCGAACCAGCGCGTGTAATCAGCTATTCTGGTCCGTCGACGCGCCCAAACACTGGCGCGACCATTAACGTCGCGGCAAATACCCTGAAACCAGATACTCAGGTCCAGATTACGGATACGGCAGGCCATAAAAGTGTGGTTAAGGCGTCGACGCTGACTCCATCCACTCAGGTAAGTATCCCATTCCACAGTGCTTTCCAGCATGCGAAGAAAGGCGGCAATAACCGTAATACCGCTTCTTCCCAATCCGAGCATGGAACCGGAACCGGTGCGGACAATGCGCATGACCACGCCTTTGGCGGGCATGTGGGTGCGGGCGGTGGTTTCCATATGTAACGGGAATCAATGTAAATTAAAAAGGCCATCGATTGATGGCCTTTTTCATGACAGAAAAAATAAATAAGGGCTAACGAGGGGTGTCGTTAATAAACGTCAATACACCTCGCTGAATACCGATGATATTTTCGCTTTTCATTTCAGCCAGAATACTCATTACGCCACTGCGGGAAAGCCCTGTTTTTTCCATAATATATTTGCATGAGTTTGTTTTCAGCCGGTATTGCTCACTTTCGTTCATTAAGTCAACCAGACAGTCACGGATAATCTCCCGTGAGCGTAGCCCTATACTGTAATGGCTTAAGGCGGAGTGCAGGCCCATAATGTAGAGAAGATAGTTACTGTAATCTTCCCACATTTTCTGCTCTTTAATGATCGTCATGGCGGTTTTGTAAGGCAAAATAGCGACATTCACCGCGGTGACGCTCATCAATCGGAACGCATTCCCCATATATTCAGGATGTGATATTCCGGCCACAAAGGGCGCTTTCAGCGTTCCTTTTAGCGTTCCGTTATCAATACGAGAAATATCCACCAGCCCTTCGAGGAGAATTAAGCACAGACGCTCACCCTGGCTATCAAGATGCAGGATACGGTGTGCGGAAAATTGTTTAAGCTGTGCGTGAGGAAGAAAGCGATGGATCAATCGGTCAATCTGCGCGTGCGGTTTAAAACGCGTCAGTGTGTGGATTGGCATGGCAGCTTTGGGATTCATGATGGTGCCCGGCGTTTTTAAGTAATTATCGCAGAAGCTGTGAAACGCGCAATCACATGCTCACACTGCGACATAAAACAACTATACGAATGGTGAGCATTGTTTAATGACCCCTGGGATGAGTCGCCAGGGGTCATAGTCGTAAGAAAGAAGTGCAGGGGGGTTACTCAGAAACCATCCACATATCCGCTTCTTCAAACATCTCTTCCAGCATGCGGTTGAGTTTCTCGCGATCGCTTTTGCTGGCATCGCTGTTCAAACCGTTCGCCTGCATAGGTTTCACTTTCACCACTGCCTCCGGGAAGATCCGGTGCACGCGTTTTGTTAATTCATTCAGGATGATGTCACTGGCGCCCGGTAAACCTGCAACGTTGCGCTTGTCATAAACGAGTTCAACAAACATAACTGCCTCATGATAACTGTTTTTATATACAGCATCTTCGCGGTTACGCCCTTAAGAGTCAAGCAGTCCGGATGTTCAGGCATAAAAAAACCAACCGTAAAAGGTTGGTTTTTTTTACTATTTTGGTCGGCACGGAGAGATTTGAACTCTCGACCCTCGCCACCCCATGACGATGCGCTACCAGGCTGCGCTACGTGCCGACGTATGAAAAAGATACTACCTGTTTGCATTCTGAATGCAAGAGTGTACCACGCTAACTGATTTAAAATTAATCAGTTAGCGATAAACCGTTTCTCGTCAGTGAGCACCTGTAACAACAGGCTCAGCTGCGGTTTTTGGTCGTGAATCTTCTCACCCTGCAGGTTATACGTCTGGTAATTGCCGTTGCTGTTGAGCACCAGCGTCAGTGCTGGCGTAGTCACTGCCAGGGTGTTGTTGCTGGCTGCCGTCACCCAGTTGTGGCGACGCGTAGCACTGAACAGATCCTGACCCTGAGAATACTCATTCGCCGGTGTGCTGACGTGCAGCAGGCGTTGCATCAGCGTGGTCATCACATCTTTGTGATCTGTCAGCATATTGATGCGCTGCGCCGGTGTGCCCGGCCAGTGTACGACCAGCGGAACGTGCAGGTTAGGGCGCGACCAGTTCATGTCCGTCGCTTCATCGCCCAGCTGCACGCCGTGGCCCGCAGTGATAATCACCACGGTATTGTCCAGCTTGCCGGATTCGCGCAGGGCGTTAATCACGCGCGCAATCTGATCGTCGACATTGCCGGCCGCGCGGCTGTAGCGGCGGACAAAGCCTTTTTGATTGCTGTCATCAAGGTTAGTGCCGTTAAAGGCCACCCATGAGAACCAGCGGTTATCTTCTTGCGCGTAACGATTGAGCCAGTTTACCCACTGACCGGCAGTCTGTTCGTCAGTCTGATTTTGCGCAGGCGGCAGTGAGAAATCAGACAGCAGTGCCTGGCGATAGAGCGGGCTGCTGAAACCGTCAGAGGAGAACAGCCCCAGCTGGTAACCCTGTTGATTCAGGGAGGTAATCAGCGCCGCAGGCGTTCGGGCGGAAAGCACGCCGTCCATATAGCCGGCGGAGATACCGTAGAACAGACCAAAAATACCGGCGTCGGTGTTATTTCCCGAGCTCATATGCTGGGTGAAGTTGATGTTCTGCTCGGCAAACTGTGCAAGTGCAGGCATCTGCTTCTCGTAACGGGAGTAGTTCAGACCGTCGACGGTAATAAGCAGAACGTTCTGGCCCTGGCCCATATCGCGATAACGTAATTCGCTCAGCGGATACTGGACCGATACGGCTTCCGGATTACCTTGTTCCACCAGACGGCGCTGATATTCCTGCGCATCCAGCAGGCCGTGTTTCTCCAGGAAGCGGCGTGCCGTCATCGGATAGGAGAGCGGCAGGTTGGCGCGCTGCATAGTAATCGGACGATAGAAGTTCGCATCCGCCCAGATGTACATAATATGGGAGCTGATAAACGCGACGAAAAACAGCGCCGCAACGGGCTGGGCATAGTGGCGACGGCGGGTGAGGCTTCGCAGTTTTTGCCAGCTCCAGGTGGCAAACAGCATCTCAATCAGCAGGATAATCGGCACGCTGATAAACATCAGCTGCCAGTCACGCGCGGTTTCGTTCTGGTCGGGATTGATCACCAGTTCCCAGACGATGGGATTGAGATGGAGGTGAAAACGGGTGAAAACTTCGCTGTCGATCAGCAGCAGGGTCATGCCGACAGTGGCGAGAATTGCGGATAAAAACCGCATCAGCCTCTGCGACATCACGATAAACGTCAGAGGGAACAGAATCAGCAGATAGGTGGCGAAGACCAAAAAGCTAAAGTGCCCGACAACGCTTATCCAGGAGTAAATGCGCCCGGTTAAGGTCGTCGGCCAGTCGGCCACTAACAGATAACGGCTGCCGAGTACCATGGCCAACAGAATGTTGAACAAGGCAAACCAGTGCCCCCAGCTAACCATCTGGGAGACTTTTTCACGGTAGCGCTGACGATTCGTCACCATAGACTGTCGTTCGTTTCCCTTAATGCGCCTGGTCGTCGCTGACGGAGGACTGCAACGCGTGGGCGAATGATTTTGCGATCGCCTGACGTTGGGCCGGAGCAACGCTGGTATTGATAAGGTTGGTGACCATATTTCCCAGAACCATCAGGGAGAGATCGGTCGGCGTTTTATGTTTTTCAAGTACGTTGACCAGCTCACTGAGCAGTTGTTCAACGTGTTCATCACTATAGCGGGAATGTTGTGGCATAAATCGAAATCAGTTTGTTGATGAGAGGGCAACATATTACCGTAGCAACAGCTTTTTTTCCCCTTTTTTATCTTCTATTGCACACATGCGTGGGTGGTGGTTGAATACCGCCCGGTCTTAAAGGAGAGTTTATCATGAGTCTGGATATCAACCAGATTGCCTTGCACCAGCTTATCAAGCGTGATGAGCAAACCCTGGAGCTGGTGCTTCGCGATTCGTTACTGGAACCAACGCCTACCGTTACGGAAATGATGGCGGAGCTACACCGCGTCTACAGCGCTAAAAATAAAGCCTATGGCATGTTCAACGACGAGAGTGAGCTGGCCGAAAGCCTGCGTCTGCAACGTCAGGGCGAAGAGGATTTTCTGGCGTTTAGCCGCGCGGCAACCGGGCGTCTGCGTGACGAGCTGGCAAAATATCCGTTCGCTGACGGCGGTATCGTACTGTTTTGTCAGTACCGCTATCTCGCCGTGGAGTACCTGCTGGTCACGGTGCTCAGCAATCTGAGCAGCATGCGTGTCAACGAGCAGATGGATATCAGCTCCACACATTATCTGGATATCAACCATGCCGATATCGTGGCGCGAATCGATCTGACCGAATGGGAAACCAACCCGGAATCAACGCGATATCTGACGTTCCTGAAAGGGCGCGTGGGCCGCAAAGTCGCCGATTTCTTCATGGACTTCCTCGGTGCCAGCGAAGGTCTGAACGCGAAAGCGCAGAACAAAGGGCTGCTGCAGGCCGTAGATGATTTCACCGCAGAAGCGCAGCTCGATAAATCCGAGCGTCAGAACGTGCGTCAGCAGGTTTACAGCTACTGCAACGAACAGCTGCAGGCGGGCGAAGAGATTGAGCTGGAGTCGCTGTCGAAAGAGCTTTCTGGCGTCAGCGAGGTCAGCTTCCACGAGTTTACGGCGGATAAAGGCTACGAGCTGGAAGAGAGCTTCCCGGCGGATCGCAGCACCCTGCGTCAGCTCACCAAGTTTGCCGGTAGCGGCGGCGGGTTAACGGTGAACTTCGATGCCATGCTGCTGGGCGAGCGCATTTTCTGGGACCCGGCGACGGACACCTTAACCATCAAAGGTACACCGCCGAACCTGCGCGACCAACTGCAACGCCGTACGTCTGGCGGTAAATAACAGGCATAAAAAAACCCCGCAATGCGGGGTTTTTCTCAACTTGTTGGCGATTAAGCGCGAACGAAGTCGACGTGAGACAGTTTTGGCTTGAACGGGTGACGCTGAACAGCCTGAACTTTCACTTTTTCTTCTTTGCCATCGATAACGATAGTCAGAACTTCGGTGTAGAAACCTTCTTTAGTCTGCTGGTTCCAGACTTTGTCCTGGTCCATCTCGATTGCTACTGGAGCAGCATCGCCACCATAGATGATAGCCGGGAATTTGTTAGCTGCGCGCAGGCGGCGGCTCGCACCCTTACCCTGCACAGAACGTACTTCTGCATTGATAGTAAACATTGATTTCTCTCTGTAAATAAGTCCTGCTACAGGCGACCCAGCAGCAGGTGAGTGTTCTGCCTCACGGATGTGAAGCGGGCGGCATTTTATACTCAAACGCCCGTTACATCAATCAAAAGTGCCCTTAACCGCGCAATTCATTGGCCCGTCGGAAACGCCCTTCGTAATCGAAGACCTTCTCGCGCACCTGCCAGAACTGGCCTTTTTTGCGCGCGACGACAAAATCCGGGTGGCGCAACAATACCTGCTGATGGACGATGTCGGCGACGGTGATCCAGCGCAACGGCACGCCTGGCGTGCGGGTATGCGGGCGAATAAACAGCTGTTCAAAAGCCGTGCGCTGGGCGGGCGTATGCAGACGAAAACGCTCGCTGACGTCAGCGCCGTCCTCATCGTAATAGGTGATTTTCAGCCATTCGCCTTTCTCGTCGGCGCCGGATTGCAGGGCCATGCCCGAGCAGCGTAGCACCAGCGCGTCTTTCAGCTTCAGCGCGGCTTTCAGCATGTCATCGGGATCGACCAGCACCGTGTCACATTCGCGACAGCGCCGCGCGGCAATATCATTTTCGGCGTTACACTGCGGGCAGTTTTTAAAGCGAAAACGGTAATCGCACTGCTCGCGATGACCGTCGTCATCCTCAAACCAGCCCTGACAGCGGCGGCCAAAATGCTCGATCAGGGTTCCGTCGGCAGTGGTTTTCCCCCAGAAGGTATTGGCGAAACCGCAGCCGGGACAGAAAACCTGCACCGGTACGTTCCCGCTTTTGCCCTTTGGCGTACCCACTTCCGGTGAATAGAGATCGTGCGGGTTCCCGGCGTAATCAAGAATCAGACAGTCGGTCTTGCCTGGAGACAGGCGCAGCCCACGGCCAACAATCTGCTGATACAGGCTGACGGATTCGGTCGGGCGCAAAATCGCAATCAGATCCACGTGCGGGGCGTCAAACCCGGTGGTCAGCACCGAGACATTCACCAGATAGCGGAACTGCTGTGCTTTAAAGGCATTAATCAGCGTGTCGCGCTCGGGTCCTGGCGTTTCACCGGTGATCAGCGCCGCGTCGTCGGCCGGAAGCAGGCCGGTTATCTCTCTGGCGTGCTCGACGGTGGCCGCGAAAATCATCACCCCTTTGCGCGTCTGGGCGAACTCTTCGATCTGGCTGATGATATGCGGGGTGATGCGCTGCTGTTTTTTCAGCTCCTGGTTCATATCCGCTTCGCTAAACAGCCCGTTACTCTGGGCCTGCAAACGGCTGAAATCATACTGCACTACCGGCATGTCCAGCCGCTCGGGCGGCGTCAGATAACCGTGCTTAATCATGTAGCGCAGGGGCAGCTCATAGATGCAATCGCGAAACAGGGCTTTTTCGTCGCCACGCACCATGCCGTGATAATGGAACTGATAGATCCAGCCTTTGCCGAGGCGGAAGGGCGTAGCGGTCAGCCCCAGCAGGCGAACCTGCGGGTTTACCGTTTTCAGATGATTAAGGATTTGCTGATACTGGCTCTCATCGTCATCGCTGATCCGATGACACTCGTCGACAATCAATAGTGAGAATTCACTGCGAAAATGCGCCAGGTTTCGTGCGACCGACTGCACGCTGCCAAACACCACTTTGCCGTGGCTCTCTTTGCGTTTCAGCCCGGCGGCGAAGATATCGGCCTCAAGACCCAGCGCACAGTATTTGGCATGGTTTTGCGCTACCAGCTCTTTGACGTGGGCCAGCACCAGCACCCGGCCACGCGCCAGCCGTGCCAGTTCGGCAATCACAAGGCTTTTGCCCGCTCCGGTGGGCAGGACGATGGCGGCAGGTTCAGTGTGCTTGCGAAACCAGGCGAGGGTGGCGTCAACGGCTTCCTGCTGATAGGGGCGAAGTGTAAAAGTCATGAGCTCTCGATTTTGTTATCACGCACATAGTATGCCACGAAACTTTTTCCCTTGAGTGGCGCAACCAGACCGCTATACTGGACCGTTCTTGACTGCTTCTTTTTCGGACATGTTGTCCGACTTCCAGCACCATAAAGGCTATAAGATTTCATGCGACTTGATAAGTTTATCGCTCAGCAACTCGGCGTAAGCCGCGCTATTGCCGGGCGTGAAATTCGCGCCAGCCGCGTTACCGTGGATGGCGATATTGTGAAAGAGAGCGCTTTCAAACTCCAGCCAGAACATGAGGTGGAGTACGACGGCAACACGCTGACCCAGCAGAATGGCCCGCGCTATTTCATGCTCAACAAGCCGGAAGGGTACGTGTGCTCGACGGATGACCCGGATCACCCGACGGTGCTCTATTTCCTGGATGAACCTGTCGCGCACAAGCTGCATGCGGCGGGGCGTCTGGATATTGATACCACCGGTCTGGTACTGATGACCGACGACGGCCAGTGGTCGCACCGCATTACGTCTCCGCGTCATCACTGCGAAAAAACCTATCTGGTTACGCTTGAATCACCGGTGTCTGACGATACCGCCGAGCAGTTTACCAAAGGCGTGCAGCTGCATAATGAAAAAGATCTGACCAAACCCGCGCAGCTGGACGTGATCACCCCGACCGAAGTGCGTCTGACCATCAGCGAAGGCCGTTACCATCAGGTGAAGCGTATGTTCGCCGCCGTCGGCAACCGTGTGGTTGGGCTGCACCGCGAACGCATTGGTGAAATCGCCCTCGATCCCGAGCTTGAACCCGGTGAATACCGCCCGTTGACGGAAGAAGAGATTGCCAGCGTTGGCATGCCTTCCCGCTAATTTCAGGAGCACACTGTGACCACCAGGCCACACTCGTCAATTAGCATCGTATTTATTCTTGGCCTGCTGGCCATGCTGATGCCGCTGTCGATCGATATGTACCTGCCCGCACTGCCGGTGATTTCCGCGCAGTTTGGCGTTCCGGCAGGCAGCGCGCAAATGACGCTCAGTACCTATATCCTCGGTTTCGCCGTCGGGCAGTTATTGTACGGCCCGATGGCAGACAGCATTGGCCGCAAGCCGGTGATCCTCGGGGGAACGCTGGTGTTTGCTGGGGCGGCGGTGGCCTGTGCGCTGGCGCAGACCATCGATCATCTGATAATCATGCGATTCTTCCACGGCCTGGCGGCTGCGGCGGCGAGCGTGGTGATTAACGCCCTGATGCGCGATATCTATCCGAAAGAAGAGTTCTCGCGCATGATGTCCTTCGTCATGCTGGTCACTACCATCGCGCCACTGCTGGCGCCGATGATCGGTGGCGCGGTGCTGGTGTGGTTTAGCTGGCACGCCATCTTCTGGATCCTGGCGATCGCGGCGCTGCTGGCGTCGGCGATGATCTTCTTCTTTATTGACGAAACCTTGCCGGTGGAACGTCGGCAGAAGTTTCATATTCGCACCACCATCGGCAACTTCGCCTCACTGTTTCGCCATAAACGTGTGCTGAGCTATATGCTGGCGAGCGGCTTCAGCTTTGCGGGGATGTTCTCATTCCTGAGCGCCGGGCCGTTTGTTTACATCGAGATCAACCACGTTTCGCCGCAGCATTTTGGCTACTACTTCGCCCTGAACATCGTGTTCCTGTTTGTGATGACCATCATTAACAGCCGCTTTGTTCGTCGGGCAGGGGCGCTGAATATGTTCCGCGCCGGGCTGTGGATCCAGTTTGTGATGGCTGTCTGGATGGTGCTCAGCGCCTTCTTTGGCGTCGGTTTCTGGGCGCTGGTGGTCGGCGTGGCGGCGTTTGTTGGCTGCGTGTCAATGGTGTCATCCAATGCGATGGCCGTTATCCTCGATGAGTTTCCGCATATGGCGGGGACGGCATCATCGCTGGCCGGAACCTTCCGCTTCGGGATTGGTGCGATTGTCGGGGCACTGCTCTCCATGGCGACGTTTAATACCGCCTGGCCGATGATTTGGTCAATCGCGTTTTGCGCGACCTGCTCCATTCTCTTCTATCTCTACGCCAGTCGGCCGCGAAAAACGGCAAGCTGATAACAGAAAAGGGGCCAATGCGGCCCCTTTTTTTGATACGCGTCAACCAAACCTGCGTTTGTTTACCCCTTGTTTGTTTCTTTTATGTAAAATCTATTTATGTAAAAAGTCACATCGTTGTAGTTAAAAAGGTTGAGTTAGATCGCAGAAACGGGTACATATACCGCCAAAGCGAGCCTGTAACTCACTAAATAATGCCCTGAAAAATGAGACGCTAAAGCCCGTAACATACGGCTGTGAACGGTTTTTCAGGAAAATAACGGCAGGTTAGCAACGATGTGTTACTATAAATGTAAATAAATTGTGAAGGCTTTTTTGGCTTCCGGGGAAAGAACGTGAATACATTACAACTCTCCATAGTCCATCGCTTGCCCCAGAGCTATCGCTGGTCGGCGGGTTTTGCAGGTTCGAAAGTTGAACCGATTCCGCAAAGTGGAAAAGAGGGCGATAACTGTCTGGTGGCGCTGAAATTGCTCAGCCCGGACGATGAAAACGCATGGCCGGTGATGGAGCGTTTGAGCCAGGCACTGACCGATATCGAAGTCGTCAGCTCCGTGCTGGAGTGTGAAGGCGAACCCTGCCTGTTTGTGAACAGCCAGGATGAATTTGCGGCGACCTGCCGCCTGAAAAACTTTGGCGTCGCGATCGCCGAGCCGTTCTCCGGCCAGCATCCTTTCTGAGCGTCAGCGCAGCGCTAACAGCTGACGCGTGTAGTCATGCGTCGGCGCGGCAAACACGCGCTGACAATCCCCTTGCTCGACCACCTCTCCCTGTCGCAGCACTATCACCTGATGGCATAATGCCCGCACCACCTGCAGATCGTGGCTGATAAAAATATAGGCCAGGCGATGCTTTTCCTGGAGTCCCTTCAATAGCGCCAGAATCTGCGCCTGCACGGTGCGGTCCAGGGACGATGTCGGCTCATCCAGAATAATCAGCTCCGGTTTCAGGATCAGGGCTCTTGAGATGGCGATGCGCTGGCGTTGACCACCGGAAAAAGCCGCCGGGTAGCGATAGCGCGCTTCCGGATCCAGCCCCACCTCCTGCATCACCCGAATCACTTCCTCTTCCCGCTGGCGGGCGCTCAGCGCAGGCTGATGAACGCGCAACCCCTCCTCGATGATTTGCAGTACGTTCAGCCGCGGATTGAGAGACGAGTTCGGGTCCTGAAACACCACCTGCATCCGTGGGCGAACGGGCAACATCTGGCGACGATTCCAGTTGTGCAACGGTTTGCCGTCGAACAGAATCGTCCCCTGAGAATTAATCAGGCGTAACAGCGCCAGACCGGTAGTGCTTTTCCCCGAACCCGATTCCCCCACCAGCCCCAGCGTTTCGCCTGGACGCAGAGAAAAGCTGACGTTCTTCAGCACCGTATTCTCCGCCACCACGCGGCGGAAAATGCCTTTACGCACCGGAAACGCGACGGCCAGGTTTTCGACGTTCAGCAGCGGTTTGCTGCCTGCGGTCAGCGGGACGGGATCGCCCGACGGCTCGCTGTCGAGCAAACGCTGGGTGTAAGGGTGCTGCGGCGCGTGGAACAGGGCGGTCGCCGTGTTCTGCTCCACACAGCGACCGTTTTGCATCACCGCCACGTTATCCGCGAGTTTCTTCACAATGCTGAGGTTATGAGTGATAAACAGCAGGCTCATATTCAGCTCTTCGCGTAGCTCGCGCAAAAGCTGCAGGATTTGCGCCTGCACGGTGACATCCAGAGCAGTCGTCGGCTCATCGGCAATCAGTAGCTCCGGGCGCGTCAGCAGCGCCATCGCAATCATCACGCGCTGGCGTTCACCGCCCGAGAGCTGATGGGGGAAATCGGTCAGGCGTCTGGCGGCGTTGCGGATCCCGGTACGCTCAAGGCAGTCCAGAATCTCGCCGCGTGCGGCCTCTCTACGCATTCCCCGGTGCAGGGATAGCACCTCGTAGAGCTGTTTTTCCAGAGTATGCAGCGGGTTGAGGGAGACCATCGGCTCCTGGAAGATCATCGCGATTTTGTTCCCGCGCACGCCGCGAAGAGTGTGTTCATCGGCGTGAAGCAGTGACTGGCCGTGAAACAGAATATCGCCCTGCGGATAGACCACCGGCGGAGAGGGGAGCAGGCGCAGAACAGACAGCGCCGAGACGCTTTTGCCAGAGCCGGATTCGCCCACCAGCGCCAGCGTCTCTCCCGCCTGGATTTGCAGGGATAAATCGCTCACCACTTCGCGCGTTTCACCTTGCTGAGTGAATGCGATGGAGAGATTTTCGATGCTAAGCAGAGGCTGCGTCATCTTATACCGCCTTATTAGGATCAAAGGCATCGCGGACCGCTTCGCCAATAAAAATCAGTAACGAGAGCAGTATGGCCACCGACAGAAACGCCGTAATGCCCAGCCAGGGCGCCTGGAGATTGTTTTTCCCCTGCAGCAACAGCTCGCCCAGTGACGGTGAACCAAGCGGCAAGCCGAAACCGAGAAAATCAAGAGAGGTGAGGGTGGTTATCGAACTGCACAGAATAAAGGGCAGGAAGGTCAGGGTCGCGACCACCGCGTTGGGCAGCATGTGGCGGAAAATGATACTGCGATCGCTCACCCCCAGCGCCTGCGCCGCACGAATGTAATCAAAGTTACGGGTGCGCAAAAACTCGGCGCGCACCACGCCCACCAGCGCCATCCAGCCAAACAGCACAGTGATACCGAGCAGCCACCAGAAGTTGGGCTGTAACACGCTCGAGAGCAAGATAATCAAAAACAGCGTCGGCATGCCCGACCAGACCTCGATAAAACGCTGGCCCCACAGATCGATTTTACCGCCGTAATAACCCTGCACCGCGCCCGCGACAACTCCCATTACGCTCGAAAACAGCGTCAGCATCAGGCCGAAGAGAATGGATATCCGCGTGCCGTAGAGGATGCGTGCCAGCACGTCGCCGCCGTTGGCATCCGTCCCCAGCCAGTTTTGCGCGGAGGGCGCAGAAGGGAAGGGAGTAGAGGTGGAGAAGTTGATACTGTTCGCGCCAAAGCGAATGGGCGCCCACAACACCCAGCCGTGGTTGTCGAGCTGATCGCGCAGCCACGGGTCCTGATAGTCAGCCGGTGTGGCAAAGGGCCCGCCAAAATCACTTTCGCTGTAGTTGGTGAGTACCGGCGTGTACCAGCGATCGTTGAAATGCACCAGCAGCGGTTTGTCGTTGGCAATCAGCTCTGAACAGAGGCTCAGGATAAACAGGACGGCGAAGATCCACAGCGACCAGTAGCCGCGACGATTGTGGCGAAAACGTGCCCAGCGGGCCTGGTTGACGGGGCTTAAATGCGGCATCAGCGGCCCTCAAAATCAATACGAGGATCGACCAGCGTATAGCTGATATCGCTGACAATATTCAGCAGCAGGCCAATCAGGGTGAAAATGTAGAGTGTGCCAAACATCACGGGATAGTCGCGCGACACGGTGGCTTCATAGCCGAGCAGGCCGAGGCCATTGAGGGAGAACATCACCTCAATCAGCAGCGAGCCGGTGAAAAACATGCTGATAAAAGTGGCCGGGAAGCCGGCGATGACCAGCAGCATGGCGTTGCGGAACACGTGTTTCCACATGATCTGTTTTTCGCTCACCCCTTTAGCCCGCGCGGTTACCACGTACTGTTTGCGGATCTCATCCAGAAAGGCGTTTTTGGTCAGCATCGTCAGGGCGGCAAATCCGCCAATCACCGTCGCCAGCACCGGCAGGGTGATATGCCAGAGATAATCGGTGATTTTCTGGTACCAGGGCAGCGAGCTGAAATCAGCTGACACCAGCCCACGCAGGGGGAAGAGGTCGAAATAGCTGCCGCCAGCGAAAAAGACAATCAACAGCACGGCGAACAGAAACGCCGGGATCGCGTACCCGATAATGATGAAGGTGCTGCTCCAGATATCGAAACGGCTGCCGTTGTGCACCGCTTTGCGGATCCCAAGCGGAATCGACACCAGGTAGATAATCAGCGTCCCCCACAATCCGAGGGTGATCGACACCGGCAGGCTGTCTTTAATGAGCTGGATCACCGAGGCGCTGCGGAACAGGCTGTCGCCGAAATCGAAGCGGATATAGTCCCAGAGCATTTTGAAATAGCGCTCGTGAATGGGTTTGTCGAAACCGTAGCGGTGGGTGATCTCAGCGATCACCTCAGGATCTAATCCGCGTCCCCCGCGATAATGGCTTTCACTGATATTTCCGGTGCCGGTTTGTGCGTGGCTGGCGCGCAGGCCTTCGCCTCCGCCGCCCGGTAGGCCGCTGCTGTTGCCAAACTCAATGGCGGCAATGGCCTGATCGACCGGGCCGCCGGGCGCAATCTGCACAATGAAAAAGTTAATGGTGATAATCGCCCACAGGGTGGGGATTATCAGCAGTAAACGGCGAATCAGGTAAGCACCCATCTGTATTCCTTAACGCCGTTCAGCGGGCAGTTTGGCGGCTTTATTGACGTCATACCACCAGTTATCTAGCCCCAGGGAATAGATCGGGCGAATGGATGGCTGAGAGAATTTATCCCAGTAGGCCAGCCGGTCTTCCCCCATAAACCACATCGGCAGCATGTAGTAGTTCCAGGTCAGGACGCGATCGAGCGCACGGCCCAGAGGGACCAGCTTCGTCTTATCGCCCTGCGCGGCAATGATTTGGTTTATCAGGTTGTCGATGACCGGGCTTTTAACGCCCGGCGCGTTGTAGGTTGAGTTGATGTACTCCGACGCCCACGAGATACGAAGATTGGTGTTTGGCCACGGCTGTGCCTGCCAGACGCGCGGCATCATGTCGTAATCGCGGTTGCGCATTCGGTTGGTGATTTGCGCGTTATCGACCTGACGAATCTCCACGGTGACGCCCAAACGCTCCAGATTGTGCTGGAACGGCAATACCCACTGATTATTACCGGCGGAGGAGAGCAGCAGCTCAAAGCTGAGGGGTTTACCGGTCTGGATATTCACCCGTTTCTGGTTTTTAAGCACCCAGCCCGCGTCGTCGAGCAGTTTGCTGGCTTTAAGCAAGTTGTCACGGTCGTAGCCATCCCCTTTTGAGGTTGGTGGCTCAAAGATACTGGTGAAAACTTCCGGCGGCACTTCAGCTTTCAGCGGCGCAAGCAGGGTCAGCTCGGCGGCATCGGGATACTGGCGGGCTGCGTATTCCGTATTCTGGAAATAGCTGTTGGTGCGGCTGTAAGCTCCGTAAAACAGCGCCTTGTTCATCCATTCAAAGTCAAACGCCAGCGTGATTGCCTGACGCACGCGCCGGTCGGCAAAGACCGGACGCTGAATATTAAATGCGAGCCAGCGCGTATCTTGCGCGGATTCATTTTTTTGCTCGTCTTTGACGATGAAATGGTTAGAAAAATTCTTGCCTATATAGCGCGTCGCCCAGTTTTTCGGGCTGACTTCTGCGCGCAGGTCAAATGCCCCGGCCTTGAAGGCTTCGAAGGCCACATTGTCGTCCAGATAGTAGTCGTAGCGAATCGTATCGAAATTCCAGCGCCCCCGGTTGACCGGCAAATTAGCTGCCCAGTAGTCTTTGACGCGGGAATAGACCAGATATTGCCCCATCTTCCAGTGGGTGATTCTGTAAGGGCCACCCGCCAGCGGAGGCGTGGCGATCGGGTCGCTCAGCTTATGATTTTTCCAGAACGATTCAGGCATTACCGGGAGTGAGAAAAGACTCAGCATGCTCTCTTTACCCGGCTCGGCCAGCTCGATGCGCACGGTCAGCGGGGCGATGGCTTTGACGGTCGCGCCCTTGAATACCAGGCGGAACTGCGGCACCCCTTCGGTCATAAACTTGTGAAAGGTGAAGGCCACATCGCTGGCTTTTACCGGGGAACCGTCGTGAAAACGGGCGCGCGGGTTGAGGGTGACTTCCGCCCAGGAAAAATCATCCGCGTAGCGCGCGGAATCAGCGATCAGCGGGTAGTAACTGCCTGGTTCATCATCCGAGGTGACAAACAGCGTGTCATACAGGGCATCGGTGCGTTCGGCGGCGACACCGCGCAGGGCGAAACGGTTAAAGTTATCAAACGTCCCGAGGGCGGAGAGGGTGAGGGTTCCGCCTTTGGGAGCCGCAGGATTGACGTAATCGAAGTGGGTAAAGTTCGCTTCATACTTCGGCTCGCCTAGCACGGCGAACGCGTAGCTCTCTTTAATACTCTGCGCCTGGCAGGTCACGCTGAATAACGCCATTAACAGCAAAACAAAGCGCATAGTCATTGGCAGCGTATCCCTCTTTTATTCTGGCTCACCCATAGTGAGGCGTCTGGTGTAGCTGAATCATAAGTGACGAAACGGTCATTGTGAAATTATTCACTGTCCTTGACGAAATCGGGCTGCCATTTCAGGAATTGTGCCAGCGGCATTGGGCGGCTGATCCAGTAGCCCTGCAGGTAGTTTACCCCATGCTGGCGTAGCCAGGCGGCCTGCTCCGGCGTTTCGACACCTTCAGCAACGGTGACCATGTTCAGCCGTCGGGCGAGCGTCAGCACGGCATCCAGCACCGGAGACGTGACCGTTTCCGTACCAATGGCGTTCACAAAACCGCGATCGATTTTCAGGTAATCCATCGTGAACCGCTCCAGATAAATCAGCGCGCTGTGGCCGGTGCCAAAATCATCTATCGCGATTTCAAAGCCTTCATGATGCAACCATTCGAATAACGGGGCCGCTTCGAGCTGATTAATCATGTCGCGTTCGGTAATTTCCAGAACCACCTGGAAGTGGTCTGGCGGCAGCGACGCCGCGAAGTTGCGCATGTCATCTTTAAAACTGTCCGAATGCAGATGGCCCGGCGCGATGTTAATGCCCAGCTTGGCGCCCGGGGGCAACACGGTTTGCAGCAGCGCCGCGTCGCGGATGATCAGATCGAAAAGATGCAGCGTCAGCGGGACAATCAGCCTTTGCGCTTCTGCGAAGTTGATAAAGGCATCCGGCGGTATTTCACCCATCGTCGGATGTTTCCAGCGCATCAGCACTTCGCAGCCCTGCATCTTCAGCTCTTTTGTATCAACAACCGGCTGATACACCACATAGAACTGACCGTGTTTGATGGCCGAAAGGATCTCTTTTCCGGGATGCAAACGGATGGTGAGAATATAAAAAGAGAGCGTTCCCGCCGCAATACCGCATATCAGGCCGAAGAGCAGGGCGAACAGAATTTCGTAGGGCGTCCACTTTTGCGCATACACCTTGATGGTGAGCGGAACCGTTTTCAGCATGGCGGTGCGGATAGCGGTTTCATGCATATCCTGGACGTTCAGCAGATGGTTCGAGAAGGTGGATAACGCTTTATTGCCAATCATCACCGCAATACCGGCAAACTCATCCTGACGTGAGGTATAGAGCAGATAGGGCGTTAAATTGATGTTGATTGACGTAAATACCCCGTCGCCTTTGACCAGCGGGTTTTGATACCAGATGGCGATAGCGGGCTTGTCTGGCAGCATTGGCGTGCCGGGCAGCAGCGCCATATCAACGGATTTGGTGGTATCCAGATCGGGTATCAGCTCCTTCATCGTGACACGCATTGGCCCGGTGGCGGAAGAACAAAATGCGGTGTTATCGCGGACCAGTAAAAATGCGCGAACGTTAACGCTAAAGGCGGCGCGGGACGTTAGCTCCGCACTCACATCCTGGCAACTGCTCAGCGTGAAGGGTTGGAGGGTATCAATCGAGGTTTTCAGCTCAGAGAAATAGCTCTCCATGTAGACCCGAAGGTCAACGATCAGGGTATCGAATTTCGCTTCCCGCTTATGATAGCTCAGAAAAAACTGCAACATTCCGCAGAGAAGGGCAACGATAATACCCGCGAGGATGCTGCCTGTCAGAACTTTGCGGCTGGTGGAAAAGAAACGAGTGAGCATAAACGTCATTGTTCCTGGATCGTCGTGATTCCGGCAGGACGACTAATCTTACGTATTTACAAGACTATAGCCTGGTTTTTTGCAACCAGTCATCTGTGAAGGCAGAGTGCACGGGGTTAAACGGGCAAAAAAAAACACTGCCGAAGCAGTGCTTATTTTTTATTGTGTTGCCAGCCAAGGGATAACCAACAACACAACAGATTAACTGCGACTCAGTACACGGCGCGCTTCGTTGTAGCGCTTCTTCCAGTAGGGTTCATTCATGCTGGAAATCGTGACACCGCTGCTGGTGGAGGCATGAACAAACTGGTCGTTGCCGATGTAGATACCGACGTGTCGGCCCGTAGAACCTGCACGGAACAGAACCAAATCACCAGTACGCAATTTTGTACGCGAGATGGATTTACCCATTTCCTGCTGTTCGTAAGTCGAACGAGGCAGATCTAAACCAAACTGCTCGCGGAATGTACGCTGTACAAAACCGGAACAATCGATACCTTTTTTGGTGCTGCCGCCAAGACGATAGCGCACGCCTTTCCAGTCAGCATACTGGTCCATAATGCGGGACTTCACGTCCAGATTACGTACCATATTCTCAAATTCATCCTGAGAGGCTTGCAGTGACGAGGCATCTTCCATGCCCACAACACGCGTCTCAGGATGCATATTCTTCGCGGTGTTTGTCGAACTACATGCAGACAGCAGTACCGCAACTGCTATTGCCGGGATTCCCCGCAAGATATATCTCAAAATCGGTTGAGATTTGACCATTTTGATTATTTTCCCTTGAAGTCCTTAACGATAAATATCGTTATAAAAATGCCAAACGTGACGAGACTAAATACCTGCGCACAATGAGACAATTCTTTATGGTCAAATCTGTGCTCTAACGCACAAACTTATTCACCCTGAGAATAATTATCTCTGTGAGGCAAAACGAGTTCGAGATTACCCGATCGCCTTAGTCAATGCGAGCAAAAATATCCGATTTTTTATAAGAAATTGTGATAGAGAAAGTGATTAACCGGGATTGCTTAAAATAGCGGCAGTTTAGGTTAAAACTCACGCAACGCATTCATTTAGCCGATGAATGATATTACGAGAAGATGACAAAATAGGGCGGCAGCGGCGGGAAAAACATCAGGGATCGAAAATGATCCCTGATGGATGATGTTAATTTAGGTTGGTTATTTGTTTTCTGTTTGTTGCATTTTGCCCGGAAGATAGCGATCAAATAGCGCAATCAGACGGTCGCTGAGTGGTGTCATTAAGACCCACGGTACACCAATCAGCACAGCAGAAAGTGAACCGACGACAATATCCGTTAGCCAGTGAGCGCCGATCATTACGCGCGGGAAGGCAAAAACCACAACAATAATCAGGGCAACCGCAAAGGCTTTTTTGCCAAAATAGCGCAGCATGAAAGAGGCAAAAATAAGCAGCATCATTCCGTGATCGCCAGGGAAACTGTCTTTCGATGCGTCTTTGGTCGAGATATTCAGTAATTCACTCACCCGATGAATATTTGGGAAGAAGAGTGAAGGGCTGGAGCGCTTGACCGGCATCAGCCCTTGCGCCAGCTGGTTAATCACCACGGCGGTGAGCAGCATCACCAGGCCAATCAGGATGATTCGGCGGCGTCCTGTCGCATCTTCTTTCAGCCAGAATGAGAGCATTAAGCAGCCCATCGCCAGCAGAGAACAGCCATCGAAGGCGCGATTGTTGGTGATTGCCACCAGCCACAGGATCACCTTGCTCTTCACCAGCTGTTCATTGAAGAAGTGGAAAATACCGGAATCCACCGGGAACCAGAAACCATGGTTCACTGGTAAATACCAGGATAAGAAGAGCGCCAGACCGGCAGCGTTAAGCAGTAATATCAGGGGGATTTTTTTAATCATCGTCATATGCATAGCAGTTAAGTCCCGGCAACGTTAGTGGCTCGAACTTAAACGAAGCTTCAACAAGCTGGCCTGAAGTGCGTTCCAGTCCGTATTAACCGCACTAATTAACTCTATTCGACTGTCGGGCGGGGCGACATTTTGCGTTTCAATGAAAAAATCGGCGCCCTGACGGTTAATGCGCACCAGCCCGTCCGGTGTGCGCATCACGCCTTTCACGCGATCCACCGGCGCGAGGCGCGCCCATTCCAGAATGCCAATGGTGTCAAAGCAGGTATCGGCATCAAAAATCCAGCCACAGGCTTGATAACCCTGTCCGCTGTTGAGGCTGCGACGCCAGCGCTGATGTTCCGGCAGGCTCAGGGCTGCCAGCCCTTTTTGCGCCACATGCGCGTGTGAGTGCGCGGCACTGGCAGGCAGTTCGGTCAAATTCCGACGCGGCAAGTCTAGCAGGGCATTATCAATTTTCCCCTGGGTGGCCAGCACGAACTGGCGATCGTGACCAAAATTCTGCCACCAGAAGTCAAAGGCATCACGGCTCTCCTGTGATGCGCGATCCTCTTTATTCGCCACAATGACATCGGCGGCAGCCAGCTGGTCACGGAAGTTTTCATTGCGTACCACTTTCTCGTCCAGTAGCTGGCGTGGGTCGAGGATACACAGCGTCGCACGCAGATCGATCCAGGGCTCATACACCGGAGCGGTAAGCAGATCGAGAATTTGTTTGGGATGGCCTAAACCGGTCGGCTCAATGATCAAGCGGTCCGGTTTGCCCTGACGCAGCAGGGTGTTGAGACCGACCTGCATCGGCAAGCCGTTGACGCAGCACATGCATCCGCCGGGGATCTCTTTGACCAGCGCGCCCGAGTCAGCCAGCAGTGCGCCGTCAATCCCAATCTCGCCGAATTCGTTAACCAGTATGGCCCATTTCTCCGCCGGATCTTTGTTAGCTAGCAGATGAAGGATTGAGGTGGTTTTACCGCTGCCGAGAAAGCCGGTTACCAGGTTAGTTTTGGTCACGTGAACTCCAGGAGATAATCATCATGCACGAACAATGATTATTATCCTGGCGAAAAAAGAGAGTATTGGGAAGGGCAGGAGCGAACGGAGTGTCCCCCGTCCGCTTTAAGCGCATGATCGGTTAAATCATCACGGCGTCAATCACAGCCTGGCGCGCCCCGTGCTGAGCAATACGTTGATACGCCTGACGAATGGCCTCGACGAACTGCGGATGCTGGGGCAGATCGGTGCCAAAAATTTCACCCAGCGTCAGCAGGGCGCTGACGCGCTCCTCTTCGCTACTGGTTTCAACGAGTGCACGAATTTTATCGCTGAGAGGATCGCGAATATCAATGGCATTGCCGTTATCATCCACACCGCTGACGTAGCGCATCCAGCCCGCGATACCCAGCGCCAGCAGCGGCCAGGCGCTCTCACGTGCTAAATGAACGCGTACGCCCTCAAGCATACGTTGAGGCAATTTCTGGCTGCCATCCATCGCGATCTGCCAGGTGCGATGCTGCAGAGCAGGATTGGCAAAGCGGTCGATCAGGCTGTCGGCATATCCCGTGAGGTCAACGTCAGTAATCCGCAGAGTGGGAGCCTGCTCATCCAGCATCAGGCGGCGCGCGGCTTCTTGGAACGCGTCGTCCTCCATGCACTCATTAATGTGAGCATAACCGGCAAGATAACCGAGATACGCCAGGAAGGAGTGGCTGCCGTTAAGCATACGTAGCTTCATCTGTTCCCAGGGTAAAACGTCCTGCACCATCTGCACGCCCGCCAGTTCCCACTCCGGACGACCGGCAACGAAGTTATCTTCCACCACCCACTGGATAAACGGCTCGCAGCTGATGGCGCAAGGGTCTTCCACGCCGAGTTCCTGGGTGATCTCGGTGAGTGAGGCGTCGGTGGCGGCAGGAACAATGCGGTCAACCATGGTACCGGGGAAGCTGACGTGCTCAGCAATCCAGGCGGCAAGCTCAGGCGAGCGTTTCTCCGCCATCCCCAGCACCGCGTTTTTCACGACATGACCGTTGTCGGGAATATTGTCGCAGGAGAGCACGGTAAAGGGTGCCAGCCCGCGCGCGTGGCGACGATATAAGGCTTCAACCAGAATCCCCGGCGCCGAGTGCGGCTCAGACGGATTTTCCAGATCGTGAACGATGCGCGCATTTTGCGTATCCAGTCGGCCCGTCGCCGGATCGATGCAATAGCCTTTTTCGGTGATGGTGAGCGACACAATCGCCACCTGCGGCTCGCAGAACTTTTCAATAATGGCTGCCAGCGAATCGAGTTTTGCATTGAGGCACTCATGCACCGCCCCGACGATAATCGGCTGATTACCCTCGGCCCCTTTCTCCAGCACCGTAAACAGATGATCCTGGGCGCGCAGCTGGCTCATCAGCGTATCGCCGCTGAACAGGCTAATTTCACAGATCCCCCAGTCGCCCCCTTTGGCGTTAAGCACGCGGTTTGTTAACAACGCCTGATGCGCGCGATGGAAGGCACCAAAACCGAAATGAACGATGCGGGAGCGCAACTGCTGACGATCGAACTGCGGCAGTTGCACATGTGAAGGGAGCGCGGTGGAGGCAATTGTCTTCATGAAATACACACCTGATTAACCATTAATTAACAATGGCAGTGTAAAGTTATATGACAGCAAATTGAATTGGTAAGCCGTAAATATCCAGATTCTGTGAGTTCGATCAATCAATGCTGCCGCCTGTATTGACCGTCTGAAACAAACATGTATGGTAGTCGTCATTGCAACAATCGTATTGGTATAACAACTTTAGAGGGTGAGGCAATGGAACAAACCTGGCGTTGGTACGGGCCGAATGATCCGGTTTCTCTTGATGATGTGCGTCAGGCTGGCGCAACGGGTGTTGTCACGGCACTGCACCATATTCCGAACGGTCAGGTCTGGCCGCTGGAAGAGATTAAAAAACGCCAGGCTGTGCTGGCGGAAAAAGGGCTGACCTGGTCAGTCGTTGAAAGTATCCCGGTGCACGAAGACATCAAAACCCATTCCGGCGAGTTTGACACCTGGATTGCCAACTATCAGCAAAGCATCCGCAATCTGGCGGCCTGCGGTATTGATACCGTGTGCTACAACTTTATGCCGATTCTGGACTGGACGCGTACCGACCTTGAGTACCAGATGCCAGACGGCTCTAAAGCCCTGCGTTTCGACCAGATTGCTTTTGCCGCTTTTGAGCTGCACATCCTCAAGCGTCCTGGCGCCGACGCGGACTATTCCGCCGAAGAGCAGCAGCAGGCGCTGAAATGGTTTAACGAGGCGACGGAAGCGGATATCGAGAAGCTGACCCGCAATATCATTGCCGGCCTGCCGGGTGCGGAAGAGGGTTACACGCTGGATCAGTTCCGCGCACGTCTGGCGGAATACGGCGACATCGACAAAAATCAGCTGCGCAAAAACATGGCCTACTTCCTGCGCGCGATTGTGCCGGTGGCGGAAGCCTGCGGTTTACGTCTGGCGGTTCATCCGGACGATCCTCCGCGCCCAATCCTCGGCCTGCCGCGCATCGTCTCAACCATTGAAGATATGCAATGGCTGAAAGAGACCGTCGACAGCATTAACAATGGTTTCACCATGTGCACCGGTTCTTACGGCGTACGCGCGGATAACGATCTGGTACGCATGATTGAAACTTTCGGCGACCGCATTCACTTCACCCACTTGCGCGCGACCTGTCGCGAAGATAACCCGAAAACCTTCCACGAAGCGGCGCATCTCGGCGGTGACGTGAATATGGTGGCGGTGGTTGATGCGATTCTGGGTGAAGAGCAGCGTCGTAAGAAAGCGGGTGATTTGCGTCCGATTCCGTTCCGTCCAGACCACGGACATCAGATGCTGGACGATCTGCGTAAGAAAACCAACCCAGGCTATTCGGCGATTGGTCGCCTGAAAGGCATGGCGGAAGTGCGCGGCGTGGAGCTGGCGCTGAAGATGACGAAGTACCCTGAGCTGTTGTAACTGGCATTAATGCCCGGCGGCGCTACGCTGAACGGGCCTACAAAAAAACCGGCGAATTCGCCGGTTTTTTTATGCGTTTTTTATGTAAGCCGGATTAGACGAAGCCGCCATCCGGCAAAACACTATTAGTCAGCACGACCCATATAACGTTTTTCTTCGATATGGATGCGGATCTTCTCGCCGGCAGACAGATATTCCGGAACCTGTACCACCAGACCCGTAGTCAGCGTCGCAGGTTTGTTACGTGCGCTGGCAGAGGCCCCTTTAATGCCCGGTGACGTTTCCACGATTTCGAGATCCACGGTCTGCGGCAGTTCGAGTGCCAGCAGCTGGCCATCCCAGGTCAGAACCTGCATATCCGGCATACCGCCTTCAGGAATAAACTGCAGCTCGTCTTCAATCTGGTCTTTGGTGAAGATATACGGCGTGTAGTCTTCTTTATCCATAAACACGTATTCGTTGCCGTCGATGTAGGAGAAATCAACGAAACGGCGGGTCAGGGTCACGGTATCAACGATATCGTCGCCTTTGAAACGCTCTTCGACTTTCAGACCGGTACGCACATCGGCAAAGCGCATTTTGTACAGTGTGGCTGCGCCACGGGCGCTTGGGGACTGAACATCGATATCTTTTACAATCAGCAGTTTGCTGTTGTAGTTCAGTACCATACCTTTCTTAATTTCGTTCGCTCTTGGCATTGCAATAATCCTGTCTACTGGGAGGTAAAAAATATCGCGCCAAATTACTCGCGCGCAGCCTTTCAGGCAAGCGGAATTAGTGGCTTTTGCTATCAATACACAAAAGGTGTTACTGTGCGCGCCACGCCCGACCATACGGGCATCCGCCACTGACAGAGAGGGTTTATGGATTGTCGTCCAGACTGTGGCGCGTGCTGCACCGCGCCGTCCATCTCAAGCCCGATCCCAGGCATGCCAGAGGGCAAGCCTGCCAACACCCGCTGCGTTCAGCTTTCTGACACCAATCTGTGCAATATCTTTGGCTCGCCGCTGCGCCCGAAAGTCTGTGGTGCGCTTCAGCCATTAAAAGAGATGTGCGGCAGCACGCGCGAGCAGGCGATGATCTATTTGATTGAGCTGGAAGCGCTCACTGCGCCCTAAACATCTTTAATTCGCGTCAGGCAGCCGCTGGTAATGATGCACATCACCAGCGCAATCCAGAACACCGTGTGATAGCTCCAGATTTCCGCCACAACCCCTGCCAGCGAGCCCGCAATGATCCAGCCCACGCGGGTGGTATTAGTATAAAGTGTTGTCGCTGCCCCTGCCTGGCCAGGCATTAAGTCCTGGAAATAGAGCATGCCGATCCCCGCAAGAATGCCAATATAGATGGCGTTCAGCAGCTGCAACGCCAGCAGCAACGCCGGGGTGTGCACTGTCAGCATTCCGATGTAAAACAGCAAACCGGCCACGGCCGCAATCCGCATCAAAAAACGCTTTCCGAAACGCTTCGCGTAATAACCGGCGATCAGCATTGTCGGGATTTCCAGGCCTGCCGCTGTACCCATCATGATGCCTGCCAGTTTTTCCGGCAGATGCAGCTCGTCAATAATAAACAGCGGCATATTGATGATATAGAGGCTGTTGGTGCCCCACATCAGCGTGCAGACGATAAACAGAAGGAGGGCATCGCGGCGGTTGCGACGCGGCGCTTCCAGCGTGCCGGTCGACAGTTTTGGCTCCTTGCGCATGGTGGGCAGGAAAAACCAGACCATGATCCCACACACGACAAACGCCACGGCGGCGCTCAGATACATCACCGTGAAACCAAAGCCCATCGCCAGCGCGTAAGCCAGCGGCGGGCCGATTACCCACGCCAGCGACACCTGGGCGCGCAGTATCGAGCTGAACATCACCGCTTCGCGCCCCGTGTGATCCGCGTGCTCGCGCGCGAGGGCAAACATCTGCGGGTTCGCGGTGGAACCAAAGCTACTCAAGAACACGCCGACAAACAGCAGGATAAAATAGTTACGGTTCCAGGCGAACAGCACGCAGGCAAACACGCCGAGCAGGCAGCAGAAAACAATCAGGCTTTTGCGATCGCCTTTTCGGTCGGAGCGGCCTGCCAGAAACTGGCTGACGAGAATGCCGATGATGGCACTGCCGGTAAAGAAGAAGCCAACCATCGCCGGACGGGCGTGAACTTCATTGGTCAGGAACAGGCTCAGCGTTGGCGTCTGTAACGCGCCAGCGATACCGGTGAGAAAGGCAACAATCAAAAACGCCGATGACGTCAAATCAAAGGGTTTTGGTGAGGCGGCAGCGGGGGAGTTGTGCATGGTTCGCTATCGGTAATGTGAAGAGTCGCGGAGTTTACGCCGCTTGTCAGAAAATAAACAGGTGGTGCGGTCAAATTCCCCACGAAAAATCAAAATGGCATTTCAAAATCAATGTGGCTGAAGTGTGCTGAAGCTGAAGGATGTACGTGACTGTCACGTCAGCAAATGTGGGAGAAATGTGCTGCACTTCTAAATTCTGAAACAGGAAACACGACTTTTCTTGCAAGGCTGAACATTAAGCGTAAGACTTCTTGAAACGTTTCAGCGCTATCTTGTTTTAACTGACGGAGCAGGTTAGCGCATTTTTTCTCATTAAGGCTGAAACGATTCAATTCAGCGAGAGAGGAGAACTATGTTCCAGTTATCAGTGCAAGATATTCATCCGGGCGAACAGGCCGGTAATAAAGAAGAGGCCATTCGCAAGATTGCCGCTGCCCTCGTGCAGGCAGGCAACGTGGCGGACGGTTATGTAGACGGCATGCTGGCGCGCGAACAGCAAACCTCCACCTTCCTCGGCAATGGCATTGCCATTCCACACGGTACAACGGATACCCGCGACCAGGTGCTGAAAACCGGCGTTCAGGTTTATCAGTTCCCGCAGGGGATTTTGTGGGGCAAGGGGCAGGTGGCTTACGTGGCCATCGGGATTGCCGCCAGCAGCGATGAGCATCTGGGCCTGCTGCGTCAGCTGACGCACGTGCTGAGTGATGACTCCGTGGCTGAACAGCTGCAATCTGCCACCACCGCAGAAGAGCTGCGTGCGCTGCTGATGGGTGAAAAACAGAGCGATGCGCTGAAGCTGGATAACGACACGCTGACGCTGGACGTGGTGGCCACCGATCTGGTGACCCTACAGGCGCTGAACGCCGGTCGTCTGAAAGAGGCGGGTGCTGTTGACACCGCCTTCGTTGCCCGCGTGATTAATGATAAGCCGCTGAACCTGGGTCAGGGCGTCTGGCTGAACGACAGTGCGGAAGGTAACCTGCGCAGCGCGATTGCTGTAAGCCGTGCCGCGAGCGCATTTGAAACCGATGGTGAACATGCCGCGCTGCTGGTGACGGTTGCGATGGCCGATGAACAGCCGGTTGCCGTGCTGAAGCGCCTGAGCGATCTGCTGCTGAACAACAAAGCTGAACATTTGCTGAAAGCGGATGCCGCCACCTTGCTGGCGCTGCTGACCAGTGATGACGCACTGACCGACGACCTGCTGAGCGCTGAGTTTGTGGTGCGTAACGAACATGGCCTGCACGCCCGTCCTGGCACTCTGCTGGTCAATACTATTAAGCAATTCGAAAGTGATATTACCGTGACCAACCTCGATGGGTCCGGCAAACCCGCCAATGGCCGCAGCCTGATGAAAGTCGTCGCGCTGGGTGTGAAAAAAGGCCACCGCCTGCGCTTTACCGCTCAGGGTGCGGATGCTGAACAGGCGCTGAAAGCGATTGGCGAAGCCATCGCGGCAGGTCTGGGGGAGGGCGCATAATGAGCAGACGTGTCGCCACTATTACGCTGAACCCGGCTTACGATCTCGTCGGTTTTTGCCCTGAAATTGAGCGCGGTGAAGTGAACCTCGTGCGCACCACCGGCCTGCACGCAGCCGGTAAAGGCATCAACGTTGCGAAAGTGCTGAAAGACTTAGGCATTGACGTGACCGTGGGCGGTTTCCTTGGGAAAGACAACCAGGACGGTTTTCAGCAGCTGTTCAGCGAGCTGGGCATCGCCAACCGTTTCCAGGTCGTTCAGGGCCGTACCCGTATTAACGTCAAGCTGACGGAAAAAGACGGTGAAGTTACCGACCTGAACTTCTCCGGTTTTGAAGTCACCGGCGCGGACTGGGAGCGTTTCGTGAATGACTCCTTGAGCTGGCTGGGTCAGTTCGACATGGTCTGCGTCAGCGGCAGTCTGCCGTCAGGCGTCAGCCCGGAAGCCTTCACCGACTGGATGCTGCGTCTGCGTAGCCAGTGCCCGTGCATTATTTTCGACAGCAGCCGTGAAGCGCTGGTGGCGGGTCTGAAAGCCTCTCCGTGGCTGGTGAAACCAAATCGCCGCGAACTGGAGATCTGGGCCGGCCGTAAGCTGCCAGAATTGAAAGATGTGATTGAAGCGGCCCATGCGCTGCGTGAACAGGGTATCGCTCACGTGGTGATTTCGCTGGGTGCAGAAGGCGCGCTGTGGGTTAACGCGTCTGGCGAATGGATCGCCAAGCCACCGTCGGTGGAAGTGGTCAGCACCGTAGGTGCCGGGGATTCAATGGTGGGCGGTCTGATCTACGGCCTGCTGATGCGTGAATCCAGTGAGCATACTTTACGTCTTGCTACCGCTGTTGCCGCCCTGGCCGTGAGTCAGAGCAATGTAGGAATTACCGAACGTACCCAGTTGGCCGCGATGATGGCGCGCGTTGACTTAAAACCTTTTAACTAACAGCAGGAGAGGCATAATGAAAACGCTGCTGATCATTGATTCCGGTCTTGGACAAGCTCGCGCCTATATGGCGAAGACCTTGCTGGGCGCGGCGGCACACAAAGCGCATGTTGAACTCGTCGACAACCCAAATGACGCCGAACTGGCGATTGTTCTGGGTGATAAAGTCCCGGCTGACAGTGCGCTGAACGGCAAAAAAGTGTGGCTGGGCGATATCAATCGCGCGGTGGCACATCCCGAACTGTTCCTGAGCGAAGCGAAAGGCCACGCAACTGTTTACAGCACACCTGTTGCTACCGCAGCAGTGGCGACGGCCACCGGCCCGAAACGCATCGTGGCGATTACTGCTTGCCCGACGGGCGTGGCGCACACCTTTATGGCGGCTGAAGCCATCGAAACCGAAGCGAAAAAACGCGGCTGGTGGGTGAAGGTCGAAACCCGTGGTTCCGTGGGCGCAGGCAATGCGATCACCCCGGAAGAGGTGGCGGAAGCGGATCTGGTCATGGTGGCGGCAGATATTGAAGTGGACCTGGCGAAATTTGCCGGTAAGCCGATGTATCGCACCTCTACCGGCCTGGCGCTGAAGAAAACGGCGCAGGAATTTGATAAAGCACTGGCTGAAGCGAAACCTTATCAGCCAACGGGCAAATCAGAGTCCTCCGCCAGCGAAGGCAAAAAAGAGTCTGCGGGCGCTTATCGTCACCTGCTGACCGGCGTGTCTTACATGCTGCCGATGGTGGTTGCGGGTGGTCTGTGTATCGCACTCTCCTTCGCTTTCGGTATCGAAGCCTTCAAAGAGCCGGGTACGCTGGCGGCGGCGTTGATGCAGATTGGTGGTGGCTCGGCGTTCGCGCTGATGGTGCCTGTTCTGGCGGGTTATATTGCGTTCTCCATCGCTGACCGTCCGGGCCTGACGCCGGGTCTTATCGGCGGTATGCTGGCTGTGAGCACTGGCTCGGGCTTTATCGGCGGTATCATCGCCGGTTTCCTGGCCGGTTACGTCGCGAAGGCCATCAGCTCGAAGCTGAAGCTGCCGCAAAGTATGGAAGCACTGAAACCGATCCTGATCATTCCACTGATCTCCAGCCTGGTGGTTGGCCTGGGTATGATTTACCTGATTGGTAAGCCGGTTGCGGGTATTCTGGAAGGTCTGACCCACTGGCTGCAAACCATGGGGACGGCGAACGCGGTACTGCTGGGCGCAATCCTTGGCGGCATGATGTGTACTGATATGGGTGGTCCGGTCAACAAAGCGGCTTACGCGTTTGGTGTTGGTCTGCTGAGTACTCAGACGTATGCCCCGATGGCCGCTATCATGGCTGCCGGTATGGTGCCACCGCTGGCGCTGGGTCTGGCGACCATTATTGCACGCCATAAGTTCGATAAGGCGCAGCAAGAGGGCGGTAAAGCGGCGCTGGTACTGGGACTGTGCTTCATCACCGAAGGTGCGATTCCGTTCGCAGCGCGTGATCCGATGCGTGTTCTGCCTTGCTGTATCGCAGGCGGCGCGGTAACTGGTGCTATCTCTATGGCGATTGGCGCGAAACTGATGGCGCCGCATGGCGGTCTGTTTGTTCTGCTGATTCCTGGCGCGATTACCCCGGTTCTGGGTTATCTGTTCGCGATTATCGCCGGTACGCTGGTGGCGGGTCTGTCTTACGCGGTGCTGAAACGCCCGGAAGCAGAAGTGGTTGCGAAAGTAGCGTAAACGTCTTATCGGGTGGCGCTTCGCTTACCCGACCGACAAAGTAAAAAGCCGGGTGCTTACGCGACCCGGCTTTTTTTATGCGGCTTGTTCAGCCGTTTGCTGTGCTTTCAGCCAGGCGATCTCTTCCGCCCAGATATCCGGATTCACCGTTTCCAGCACCATTGGGATGCCGTCAAAGCGGGCGTCCTGCATGATAAAGCGGAACGCGTCGTGGCCGATATTGCCCTCACCCAGACTGTGATGGCGGTCGACGCGGCTGCCGAACGCGCTTTTGGAATCATTCAAATGCATGCCGCGGAGATACTTAAAGCCGACAATACGTTCAAACTCCGCGAAGGTTTTCTCGCACTCTTCAACGGTGCGCAGGTCATACCCGGCGGCAAAGGCGTGGCAGGTATCAATGCAGACGCCGACACGGGATTTATCTTCCACACCGTCGATAATTGCCGCCAGATGCTCAAACTTGAATCCCAGATTGCTGCCCTGACCTGCGGTGTTTTCGATTACCGCGGTGACGCCGGTGGTCTGCGCCAGCGCAATATTGATGGATTCGGCGATCCGCGCCAGACACGCCTCTTCCTCTATCTGCATCAGATGGCTACCAGGATGGAAGTTCAGCAGCGTCAGGCCAAGCTGTTCGCAGCGCTGAAGTTCATCCAGAAACGCCTCGCGCGATTTTTCCAGCGCCTCCTGAACCGGATGGCCCAGGTTGATGAGGTAACTGTCATGCGGAAGGATCTGGCCCGGCCCGAAGTGATACTTCTCGCAGGCGGCTTTGAAATCATCAATCACTTCAGTGGTGAGCGGCGCAGCGCGCCACTGGCGCTGATTTTTGGTGAACAGGGCGAAAGCGGTCGCCTCGATTTCGGCGGCGCGAATGGCGGCATTCGCAAGACCACCTGCTGCGCTCACGTGCGCTCCAACGTATTTCATAAGGGACTCCTGTTAACCCGAAACGCTTATGATAGCGGGTTAACAGATTTTTTACGCCCCCCAACAAGAAGATCTTAGTAGCCGCCAGACCCTCTTTGCTTGCATATCTCTTTGCTTTTGGCATAGCTGCTGCCGGAGGAAATAATGCTTGTCGAGTGGCACTTATAGTAGTCAGTGCCGAGAGGGTAAAAGGAGATGATGATTGAGATAATAAAGCCAATCGCAAATGAGGCAACGCCATATATTGTTACTGGGATCATGAGTTTTTGTAGAAATGGGGCAGTTTTGGGTTTGAAAGGTAAAAGTGCGCAAATGCATACGACCTCCAAAAAAATGGCTACAGGTATGCAGAGCAGAAGAGGAATATCTTTAGGATCATAAAATATATAATCCTCACTGTTAATAAGGGCCTTGATCAAGGTTAAGCCTATTTCTAAGATAAAGTCTATTGCATATGACAAAAGTAAAATGCATATTATTGCACTGACATAACCTTTGAGTTTAACCACGTCCATACCGCTAAAAACCTCCATCCATTGAGGGCGAGAGAAATGAACTGCTGTTATGCATATTCCACTCCAATATTTTTTGCTGTTCTCTGATTCCTTCCTTAATACTTTCAATTAAGCGTCTGGACAATTGATGGGTTTCGTCCAGCTTAACAAGTTTTCTTGTAATTATAAATCCCAGTAAAACGGTAAGGAATATTCCTGCAGAGATAGGTATCACCACGCTGAATACGCCCGCAATAGCTGCAGTGAACGAAATCAACATTTTAGTAATAAAAACACTGACAATTACTTTCGCCACATCCGCTGTAATGTTGCCGATAAAGGTCGCGACATCGTGCTCAGAAGAAAAAATGTACTCAACTACCCGTTGTGCTGCCGCGAAGTAGATACAGAAACGCGCGCCGCTTAAGATACCTGCCTGAATCCCCGCTTGTCCGATACCGATCTCCAGTATTTTGGGATGGTTAACCGCGTAACGTGTACCATTGAGAATTCTTCGAACCGAAGGGTAGCCTGTGATTTTTATATAGGCGACGCCTTTGTGAAAATAGGGCACTGCTTTAATACCCAATCCTTTTAATCGAAACACCAGCTTGTCGGCATCGATGAAGCTGGTGAATTTAAAGATATTGGTTAAACCGGACACGGTATCTTTAATATTTCCGGCATAGGTTGTTCCGTAATTGTAGAATGTATCAGCAACAGCATAAGCCTCATCCATCGTCAAAAGCATAATATGCGTGGTGTTTTTATGCAGAATCTCTTCGAGTTTCAACGTATCTAGCAAATAGGGATGGTCAGGAAAAAGCTGATTAACAGGGGCGTTTCCTCGTAACAAATCGCCCAGGTAATTTTCCCATGTGGGAGGCTGATTTATAAATCTGTCCATGATGATTTTCCTTTATGCTCCGTATACCCAAGTCATTGCCCGGTTAGGACGGTAAAAAATGAAAAACTGCCGCCTTCAAAGAAGACGGCAGTTCAACATGGTTACCCGAGCAAAACTGAGAGTGGGTTACGAGATAGTCGCAATTCAGAATTTATTTATATTCATCAAATGGATGCATTAAGCTAACGCATAATGTACCGCCAGGTTGATTGCACCGCCGCCCACAATCAGCCAGACAAACAGTACCAGTGCCATCAGTAGCGGTTTTGCCCCGGCTTTTTTCAGCGCGCTGACGTGGGTGGTGACGCCCAGAGCGGCCATCGCCATCGCCAGCATGACGGTATCCAGTGTAATCAGCATATCGACCACTGCTTTTGGCAGCAGATGGAACGAGTTAAACACCGCCACCACAATAAACAGAACGGCGAACCAGGGAATGGTGATTTTGCTTTTCTCGCCTTTGCCTGCTGGCGAAAGTTGTTTTACGCGTGCCGCCAGAATAATCAGGAACGGGGCCAGCATCATCACGCGCAGCATTTTGGCAATCACCGCCGCATTTTCGGCATCCGGATTGATGGCATGACCGGCCGCCACAACCTGCGCCACTTCATGCATGGTCGAACCAATATAGATACCGTAGGCCTCCGGCGTGAACCAGTGTGCCAGCAGCGGATACATGGCCGGATAAAGGAAAATCGCCAGCGTACCGAAGATCACCACCGTCGCCACCGCAACGGTCACTTTGCTCGACTCGGCTTTCACCACCGGTTCTGTCGCCAGCACAGCCGCGGCCCCACAAATACTGCTCCCCGCGCCAATCAGCCAGCTGGTTTGTTTGTCGAGGCCAAAGACTTTTTGCCCGATAAAGCAGGCCAGCATAAAGGTGCTGGTGAGCGTTAACACGTCGATGGCAATGCCGCTCACGCCGACGTCGGCAATCTGCGCAAAGGTGAGGCGAAAACCATAAAGAATGATACCCAGACGCAGCAAATGCTGTTTGGCAAACAGCACACCCCCATCGCAGGCGGACCAGATTTTTGGGTAAACCGTATTCCCGACCACCATCCCCAGCAGAATCGCCAGCGTCAATGCGCTAAATCCTGCCCCGGCGACGGCCGGAATACTGCCACCCCATAATGCCACGCCGGTGATCAGTGCGCTCAGCGCAAGCCCCGGAACGTAATGCCACAGTGTTCGATGATGATGCACAGTGAGTTCAGTCATAGCCTTCTCCTTTCAATGGTTAAAAGGTTACGGCGCTCTGGCTTAAAAATAAAATTGATTATATATTTATAATTAATCTTTATAAGTGGTAAGCAGCGCGCTTACCGGGTGGAAGGCCACGATGCACATAACATTACGTCAACTGGAAGTTTTCGCCGAAGTGCTGAAAAGCGGGTCGACCACCCAGGCTTCGCAGCGGCTGGCCTTGTCTCAGTCGGCGGTCAGCGCCGCGCTGACGGATCTGGAAGGGCAGCTCGGGGTGCAGCTTTTCGACAGGGTAGGGAAGCGGCTGGTGGTGAACGAACACGGGCGTCTGCTTTACCCGCGCGCGCTGGCGCTACTGGAGCAGGCTGTCGAAATTGAACAGCTGTTCCGGGAAGACAACGGGGCGATCCGTGTGTATGCCAGCAGCACCATCGGTAACTATATTCTCCCGGAAGTGATTGCCCGCTATCGCCGCGATTTCCCGGCATTGCCGCTGGAGATGAGCGTCGGCAACAGCCAGGATGTGATTAATGCGATTATTGATTTCCGCGTGGACATCGGGCTTATCGAAGGGCCGTGCCATAACGTGGATATCATTGCGGAACCCTGGCTGGAAGATGAGCTGGTGGTATTTGCCTCTCCCGCCTCTTCCTTATTACAGGGCGAGGTGACGCTGGAACGCCTGGCGCAGGCGCCGTGGATTTTACGCGAGCACGGTTCAGGCACGCGCGAAATCGTCGATTATCTTTTGCTCTCGCATTTGCCACAGTTTCAGCTGGGAATGGAGCTGGGTAATTCCGAGGCGATTAAACACGCCGTGCGGCACGGTCTTGGGATCAGCTGTCTCTCCCGCCGCGTCATCGCCGAGCAGCTCGAAAGCGGTTCCTTGATTGAAATTCCGGTTCCGCTGCCGAAGCTGGTGCGCACCCTGTGGTGTATTCATCACCGCCAAAAACACCTTTCGAATTCGTTGCAGCGGTTTTTGCGCTATTGCGAAATCTAGTCCAGGCTCTGCTTTACTTATAATTCCGGAGCCGTCATGAAGCTCTCTTATAACAGAGCATTTCTGCCGGAAGGTTCGCGGATCGTCTGCTACAATCTCGCCTCATTTTTTGAATGGACAGCATTTTCATATGGTTTCCGAAACTAAAACCACAGAAGCGCCCGCGCTACGTCGCGAACTCAAGGCGCGTCACCTGACGATGATCGCCATTGGCGGTTCTATCGGTACAGGTCTTTTTGTTGCCTCTGGTGCAACTATTTCAGCGGCAGGCCCGGGTGGCGCGCTGTTTTCTTACATGCTGATTGGGCTGATGGTGTACTTCCTGATGACCAGTCTGGGCGAACTGGCAGCCTATATGCCGGTATCCGGCTCTTTCTCCACTTACGGCCAAAAATACGTTGAAGAAGGCTTCGGTTTCGCGCTGGGCTGGAACTACTGGTACAACTGGGCGGTGACCATCGCCGTTGACCTCGTGGCCGCACAGCTGGTCATGAACTGGTGGTTCCCGGACACGCCGGGCTGGATCTGGAGCGCGCTCTTCCTGGCCGTGATCTTCTTGCTGAACTACATCTCCGTGCGCGGTTTTGGCGAAGCGGAGTACTGGTTCTCGCTGATTAAAGTCGCGACCGTTATCATCTTTATCGTCGTCGGCGTGGCGATGATTGTCGGCATCTTCAAAGGGGCGCAGCCAGCGGGCTGGAGCAACTGGCAGATTGGCGAAGCGCCGTTCGCCGGTGGTTTTGCGGCAATGATCGGTGTGGCGATGATCGTCGGCTTCTCCTTCCAGGGAACCGAGCTGATTGGTATCGCGGCGGGTGAATCTGAAGATCCGGAGAAGAACATTCCGCGCGCCGTGCGTCAGGTATTCTGGCGAATCCTGCTGTTCTATGTGTTCGCGATCCTGATTATCAGCCTGATTATTCCTTACACCGATCCAAGCCTGCTGCGTAACGATGTTAAAGACATCAGCGTCAGTCCGTTCACGCTGGTCTTCCAGCATGCGGGTCTGCTCTCTGCGGCAGCGGTGATGAACGCGGTGATCCTGACGGCGGTGCTGTCGGCGGGGAACTCAGGGATGTACGCTTCAACGCGTATGCTCTACACCCTGGCCTGCGACGGTAAAGCGCCACGTATTTTCTCTAAACTGTCTCGCGGCGGTGTTCCGCGCAACGCGCTGTATGCAACCACGGTGGTGGCGGGGTTATGCTTCCTGACGTCGATGTTCGGCAACCAGACGGTTTACCTGTGGCTGCTGAACACCTCCGGTATGACCGGTTTTATCGCCTGGCTGGGGATTGCGATTAGCCACTATCGTTTCCGCCGCGGCTATGTGAAGCAGGGGCACGATATTAACGATCTGCCGTACCGCTCTGGTTTCTTCCCGTTAGGGCCAATCTTCGCCTTCATTCTGTGCCTGATCATCACGCTCGGTCAGAACTACGAAGCCTTCCTGTCAGACACCATCGACTGGGGCGGCGTCATGGCGACGTACATTGGTATCCCTCTGTTCCTGATCATCTGGTTTGGTTACAAACTGACGAAAGGAACCCGATTCGTCCGCTACAGCGAAATGGAATTCCCTGGACGAATCAAACAATAATCGCACTTCCTCTCTTTTAGCCCGCTCATTCGAGCGGGCTTTTTTATCCCCACAGTATGCATAAATGACATAATTGTTAACAATTGAATTGATAATAATTATCGTTTGTTTTATCGTTATCGCCGTTATCAAAAGGATGAAGGAGTCAGCGTCGCGTTTTTGAAAAGACGATGACGTTACTGCCACACCTGCAAAGAAACACACAGCCGACCGGCCAAAGAAGCCGGCGGTATGCAATGCACTGTGAGCAATAATTATTTGATATTGTTGTGTTTACCTCATGGAGATATGGAATGTTTAGGTTAAATCCCTTCGTACGGGGAGGACTCTGTGCGTCTGCACTGTCCCTGGCGTTACCGGTTATTGCGGGTGAGTCCGGCGATACCCTGGTTGTCACGGCGTCTGCCACCGAACAAAACCTCAAAGATGCACCGGCCAGTATCAGCGTCATTACTCAGGAAGATCTGCAGCGTAAACCCGTTCAGAACCTGAAAGATGTGTTACAGGACGTGCCAGGTGTGCAACTCACCAACGAAGGGGATAACCGTAAAGGGGTCAGTATCCGTGGGCTGGACAGCAGCTACACCCTGATTCTGGTGGACGGTAAGCGCGTCAACTCCCGCAACGCCGTCTTCCGCCATAACGATTTCGATCTCAACTGGGTTCCGGTCGATGCCATCGAGCGTATCGAAGTGGTGCGCGGCCCGATGTCATCGCTGTACGGGTCCGATGCGCTGGGCGGGGTGGTAAACATCATCACCAAAAAAATCGGCCAGAAATGGACCGGCACCCTGACCGCTGACACCACGATTCAGGAACATCGCGATCGCGGTGACACCTACAACGGTCAGTTCTTTACCAGCGGTCCGCTGGTGGATGGCGTGCTGGGGCTGAAAGCCTACGGTAGCCTCTCTAAACGCGAAAAAGATGACCAGCAGGAATCCTCAACCTCTGCGACGGGCGAAACGCCGCGCATCGAAGGGTTCACCAGCCGCGACGCTAACGTCGAATTCGCCTGGACGCCGAATCAAAATCACGATTTCACCGCAGGCTACGGTTTCGATCGTCAGGATCGCGATTCAGACTCTCTCGACCAGAACCGCCTCGAACGCCAGAACTACTCCCTGAGCCACAACGGGCGCTGGGATGTCGGCAACAGCGAGCTGAAATTCTACGGCGAGAAAGTCGATAACAAAAACCCTGGTAACAGCAGCCCGATTACCTCCGAAAGCAACAGTATCGACGGGAAGTATGTCCTGCCGCTTAGTGAAATTAACCAGCTGCTGACCTTCGGCGGCGAATGGCGACACGACAAACTGAAAGATCCGGTGAACCTGACCGGCGGCTCCAGCAGCAACACCTCTGCCAGCCAGTACGCGCTGTTTATTGAAAACGAATGGCGTATTTTTGAACCGCTGGCGTTGACCACTGGCGTGCGTATGGACGATCACGAAACCTACGGCGACCACTGGAGCCCGCGTGCGTATCTGGTCTATAGCGCAACCGACACCGTGACGGTGAAAGGCGGCTGGGCGACGGCGTTCAAAGCTCCCTCCTTACTGCAGTTAAGCCCGGACTGGACCACCGGTTCGTGCCGTGGTGCCTGTGAAATTGTCGGTAGCCCGGATCTGAAACCAGAAACCAGCGAAAGCTTCGAGCTGGGTCTTTACTATGCCGGGGAAGAGGGCTGGTTAGAGGGCGTTCAGGCCAGTATTACCACCTTCCAGAACGATGTGGATGACCGGATCAGCATCCTCCGCACCGCAAACGTAAATCAGGCGCAGAACTATCCAAACTACGTTGGGCTGAATGCCGACGGTGAGCCGATTTTCCGCTACTACAACGTCAACAAAGCGCGTATTCGCGGCGTGGAAACCGAGCTGAAATTCCCGCTGGCCGAAGACTGGAAAGTGACGCTGAATTACACCTATAACGACGGACGTGATATCAGCAACGGCGGCAACAAACCGCTCTCCGAGCTGCCATTCCATACCGCGAACGGAACCGTGGACTGGCAGGCAACGCAGGACTGGTCCTTCTATATGCAGGGTAACTACTCCGGCGAAAAACGTGCCATCACCGCCGGCGATGCAACGCCAGGCGGGTATGTGGTCTGGAATACCGGTGCAGCGTGGCAGGCAACGAAAAATGTCAAACTGCGTGCAGGCGTGCAAAACCTGCTGGATAAAGATCTCAGCCGCGACGATTACAGCTATACGGAAGATGGCCGCCGTTACTTTATGGCAGTGGATTACCGCTTCTGATAGCGAGCTGGCCGGGTGAAGGTTATGCCTTTCCCGGCCAACGCTTGCGCTCTGTATTGGCCCGGTTTGCGTCGCGCACCGGGCAACAGGCTGGGTTATTTCAGTAAATACTCCGCATGGAAGCGGAGATGATCCTCGATAAACGAGGCAATAAAGTAATAGCTATGATCGTGCCCCGGCTGGATACGCAGGGTCAAAGGCCAGCTTTTCTGCCGCGCCACTTCCGCCAGCACTGCGGGCTGCAGTTGATGGGCGAGGAACTGATCGGCATCACCCTGATCGATAAGCGTCGGGATCGCCTGCGCCGGAAGGCTTGCCTGCATCAGCGCACAGCTATCCCATTCCTGCCATGTGGTGACATCATCGCCCAGATAATTCGAAAACGCTTTCTGCCCCCAGGGCACCTGAGTCGGGTTCACAATCGGCGCAAAGGCGGAGACGCTGGTGAATTTACCCGGATTTTTAAGCGCCATAATTAACGCGCCGTGTCCGCCCATCGAATGCCCGCTGATGGCCGCGCGATCACTCACGGCAAACTGCGTCTGAATCAGAGCAGGCAGCTCGTCGCGAATGTAATCGTACATCCGGTAGTGGCTCGCCCAGGGCTGTTGGGTTGCATTCAGATAGAAACCCGCGCCTTTACCCAGATCGTATCCGGCGTCGTCAGCGACATCATCGCCGCGCGGGCTAGTGTCGGGCATCACCAGCGCAATGCCTAATTCAGCCGCAACGCGCTGTGCACCCGCTTTGGTGGTGAAGTTTTCATCGTTGCAGGTCAGGCCGGAGAGCCAGTACAGCACCGGCGGCTTCACGTTACCGGTGACCGGTGGCAGAAAGATGCTGAACGTCATCGCGCAGTTCAGCGTGGTGGAGTCGTGCCGCCAGCGCTGCTGCCGACCTTCAAAACAACGGTGCTCTTCGAGCAGTTCCATGCAAGGCTCCTGATTTTGTGTCGATATTCACTCAATCCATAATACAGATTATTCATTCACCTGTGAGCAACTTTCACTTCCGCATTAAGTCGATATGTTGCATCATGAATTAACTAAATTTTAACAATTGGGGCGATCATGGCGCTGCGTATCGCGCTCAGCGGATTTGTGGTTTTGGTGGTGGCGATGGGGATAGGGCGCTTTGCTTTTACGCCTCAGGTTCCGCTGATGATTTCGGCCGGACAGCTGACGCTAACCAGCGCCGGGCTGGTGGCCGCCATGAACTATCTGGGCTATTTAGTTGGCGCGTGGGATGCCATGCGGGCGCACCGCTTTGTTGAAGGGCGTCTCTATCTCGGGATCTTCGGCGCGGTAGCGCTGACGCTGCTGTCAGCCGTCGCGGATAACGCCATCATTCACGGCCTGATTCGTTTCGCGATCGGCTGCATGAGCGGCTGGTCGATGGTGCTGATAGCCGCATGGACCAACGAACGGCTGGCCCATTTTGGTAAACCGGGACTCAGCGCGGCGGTCTTTGCCGGGCCGGGGGCGGGCATTGCCTTAAGTGGCCTGCTGGCGGTCTATATTCAGGCACGCTCGCTTTCAGCAGGCGCGGCGTGGCAGATTTATGGCGTGCTGGCGCTGATTCTCATTGTTCTGGTGGCGCGCTATCTGCCGCGCGGCGGGCAGTTGCATCGGCCGGGAACGGCGCCGGAGCCGCTGGTGCTGACCACCGATTTGCGTCGCCTGGTCTGGAGCTACAGCCTGGCAGGGTTTGGCTACATTCTTCCGGCCACCTTTTTATCGCAAATGGCGGCCGTGCGTTTCCCCGGCAGCCTGTTTGCGCAGTTTGTCTGGCCCGTCTTTGGCGCGGCGTCTGTCATCGGGATTGCGCTGAGCATCGCCCTGCGCCACGTCTCGACATCGAACCGCCGTCTGTCGATTGTCCTCTGGTTGCAGGGGCTGGGCGTGTTTGCCGCCTGGTTGATGCCAGGGATCGGTGGCCTGATAACGGGCGCACTGCTGGTGGGCGGTGGGTTCCTCTGTGCCGTGCAGCTCTCCCTGCTGTGCGGCCGCGAACTGGCCCCGAACCACACCCGTTATATGGCCGGTTTACTGACTACGGGGTATGCGCTCGGTCAATTGGTTGGGCCGGTCACGTCGGCACTCTCGACCTGGCTTACCCATCAGCTTGAGCCGGCGCTGGGCCTTGCAGGGCTGGCGTTGTTTGTCGGCGGAGCACTGGTCTGGGATCGTCAGGCCGAAAGGCAGCAGCAATTGCAATAATTATCGCTGTGAATACTGGATTATGTGCGCCACCTCACGCACAATGAGCGCACACTTTTGCTTCAAAGAGGGCAAAAGGCAGCCACACCTGCAGGAGAAAAATAATGCCATCACTCAGTAAAGAAGCCGCTCTCGTTCACGAAGCTTTAGTCGCGCGTGGTCTTGAAACCCCGCTGCGTCCGCCTGTTAATGAACTGGACAACGAAACACGCAAACGTCTTATTTCCGGGCACATGACCGAGATCATGCAGTTGCTGAATCTCGACCTGAGCGACGACAGCCTGATGGAAACTCCGAATCGCATCGCCAAGATGTATGTCGATGAGATTTTTTCCGGTCTCGATTACGCCAATTTCCCAAAAATCACCGTCATCGAAAATAAAATGAAAGTCGATGAAATGGTGACCGTGCGCGATATCACCCTGACCAGCACCTGCGAACACCATTTCGTGACCATCGACGGCAAAGCGACCGTGGCCTATATCCCGAAAGATACGGTGATTGGTCTGTCCAAGATCAACCGCATTGTGCAGTTCTTTGCCCAGCGTCCGCAGGTACAAGAGCGCTTAACGCAGCAGATTCTGACGGCGCTGCAAACGCTGCTTGGCACCAACAATGTGGCTGTATCTATTGATGCCGTCCATTATTGCGTCAAAGCGCGCGGCGTTCGCGATGCAACCAGCGCGACCACCACCACCTCGCTGGGTGGCCTGTTTAAATCCAGCCAGAACACCCGCCAGGAGTTCCTGCGCGCCGTGCGTCACCACAACTAACCACAGGGCAGGATAGATGGAGCGTAATGTCACGCTGGATTTTGTACGTGGCGTTGCCATTCTCGGTATCCTGCTACTGAATATAGCCGCTTTTGGCCTGCCAAAAGCGGCGTATCTCAATCCCGCCTGGTATGGCGATATTACCCGCAGCGACGCCTGGACATGGGCGATTCTCGATCTCTTCGCGCAGGTAAAATTCCTCACGCTCTTTGCGCTCCTCTTCGGCGCAGGGCTGCAGCTGCTCCTCAAACGTGGCAAACGCTGGATCCAGTCGCGGCTGACGCTGCTGGTACTGCTCGGCTTTATCCATGGCCTGTTTTTCTGGGATGGCGATATTCTGCTGGCCTATGGGTTAGTCGGTCTGATTTGCTGGCGGATGATCCGCGATGCCCACGACGTAAAAAACCTGTTCAATACGGGTGCGATCCTCTATCTGATTGGCATCGGCGTACTGTTGCTGCTGGGAATGATCTCCGGCGGGGCGACCAACCGCTCATGGATCCCGGATGCGGCGAATCTGCAATACGAACAGTTCTGGAAGCTGAAAGGCGGCGTGGAGGCGATCAGCAATCGCGCGGATATGCTCGGCGATAACCTGATCGCCCTCGGCGCGCAGTACGGCTGGCAGCTGGCGGGAATGATGCTGATGGGCGCGGCACTAATGCGCACCGGCTGGCTGAAAGGGGAATTTAGCCTCTCTCATTACCGCCGGACCGGATGTGCGCTGGTGCTGACTGGCGTCATCATCAATTTGCCCGCAATTGTCGCGCAGTGGATGCTGGGCTGGGATTACCGCTGGTGCGCGTTCCTGTTACAGGCCCCGCGTGAGCTGAGCGCCCCGTTCCAGACCATCGGCTATGCGGCGCTGATTTTCGGCTTCTGGCCGCAGATAGCCCGTTTCCGACTGGTGGCCGCCGTGGCCTGCGTTGGCCGGATGGCGCTGAGCAATTATCTGCTGCAAACTCTGATCTGCACCACGCTGTTCTATCATTTCGGCCTGTTTATGAAATTCGACCGCCTTCATCTGCTGGCGTTTGTTATTCCGGTCTGGGCAGTGAATCTGGTGTTTTCCGTCATCTGGCTGCGTTTCTTCCGCCAGGGACCGCTGGAATGGTTGTGGCGTCAATTAACCGCACGTGCTGCAGGTGTATCATTGACTAATACATCCAGATAACGATCTGGATCACAATCATTAACAAAACGGATGTAAACGTTTTCATCTGTGTGAGCTTCTTCACGTAGTCCCCTCCTTGTCACTGCCAGAATAGCCTCCTTGCTAAACACAGGGGGTGTCTGTGAGTTGCTGCAATCCTTTAAAGGATGGTGAATATGATCACCATTCGTGACGTAGCCCGCATCGCGGGTGTTTCTGTTGCTACCGTCTCCCGCGTGCTGAATAACAGCGCGCTGGTCAGCCCTGAAACGCGTGAAACCGTGATGAAAGCGGTGACGCAGCTCGGCTATCGGCCCAACGCCAATGCGCAGGCCCTCGCCACCCAGGTGAGCGACACCATTGGCGTGGTGGTGATGGATGTATCGGATGCCTTCTTTGGTGCGCTGGTGAAAGCTGTGGACGTTGTCGCCCAGCAGCACCACAAATATGTGCTGATCGGTAACAGCTACCACGAGGCTGAAAAAGAGCGTCACGCAATTGAGGTGTTGATCCGCCAGCGATGTAACGCCCTGATTGTCCACTCAAAAGCCTTGAGCGATGAGGAGCTGGCGGGGTTTATGGATCAAATTCCAGGCATGGTTCTCATCAACCGCGTGGTGCCGGGGTACGCCCACCGCTGCGTCACGCTGGACAACGTCAGCGGGGCGATGATGGCGACGCGCATGCTGCTTAATAATGGCCATCAGCGCATCGGCTATCTCGCCTCCAGCCACCATATTGAAGATGACGATATGCGACGGGAAGGCTGGCAAAACGCCCTGAAAGAAGCCGGGATTGTGCCGTCAGACAGCTGGATTGGCACCGGTTCGCCGGACATGCCGGGAGGGGAGGCCGCGATGGTCGAACTGCTCGGACGTAATCTGCAACTGACCGCCGTCTTTGCCTACAACGACAGCATGGCCGCCGGGGCGCTCACTGCGCTGAAAGACAACGGCATTGCGGTGCCGCAGCATCTGTCATTGATTGGTTTTGATGATATTCCGATTGCCCGTTACACCGACCCGCAGCTCACTACCGTGCGCTATCCAATTGCGTCCATGGCCCGTCTGGCAACGGAACTGGCGTTACAGGGCGCCGCAGGGCAGCAGGATTTGAGCGCAACACACTGTTTCATGCCGACTTTAGTACGCCGCCATTCGGTGGCTGTTAAACAAATTGTGGCTCCGATCACTAACTGATTACGTCAGGTGATGTAACCGTTTTCAATCTGTGAGTAAATTCACAGTATCTTAACAAGCCGCTGACTATGATGTCAGCGTTTTAGGAGCTGAAACGCTATGTAACGGTGATTAATCACTTTCACTATAGCCAAAGTGCCCCAAACGACAAATAAAACGCATTACTGGAGCGTTACCGAACACGGAAGATAGAAATTTTATAAGTGAACTTCGGCTGTCAGTAACGTTTTTCTAACATCTGCCCGCCGACCGTTATTCACAAGAACTACCCTGCATAAAAAAAACCGGAGATACCATGAATAAGAAGGTGTTGACTCTGTCTGCTGTTATGGCAAGCATGCTTTTTGGTGCAGCTGCGCACGCTGCGGATACCCGTATTGGTGTGACAATCTATAAATACGACGACAACTTTATGTCTGTTGTTCGTAAAGCTATCGAGAAAGATGCTAAAGCAGCGCCAGACGTTCAGCTGCTGATGAATGACTCCCAGAACGACCAGTCCAAACAGAACGACCAGATCGACGTTCTGCTGGCGAAAGGCGTGAAAGCCCTGGCCATCAACCTGGTTGACCCGGCAGCTGCAGGCACCGTTATTGAAAAAGCACGCGGCCAGAATGTGCCTATCGTCTTCTTCAACAAAGAGCCTTCCCGCAAAGCGCTGGACAGCTATGACAAAGCCTTCTATGTCGGTACTGACTCTAAAGAGTCCGGTATTATTCAGGGCGATCTGATCGCGAAACACTGGGCAGCGAACCCGAACTGGGACCTGAACAAAGACGGTCAGATTCAGTTCGTTCTGCTGAAAGGCGAGCCGGGCCACCCGGATGCTGAAGCACGTACCACGTATGTGATCAAAGAGCTGAACGACAAAGGTCTGAAAACCCAGCAGCTGGCGTTAGATACCGCGATGTGGGATACCGCTCAGGCGAAAGATAAGATGGACGCATGGCTGTCTGGTCCGAACGCTAACAAAATCGAAGTGGTTATCGCCAACAACGATGCGATGGCAATGGGTGCTGTTGAAGCACTGAAAGCGCACAACAAATCGTCTATCCCTGTCTTCGGCGTGGATGCCCTGCCAGAAGCGCTGGCACTGGTTAAGTCTGGCGCAATGGCCGGTACCGTTCTGAACGATGCGAATAACCAGGCTAAAGCGACCTTCGATCTGGCGAAAAACCTGGCCGATGGCAAAGGTGCGGCTGATGGCACCAACTGGAAAATCGAGAACAAAATCGTTCGCGTTCCTTACGTGGGCGTAGACCAGTCAAACCTGGCTGAGTTTATCGGTAAATAAGTTAGAGATTGCATGTTCTCACAGGGCGCAATTCGTTGCGCCCTTTTATAACGCGATATGCGAGGCCGTCAAGGTATAATTATGGTCAGCACAAATACTCAGTCGTCAGGCGAATTCTTGTTAGAAATGAGCAATATTAACAAGTCTTTTCCCGGCGTTAAGGCTCTCGACAATGTTAATTTAAAAGTACGTCCTCACTCTATTCATGCGTTGATGGGGGAGAATGGTGCGGGTAAATCAACATTATTAAAATGCCTTTTTGGGATCTATCAAAAAGATTCTGGTAGCATTCTTTTTCAGGGGAAAGAGATCGACTTCCATTCCGCCAAGGAAGCACTGGAGAATGGTATTTCGATGGTTCACCAGGAATTAAACCTGGTGCTTCAGCGTTCTGTTATGGACAATATGTGGCTGGGTCGTTACCCAACCAAAGGCGTATTTGTCGATCAGGACAAAATGTATCGCGACACCAAAGCGATTTTTGATGAACTGGATATTGATATTGACCCGCGCGCCCGCGTAGGCACCTTATCCGTTTCACAAATGCAGATGATTGAAATTGCCAAGGCATTCTCCTATAACGCGAAAATCGTGATTATGGATGAGCCAACGTCATCCCTGACGGAAAAAGAGGTGAACCACCTTTTCACCATTATCCGTAAGCTGAAAGAGCGTGGCTGTGGCATCGTCTATATCTCGCATAAAATGGAAGAGATCTTCCAGCTGTGCGATGAGATCACCATTCTGCGTGACGGCCAGTGGATCACCACTCAGCCTCTCGAAGGGCTGGATATGGACAAGATCATCGCCATGATGGTCGGCCGCTCCCTGAACCAGCGCTTCCCGGACAAAGAGAACAAGCCGGGCGAAGTGATTCTGGAAGTTCGCAATCTCACCTCTTTGCGCCAGCCCTCTATCCGCGATGTCTCCTTCGACCTGCATAAGGGCGAAATTCTGGGTATCGCAGGCCTGGTCGGTGCGAAACGTACCGATATCGTGGAAACCTTATTTGGTATCCGTGAAAAATCGGACGGCACCATTACGCTGCACGGTAAGCGCATTAATAACCATAACGCCAACGAAGCGATTAACCACGGCTTTGCCCTGGTGACCGAAGAGCGTCGTTCGACGGGGATTTATGCTTATCTGGATATTAACTTCAACTCGTTAATCTCCAATATTCGTAACTATAAAAATAAGATGGGCCTGCTGGATACTTCCCGCATGAAAAGCGATACCCAGTGGGTTATCGACTCGATGCGTGTAAAAACCCCAGGACACCAGACGCAAATCGGTTCACTTTCCGGCGGTAACCAGCAGAAGGTTATTATTGGTCGCTGGTTATTAACGCAGCCAGAAATTTTAATGCTTGATGAGCCGACGCGCGGTATTGACGTGGGTGCAAAATTTGAAATCTATCAGCTGATTGCTGAACTGGCTAAAAAGAATAAAGGGATCATTATTATTTCTTCCGAAATGCCGGAATTGTTAGGGATCACAGATCGTATTCTGGTTATGAGCAATGGTCTCGTTGCCGGAATTGTTGACACCAAAACGACAACGCAAAACGAAATTCTCCGTCTTGCGTCTTTGCACCTTTAAGATCAGGGGCTCCTCATGAGTGCGTTAAATAAAAAAAGTTTTCTCACTTATCTGAAAGAGGGCGGTATTTACGTCGTTCTTTTAGTATTACTGGCCATTATTATTTTCCAGGACCCTACGTTCTTAAGTTTGCTTAACTTGAGTAACATTTTAACCCAGTCCTCTGTGCGTATCATCATCGCGCTGGGCGTGGCGGGGCTGATTGTGACTCAGGGTACGGACCTGTCAGCAGGGCGCCAGGTAGGTCTGGCGGCGGTTGTGGCCGCCACGCTATTGCAGTCGATGGAAAACGCCAACAAGGTGTTCCCGGAGATGGCCACCATGCCAATTATTGTGGTGGTGCTGATTGTCTGTGTGGTGGGTGCCATCATCGGTCTGATCAACGGTATTATCATCGCCTATCTCAACGTGACGCCGTTTATCACCACGCTGGGTACGATGATTATCGTTTACGGTATCAACTCCCTGTACTACGACTTCGTTGGCGCATCCCCGATTTCTGGTTTCGACAGCGGCTTCTCGACCTTCGCACAGGGCTTTGTGGCGCTGGGCAGTTTCCGCCTCTCCTACATCACCTTCTACGCGCTGATCGCCGTGGCCTTTGTCTGGGTGCTGTGGAACAAAACGCGCTTCGGTAAAAACATCTTCGCTATCGGCGGCAACCCGGAAGCAGCAAAAGTGTCCGGCGTTAACGTGGCCCTGAACCTGCTGATGATTTATGCCCTGTCCGGCGTGTTCTACGCCTTCGGTGGTTTGCTGGAAGCGGGTCGTATCGGCTCAGCGACGAACAACCTCGGCTTCATGTACGAACTAGATGCTATCGCAGCCTGTGTGGTAGGCGGCGTCTCCTTCAGCGGCGGTGTAGGTACGGTGGTAGGCGTGGTGACGGGTGTAATCATCTTTACCGTTATCAACTACGGATTGACATATATCGGTGTGAACCCGTACTGGCAGTACATCATTAAAGGGGCGATTATCATCTTTGCGGTGGCGTTGGATTCCCTGAAATACGCGCGCAAGAAGTAATCTTGCCAAAACGAAAAACCCGCTCACGAGCGGGTTTTTTTATTTCTTCTCTTTTTTCTGCAATTCCAGCAGTTGGTCCGGAGTAACCGCCGGATAATCCTGCGCATCCTCAGGCACCTGATGCATCTCCGGAATCGGCACCAGCGGGCCTAAAAAGCGCGGTTCACGTTTGAAGAGATAGAGATCCGCTAGCGCGCCAAAGCGTGCGCCAAACTCACGCACACGAACGCTCCACATATCTTTCGGAGAAGGGACCGCGTAGCACTGCGCCTGAATCCCCATATGCAGGGCAATAAACAGCGCGCGCTCGCAGTGGAAGCGCTGGGTGATGATAATAAAATCATTAGTATCAAAGACTTTACGAGTACGCACAATGGAGTCCAGGGTGCGGAATCCGGCATAGTCGAGAACGATATCCGCCGGATCGACGCCAGCGGCAATCAAATCTTTGCGCATGGTCATCGGTTCGTTATAGCTTTGCTGGGCGTTATCACCGCTCAGCAGCAGGTAATTGACCTTGCCGCTGTTATAGGCGTTTAGCGCCCCCTGAATGCGGTAGCGGTAGTACTGATTAATCACGCCGGTGCGATAATACTTGGCCGTCCCCAGCACCACACCCACCTGGCGATAAGGCAAATCCTGCAGATCGTCAAAGATATAGGGGGCGGTTTTCCAGCTCATCCAGCGGTCGAGGCCGAGCACAGTCAACAGCAGAATGCCGACCAGGACACACAGGCTGTAAAACACGCGCTTTAACATGAAGATGGCTCGTTCCGTGGAGGGAAATTTCACTCAGGCTACTTTACCCGCCTGGTAATCGCAAGAAACAGCGGTTTGATTGGGGGGAATTTCATCAGCAGGGCGGGCATTTCTGCCCGCACAGGTCTATTACGCCAGCAGCGTACGGTCGATACTGTTACAGCCGAGCGCCTTGAGGGTGGCGGCGGTGGCGTCCCACTGGATCAGCGGTGCATCGGCTTTTTCTGCCAGAATCGCACGCTGAATATCCGGATAATCGTATCCGTTGAGGCTCAGCAGGTTCAGGGCGCCTTGCAGCGGTGGCAGCGTCGGGTTGAATGCCGCGTTTTCGGCATAGCTGCCGCTGAAGATTTTGCCATCACGCAGCTCCAGCGCCACGCCGCTTGGCGACTTGCTGTACGGCGTATGACTTTTGTTTGCCGCGGCAATGGCCGCTTGCGCCAGGTCGTCGCCCGCTAACGCATAGCCATGATCCTGGTCGTCCATCAGCAGAGTTTTGATATCCAGGTCTTTCGGGCCAAAGGCGTCCGGCAGGTAATCGCCCAGCGTATGCGGCTCACGGCCTGGCAGGTTGATGCGCAGTTGCAGACCGCTGTTCAGCTCATTCATAAACTGACGGCAGTGACCGCAAGGGGTGTAGTTCACGGTGATGGCCTGCAGCGCTTTTTCACCACGCAGCCAGGCATGGCTGATGGCGCTCTGTTCTGCATGGACGGTCTGTTGCATGGTCGCACCAAGGAACTCCATGTTTCCGCCGAAATACCAGGTTCCGCTCACGCCGCGCGCAATCGCGCCAACGTTAAAGTGGGAGAGATCGGCTCTGGCGCAGGCAGCAGCCAGCGGCAGTAGTGCGAAAGCCAGCGCGTCTTCGTCCAGTCCCGTAGCCTGTTTAAGCGTCGTGACCTGCTCCGCAGTCAGCAGGGCGGGGAAGTGCGTATCCGCCATAACCGGAGCCAGGGCTGATTGCAAATTCTCTGCGAGCTGGGCAAAAGCAGTTTGAAAACGTGGGTGCATGGCAATGCCTCATAAAGGTTAATGGATCGGTAGTGTACGGAGCCAATAGCGCTTTATATGTGATCTACTTCTCATTATGTATGCAACTTATGAAAACAAAATGAAATTTGCGCGACGCATCGCAAATTTTAGCCCACTACCGCCAGAATAATTGGGAACAGGAAAGGAGCGATCAGCGAGGTCATGATCCCGCAAATCACCAGTGCCAGCGAACTGAATGCGCCTTCCTGATAGTCCAGCTCCGCGCAACGCGCAGTGCCAAGGGCGTGGGAGGCCGTACCCATCGCCAGCCCGCGGGCGGCTTTGGTACGGATACGCATGACATTGAGCAACGTATGGCCAAACACCGCACCCAGGATCCCGACAAAAATCACACACATGGCGCTAATGGCCGGGATACCACCGATGCTGCCGCCCACGGCCATCGCAATCGGCGTGGTCACGGATTTCGGCAGAATAGAGGCGGCGATTTGCGGCGACGCCCCCATCAGCAGCGCCACTGACGTCCCCGTTACCATGGCGACGACGCTACCAATCAGACAGATGGTGATGATCGATTTCCAGCGCGCGCGGATCTGGTGCAGCTGCTCGTAAAGCGGAAACGCCAGCGCCACGACGGCAGGCTGGAGCAGATCGTTTAAAATTTTGCTGCCCGCAAAATAGCGTTCGTAAGGAATGCCGGTGAGCAGCAGGAACGGAATAATCACCACCATCGCCACCAGCAGCGGGTTGAGAAGCGGCATCTTGAAACGTGCGGCAAGTTTACGTGCGGCGAAAAACACCACCAGTGTCAGTGGCAGCGACCACCAGATATTGGCCATCATTTTTTACTTCCTTTCTGCCCAACGACTTTGCGTTCGCCATGTACCAGATGCGAACTCCAGCTCACGACCAGGAACACGACCAGCGTACTCACCGCGCAGGAGACCAGAATCGGGCCGTACTGGGCTTTAAGCAGATCGTAATATTGCATCACGCCCACGCCTATCGGCACAAACAGCAGCGCCATATAGCGGATCAGCACAAAGCAGCCAGGGTTGACCCACTTCGCGGGCAGAATTTGCAGCGCCAGCAGCAGAAAAAGAATCAGCATGCCGATAATGCTGCCGGGAATGATGATCGGTAGCAGGGACGAAATGAAAATCCCGGCATACAGGCAGGCATAGATCAGAATAAAAGCACGCAGGTACTGCCAGAGGGTATTCAGAGTTTTGATCATGGTGAAAGTCCTTGATGGAACGCATTCATCATACAATTAAACATAGAAACGTGCTACGGATCACATCATGATTTTTGAGCATACCAGACATTCCTTTTTGGAACGTTAGGCAATTCCCCAGCATTCACAGCAAAAGCCATACAAAACAGTGTAGTTGCGGTGACTATTTTTGAAGCAGTGATATGATAAAAGCCATTCCCGCGATCAGGAGATTCTAATGTCAGAATTCATTTTTTTTCGGAAAGGGACACAGATTTTCGCCGTGGAGAAGGGCAATGCGGAAGGCTCATCGCACCTGGAAGCGCAGGGCTATGAGCAGGAGTTTGAAGAGATCACGGCGCCCGATGCCCAAAGTGCGCTGGCGCGTTACAACGATATCAAAAAAGAAGATGAGCTGAACGTCTACGCCTTCGCGCTGGGCCCGACATTCACGCTGCTCATCGTGGTCGTTCTGACGGCGGTGGCGTACGTCGTGATGAAATAGACGCGCGTTAAGCCCTTTGCACCTTTATAGAGAGCGGCTACTATAGCGGGTCTTTTTTCACAGGGTTTTAGAATGCGTGTTTTACTGGCGCCGATGGAAGGCGTGCTCGACTCATTAGTGCGCGAGCTGCTGACTGAGGTAAATGATTACGATCTCTGCGTCACCGAGTTTTTGCGGGTGGTCGATATGCTGTTGCCAGTAAAGTCGTTTTATCGACTCTGCCCGGAGCTGCATCGTCAGAGCCGGACCACCTCCGGTACGTTGGTGCGTATCCAGCTGCTGGGGCAGTACCCGGAATGGCTGGCGGAGAACGCGGCCCGTGCGGTTGAACTGGGTTCCTACGGTGTCGATCTCAACTGCGGCTGTCCGTCGAAAATGGTCAACGGCAGCGGCGGTGGCGCAACGTTGCTAAAAGATCCTGAGCTGATCTATCGCGGCGCCAAAGCGATGCGTGAGGCGGTGCCTGCCCATCTCCCGGTGACGGTAAAAGTGCGTCTGGGTTGGGACAGTCACGACCGCCAGTTTGAGATTGCCGATGCGGTGCAGCAGGCCGGGGCGACGGAGCTGGTGGTTCACGGGCGCACCAAAGACGATGGCTATAAAGCGGATCGCATCAACTGGCAGGCGATAGGGGAGATCCGCAAGCGTCTGTCGATTCCGGTGATCGCGAATGGCGAAATCTGGGACTACGAAAGCGCGCAGGCCTGTATAAAAGAGACGGGCTGCGATTCGGTGATGATCGGACGCGGGGCCCTGAACGTGCCTAATCTGAGCCGGGTGGTGAAGTACAACGAGCCGCGTATGCCGTGGCCGGATGTGGTCACGCTGCTGCAAAAATATTCGCGTCTGGAAAAGCAGGGCGACACCGGGTTATACCACGTGGCACGTATCAAACAGTGGCTTAGCTATTTACGCAAAGAATATGACGAAGCGCTGGGATTATTTCAGGAAATTCGGACTCTGCAGACATCAGCCGACATTGCGCGGGTCATTCAGGCCAAATAATAGCGTCGGGATCGTCGCGTTACTGCCCTCGCAGGCTTTCATAGGGCATAAAAATTTCACTAAAGGCGATGTGCGCAACGTTTAGCGATATGTTCCGCTGGCGCAAGGGAGTTGGGTGGCGAAACTGAAAACCGCTTCAATAACGATCTGTATCACGTTTTTAGGCGTAGTACATTGAGGCTACGATTGAAACTGATAGAGTGCAAAAACTGGATTGTTACTGCTGCGGCAGGCAAAACCTGATTTTCTGGCATCCGCCGGAGGTCAGGTTTTTTTGTTTCTGGGGTTCTGATGAAAATCGCCAAAATTCTCAATAATAATGTGGTGGTTGTTCTGGATGAGCACATGCGCGAACAGGTCGTGATGGGGTGCGGGCTGGCCTTCCAGAAACGAATCGGTGACGATCTTGACGCTGAGAAAGTGGAAAAGGTTTTCGCACTGCAAAGCGATGAGCTGGCGCGTCGACTGGGGGAATTACTTAGTCAGATCCCGCTTGAGGTAATGACCACCTGCGACCGCATTATTGGGCTGGCGGCGCAGCGGCTGGGGAAACTTCAGGACAGCCTCTACATCACCTTGACCGATCACTGCCATTTTGCCATCGAACGGCAAAAGAAAGGCCTGGCGATCAAAAACGTGCTGTTGTGGGAGATCAAACGTCTGTACCCGAAGGAGTTTGAGCTGGGGCAGGAAGCAAGGGCGATTATCGCCAGCAGGCTGGGGGTGGAGCTTGCCGAAGATGAGGCGGGGTTTATCGCGCTTCACCTGGTCACGGCGCAACTGAACAGCGAAATGCCCGAAGTGATGCACGTCACCCGCGTCATGCAGGAGATCCTGCAGCTGGTGAAGTATCAGCTTCAGCTGGAATATGACGAAGAGTCGCTTAGCTATCAGCGCTTTGTCACCCACCTGAAGTTCTTTGCTCAACGGATGCTGACCCGCACCGTGGTGGAAGATGACGATGTGACGCTGCATACGGCGGTAAAAGACAACTACGCGAAAGCCTGGATTTGCGCCGAGAAAATCGCGCAGTATCTGCAGAAAAGTTATCAGCGCGAGCTGACGACGGAAGAAATTATGTTTCTCACCATTCATATTGAGCGAGTGAGAAAAGAGGGGCGTTAAGCTTCAAAATCTGGATTGTTACTGCATAACGCAGGCAAAACCTGAGCGCGGCATCTGAAGAGATGCCGTTCTCGGGTTTTTTTATTTTTAAACTCAGTCACCAGATGCCTGCGGGCATCGAAGAAAGGAAATCGAGATGGAATATCAAGCTTTGGCGAAGGATATTCTCGGCCACGTAGGGGGCAAAGAGAACATCATCAGTCTGGTTCATTGCGCCACCCGGCTTCGCTTCAAACTGAAAGAAAATCAAAAAGCGGATGCCGAAGGGCTGAAGAAAAATCCGGGCGTGATCATGGTCGTCGAAAGCGGCGGGCAGTTTCAGGTGGTGATTGGAAACCATGTGAATGATGTCTGGAAAGCGGTGCGGGCGGAAGCGGGTTTGCATGACGATACGCCAGTGGCAGCAGACAAGAACGGAGACAAGAGTCATCTTCTCGGGCGCTTGATTGACGTTGTCTCCGGCATTTTTACGCCGTTTATTGGCATCCTGGCGGCATCCGGTATTTTAAAAGGATTGCTGGCGTTGGCCCTGGTTTGCGGGTGGCTCAGCCCCGACAGTGGAACCTACAAAATCTGGTTTGCGGCAAGCGATGCCTTGTTCTTCTTCTTTCCGCTGGTGCTGGGCTACACGGCCGGGAAGAAATTTGGTGGCAATCCGTTTATCACCATGGTCATCGGTGGCGCGCTGACCCATCCGATGATGATTCAGGCGTTTGAGGCCAGCCAACAAACCGGGGCCGTAGCGGACGCGTTTCTCGGTATTCCGGTCACCTGGTTCAACTACAGCGCGTCGGTAATTCCGATTATTCTCGCGGCGTGGGTCAGCTGCTGGCTGGAAAAAAAGAGCGGCAAACTGCTGCCGCCGTCGATGAAAAACTTCTTTACGCCGCTGATCTGTCTAGCGGTCACCGTCCCGCTGACCTTCCTGGTGATTGGGCCGGTAGCGACCTGGCTGAGCCAACTGCTGGCTAACGGATATCAGGTGATTTATGTCCTGGCCCCGTGGCTGGCGGGCGCAGCGATGGGTGCGCTGTGGCAGGTGTGCGTGATCTTCGGCCTGCACTGGGGGCTGGTGCCGCTGATGATCAATAACCTGGCGGTACTGGGGCATGACTCAATGTTGCCGATGCTGCTGCCTGCGGTGATGGGGCAGGTGGGTGCCGCGCTGGGGGTCTTCCTGCGCACGCGCGATGCGCGTCTGAAAATGCTGGCGGGCTCATCGGTAACAGCGGGGATTTTTGGCATCACCGAGCCTGCGGTGTATGGCGTGAACTTGCCGCTGCGTCGACCGTTCATCTTTGGCTGCGTGGCCGGGTCGATTGGCGGGGCCATCGTGGGCCTGAGCCAGGCCTACGTCTACTCCTTCGGGTTCGCCAATATCTTTACCATTGCGCAGATGATCCCACCGGGCGGCATTGATGCTTCGCTGTGGGGGGGCATTATCGGAACCGTAGTTGCACTGATTTTAAGTTGCGTGCTGACGCTGGTTGCAGGGATGCCGGGGCGCGCAGTTGAGACGACGCCAGTCACGGTCACCGCAGGTGAAGACGATGTACTTTCGCCAATGAGCGGAACGGTTCTGGCCCTGAGTCAGGTGCCGGATGCCACCTTCGCGAGCGGTCTTCTCGGCCACGGCGCGGCCATTATCCCGTCTGACAACCACGTTTTCGCCCCGTTTGCGGGTGAGGTTGCCTCGCTATTCCAGACCAAACACGCGATTGGCCTGCTAAGCGACAGCGGCATTGAAGTGCTGATCCACGTCGGTATCGACACCGTCAAGCTCGACGGCAAGCATTTCACCGCTCACGTGAACGTGGGCGATAAAGTGAAGCCTGGCGATCTGCTGCTGGAATTCGACAGACAGGCCATTCTTGACGCCGGATACGATCTGGCCACCCCGATTATTATCAGTAACAGCGACAGTTATGCAGAGGTGATCACCGTGGCGGCCAGCGCCGTCAACGCCGGTTCGCCGCTGCTGACCGTCAGCCATCAATAACAGGAGAACGTGATGAAAACTTTCCCGGATACATTTTTATGGGGCGGCGCGGTTGCTGCCAACCAGGTAGAAGGCGCCTACCTTGAAGATGGCAAAGGCCTGTCAACGTCGGACGTCCAGCCGAAAGGGGTATTTGGCCCGGTGGTAGAGCGCGTACCGGGCGACAGCGGAATTAAGGATGTGGCGATCGATTTTTATCATCGCTACCCGGACGATATTAAGCTGTTTGCTGAAATGGGATTTAGCTGCCTGCGTGTCTCTATCGCCTGGACGCGTATTTTCCCGAACGGGGATGAGCCGCAGCCAAATGAAGCGGGTCTGGCGTTTTACGACAAACTGTTTGACGAACTGGCCGCGCACAACATCACTCCGCTGGTAACGCTGTCGCACTATGAGATGCCGTGGGGCCTGGTGAAACAGTATGGTGGCTGGGGCAGCCGCCAGGTGATTGGTTTCTTCGAGCGTTATGCGCGCACGGTGTTTACCCGCTACAAAGAGAAGGTGAAGCTGTGGCTGACATTTAACGAAATCAATATGTCCCTGCATGCGCCAATGACGGGCGTCGGCCTGCCGGAAACCAGCAGTAAGGCGGAAGTCTACCAGGCAATCCATCATCAGCTGGTGGCCAGCGCATTGGCGGTGAACGCCTGTCATGAGATTGTCCCGGAAGGCAAAATTGGCAATATGCTGCTGGGAGGGCTGGTCTATCCGCTCACCTGTAAGCCGGACGATGTGCTGGAAGCGTTGCAGGAGAACCGTGCATGGCAGTTCTTCGGTGATGTGCAGTGCCGTGGCGCTTATCCGGGCTACATGCTGCGTTTCTTCCGCGATAACGGTATCCAGCTTGACGTAACCGATGCCGATCGCGAGGCGCTGAAATCGACCGTAGATTTTATCTCCTTCAGCTATTACATGACCGGTTGTGTGACCACGGATGAAGAGTTAAATAAGCAGGCGCGCGGCAACATTTTAAGCATGGTGCCAAACCCGCATCTCGCAAGCTCAGAGTGGGGCTGGCAGATTGACCCGGTCGGCCTGCGTACTCTGCTGAATGTGCTGTGGGATCGCTATCAGAAGCCGCTGTTTATTGTTGAAAATGGTCTGGGTGCGAAAGATAAACCCGATGCCGACGGTGTCGTGCAGGATGACTACCGTATTGCCTATCTCAACGATCATCTGGTGCAGGTGCGTGAGGCAATGGAAGACGGCGTAGAGGTAATGGGTTACACCAGTTGGGGACCAATCGATCTGGTGAGCGCGTCGAAGGCTGAGTTGTCCAAACGCTACGGCTTTATTTACGTCGATCGCGACGACAACGGTAATGGCACGCTGGCCCGCAGCCGTAAGAAAAGCTTCTACTGGTACAAAGAGGTCATTTCGACCAAAGGCGCTTCGCTAAAAGCGTAATGGCACCACGCTTTGCCCGACCGGCAAAAATCGGTCGGGCAAATTATCAGAAAATCATTTTAAATACGCCCGTCACCACCAGTAAACCAATTAAGAAAATAATCAAAATAACCCACAGTAATATTTTCATTCCCTTCTCCTTCAACTTTGCTATTGGGCTTACGTCTATTTAAGTGTAGCAGCCGCATCAAAGGCTTAATCAATAAGCGCTGTGAATGGATGTAATTATCTAATTCGTAAGGGGAATATTTTTCTGAGTGTGTGAATGTATGACAAAGTAAGGGTTGCCACGCGTTACTAAAAAAAAGTAATGCAGCAGGCGTAATTTGCCCCTTTCTTTTTTGCGTGAATGGCGTAATGAAACGTTCAATTATTTTCTCTTTTAGCTTACCTCTCTCTTTATTGCTGGTGGCCTGTGCGCCGGGCCACGACACGGCAGCGTCTCTGCATCAGCAGGCTCCCGTGGCGAAAATCAACACTCAGCTGGCCCACACCCAGTGGCCGAAAAATGAGTGGTGGAAAGAGTTCCACGATCCGGAGCTGAACGCCCTGATTGCCAAAGCGCTGGCCGATGCGCCGGATATGCAGATTGCCCACCAGCGTATCGCCCTCGCGGAAGCCCAGGCCAAAATGGCTGTGGCTGCGGGCGGCCCGCAGCTTGATTTTTCGGCGGACGCCGAGCGGCAAAAAATGTCGGCAGAAGGGCTGATGGGACCGTTCGCCGAGACCGATCCTGCGGCGGGCACCACCGGGCCGTGGTACACCAACGGCACCTTCGGTCTGACGGCGGGATGGGATCTGGATTTGTGGGGGAAAAACCGCTCCCAGGTCGAGGCCCGGATCGGCAAAGTCAATGCGCAGAAAGCGGAGATGGAACAGACCCGCCAGCTCCTCGCCAGCAGCGTGGCGCGCCTGTACTGGGAGTGGCAAACGCAGGCCGAGATTGGTCATGTGCTGACGGACATCAAACAGAAACAAGAGTCGATTATTGCCGTCGATCGTGAACTCTACCAGCACGGCATTACCTCCTCCGTAGAAGGTGTCGTCACCGATATCAACGCCAGCAAAACGCAGGAACAGAGGGCGGAAGTCAGTGGCAAAATGAAAGCCATTGAGGCGCGGTTGCAGGCGCTGACCAATAACACCTCAGTGACGCTCACACCGCACCCGCTGCCGAAAATCGACGCTTCGCTGCCGCCGACGCTGGGCTATGACCTGCTGGCCAGTCGTCCCGATCTTCAGGAGGCGCACTGGTACATTGAGGCGTCCATGAATGACGTGGATGCAGCGAAAGCCGCGTTTTATCCGGACGTTAATCTGATGGCTTTCCTGCAGCAGGACGCCCTGCACTTAAGCGATCTGTTCCGCTCATCGGCCCAGCAGATGGGGGGCACTGCCGGACTGACGCTGCCGATCTTCGACAGCGGTCGACTCAATGCGAATCTCGACATCGCCCAGGCGCAGAGCAATCTGTCCGTCGCGAACTACAACAAAGCGGTGGTCGATGCAGTGAATCAGGTGGCGCGCACGGCCAGTGAAGTGGAGACGCTGATGAACAAAAATCAGCAACAGCAGCAGGTTGAAGCCGATACCGCACGGGTAGTGGCCCAGGCGCAGGCCCGTTTTCATGCGGGGATCATCGCCGGCTCACGCGTCAGTGAAGCGAAAATTCCGGCGTTGCAGGAGCACATCGCGAGTCTGACGCTTCAGGGGCAATATGTGGACGCCACCCTGCAGCTGACCTCTGCCCTGGGCGGCGGGTATCACCACGGTTAACAGGACGTTATCTATACTTACCTTTTTGCGTTATGGCGGAGGTAGGTATGGCATCAGTTCAGCGCGTGGCCATTGTTACGGCATCAGATTCCGGAATCGGTAAAACAACGGCGCTACTTCTGGCTGAGCGCGGGTTTGATATTGGCGTGACCTGGCATTCGGATGAAGAGGGGGCACTCCAGACCTGTCGTGAAATAGAAGCCCTGGGGCGTCGCGCCGAGGCGATACAGCTGGATCTCAGCCACCTGCCCGAGGGGGCGAAAGCCATTGAGACGCTTATCGCCCGCTTTGGTCGGCTGGATGCGCTGGTCAACAACGCCGGCGCGATGGCCAAAGCCCCGTTTCTTGATATGACGTTTGACAACTGGCGCGGGATTTTTACCGTGGATGTGGATGGCGCGTTTCTCTGTTCACAACTTGCCGCCCGGCAGATGGTGAAGCAGGGGCAGGGTGGACGGATTGTGAATATTACCTCGGTGCATGAGCACACCCCGCTACCGGAGGCCAGCGCCTATACCGCAGCGAAACACGCGCTGGGCGGCCTGACAAAATCGATGGCCCTTGAGCTGGTGCAGCACAAGATCCTGGTCAATGCGGTTGCGCCTGGCGCTATCGCCACGCCGATGAACGGCATGGATGACAGCGAAGTCGAAGAAGGCTCCATGCCCGAGATCCCCCTCGGTCGGCCTGGGCAAACTCATGAGATCGCAAGCCTTGTCGTATGGCTGTGCGACACGGACGCCAGCTATACCACGGGGCAATCGTTTATTGTCGACGGCGGCTTTATGCTGGCGAATCCGCAGTTTAAACCGGCGGAATAACGACGCTAGTCGCGATTATTTTCCCGATGCTTGCGCCACAGTCGCCAGATAATGACGCCTGCCACCACCAGCACCAGCCAGATCCAGTGCTTCAGATGCTGGTCGAGGTTGTGCAGCCAGGGGCCAATCACTTCGCCGCCCACATAGCCGAGCGAAGTGAATATCAGCGCCCAGGCGATGGCACCAATGATGTTTAGCGGCAGAAAGATTTTCGGCGGCAGGCGGCTAGCGCCAATCAGCAGCGGGCCGATAATGCGAAAGCCGTACATAAACCGGGTACCGATCACAAACAGATAGGGGTGACGCTGAATCAGCCGCTGCGCGCGGTTGATTTTTTTCTGATGCCGGGCAAAACGTTTGAGCAGCGTGGGGCCAAAGCGCAATCCCAGCAGATAGAGCAACTGATCGCCAATCATCCCCCCCAGCGCTACCGCGGCGACCACCAGCGGGAAACGAAGCAGCCCCTGATGTGCGGCCACCCCGCCTAGCAGGGTGATGGTTTCCCCTTCCGCCACGCTCCCTATCACCAGCGCCGCATATCCGTACTGTTCAATCAGACTATTGATATCCATGAGTTCAGCGGTGTCTCCCTGTGTAAACCTTCCTTAAGCATACACCCTGTGAATCAATGGTGTGGCAACCAGGACGATTTCCCCGAAGCGGCAATTTTGCCGCTGGTCATAAAATAATCTAAAGCTGCATTATACTTACAGTATCGCCTTGCGGGCCGACAATGAGGGGGCTGTATGAACCATGTCTGGGGGCTGTTTTCCCATCCCGATCGTGAGATGCATGTCATCAGAAGCGAGAACGAAACGGTCGCGCATCACTACACGCACCATGTCCTGCTCATGGCTGCCGTACCGGTGATCTGCGCGTTTATTGGCACAACACAAATCGGCTGGAATTTTGGCGATGGCAACGTCGTGACGCTCTCATGGATGACGGGGCTGGCGCTGGCGGTGGTCTTCTACGGTTTAATGCTGGCAGGCGTGGCGGTGATGGGGCGGGTGATCTACTGGATGGCGCGAAACTATCCTCAGCGTCCCTCGCTCACCCTGTGCATGGTTTTTGCCGGATACGTGGCAACACCGCTGTTTATGAGCGGCATCGTGGCGCTCTATCCGCTGGTCTGGCTGTGTGCGCTGGTCGGTACCATCGCGCTGTTTTACACCGGTTATCTACTGTACGTGGGGATTCCGACCTTCCTCAACATTAACAAAGAGGAAGGCTTAAGTTTCTCCAGTTCAACTCTTGCGATTGGCGTGCTGGTACTGGAGGCGCTGCTGGCGCTCACGGTGATCCTGTGGGGCTACGGCTATCGCCTCTTCTGAGGTAAATGCATTGCTGGCGTAAATGCCAGCAATGCAGCATCTGTTCACGATTCTCCGCTGGCGACAACTCAGCAGGGCAGCTATGATGCCTTTGCCAGCCTGTTTCGCTCGTTGTAACGGGAGGCGTACGTCATCACGTGCATGAATAATTATCAGAAGTCTCACCATGCTGAAATTCCGAGTTTCTTTACTTAGCCTTGCGCTGATCCTGGCTGTGCCCGTTGCCGCGCCAGCGATTGCCAAAACAACCGCAGTGACCACTGCCGCTCAGCCGGAAATCGCCTCCGGAAGCGCGATGATTGTCGATCTGAATACCAACAAGGTGATCTATTCCAGTCACCCGGATCTGGTGCGTCCGATCGCGTCGATTACCAAATTAATGACCGCGATGGTGGTGCTCGATGCACGACTGCCGCTGGATGAGAAGCTGAAAGTCGATATCAGCCAGACGCCAGAGATGAAAGGGATATACTCCCGCGTGCGTCTGAACAGCGAAATCAGCCGTAAAAATATGCTGCTGCTGGCGCTGATGTCCTCGGAAAACCGTGCTGCCGCGAGCCTCGCGCACCACTATCCGGGCGGATACAACGCATTTATCCGGGCGATGAATGCCAAAGCCAAATCCCTTGGCATGACCAACACCCGTTTTGTCGAGCCAACCGGGCTGTCGATTCACAACGTCTCCACCGCACGCGACCTGACCCACCTGCTGATCGCCAGCAAACAGTACCCGCTGATCGGTCAGTTGAGTACTACGCGTGAAGAGATGGCGACCTTTGCGAATCCGGCGTACACCTTACCGTTCCGCAATACTAACCATCTGGTGTATCGCGAAAACTGGAATATCCAGCTGACGAAAACCGGTTTTACCAATGCGGCTGGTCACTGTCTGGTGATGCGTACCGTGTTTAACGGCAAACCGGTGGCGCTGGTGGTGATGGATGCGTTTGGCAAATACACTCACTTCGCTGATGCCAGCCGTTTGCGTACCTGGATTGAAGCCGGAAAAGTGATGCCAGTTCCGGCGGCAGCGCTGAGCTATAAAAAGCAAAAAGCGGCGCAGATGGAAACCGCACAGAACGACTGAGCGCGTGGCAAGTGAATCCACTGTTTGCAGGCCGGGCAGGCGCAGTGCCGCCCGGCAAAACGTTTTGCCTCGCGAATTACTCCGGCAGCGTCCAGTCACCGTCGTTCAGGGGGCGCTGCATAATCAGCGTATCCCGCCAGTTTCCCTTCTTATAGCCCACGCTTCTTAACTGCCCGGCCACCTCGAATCCATGCTTTTTATGCAGCCGGATTGAGCCGGCATTGTTATGCCCGTCGCCGACCACCGCAATCATCTGCCGCCACGGACCCTGCTCACAACGTTCAATCAGGGCATCCATTAGCGAGCTGCCAAAACCACGTCCGGTGGCGCTGGCATCCACATAGATCGACTCTTCAAGCGTATAGCGATAGGCAGGGCGCGCGCGATACAGCGCCGCATAGCAGTATCCCACCACCACGCCGCGATAGAGCGCCACCAGCCACGGCAAACCGTCGGCGGCAATCGTGCTCATGCGCTGGCGCATCTCTTCGATGGTGGGGGGAACTTCTTCAAACGATGCACGCCCGTTAAGCACATGCCAGGCGTAGATCGCGGCAATGGCATGTACGTCGTCAGGTTGGGCGTCGCGCACCTCGACTTCGGAAGCGGACAGGATATCAACGGCCGACATGATGGGCGGGCTCCTCAGGAAAAAAAAGCCGGAGAAGCGGTTCTCCGGCGGGGTGAGATTACTCTAGTACGATTGTTACTGGCTTAACAATAATTTCAGTGTGGCTATAGTGTTTGATCAGAGGGTTGCGTCTCGTCGCGCTCTGTCTGGACCGCTTCTTTCCAGTATTTATGCTTCGTCGTCTTACCAATGCCGGGATTCATGCTGTTTGTCGGGTCATTCTCGCGATAAAAACGTTTAAGCGTTTCTGGCGCTTCATACAGGTGTCCGACGTTATGTTCGGCCGGGTATTGTGCCCCGCGCGCGCGCAGCAGTTCGAGCATCTGCTCCTTCAGGGCATGCGCATCAACGCCTTTTTTGACGATGTAATCCTGGTGGAAAACGTGGCACATAAAGTGGCCGTAGTAGAGTTTATGCACCAGCTTACTGTCGATTTCCGGCGGCAGGTGTTCAAACCACTCCGTATCGTTACGACGCAGGGCGATATCCAGCGCCAGAATATCTTCCACTTCGTCGGCGTGAACCGCCTGATAGCGAATCGCGGCGCCCGCCGCGGCGAAGCGGTGTAAGAACGCCTTGTTGCCTTCTTCCGGCGTACAGGCAAAGAAATCTCCCTCCGCTGTTTTGAAGTATTCCGCCAGCCAGGTTTGCGCCTCGGCAATCCCGTCGCCCGACATTTTCAGCAGCAGGTGGTGTTCGTACTTATCGCGCCAGCTCTTCATGCGCGGCGGCAGGTGCGCCGGGAAAGCCGTGCCCAGCTTTTGCATAAAGCGATCGGTGAAGTGCGGTTTGAACAGGGACACTTTGCCGAGCATGGCGTCGGCGCGGCCTTTCATCGTAAAGAAGAACGGCATTTTGTCGGTGCCGAGCTTGTCGATCATCAGGAAGGTGTCTTTGCCGTAGCGCTCAGCGATATCGTAAATATCGCGATGCATGTACTCACCCGCGACCGGCAGATTCGTGAACTCGCCCAGAATATGACGACGGATCTCGGTCAGCACCTCCGGCTGGTTGGTGCCGATATAAAAGACCTGCTGATTTTTCTGCGCCGGGAAGGTGTCCAGACGTACGGCAAACACCGCCAGTTTGCCCGCGCAGCCGGAAGATTCAAACAGACGATCCGGATCGGCGTTGTAGCGCGCCGGGGTATCGGCTTCAATGTCGCGCACACGTTCGACGTAATCGTGATCGTGGGCGTGACGGCCATCGTGCTGCACATCGGCGTCGTTCACGCGCTCGTCGTCAAGCTTGCTGAGGATCTGCTCCGGCGTGACACCCAGGTTGATCCCCAGATGATTCACCAGCTGTAATTTTCCGTTCTCATCAATGCGTGCAAACAGGGACATTTCCGTATACGCCGGGCCGCGCTGCACCAGCGACCCGCCGGAGTTGTTGCAGATCCCGCCGATCACCGACGCGCCAATGCAAGAGGAGCCAATCACCGAGTGCGGCTCGCGACCCAGCGGCTTGAGCGCTTTTTCCAGCGAATAAAGGGTCGTGCCAGGATAGGCCAGCACCTGCTCACCTTTGTCCAGCAGATGCAGTTTATCGAGACGCAGGGTGCTGATAATGACGATATCCCGGTCGTAATCATTGCCGTTTGGCGTCGAGCCTTCCGTCAGGCCGGTATTGGCCGCCTGCATCAGAATGATTTTGTCGGCGTTGACGCAGGCGCTCAGCACACGCCACAGCTCCAGCAGCGTGCCGGGGAAGACTACCGCCAGCGCTTCACCCTGGCCGGAACGGAAGCCCTTGCGATAGCGGGCGGTTTTTTCCGGGTCCGTCAGCAGGTGTGAGTGACCGACCAGGCGAGACAGTTCGTTAATAAAAGTGTTGTTATTTTGTGTGCGAACAGAAGTCATCTTCCACTCCTTGTGGTGGGGCAAATTTCTCGCTGTAAAGCATAGCGCGATTAACTGTTAAGCGAACAAGTATTCATGAGAAAAATCAGAGAATAACCCTGCAAGGTTGAAAGGGTTTGTGGCACACTGCGCTTTTCGCACGGTCTGGCCGAGTTTTCCGGCGGTTGATGATGAGAGAGTACAACACATGAAATGGCTTTGTTCTGTAGCTGTCGCAGTAAGCCTGGCGCTGCAACCCGCGCTGGCTGAAGATCTGTTTGGCAACCACCCATTAACCCCGGAAGCCCGCGACGCCTTCGTCACGGACTTGCTCACCAAAATGACGGTCGATGAAAAAATCGGCCAGCTGCGTCTCATCAGCGTCGGGCCGGATAACCCGAAAGAGGCGATCCGCGAGATGATCAAGGAGAGCCAGGTCGGGGCGATTTTTAACACCGTCACCCGCGAAGATATCCGCAAAATGCAGGACCAGGTGATGCAGCTCAGCCGCCTGAAAATTCCGCTTTTCTTCGCCTACGACGTGGTCCACGGCCAGCGTACCGTCTTCCCGATTAGCCTCGGTTTAGCCTCTTCCTTTAACCTGGATGCGGTCAGAACCGTCGGGCGTATTTCGGCCTATGAAGCCGCCGATGACGGTCTGAACATGACCTGGGCGCCGATGGTCGACGTCTCGCGCGATCCGCGCTGGGGCCGCGCCTCAGAAGGCTTTGGCGAAGACACCTATTTAACCGCCACCCTTGGCAAAACCATGGTCGAAGCGATGCAGGGCAAAAGCCCGGCGGATCGGTACTCGGTGATGACCAGCGTCAAACACTTTGCCGCCTACGGCGCGGTAGAGGGCGGGAAAGAGTACAACACCGTTGACATGAGCTCGCAGCGCCTGTTCAACGACTATATGCCGCCGTACAAAGCCGGGCTGGACGCAGGCAGCGGCGCGGTGATGGTGGCCCTGAACTCCCTCAACGGCACCCCGGCGACCTCCGATTCCTGGCTGCTGAAAGACGTACTGCGCGATCAGTGGGGCTTCAAAGGCATTACCGTGTCCGATCATGGCGCGATTAAAGAGCTGATCAAACACGGCACCGCCTCCGATCCGGAAGACGCCGTGCGCGTGGCGCTCAAAGCCGGTATCAACATGAGCATGAGCGACGAGTATTACAGCAAATACCTGCCTGACCTGGTGAAAACCGGCAAAGTGACCATGGCAGAGCTGGACGACGCCACCCGCCATGTGTTGAACGTAAAATATGACATGGGGCTGTTTAACGATCCGTACAGCCACTTAGGGCCGAAAGAGTCCGACCCGGTGGATACCAATGCCGAAAGCCGTCTGCATCGTAAAGAGGCCCGTGAAGTGGCGCGCGAAAGTCTCGTGCTGCTGAAAAACCGTCTCGAAACGCTGCCGCTGAAAAAATCTGGCACCCTCGCCGTGGTTGGCCCACTGGCCGACAGCAAGCGTGACGTGATGGGCAGTTGGTCCGCTGCGGGCGTGGCCGATCAGTCCGTCACCGTGCTCACGGGGATCAAAAATGCGCTGGGCGAAAAGGGCAAAGTGATTTACGCCAAAGGCGCTAACGTCACTAACGACAACGATATCGTCACCTTCCTGAACCAGTACGAAGAGGCGGTGAAGGTTGATCCGCGTTCGGCGAAAGAGATGATCGACGAAGCGGTCAACGCGGCGAAACAGGCTGATGTGGTGGTGGCGGTCGTCGGTGAAGCGCAGGGTATGGCCCATGAAGCGTCGAGCCGTACCGATATCACCCTCCCGCAGAGCCAGCGCGATCTGATCAGCGCCCTGAAAGCGACGGGTAAACCGCTGGTGCTGGTGCTGATGAACGGCCGCCCGCTGGCGCTGGTGAAAGAGGATCAGCAGGCTGATGCGCTGCTCGAAACCTGGTTCGCCGGGACCGAGGGCGGTAACGCCATTGCCGATGTGCTGTTTGGTGATTACAACCCGTCCGGCAAACTGCCGATGTCCTTCCCGCGCTCAGTCGGCCAAATTCCGGTTTACTACAGCCACCTGAATACCGGTCGCCCGTACAACGCCGATAAGCCGAACAAGTACACCTCACGCTATTTCGATGAAGCCAATGGCCCGCTTTATCCGTTTGGTTATGGGCTGAGCTACACCACCTTCAAGGTTTCTGACGTGAAAATGTCTGCACCCACTCTGAAGCGTGGCGGCAAAGTCACCGCCAGCGTGGAGGTGACCAACACCGGTAAACGCGACGGTGCCACGGTCATTCAGATGTACGTGCAGGATGTGACGGCCTCCATGAGCCGCCCGGTGAAACAGCTGCGCGGCTTCGAGAAGGTTGACCTGAAGCCGGGTGAGACCAAAACCGTGAGCTTCCCGATTGACGTCGATGCGCTGAAGTTCTGGAACCAGCAGATGAAATATGACGCGGAACCAGGCAAGTTTAACGTCTTTATCGGCGTGGACTCTGCGCGAGTGAATAAAGGCGAGTTCGACCTGCTTTAACGACAAGAGACGAAACCCGCCGTTGTGCGGGTTTCGTGACACATCCCACAAGGTTTCGCGCCTTTCCTGCCTGATTGCTTTGATTCCCTCTTTTCTCGTCTCTTACTCGCCGTTAAATGTGACCTTTTTCACACTTCATTTTTATCCCGCAGATGAAATCGTGAGGACGATCAAAACTCACTCCCGCCACACCCGGCAGGCGTGACTCTCTTCACTCTTCGCGAAAAAGCCCGGTAAACACGCCACAAACACGCCGCAGAAAAGCCGTGTAATGCCTGTCACATCACTTCTGACAGGTAATCACATGAAGCTCTCATTAGAAAATATCTCCCTCGATCGAAGCGGGTCGACCCCCGTCACCACCGCGCTGCAGGAACTCATCGATACGCTTGCCGTGAACGGAGGAGGCACGCTGGTGGTCACGCCAGGCATCTACCTGACCGGAACGCTGGTGCTGCCGTCGAATTTCACCCTGCATCTGGAAGCGGGCGCGCGCCTGCTCGCCAGCCAGAATGTGGATGATTACCGCGCCGCAGAAACCCAAAGCACAGCCGAGCTGTCGCGCATGGCGCTCATCTACGCCCGCGATGCGCGCAACCTGACGCTCAGCGGCGCGGGCTGCGTCGACGGCAACGCCACGGCCTGGTTTGCCGCAGAGATGGATGACCAGGGTTATCGCCAGCCAAAACCCCAGCGCCCACGCCTGCTGGTGCTGGAAGGGTGCGAACAGGTACGCCTGACGGATATCACCCTGTGCGACTCGCCAATGTGGACCGCGCATCTGGTGAGCTGCAACCATGTTTTCATCCGCAATATCACCATTGATAACGATCTGGCGCTGGCTAACACCGACGCGCTGGACATCGACAGCTGTCAGCATGTGCTCATCAGCGACAGCTACTTCAGCGCCGCCGACGACGGCATCTGCCTGAAGACCACGGCCAAAGCGCCCGAACTCCAGCAGCCGATCTACAACGTCACGATCAGTAATTGCATCATTCGCTCCAAAAGCTGCGCAATTAAAGTCGGGACCGAAACCTTCGCTGACATCACCCATCTGGCGGTCACCAACTGCGTGATTTTCGACTCCAACCGCGGCATCGGCCTGATCTCCCGCGACGGCGGCCATTTCAGCAAGATGAGCTTTAACAACATTCTCTTCGACTGCCGCCACGGCCATCCGTGTCACTGGGGCAAAGCCGACCCGGTATTTATCTCCGTGCGTCATCGCGCGCCGGACATCACGCCAGGCACGATCAGCCAGATCACCTTCTCGGGCCTGAACGGGACGGGGGAGGGGGCGATAAATCTGCACAGCGAAACGCCCGGTGCGATCCGCGATATCACCTTCAACGGCCTGGCGTTCAGCCAGCTTGCCTCCCGTTCCGATGAACAGGGCTGCTACGACATTCGCCCGCCGTGTAACCCAGAGCGCCCGACCGGAATGGGGCTGGACAACGCCTATCGCGTGAATACGCAAACCGGGCGCGCTCACGGCGTGGAGTTATATCCGCACGGGCTGCCGGCCCTTTACGCCTGCGGCGTCGAAGGGTTGCATCTACATGCCATAACCATTACGCGCCCGTCGCCGCTGCCTGCGGGCTGGGATACTGAAAAAATCCGGAGTACAAAATGATCAAAAAAGTGCGGGAAATAAAGCTGCGGAACTACGTGTGTTACGGGCTGGCGGATGTGATTGGCTCGGGGGCCTTTACCCTGGTCAGCGCCTGGCTGCTGTTCTTCTTAACCACCTTTTGCGGCCTGACGCCAATCCAGGCCGGGTCCCTGTTTGCGGTGGCGAGAATTGTCGATGTGATCATGAGTCCGGTGATCGGCTACGTTTCTGATAACTTCCACAAAACGCGCCTGGGACGCCGCTTTGGCCGTCGCCGTTTCTTCCTGTTGGCCAGTATTCCGCTGGTGTCGGTCTACAGCCTGCTGTGGGTGGAAGGGTTCAACTACTGGATGTACCTGCTGTTCTACATCCTGTTTGAAATCGTCTACACCATGATCATCATTCCTTACGACACGCTCTCGGCTGAGATGACGTCGGATTTCAAAAAGCGCTCAAAACTGACCAGCGCCCGTATGTATATCGCCCAGCTCGCAGGCTTTGCGGCGGCGTTCCTGCCGGGACGTCTGGTGGCGTACTTCGGCCCGGACTCTTCCGACTCCTTCTTCTATACCGGGGCGATTTTCACCGTCTCCTTTATGATTGTGCTGTTCTTTGTCTATTTCGGCACCTGGGAGCGCTCGCTGGAAGAGATCCAGCAGAATGAGCACCACGACGAAGACGACGAAAAAGAGCCGTTCGCCACGCGCGCATACCATATCTATTACGATTTCGTCTCAACGTTAAAAATCAAAACCTTCCGCTCGCATCTGGGGATGTATCTCGGCGGCTCGGTGGCGCAGGACATTTTTAACTCGGTCTTTACCTACTTTGTGGTCTTCGCCCTGATGACCTCGTCTGTGATGGCCTCCAATCTGCTGGGCGTCGTAAACGGTCTGCAGTTCTTTGGCGTCGGGATTGCCACCTGGCTGACCCTGCGCTACTCCCCGTCGCGCGCCTTTGCGACCCAGGCCACGATGGCGCTGGTGGCGTTTGCCCTGTTTGTGTCAGCGTACTTTAGCGGCACCGGCGGGATGACCCTGCTGTACGTCGGTGCGGCGGTCGCCGGGCTGGCGCGCGGCGGTATCTACGCTATTCCGTGGAATAACTACACCTTTGTCGCCGACGTGGATGAGATCCTCACCTGCCGTCGCCGGGAGGGGATTTTCGCGGGCTTTATGAGCCTGCTGCGTAAGGCGTCGCAGGCCCTGTCGATTTTCCTCGTCGGCGTGGCCCTGCAGATGTCCGGGTTTGTCTCCGGACAAAATGCCCAGCCGCAGTCGGCCATCAACATGATTTTAATCATCATGATTGTACTGCCGGTCGCACTGACGCTGTGGGGGATCTGGTCGGCGTTCCAGTTTAAGGTCAACAGTCGTACCCACGCGATTCTGAACGAAGAAGTGGCGCGTCTGAAACAGGGCGGCAGCAAGGCGACCGTCAGCGCGGAAAACAAAGCGGTGATCGAGAGCCTGACCGGTATGCCGTACGACCACTGCTGGGGGGAAAACAGCGTCGGCTATCTGAATCGTAAACGCATGAATGTGCGCGCACTGCGAGACAAAATGGCATGACGGAGCAGAGCGTATTTATCCAGCAGGGCCTGTGGGCCCGGCTGGGATTGCCTCGTGAACTGTGCTGGGGCTTTGTCGGGATTTTCCTGTTTATCACCGGCGCCACCATCGAGCAAAGCTGGCTGGCGTCGATGCTTCAGCATCGCGGTTTTGATGCCATGCACATCAGCCTGCTGTCGTCGGTGTTTGGGCTGTGTGTCGCGGCGGTATCGTGGTTTTCCGGAATAGGCGCGGGCGTACTTGGCCTGCGCCGCCTGATGTGGGCGGCGACGCTATTCTACTTTATCGGCTCAATTCCCTTTATCGCTTACGCGTTGCCGCAGGGGAATTATCCTCTGATGGTGGCGAGCTACGCCCTGCGCGGTGTGGCGTATCCGCTGTTTGCCTATTCGTTTCTGGTGTGGATTAACCAGCGCTGCGCGCCAGCTATTCTCGGACGCGCCGTCTCCTGGTTCTGGATTGCGTTTGGCGTGGGCATGACCATCGTCGGGCCGTGGTACTCAAGCCTGATGCTGCCCCTGATCGGCGAAACCTCGACGCTGCTGAGCGGGTTTATCTTTGTGGCACTCGGTGCATTCTGCGCGCTGGTGCTCAACCGCGATCGCCCGCTCGTGCAAAGCAACGGCCATCTCGGCGCGGCCTTTGCCGAAGGGATGATGGTGCTGGTGCGTGAGCCGAAAATGCGTCTGGCGGTGATCGTCAAAACCATCAACGATATCGGCAAGTTTTCGCTGGTGATCCTGATGCCGGTCTACCTGCCGCGTTTCGGATTTAGCATCGCCGAGTGGCTGACTATCTGGGGGCTGGTGAACGTGGTCAATATCTTCGCTAACTACTTCTTCGGCTGGCTCGGCGATACCATCGGCTGGCGCAAGACGGTGGTCTGGTTTTCCGGCACCCTGTGCGGTCTGGCGATGCTGGCGGTGTGCTACGCGCCGGTGCTGTTTGGTGACAGCGAAACGGCGCTGTTTCTGGCTCTGGCCCTGTACGCTATCGGGCTGGGTGCTTTTGGCCCGCTGAGCGCGCTGATTCCGTCCCTGCTGCCGGAGAACAAAGGCGCTGCCATCTCCTGCCTGAATCTCGGGTCGGGGCTGAGCAATTTTGCCGGTCCGCTTATCGTCACGCTCTGCGTTTCGCCGTTTGACGTGGAGGGGACGTTGTGGGTGATCGCGCTGCTCTATTTTGCCGCCAGCCTGCTGACCGTTCCGTTGAGGTTGCCGGAAGAAGGATGATTCCTCAATTTTAGGCTACGCTTTTCTCTCAAGCCCCTGATAAAGGCGGCAAATTAATGAGGAAAGCAGAATGACAATCACAAAGGGGATATGGGGTTCAGCGGCGTTACTGGCGGCGCTGAGCCTGCCTTTACAGGCGGCAGAGCCGGTAAAGGTGGGGTCTAAGATCGATACGGAAGGTGCGTTGCTCGGCAATATCATCCTGCAGGTGCTGGAAAGCCACGGGGTGAAAACAGTCAATAAAGTCCAGCTGGGTACCACGCCCGTGGTGCGCGGGGCCATCACCTCCGGCGAGCTGGATATCTACCCGGAATACACCGGTAATGGTGCGTTTTTCTTTAAAGATGAAAACGATGCGGCATGGAAAAACGCCAGCGCAGGCTACGAGAAAGTGAAAAAACTCGACGCCGAGCAGAACAAGCTTATCTGGCTGACGCCTGCGCCCGCCAACAACACCTGGACCATCGCCGTGCGCAAGGATATTGCTGAGAAAGGCAAACTGACCTCTCTTGACGATCTGAGTCGCTATCTGAAAGAGAAGGGCGATTTCAAACTGGCGGCCTCGGCGGAATTTATCGAACGTCCGGACGCGCTTCCGGCCTTTGAAAAAGCCTACGATTTTAAACTCGACCAGAGCCAGCTGCTGTCGCTCGCGGGCGGTGATACGGCGGTGACGATCAAAGCTGCCGCTCAGAAAACCTCCGGCGTAAATGCGGCGATGGCCTACGGTACTGACGGCCCGGTGGCGGCGCTCGGTCTGCAAACCCTGACCGATCCGAAAGGCGTTCAGCCGATCTATGCCCCTACGCCTGTGGTGCGTGAAGCGGTGCTGAAAGCCTATCCGCAGATCGGCGACTGGCTGAAGCCGGTGTTTGAAACTCTCGATGAGAAAACCCTGCAACAGCTCAATGCGAGCATTGCGGTGGAAGGGCTGGATGCCAAAAAAGTGGCGGCAGATTATCTGAAGCAAAAAGGACTTGTGAAGTAACAGGATAATGCTGTGCCGATAACCTGTCATAACCGCGTACTGCTGCTGCTCGCGTTTGTCGCGCTGGCGGCGTGCGCGCTTCCGTTTGTGAATTTTGCCCCTAATCGGCTGGTGTCCGGCGAGGGGCTGTCCGTCTGGCAGGTGTGGGCGTTTTCGCCTCTCTTGCTGGCCCTGTCCCTTCTACTGGCTGCCGTGCTGGCGTTTTGCCGTGGGCGCTTGCCGCTCATTTTCACGCTGATCCTCTGCGAAGCGTTAGTTGTGCTGCTGACCTGGAGTGCCGGGCAGGCGGCGACGCATCTCGCCACCGCCGAAACGCCGCTGGCGCGTACCTCGGCAGGCAGCGGGTTGTGGCTGTGGATGGCCCTGTGCCTGCTCGCCTGTAGCGACGCGATCCGCCGTCTGACGCAACACCCGCTCTGGCGCTGGTTGCTCCACGCGCAGATCTGGGTTCTGCCGCTGGCGCTGCTGTTCAGCGGCGAACTGAACACCCTTTCTCTGCTCAAAGAGTACGCTAATCGGCAGGAGATTTTTAACGATGCGCTGTTGCAACATCTGACGATCCTGTTTGGCACGCTGGTGCCTGCGCTGCTTATCGGCGTGCCCATCGGCCTGTGGTGCTACCGCCACCCCACGCGTCAGGGACCGGTATTTACCGTGCTGAACGTGATTCAGACAATCCCTTCCGTAGCGCTCTTCGGCTTGCTGATCGCGCCGCTCGCCGGGCTGGTGAAAAGCTTTCCAGCGCTCGCCTCTCTCGGTATCGCCGGAACCGGACTGACGCCCGCGCTGATCGCGCTGGTGCTGTACGCGCTGCTGCCTCTGGCGCGCGGCGTGCTGGCGGGGCTAAGCCAGGTTTCCCCTGAAGTGCTGGAGAGCGCCAGTGCGATGGGGATGAGCGCCCGCCAGCGATTCTGGAAGATTCAGCTGCCGCTGGCACTGCCGCTGCTGCTGCGCAGCCTGCGGGTGGTGGCAGTGCAAACCGTCGGCATGGCGGTGATTGCAGCGCTGATCGGCGCTGGCGGCTTTGGGGCACTGGTATTCCAGGGCCTGCTGAGCAGCGCTCTGGATTTGGTCTTACTCGGTGTGATTCCTACTATCGCGCTGGCGGTGGTGGTGGATGCGCTTTTTGCCCTGTGGCTGGCCCTGCTGAAGGGGAAAAATGATGATTGAATTTCACGATGTGAACAAAAAATTTGCCGGGCAGATGGCTGTCAGCAACCTGAATCTGCGTTTTGAAGAAGGGGCCTTTTCGGTGCTGATCGGCACTTCCGGCTCGGGAAAATCGACCACCCTGAAGATGATCAACCGGCTGGTGGAGCATGACAGCGGGCTGATTCGTTTTGCCGGTGAGGAGATCCGCAGCCTGCCGGTGCTGGAACTGCGCCGCCGGATGGGGTACGCCATTCAGTCCATCGGCCTGTTCCCGCACTGGACGGTGGCGCAGAATATCGCCACCGTGCCGCAGCTGCAAAAATGGTCGCGGCAGAAGATTGCGGATCGCGTGGACGAACTGATGGCGCTGCTGGGGCTGGAGCCTGCCCTGCGCGAGCGCTATCCGCATCAGCTTTCCGGCGGGCAACAGCAGCGCGTCGGCGTGGCGCGCGCGCTGGCTGCGAATCCTGAAGTGCTGCTGATGGATGAGCCTTTTGGCGCGCTGGACCCGGTTACCCGCAGCGCGCTGCAAACGGAAATGACCCGCATTCACCGCATTCTGGGGCGCACGATTATTCTGGTGACTCACGATATCGACGAAGCCCTGCGCCTCGCCGACCGCCTGGTTTTGATGGACAACGGCGAAGTGGTGCAGCAGGGGACGCCGCTGGAGCTGTTAACCCATCCGGCGACAGATTTTGTGCGCGAATTCTTTGGCCGCAGCGAACTGGGCGTACGCCTGCTGTCGCTGCGCACGGTCGGGGAGTATCTGCGCCGCGAAGATCCTGCCGTTAACGGCGAACCCCTTCAGGCACAAATGAGCCTGCGCGATGCGCTCTCTGCGTTTGTCGCGAGGCAGTGCGAAGTTTTACCGGTGGTCGATGAGCACGGCGCGCCCTGCGGCACCCTGCATTTTCGCGATTTACTGGCCGGGGAGGTGGAACGTGAAATGGCTACGTGATCCGCTCCTGTGGCTGGTGCTGCTGTTTGTCGCGCTGCTGTGGCTGATGCCCTACAGCGGCGGGCTGTTTGGCGCGTTGTTTCCAGGCCTTCCGCGCCCTGTTTATCTGCAGGAGAGTTTTATCAGCCTGACGCAGGCCCATTTCTGGCTGGTGGGGGTTTCAAGCGCTGTGGCGATTGTGATTGGCGTCGGAGCCGGGATTGCGGTGACACGCCCGGCGGGCCGAGAGTTTCGCCCGCTGGTGGAAACCATTGCCGCTATCGGGCAGACATTCCCGCCGGTGGCGGTGCTGGCGATTGCGGTGCCGGTGATCGGTTTTGGTCAGCAACCGGCGATCATTGCGTTGATTCTGTACGGCGTCCTGCCGATTTTACAGGCGACGCTGGCCGGGCTGACGGCGGTTCCGGCGGCGGTGAGCAGCGTGGCGGAAGGCATGGGGATGAGTGCGGGGGAGCGTCTGCGTAAAGTTGAGCTGCCGCTTGCCGCGCCGGTGATTCTGGCAGGTGTGCGCACGTCGGTAATCATTAATATCGGGACGGCGACCATTGCCTCAACGGTCGGGGCCAATACCTTAGGCACGCCGATCATTATCGGCCTGAGCGGGTTTAACTCGGCTTATATTGTGCAGGGTGCGGTGCTGGTTGCGCTGGCGGCGATCGTAGTTGATCGCGGATTTGAACGGCTGGCCCAGTATCTCAGCCGACACCGCCACGTACGATAAATGAGTAGCCAGCCAGCATAACGCCGCCAATGCCGCTGATGGCCATTAAAGCGAAGAGGGTAATTACGGCCACTTTGGTTGCCTTCATAATGTGCTCCTTTTGTTAACCGCCCAATTATACGGTGAAGCACACCTGTTAATGAACCATTAAATGCCGTTAAGACATTTACGGACCGAGGGTAATGACGGGGTAGCCGTGTTCGCGCCATTCGCTCAGAAGCTGCTGTTGGGCGGCAGTGGGGATTTCTCCGCACCAGACCAGCAGGGTTTGCCCTTCGAAAAGCTCCGGGCGAAACTGCGCTAATGAATGTGCCAGCACGTCTACTCGCCAGCCTTGCTGCGTGGCGATCCAGGCTTCGAGCCATAAGCGGGTGGTGTCGTGAATATTCCAGCCGACCACCAGTGCGTCCTTTCCGCTCTTCTTGCGTGCCGTCGACAGGCACACGGAAATGTAATTGATTAACGCGCCATCCAGCATGCTTAGCAGCGTCTGTAATGCCGGCTGCTGAGACTGCAGACGGCGGCGAAGCGGTATAAACAGATGAGCGATTAACGTCTGGGCGGGATAATCCCGACCCTGCTCCTTGATCCAGGTTCGCAGACGTTGAAAGTTACCGGCCTGCAACAGCCGAAGCAGGGTTTCCTGATGTTCGCGCCACTCGGCCAGGCTGTTGGGATCGTGTTCGCATAAGAGCGATTTGACCTTACTGACCTGCACACCGTTGTCGATCCAGCTTTTGATTTCGCGAATGCGATCGATATCCGCCTCGTTAAACAGGCGGTGCCCTCCGTCCGTTCGCTGCGGTTTAAGCAGCTCGTACCGCCGCTGCCATGCCCGCAGCGTCACAGGATTGATATCACAAAGCAGTGCCACTTCACCTATTGTGTAAAGCGCCATGTTCGCCCCCTGGCTTGCGCATCCCCAGAGTAACTGTAGTCGTTGATTCACGAACCAGGAAGAATCGACCGTTTTTTGAACAAATAATGCGAAGGGTGGAATATCTTGCGCTAAACGATGTGATGACGGGCACGAATTGCAGCTTTTTTGGAATGCTTCAAAGAAAGTTAATGTGTATCAGTGTATGTTACGCGTTTTTAGAAAGTGCGGTTTGCGGTCATGTACGAATTTAATCTGGTGTTGCTGCTGCTTCAGCAGATGTGCGTTTTTCTGGTCATCGCGTGGCTGATGAGCAAAACGCGGCTGTTCATTCCGCTGATGCAGGTGACGGTACGCCTGCCGCACAAACTTCTCTGCTACGTCACCTTCTCGATTTTCTGCATTCTCGGCACCTATTTTGGTCTGCACATTGAAGACTCGATCGCCAATACGCGCGCCATCGGTGCGGTGATGGGCGGGCTGCTGGGTGGCCCGGTGGTCGGCGGTTTAGTCGGGTTAACGGGCGGATTGCATCGTTACTCCATGGGCGGCATGACGGCCCTGAGCTGCATGATCTCGACGATTGTCGAAGGGCTGCTCGGCGGCCTGGTTCACAGCTACATGATCAAGCGTGGCCGCCCGGATAAAGTCTTTAGCCCGCTCACCGCCGGGGCAATAACTCTGGTGGCAGAGCTGGCGCAAATGCTGATAATCCTGCTGATTGCGCGTCCCTTTGAAGATGCCCTGCATCTGGTGAGCAGCATCGCCGCACCGATGATGGTCACCAATACCGTCGGCGCGGCGCTGTTTATGCGCATCCTGTTAGATAAACGCGCGATGTTTGAAAAATACACTTCGGCGTTCTCGGCCACGGCGCTAAAGGTCGCCGCCTCGACGGAAGGCATTCTGCGCCAGGGCTTTAACGAAGAGAACAGCATGAAAGTGGCTCAGGTGCTCTATCAAGAGCTGGATATCGGCGCGGTGGCGATCACCGATCGGGAACGACTGCTGGCGTTTACCGGCACCGGTGACGATCACCATCTGCCCGGCAAACCGATATCTTCGACGTATACGCTGCGTGCCATTGAAACGGGCGAAGTGGTGTATGCCGACGGGAATGAAGTGCCGTACCGCTGCTCGCTCCACCCGCAGTGCAAACTCGGTTCGACGCTGGTAATCCCATTGCGCGGTGAGAATCAGCGGGTGATGGGGACGATCAAACTCTACGAAGCCAAGAACCGGCTGTTCAGCTCCATCAACCGCACGCTGGGGGAGGGGATCGCCCAGCTGCTGTCGGCGCAAATCCTGGCGGGGCAGTACGAGCGGCAAAAGGCGCTGCTGACCCAGTCGGAAATCAAACTCCTGCACGCCCAGGTGAATCCGCATTTTCTGTTTAATGCGCTGAACACGCTCAAGGCGGTGATCCGCCACGACAGCGATCAGGCGACGCAGCTGGTGCAGTTTCTGTCGACTTTTTTCCGCAAAAACCTGAAGCGCCCTTCAGAGATTGTGACCCTCGCCGATGAGATCGAACATGTGAATGCCTATCTGCAAATTGAAAAGGCGCGATTCCAGTCGAGACTGCAGGTGTCCCTGTTCGTGCCGGACGAACTGGCGCATCAGCATCTTCCGGCATTTACCCTGCAGCCGATTGTGGAAAACGCCATTAAACACGGCACCTCGCAGCTGTTGGGCACCGGCGAAATCCATATTTCTGCCAGCCGTTTTAATCACCATCTGGTGCTGGACATTGAAGATAACGCCGGGCTTTATCAGCCCGGCGCCGAGTCGGGCGGGCTGGGGATGAGCCTGGTCGACAAACGTCTGCGCGCGCATTTCGGCGATGACTGCGGTATCACCGTCGACTGCGAGCCGGACAGTTTTACCCGTATTACCTTACGATTGCCCCTGGAGGAAAACGCATGCTAAGAGTGCTGATTGTCGATGATGAGCCGTTAGCGCGGGAAAACCTGCGGGTTCTGTTGCAGGAACAGAGCGACATTGAGGTGGTGGGCGAGTGCGCCAACGCCATCGAAGCCATTGGTGCGGTACATAAATTGCGCCCGGACGTGCTGTTTCTCGATATCCAGATGCCGCGCATTAGCGGCCTGGAGATGGTCGGTATGCTCGACCCGGAGCATCGTCCGTACATCGTTTTTCTGACGGCGTTTGATGAATATGCGGTAAAAGCGTTTGAAGAGCATGCGTTCGATTATCTGCTGAAACCCATCGAAGAGAAGCGGCTGGAGAAAACCCTCAACCGCCTGCGCCAGGAGCGCAGCGTGCAAGATGTTTCGCTTCTGCCGGAAAACCAGCAGGCGCTGAAATTTATCCCCTGTACCGGCCATAGCCGCATCTACCTGTTGCAGATGGACGACGTGGCGTTTGTCAGCAGCCGCATGAGCGGGGTGTTCGTCACCAGCGCTGAAGGCAAGGAGGGCTTTACGGAGCTGACGCTGCGCACGCTGGAGAGCCGCACGCCGCTGATCCGCTGTCACCGCCAGTATCTGGTGAACATGGCGCATCTGAAAGAAATTCGTCTGGAAGAGAACGGTCAGGCGGAGCTGGTGCTGCGTGCCGGGCAGACGGTGCCGGTGAGTCGGCGCTATCTGAAGAGCCTGAAAGAGGCGATTGGACTGTAAAACTGGTACACTGCGCCCCATCGCATCACCGACAGCTGAAGGCTCTATGTTAAGTAACGATATTCTTCGTAGCGTGCGCTACATCCTGAAATCCAACAATAACGATTTGGTTCGTATTCTGGCGCTGGCCGAGGTCGAGACCACGCCGGCGAATATCGCCAGCTGGATCACCAAAGAGGACGAAGAGGGCTTTGTTCGCTGCCCGGATATCATTCTCTCTTCGTTTTTGAATGGCCTGATTTACGATAAACGCGGCAAGGATGAGTCTGCCCCGGTGCTGTCGCCTGAGCGTCGCGTGAATAACAACATCGTACTGAAAAAACTGCGTATCGCGTTTTCCCTTAAATCTGACGATGTGCTGGCAATCATGACCGAGCAAAAATTCCGCGTGTCGATGCCGGAAATCACCGCCATGATGCGCGCGCCGGATCATAAGAACTACCGTGAGTGCGGCGATCAGTTTATGCGCTACTTCCTGCGCGGGCTGACTCACCGTGTGCATAGCGCGAAGCCGTCAGCCTGAGTTTGTTGGCGCTACGCTACGCTTTGTAGGCCGGGAGCCGGTAAACAAGGCATAAAAAAAGCCGGAGAACGCTCCGGCTTTTTTGTTTATTTCACCTGCTGACCCGGTTTCGCCCCGTCGTCCGGGCTTAACAGGAAGATATCCTTCCCGCCAGGACCGGCGGCCATCACCATCCCTTCCGAGATGCCGAAGCGCATTTTGCGCGGCGCAAGGTTGGCGACCATCACCGTCTGGCGACCGATCAGCACCTGCGGGTCCGGATACGCAGAGCGAATGCCAGAGAAGACGTTACGTTTCTCACCGCCCAGATCCAGCGTCAGGCGCAGCAGTTTGTCAGAGCCTTCGACGAATTCCGCGTTTTCAATCAGCGCAACGCGCATATCAACTTTGGCGAAGTCATCAAAAGTGATGGTTTCCTGAATCGGATCGTCTGCCAGCGGGCCAGTGGCTGACGCAGCGGCGGCTTTCACCTCTTCTTTCGACGCTTCAACCAGCGCTTCAACCTGTTTCATCTCAATGCGGTTATACAGCGCTTTGAAGGTGTTCACTTTATGGCTGAGCAGCGGCTGCTGGATAGCATCCCAGGTCAGCTCGGTGTTCAGGAAGGCTTCTGCACGTTCCGTCAGCTGCGGCAGAACCGGCTTCAGGTAGGTCATCAGCACGCGGAACAGGTTGATGCCCATGGAGCAGATCGCCTGCAGATCCGCATCGCGGCCTTCCTGCTTCGCGACGACCCACGGTGCCTGCTCGTCCACATAGCGGTTCGCCAGATCGGCCAGAGCCATGATTTCGCGCACTGCTTTACCGAACTCGCGCGCTTCCCACGCCTCGCCGATAGTGGCGGCCGCGTCGGTAAAGGTTTTATACAGTTCTGGATCGGCCAGTTCAGCTGCCATCACGCCGTCGAAACGCTTGGCGATAAAGCCCGCGTTACGGGACGCCAGGTTGACCACTTTATTCACGATATCTGCGTTCACGCGCTGCACGAAATCTTCCAGATTCAGGTCGATATCGTCGATGCGGGAAGAGAGCTTCGCGGTGTAGTAGTAGCGCAGGCTGTCGGCGTCGAAGTGGTTCAGCCAGGTGCTGGCTTTAATGAAGGTGCCGCGTGATTTGGACATTTTCGCGCCGTTCACCGTCACGTAGCCGTGCACGAACAGGTTGGTTGGCTTACGGAAACCGCTGCCTTCCAGCATCGCAGGCCAGAACAGGCTGTGGAAATAGACGATGTCTTTGCCGATGAAGTGGTACAGCTCGGCGTCGGAATCTTTTTTCCAGTACTCTTCGAAGCTCTGGGTGTCGCCGCGCTTGTCGCACAGGTTCTTGAAGGAACCCATGTAGCCGATTGGCGCATCCAGCCAGACGTAGAAATATTTGCCCGGCGCGTTCGGGATTTCGAAACCAAAGTACGGCGCATCGCGGGAGATATCCCACTGCTGCAGACCGGATTCGAACCACTCCTGCATTTTATTCGCCACTTGCTCCTGCAGCGCGCCGCTGCGGGTCCACGCCTGCAGCATTTCGCTGAAGGACGGCAGATCGAAGAAGAAGTGTTCGGAGTCGCGCATGACAGGCGTCGCGCCGGACACCACTGATTTCGGCTCGATAAGCTCGGTCGGGCTGTAGGTCGCGCCGCACACTTCGCAGTTATCGCCGTACTGATCCGGGGATTTACACTTCGGACAGGTGCCTTTCACAAAACGGTCCGGCAGGAACATGCCTTTTTCCGGATCGTACAGCTGAGAGATAGTGCGGTTTTTGATAAAACCGTTCTCTTTCAGGCGGGTGTAGATAAGCTCCGACAGCTCGCGGTTCTCGTCGCTGTGCGTCGAGTGATAGTTATCGTAGCTGATGTCAAAGCCAGCAAAATCAGTCTGATGCTCCTGACTCATCTCGGTAATCATCTGCTCCGGAGAGATCCCCAGCTGCTGTGCTTTCAGCATAATTGGCGTGCCGTGAGCATCGTCCGCGCAGATGAAGTTTACCTGGTGGCCGCGCATTCGCTGGTAACGGACCCAGACATCAGCCTGGATATGCTCCAGCATGTGGCCGAGGTGGATTGAACCGTTTGCGTACGGCAGAGCGCACGTTACCAGAATTTTTTTCGCGACTTGAGTCATAGTGGGCATTACTTCTTTAACAGTAAAAAGGGTTTTTGATAGTAACAAAAGGGCCATTATTAAGTAAGCACAAACCACGGCCTTTCAGGTAAACTTGTTCAACTAAGGTCTTATTCACAAGAACAAAGGAGTCGGGATGAGTTCTCAATCCCAGGCCAAATCACCGGAAGCCTTACGAGCAATGGTTGCCGGGACGCTGGCTAATTTTCAGCATCCAACCCTGAAACACAATCTGACCACGCTAAAAGCGCTGCACCACGTGGCATGGCTGGATGACACGCTGCACGTTGAACTGCAGATGCCGTTTGTCTGGACCAGCGCCTTCGAAACCCTGAAAGAGCAGTGCAGTTCCGATCTGCTGCGTATTACCGGGGCGAAGGCGATTGACTGGAAGCTGACGCACACCATCGCCACGCTCAAACGCGTGAAAAATCAGCCGGGCATTAACGGCGTGAAGAATATTATTGCCATCAGCTCCGGCAAGGGTGGGGTGGGGAAATCCTCCACCGCCGTGAACCTTGCGCTGGCGCTGGCCGCAGAAGGGGCCAAAGTCGGAATTCTGGATGCCGATATCTACGGTCCGTCGATTCCCAATATGCTGGGCGCGGAAAACCAACGTCCAACCTCCCCGGACGGCACCCACATGGCGCCAATCATGGCCTATGGCCTGGCGACTAACTCCATTGGCTATCTGGTGACGGACGATAACGCGATGGTCTGGCGTGGCCCGATGGCCAGCAAGGCGCTGCTGCAGATGCTGCAGGAGACCATGTGGCCGGATCTCGATTACCTGGTGCTGGATATGCCGCCAGGCACGGGCGATATCCAGCTGACGCTGGCGCAAAATATCCCGGTGACGGGAGCGGTTGTGGTCACAACCCCGCAGGATATCGCGCTGATCGACGCCAAAAAAGGCATCGTGATGTTCGAGAAAGTGGACGTGCCGGTGCTCGGCGTGGTCGAGAACATGAGCGTGCATATTTGCAGCAACTGCGGTCACCACGAGCCGATTTTTGGCACCGGTGGCGCAGAGAAACTGGCGGCGCAGTATCACACTCAGCTGCTGGGGCAGATGCCGCTGCATATCACCCTGCGTGAAGATCTCGACCGTGGTAAGCCGACCGTGGTGGGCCGTCCGGAGAGTGAATTTGCGGGAATGTACCGCCAGCTGGCAGGGCGCGTGGCCGCGCAGCTGTACTGGCAGGGTGAAGTGATTCCGAGCGAGATCGCGTTCCGCGCAGTCTAAGCATTAGCCGTAGTGGGCCGGGGGCACTCGCTTACCCGGCCTGCAACAGGCTGTTCCGTGGGCCTGCGCAAGTGCAGCGCCTGCGGGCAATTACCGCAAAACGTAATGCATCAGGTAATACTCTCCGTCCGGAGAATCTCCCGTCGCCTCAATATGCCAGCCGTGTCGCTGGTAAAATGCCACCGCGCGTTCATTTCTGACCAGACACTTCAGCGAACCGGTGCTGGTGAATGTTTCCTGCACATGTTTGAGCAACAGGCTGCCAGCGCCCGCGTGCTGATACTGCGGATCAACAAACAGATTGTGCAGAAAATTATCGTTGCTCCAGACCGATGCAAACCCGAGGCGATGGCCGTCTTGCATCGCCACCCAGATTTGCTCGTCACGCGTTGCCGCGTCGAAATCCTCTAGCTGCCAGTCGCTGCTGTCCAGCCACGGCCAGGCTTCACGCCGGGCGTGTAAGTAGAGGGTGCGCAGGAAAGGGCGATCGCTTTCCTGCCAGGCCCGGACGATGAGGGGATCAGCGGTGATAGAAGATATCTCCGTTGTAGGCTTTACGGATTTTACCGTCGGCGTCACCAATCAGAACGTAGTTCTCACCCATGTAAGTCCAGTGTGTACCCGCGTCAGGCGCTGGGAGGTTACGCAGCTGGTACTGTTTAATGGTGTATTCAGGCGTTTGATACTGAGCTGGTGCGGTGTCGCCAATTTTGAATTTGGTGAAATCGGCAATGAACTCTTGTTCTTCGTATGCCTGGATACCAGAAGGGGCAGCGGCAGGCTGCGGCGCGGCGTATACGGCACCCGCCAGTGACATCAACACACCCAGAAGCAGCAATTTACTCTTAGCCATTTTTTCTCCAGTTAAACCGTTTTGCTGATACTTCAAGCCCGCTGTGGCGTCACAGCGTGGCAAGCAGCCCATTTTAGGGGGCACAGTCGCACTTGTTTGAAAAAAAATGTAACAAATCTGAACAGCTTTGCCCACGAATTCTTAACCACGTCGCTGAATGACGTATTGCATCTCAATATTCAGAGAAAATAACGAATTAAAGGTCTGCGAATTTATGGCTAAGCTGGTCGGGGAAAATCGCAGTGGCAAAGGAAAAGCGGGATAACAAAATTGTCCCCGCACCAGAGGGTGCGGGGAGCAAGGACTTACTTCGCCAGAATCTCGTACGCAGTGCGTTCAACCAGCGACAGCAGGACTTTCACGTCGTCCAGCGTCACCGTTGGGTTCAGCAGCGTCAGTTTCAGGCAAGTCACGCCGTTGTGCTCGGTCACGCCGACGTTTGCACGGCCGGAGTCGAGCAGGGCGTCACCAATTTTCTGGTTCAGCAACGCGATAGCCGCATCGTTCAGCGCCTGCTCAGGGCGGAAGCGGAACAGCACGCTCGCCAGCTGAGGCTGCATTACCAGTTCCAGCACCGCCTGATCTTTCACGTACGCGGCAACGTCCTGCGCCAGCGTCACACCGTGATCGATAATGGCCGCGTATTGCTCCTGACCCAGCGCTTCCAGGCTCATCCACAGCTTCAGCGCGTCGAAACGGCGCGTTGTCTGCAGTGATTTGGAGACCAGATTCGGCACGCCCGCTTCTTCGTCAAACTCAGAGTTCAGGTAGGCCGCCTGGTAGCGCATCAGCTCGTAATGGCGCGCTTCTTTCAGCAGGAATGCGCCGCAGCTGATGGTCTGGAAGAACTGCTTGTGGAAGTCCAGGGTGATGGAATCCACCAGTTCGATGCCGTCCAGGTAGTCGCGATACTTATCGGACATCAGCAGTGCGCCGCCCCAGGCCGCATCCACATGTACCCAAATCTGCTGCTCTGCGGCCATCTCTGCGATAGCGCGCAGCGGATCGATCGCACCCGCGTCGGTGGTCCCGGCAGTCGCGACGATCGCCAGAATCTGCTCACCGTTGGCATTGCACTTGGCAATTTTCGCCGCCAGATCGCTCAGATCCATGCGTGAGCACTCCTCGGTTTTCACCTGAATGACCGACTGATAGCCCAGACCGAGCAGCGCCATGTTCTTCTGCACGGAGAAGTGCGCGTTTTCAGAACAGAGTACGCGGATCTTACGCAGATCACCGATCAGCCCATCCTGCTGGATGGAGTGGCCCTGACGCGCGAAGAACGCGTCACGTGCCAGCATCAGGCCCATCAGATTGCTCTGGGTGCCACCGCTGGTGAACACGCCCGCATCCCCGGCCTGATAACCCACGCGGGTACGCAGCCAGTCGATCAGCTTCATCTCAATGATGGTTGCTGACGGGCTTTGATCCCAGGAGTCCATGCTCTGGTTGGTGGCGTTGATCAGCACTTCCGCCGCCTGGCTCACGACCAGGCTCGGGCAGTGCAGGTGCGCCACACACTGCGGGTGGTGAACCGACAGGCTGTCTTTCAGGAAGTACTCGACCGCGCGGGCAATCGCCGCTTCGTTACCGAGGCCTTTCTGACCGAAGTTCAGGGAGATATTCTCGCGCAGCTCGGCGACGGTTTTCCCCTGATACATCTCAGACTGCTGCAGCCACTGCATCACCGCCTGAGAGCTTTGCTCGATGGCCTGCTGATAGGCCTCGATGCTTTGCGCCGACGACGACAGAATTGGGTTTGACTCAGACATCTTTTTCCTAACTCCGTTAGACCGGGCGAACGCCCGCAGCAAGCAGCGCCTGCTCGAATTTATCCAGGAAGACTTTCAGTTCCTGATCGCTAATCAGCAGGGATGGCAGCAGACGCAGAACCACGCCGTTACGACCACCGCGCTCCAGAATCAGGCCTGCTTCGAAGCATTTCTTCTGGATCAGGGCAGAGAGATCGCCGTCGCCTGGGAAGCAGCCCATGTGATCTGCCGCTTCGTTCGGTTTCACGATCTCGACGCCGATCATCAGGCCCAGGCCGCGCACGTGGCCGATCACCGGATAACGCTGCTGCAGCTCAACCAGCTGGCCTTTCAGCCATTCGCCCTGAGCGGCCACTTTGTCGGCGATATTCTGATCTTTCAGAATTTTCAGCGTGGTCAGGCCGGTTGCCATCGCCAGCTGGTTGCCACGGAAGGTGCCGGTGTGATGACCTGGTGCCCAGGCATCGAACTGCTTTTTAATGCCGAGAACGGCCAGTGGCAGACCGCCGCCGACAGCTTTAGACATCACGATGATGTCTGGCTCGATACCCGCGTGTTCGAAGGCAAACTGCTTGCCGGTACGGCAGAAACCAGCCTGAACTTCGTCGAGGATCAGCAGAATGCCGTGTTCCTGAGTCACTTTACGAATGCGCTGCAGCCACTCAGCCGGAGCCGGGTTCACGCCGCCTTCGCCCTGAACCGCTTCCAGAATCACGGCCGCAGGTTTACGCACGCCGCTTTCGACGTCGTTGATCAGGTTATCAAAGTAGTAGGTCAGCGCTTTCACGCCCGCGTCACCGCCGATACCCAGCGGGCAGCGGTACTGGTGCGGGTAAGGCATGAACTGCACTTCTGGCATCATGTTATCGACTGCTTCTTTCGGCGACAGGTTACCTGTCACAGAGAGCGCGCCGTGGGTCATCCCGTGATAGCCGCCGGAGAAGCTGATAATGCTGCTGCGACCGGTGACTTTTTTCGCCAGTTTCAGCGCGGCTTCTACCGCATCGGCACCGGATGGGCCGGTGAACTGCAGGCAATATTCTTTGCCCTGGCCTGGCAGCAGGGAGAGCAGATACTCAGAGAACTCGTCTTTCAACGGTGTTGTCAGATCGAGAGTATGTAACGGCAAGCCGCTGGTAATGACATTTTGGATGCTTTTCAGCACATCAGGATGGTTATGGCCAAGCGCGAGGGTGCCAGCGCCGGCAAGACAGTCAAGGTATTCTTTATTATCTGCATCGGTAATCCACACGCCATCTGCTTTAGCGATCGCTAAAGGCAGTTTGCGAGGATAACTCCTGACGTTCGATTCAAACTCGGCCTGACGGGCCAGATAGGTTTCGTTGCTTTTGCGGGCATCTGCGGTGTCAATACGGACTTTATCCGTCATCATATCACTCCCACAACCGGGGCAGCCTTATGCGCCTCGATTGAATAAATAGTTAGTAAAGGATAGGGCGAGTAAAAAACGCGGCCAATATAGAGCCTTTTGGCGCGTGGCTCAATGGTTAATTTGTTTACTGTTTTGTTACAAAAGAGGGGGGTTAAAGAGCGTTCAATAACCCGATGTTTTTGATAACAAAAATCTGCCGCTTCGACGCGAAAAGCCCTCACCCCGCGCAATACAAAAAAGGCGGCACGTTAGCCGCCTTAACATTACTTCTGCGTGAACTGCAATAAGCCATGATCGCGGCCATGGGTTTTATTCCATGACGCATCGGTAATACCGTCTTCATCAAGGGTGATGGAGAGTACGTAACCCGCGCCTTTAATCTCATAACTATTCGCATTAAAACGCTTTATCGTCGCCTGCTTACCGTTGATTTTGGCGGTGAAAAAGCCGTTGCTGACGCTGGCTTTGATCCCGTTTGCCGTGAACGAGGCTTCACGCAGCGGGTCATGCACTTTGGCGCTCTGACCGTGCTGGACGGCGTTGGCGGCATTTTCAAGCGCCTGTTTTTCGGCCACGGCGTTCATCGTCGTGGTGCGGTTTTGCTCCGCTAAATAACAGGTATCGCGGCTGACGCCTTGCGCTTCACACTTCGCCATACGCTCAGCCGGAGAGGAACAGGCCGAAAGCGCAGAGACAGCAATGGCGACCATCATTAATTTCTTCATTTAATAACCTCTAACACATTGGATACAATTTAAAGATGAGATGAGATCGCGACAGGAGAAATAATCTCTGTACATCGTCCCGAGCCAAAATCCGGTCAGTATTAATAAAATATAAAGCACAGCTGAAAATATTATTATTTTTATCATGATGGCTATCATCAACAGGTACAAAATCACTCTTTAATAATGATGAGCAGATTTATCAGAAGCCAATTCCGATACCCGCGCCCATCGCGAAATCGTTGTTGGTAGAATCACTGACACCCGCTTTAATCACCGTTGCGTCGCCTGCATGGAATGATGCGCCCACGCTCAGCGCCTGCTCATTTTTGAATGTCCCGACGCCTGCGGAAAACATCACCTGCTGGCCCACCTGCACCTGAGGCATCGATGCAATAGCGATGGCAGATGCCGCCCCGCTGCGGGACTCTTTCTTGTTATCGTCCACTTCATCTTTCAGGTTTTTGAACTGACTATTACTGGCGGACTGCTGTTGAGCAAACGACTGTTTCGCGTCTTGCAGGTCTTTCTCGACGCTCGCCGACTGCTGAGCAGCGGCATTCTGCAGATGGTTAATCTGCTGATTCACATCCTGTTTAGTCTGCTGAAGATCTTTATTCATTTTGGCCGACTGCTGCGTGCTGGTGTTCTTCACCGTCGAAATCTGCTGATTCACATCTTGCTTAGTCTGCTGAAGATCTTTTTCGATATTGGTCGTTTGCTGCGTGGTGGTATTTGTTACCGTCGTAATCTGGTTAGTGATGTTCGTATTGGTCTGCTGCAGTGCATTATCGATGTCGATTTTCTGCTGAGTGACCGCATTATTCGTATTATCAATTTGCGTGTTTAAATCCGTTCGCGTCTGCTGGAGATCATAGTTGACCACCAGTACTGCATCTTTAGTGCTATTCAGATCGTCATCTACGCCACTGATACGCGTATTCAGTCCCTGAATAGCCTGTTCGCTATCGACTTTATTTTGGGTAATCTGGTTCTGATGATCGTTGATAAGACCGATAGCCGCCTGGTGATCGGCTTCAACGGTATCACCCCACGCTTGAGAATAATCTATTGGTGCAGCAAATACGCTTCCGGCGAAGATGAGAGTCAACGCAAATACAGCGACAGGGGTTTTACGAGTAAGCATTAATTCCACGATCTCAATCTCAACAATAAATGCAAAAATTCTTAGATATAACGCAGCTAAAAACCGACGCGAAAAATCGAGTCGAGTAAGTCTGCTCCAGAGGGTGTAATTCTTTGATGGTCACAATCTTATTAACCGGGCTGAACTATCGTCTAACTGACGCGTGTGAACTTTGACGCAGATCACGTGTGGTGCATATATCTAAGTTGCTGAAAGTAAACATTAATTTTGCATAAAGCGTTGTTTTTATTTGTATTGTTACCCTGGTTTGCGAGGTGGTAGTGCGAAGAGAAGCGGAGAGTTAAAAACATTAAATCTGAATAATCAAAGAGATTAAATGTATACACAGTAAATGAATATTGAGGCTATTTTTTTAATATTTTTGCCCTGACGCAAGACAGAAATCGGCCCGCGAAGGCTTGCCTGAGGCGATGGCTTGCTCTACCCTGCTAAAATTACTGAACTGCTCAGTAAGTTGACTCGGGGTGCCCTTCTTTGTGAAGGCTGAGAAATACCCGTACCACCTGATCTGGATAATGCCAGCGTAGGGAAGTCAGATGCCCCTCACGGCTATCGCTTCTTGACGCAAGGCAGGAGCGAAACCATGCAGCCTGACCTGCTCGATTTACACGTCTTACACCACTTCCGTACCCGTTCTCCGCTTACTCACTGCATGACTAACGATGTAGTGCAGGCCTTTACCGCGAATGTTTTGCTGGCCCTCGGGGCCTCTCCGGCGATGGTTATCGAAGCCGAAGAGGCGGAGCGGTTTGCCGGGATAGCCGATGCGCTGTTAATCAATGTCGGTACGCTCACCTCGCCGCGCGCGCAGGCCATGCGCCGGGCAATTGAACGTGCAGTTGCCGCAGAGAAGCCCTGGACTCTCGATCCGGTGGCGGTCGGTGCGCTGGCGTTCCGCACCCGCTTTTGCCAGCAAATTCTCACTCTAAAACCCGCCGCCATCCGTGGGAATGCCTCAGAAATCCTTGCCCTTGCCGGTATGAGCGCGGGAGGTCGCGGGGTAGACACCACCGATACCGCTGCCAGCGCGTTGCCCGCAGCCCAGGCACTGGCACGCCAGACCAACGCCATTGTTGCGGTCACGGGGGAGGTGGATTACGTCACCGACGGGCAGCGAACGAAAACCATCGCTGGCGGCGATCTCATGATGACCCGCGTGGTCGGCACCGGCTGTGCCCTGTCGGCGGTGGTGGCGGCAAGCTGCTCGCTGCCGGGCGATCGGCTGGATAATGTGGCTGCCGCCTGTGGATGGATGAAGCGCGCGGGAAGCGTAGCCGCCGCACACAGCGCCGGGCCGGGCAGCTTTGCCAGCGCCTTTATCGACGCCCTCTGGACGCTGGAGGCGCAGGCATGAATCGTATCAACGCACTAACCATCGCAGGCACCGATCCGAGCGGCGGCGCGGGTATTCAGGCCGATCTCAAAACGTTCTCCGCTCTCGGGGCTTATGGCTGCTCGGTCATCACCGCGCTGGTGGCGCAAAATACCCGTGGCGTACAGTCGGTCTATCGCATTGAGCCAGATTTTGTCGCAGCTCAGCTCGATTCTGTGTTCAGCGACGTACGCATTGATACCACCAAAATCGGCATGCTGGCCGAAACCGATATCGTTGAAGCGGTGGCCGAGCGGCTGAAACGTTATCAGGTGCAAAACGTGGTGCTCGATACGGTGATGCTGGCGAAAAGCGGCGATCCGCTGCTTTCAACGTCTGCCGTTGAAACCCTGCGTAAAAAGCTGCTGCCGCAGGTTTCGCTCATCACGCCGAATCTGCCGGAAGCGGCGGCGCTGCTCGATGCGCCGCACGCCCGCAGCGAACAGGAGATGAAAGAGCAGGGCCGTGCATTACTGGCGCTGGGCTGTGAGGCGGTGCTGATGAAGGGCGGTCATCTGGACGATGCCGAAAGCCCGGACTGGCTCTTTACCCGCGACGGTGCGCAGCGATTTACCGCCCCGCGCGTCATCACCAAAAACACCCACGGCACCGGCTGCACCCTGTCGGCGGCACTGGCGGCACTGCGCCCGCGCCATGAAAACTGGGCCGATACGGTGCAGGACGCCAAAGCCTGGCTCTCACTGGCGCTCGCCAAAGCCGATACTCTGGAAGTCGGTCACGGTATTGGCCCGGTTCACCATTTTCATGCATGGTGGTAAAGCGCTGAAGGAGTATACTGAATAAGGACTTTCTGCCAGGAAAACAGAGATGGAACAAGCGCATACCCGGTTAATTGCTCAACTGAATGAACGGTTTGCGGCGGTGGATAATACCCCGCTTTATCTGAGATTTGCCGAGACGGTAAAAAACGCCGTGCGCAGCGGAATGCTGGAGCATGGCAACATTTTGCCGGGCGAACGCGATCTGAGCCAGTTGACCGGGGTGTCGCGCATAACCGTGCGCAAGGCGTTGCAGGCGCTGGAAGAGGAGGGCGTGGTGACGCGTTCTCAGGGCTATGGCACGCAGATTAATAACATCTTTGAGTATTCCCTTAAGGAGGCGCGCGGGTTTTCTCAGCAGGTGGTCCTGCGCGGCAAAAAGCCTGACACCCTGTGGGTGAACAAACGGATCGTCAAATGCCCGGATGAAGTGGCGTCGGAGCTATCAATCGCACCGCAAAGCGATGTCTTTATGCTCAAGCGCATTCGCTACGTTGACGACGACGCCGTATCGATTGAAGAGTCCTGGGTACCGGTTGGGCTGATTCACGACCCCGATGCCATCGGTATTTCGCTGTACGACTATTTCCGCAGCCAGAATATTTTCCCGCAGCGTACCCGCTCGCGCGTCAGCGCCCGGATGCCGGACAGCGAGTTCCAGATGCACATCAAAATGGACGAAAAAATACCGGTGCTGGTGATCAAGCAAGTCGCGCTTGACCAGCAACACCGGCCGATTGAGTACAGCATTAGCTACTGTCGCAGCGATTTATACGTCTTTGTGTGCGAGGAGTAGTTCCTCGCGCGTCGGCGCACAGTCGCCGCCGCGATGGCTGACAACCCACGAGGCCACCGCATTACCGAGTAATACCGCGTCCGGCAGCGCCCAGCCCGCCGCCAGCCCGGCCAGCGTTCCACCTGCGTGGCTGTCGCCCGCACCAATGGTATCCACCACCGTGGCGGAAAAGGCCGGAACATGCCCGGCATTTTCACCGTCGTAATACTCTGCGCCGTCTTTATCATGCCGCACAATCAGCGGGCAGCCGTAATGCGCCTGCCACGCCTTGCCGAGCGCTTCCACGGACGCACCAAGACGCTCCGCCGCAATAACGGCTTCCTGGCGATTCAGCGACACAATCGGTTTGCAGGCCATGATACGTGCCATCAATGCATCAGGAATATCCGCGATGCGTGGCCCAAAATCGATAAACGCCGTCACGTCTTTAAGCCCTTCCAGCCAGTGCGTCAGCAGGTCCCCGCACGGCGAGGCCAGCTGGTAGCCTGAGAGCGATACCAGGCTGTGAGGCGGCACCACGAGCGCGTCCAGCCAGCTCTGCTGCCACTGGTTTTCCACGCCGCTGAAAGACATAAAGGTGCGCTCGCCGTCCGGCTCCACCAGCGCCAGGCACCAGCCGTTATCACCGCTTTCGGCTTCCACCGCGCTGTGCAGATCCTGTTTCGCCATGGCGTTACGAATGATATCGGCCCACACGCCGTGCCCGACCGGCAGCGCGTTTTGCGCCGTGATCCCGAGGCGTTTCAGGGCGATAGCGATGTTCAGCGCACAGCCGCCAATGTTCACGCCCTGCTGTTTTAATTCGATATCACACCCGCGCCAGGGCAGGGCGTAGGCATCGGCGATCACGTCGATGACCGCCGCACCCAGCACCGTCACCGGACGCTGGGCCGTTAAGGTTTCAAGCTGGTGAGAAAGTTCGGTTCTCATGCGCCCTCTCTTTCTTCCCGATAGTGCAGCAGATGCTCGCAGTAGTAGCCAAAGTCCAGTTGATTCACCGCATCCAGCTCGGCTTTCAGGGCCGGATCAATCGCCTGCACGCCATGCAGCGCGCCGCAAATCGCGGTCGCCATCGCACCGATAGTGTCCGTATCCCCGCCGAGATTCGCGCATAAAATCGCGCAGCGGTTCGGGTCTGTCCCGGCCAGTTCCACCATCGCAATCGCCGCCGGAACGGACTCAATGGTGCTGGTGCCTGCGCCGACGAGCTGGTAAATCTGCTCGCTGGCGGAGTCTGTGCCGTTGGCCTCGCGCACGGTTTTAAGGGCCAGCTCCAGACGCGCAGCCAGAGAAGCGCTGAACGTGGTGGATCTGGACTCCTGGGCATAACGCGCGATGCCGGGCAGGGCGTCGACGATGTTCTGCCAGCTTTCCCCGTCAATGGCGCGGGAGATTGCCCAGGCGATCACCACCGCACCGGCAATTGCCAGATCCGATTTGTGCGTCGGACTGGAGGCGAGGGCCACCTGCTCAACAAAATGCTCAAGACGAGTGGCAGGGAGCAGGCAGCCGAGCGGTGAGGCGCGCATCGCCGCGCCGTTGGTGACGCCATTATTTTCCAGCTCGCTCACCGGTTTACCGCTGCGGATGGCGTTAAGGGCAATTTTTGACGTCGGGCCGAGCACGTTTTTATTAAAAGCATCAAACTCTTCCGCCCACAGCAGGATATGCCTGCCGATGGCGTCGGGATCAATCTGCCCGTCGCTTTCAATAATGGCATCCGCCAGGCTCAGGGCCATGGAGGTATCATCCGTAAACTCCGCCCGGCCAAAATAACAGGCGGCATTATTCTCTGCCGGACCGGGCAAAAAGCGGTCGATCCAGCCAAAATGGGCTTTCACGCGGCTTCTTGGCCACAGCTCTGACGGCATGCCCATCGCATCCCCCAACATCTGCCCGTACAGGGCACCGAGAATACGTTCTGCTTTCATTTTACTTCCCCTCGTGTCAGCGCAGTATCGGCATCATCCACCTCAATGGCGGTGATCTCTTTATCCGATTCGCGGAAAAACAGCATAAACAGTATGGCGATAACGGCGATCATAATGCCGCCGAACGCCCACATTCCGGCCCAGTTGAAGGTCAACCCGTTCACTGGCTCTTTATAGGCAAACATTTTTTCCATCATCACGCCGCCAAGACGGTAGCCCAGCAGGCTGCCAAAGCCCTGGCAGCAGAGTGTGATCAGCCCTTGCGCTGCGGTACGCATATGCACAGGCGCTTTTTTGTCCACGTAGATATACGCGGTGACGTAATAGAAGTCGTAGCTTACGCCGTGGAGCAAAATGCCCAGGAACAGCAGGGCGTAGGTGAAGTACTGGTCTGCACCACCGAAGACAAAGAAGCCGTAGCGGATGGCGGCGGTGAGCAGGCCCAGCAGCAGGACCTTTTTAATACCAAAGCGCTTGGTGAAGAAAGGCAGCGCCAGCATAAAGAAGATTTCAGAGAACTGGCCGAGGGTCATCCAGCCGGTGGCGTTTTTCATGCCCACTTCCGTGAGATAACCGTTCGCAAAGATGTAGTAGAACGCCAGCGGCATCGCGAACAGGAACGAGCAGAAGAAGAACACGAGGAAGTTTTTATCGCGCAGTAAAATGAGCGCATCCAGCCCCAGCATCACTTTGATATCCAGCTTGCCGGTGCTCTTCGGCGGTGTATTCGGCAGGAACAGGGCAAACACACCCAGTAGCGCAGAGCTGGCCGCCGTCATCAGCAGGGGAATATTGGTGTCAGAAATATCGTTGTAGCCGAGCATTTGCGGCAGGAACCCGCAGGCCAGGCCCGAGGCGATCCAGCCAATCGTCCCCATCACGCGGATGCGCGGGAAATCGGCCTCCACATCGTCGACGTTCGCAAAGGCAATGCTGTTGGTCAGGGCGATGGTCGGCATGTAGGTCAGAGAGTAGAGCAGCAGCAGCGGGAAGAAGGCGCTGAACTGCGTTTGCTGAGCGGCAAAGTACATCAGAATTGCCCCGGCAAACATCAGCACCGCCAGCACTTTTTGCGCGGCAAAGAAGCGGTCTGTCAGCGAGCCAACGAGGATCGGCGAGAGGATCGCGGCGATAGCGGTACAGGCATACGACCAGCCAATTTCCCCGGCGGTAAAGCCGCTTTTACTCAGCCACAGCCACAGCGGCACAAACCACGCGCCCCAGATAAACCATTCAACAAACATCATGAATGACAGTTGGACTTTCGTTTTCATTGTTTAATCCTGCATGTCAGAGAGGGTACGCCTTTAACATACCACTCAATAATACCTTTTAAATACCTTTGCGGTGATTGTTTGATCAATGTAACAGTTTTGTTGTACACGAAACGAGCCAGCAGATTGTGCTGAAAAAAATGACTCAGGCTGGAAAATAGGCTAAGACGGGTCCAGGCTTAGTCTGCTCACAAAAATGTGGGTATGGATATCACGCTCCGACACGATGTCGGAACTTACGGGAGCATCGCTATGACTGATATTGCGCAGCTGCTTGGCAAAGACGCCGACAGCCTTTTACAGCATCGTTGTATGACTATTCCAGCCGATCAGCTCTACCTGCCGGGCCACGACTACGTTGATCGGGTGATGATGGATAACAATCGCCCGCCTGCGGTTCTGCGAAACATGCAGACGCTTTACAACACCGGGCGCCTCGCCGGAACAGGCTATCTGTCCATTCTGCCCGTTGATCAGGGCGTCGAGCACTCTGCGGGAGCGTCGTTTGCCGCCAATCCGCTCTATTTCGATCCGAAGAATATTGTTGAGCTGGCGATTGAAGCCGGCTGTAACTGCGTGGCGTCAACTTACGGCGTGCTGGCATCCGTGTCGCGCCGCTACGCGCACCGCATTCCCTTCCTCGTAAAACTGAACCATAACGAAACCCTGAGCTATCCGACCGAATACGATCAGACGCTCTACGCCAGCGTCGAGCAGGCGTTTAACATGGGCGCGGTAGCGGTAGGGGCGACGATTTACTTCGGCTCTGAACAGTCCCGTCGTCAGATTGAGGAGATCTCTGCGGCGTTCGAGCGTGCCCACGAGCTGGGGATGGTCACGGTGCTGTGGGCCTATCTGCGCAACAACGCCTTTAAGAAAGATGGCGTGGATTACCACGTTTCTGCGGATCTTACCGGCCAGGCGAACCATCTGGCGGCGACCATTGGCGCGGATATCGTGAAGCAGAAAATGGCCGAAAATAACGGCGGCTATAAGGCGGTAAACTTCGGTTACACCGACGACCGTGTCTACAGCAAACTGACCAGCGAAAACCCGATTGATCTGGTGCGCTACCAGCTCGCCAACTGCTACATGGGCCGCGCGGGGCTGATTAACTCCGGCGGTGCGGCAGGCGGCGAAACGGATCTGACCGATGCGGTTCGCACGGCGGTGATCAATAAACGCGCGGGCGGTATGGGCCTGATTCTGGGCCGTAAGGCGTTTAAAAAATCGATGACCGAAGGCGTTAAGCTGATTAACGCGGTGCAGGACGTGTATCTGGATACCAAAGTCACTATCGCGTAGGTTTACTGCAATCCCTTCTCCGAACGGAGAGGGGATTTATCAGAGCCGATAATTTCCCTCTCATTTCTATGGGAAAAGAGATAACCCAAAACCCCGTTTCATTTCAGCCAAACCCTTATCCCGATCAACTTCACACTTCCCCTCTCTTTTGTGAAAACTGTCACTCCTCACCGTGCATATGCCCAATAAATGGTCGATGCTTAGCGGAATTTGTCTAAGGCAGCGGACGAATTTTGCGCTTAAAGTTACTTTCGAAACAGCTTTTCAAATTACGAAGTCGCTCTGAACCTCTGTTGTTTTAAGGACTGATAATGAAAATTGAATCTGTAAACGTCACCGTCTTCCAGTACCCGACGCGCCGGGTCTCCGACAGCGCCGGGCACTCGCACCCTGGCCCGGAAAGTATGGCCAAAATGGCGATGCTCTCGATCACGGCAGACGATGGCACCAAAGGGTACTCTTTCGCGCCGCCGGAAGTGGTGCGCCCCTTTGTGGTCAATACCTTCTTTCGCAAAGTGCTGGTCGGCCAGGATGCGTTCAATCGCGAGAAAATCTGGCAGGAGCTGGCGCACTGGCAGCGCGGAAGCGCGCATCAGCTCACCGAGCGCGCGCTTGGGTTCGTCGAGCAGGCGCTGTGGGATCTGATTGGTCGCAAACTGAATATGCCTGTCTGGAAACTGCTTGGCGGCTATCGCGATAAAGTTCCGGCCTACGGCAGTACCATGTGTGGCGATGATCTGCCAGGCGGCCTGTCGACGCCGGATGAGTACGCGAGCTTCGCTGAAACCCTGGTGGCGCGCGGATACAAAGCCATCAAACTCCACACCTGGATGCCACCCGTCTCGTTTGCGCCAAACCCGAAAATGGACGTCAAAGCCTGCGCCGCCGTGCGTGAAGCGGTCGGGCCGGATATCGATCTGATGATCGACGGCTATCACTGGTACAGCCGTACTGAAGCGTTGTACATCGGCAAAGAACTGGAAAAACTCAACTTCGCCTGGTTCGAAGAGCCGATGGAAGAGGAGAGCATGGCCTCCTACGCCTGGCTTGCGGAAAACCTGTCGATCCCGATTATCGGCCCGGAAAGCCTGGGCGGAAAACACCACAGCCGCGCCGACTGGGTGAAAGCGGGGGCGTGCGACATTCTGCGCGCGGGTGCTAACGGCGTGGGCGGGATATCACCGACGCTGAAAGTGGCGAACCTCGCGGAGTCCTTCGGCATGGACTGTGAAGTGCACGGTAACGGCGCGGCAAGCCTCGCGGTGATCGGCGCCATTAAAAACTGCCGCTGGTATGAGCGCGGCCTGCTGCACCCGTTCCTTGATTACGACCAACCGGCGGCGTATCTCCACAGCCTGGTCGACCCGATGGATGAACACGGCATGGTCAGCCTGCCGAATCGCCCTGGACTCGGCGAAGACATTAATTTTGCGTATATCGAAGCCAATATCGTCAGCCACGACTGACACATAAAAACGTACCCTACAGGCGATATATACATGAAACAAACTCCGCTGTGCAGAGCGTGTGTACTCGCGCTCTCGCTGATGATGGGGAGCGGTGCGGCGTACGCGAAAACGCCGCCCGACCAGCTCATCATCGGCATGAACATGAACAACCTGCTGACCCTCGACCCGGCGGCGATGACCGGCAACGAAGTGGTTGGCATCGTGGTGAATCTCTACGATTCGCTGGTGGAGCTGGATCCGAACGAACTCACCCACGTCAGGCCCGCGCTGGCGAAATCCTGGGATATTGCGCCAGACGGCAAAACCCTGACTTTCCATCTGCGCGATAACGTCAAATTCCACTCGGGTAATCCGCTCACGGCGCAGGATGTGGTGTGGTCGATGCGCCGTCTGCTGCACCTCAATCTGGCGCAGGCGTCCGTCTGGAAATCCTACGGCTTTTCGAAGAAAAACATCGACCAGCAAATCCGCGCCACCGACGACTACACCGTGCAGATCGTGCTGCCCAAGCCTAACGATCCGCAGCTGGTGATTTATTCTCTCGGGGCGCTCGGCAATCTGGGCGTGCTCGACAGCAAAACGGTGCAGTCCCATGAGGTAAATAACGACTGGGGTAATCGCTGGCTGACCACCAACGAGGCCGGTTCTGGCCCGTTTATGCTGGAAACCTGGCAGGCGAAAGATGTGCTACGCATGCAGCGCAACCCGCACTACTGGCGCGATGAACCGAAAATGAATCGCGTCGTGCTGCGCCATTTCCAGGAGTCGCAAACCCTGCGCCTGATGATTGAGAAAGGCGATCTGGATATTGCCAGTAACATGGCGGTGTCGGATATCAACGCCCTGCGCAAAGACCCCCAGCTTACTGTTGAAGCCGTGCAGAAGGGGACGGTCTATTACGTGGCGATGAGCATGAAAGAGGCGCACTTCGCCAACCCGAAAGTGCGCGAAGCGGTGCGCTATCTGATTGATTATCAGGGCATCAACAAAGCCCTGATGCCGGGCTACGGTGTGCTGCATCAGCGCCCAATCAAAGCCGGTATGCCGTCGACGCTCCCTGATCCGGGTTACCGGCTGGATATTCCGCGCGCCAAAAAGCTGCTGGCAGAGGCGGGCTATCCGGAAGGTTTCGACACCACCCTGCGCGTGCTGGCGGATCAGCCGTTCCTCAATATTGCCATCGCGGTGCAGTCGACGCTGATGCAGGCGGGGATCAACGCCAAAATCATCACCGGTACCGGCAATCAGATCTACGGCGCCATGCGCGAGCGTAAGTTCGACATGCTGGTCGGGCGCGGCGGGAGCGGCGTCGAACCGCACCCGCACTCCAGCCTGCGTGCGCTGGTCTATAACCCGGACAACAGTGACGAAGCGCGGCTCACCAACTTCCAGGGCTGGCGCACCAGTTTCTACGACAAGCCGCTGAACGAGATGATCGACAAAGCGCTGCTGGAACGCGATCCGCAGAAGCAAGTGGCGGATTATCAGCAAATCCAGGTGCGCTACGACGAACTCATTCCGGCGATGGTCCCGCTGTCGCAGATGGTGGATTCCGTTGTCGTGCGTAATGAAGTGAAAAACTTCCAGTCGCACCCGTCGGCCACCACTTTCCTGCGTGAAGTCTACAAAACTGGAGGTGAAAAATGAGCGTCGCGATCCTCTCTCCCGGCTCCCGGACCCGCCGTTTCTCAAAGCGACTGACGCAGGTGCTGGTGACGCTGTTTGGCCTGCTGCTGCTGACGTTCTTTATTGGCCGCGTGATGCCGGTCGATCCGGTGCTGGCGATTGTCGGCCCGGATGCCGACCACAGCACCTATCAGCAGGTGTATCACCAGTTGGGTTTTGACCAGTCGTTGCTGACGCAGTTTGGCATTTATCTGAACAACCTGCTGCACGGCGATCTGGGTAACGCGCTGCTGACGGGCAAACCGGTCACAGACGATATTCTGCGCGTCTTCCCGGCAACGCTGGAGCTGGCGACGATGGCCATTATCGTCGGCGCGGGGTTAGGCATTCCGCTTGGTGTGCTGGCTGCGGCGCGTCGCAACAGTCTTTCCGATTACGTGGTGCGCATTATCAGCCTTGCGGGTTACTCCACGCCGATCTTTTGGGTCGGGATGATGGGGCTGCTGCTGTTCTACGCCTGGCTCGGCTGGGTGGGCGGCGCGGGACGGCTCGATTTAGGGCTGGACGGTATCGTGCCGCGCCGGACCGGGCTTATGACCATCGATGCGCTGCTGGCCGGAAACAGTGCCGTGTTCTGGAATGCGATCAACCACCTGGTGCTGCCCGCGTCGTTACTGGGCTTCCATTCGCTGGCCTACATCAGCCGCATGACGCGCAGCTTTATGCTGGCGCAGCTCTCTCAGGAGTTCATCATCACCGCACGGGTGAAAGGCTTAACCGAGCGTCAGGTGATCTGGAATCATGCTTTTCGCAATATCCTCGTGCAGCTCTTAACGGTCGTGGCGCTGGCCTACGGCTCGCTGCTGGAAGGGGCGGTGCTGATTGAAACCGTCTTCTCCTGGCCGGGCTTTGGTTCCTATCTCACCGGCAGCCTGCTGCTCGGCGACATGAATGCGGTGATGGGCTGTGTGCTGTTGGTAGGGCTGATCTTCGTGATGCTCAACCTGCTCTCCGACATGCTGTATCAACTCTTCGACCCGAGGACGAAATCATGACCGTTTCTCTGGATTCGCCGCTGGGGGCGCGCAACAGCGAAAGCCGCCAGCGTATTAAACGCACCCTGAACCGGGCGGGCGGTTTTGTCGGCAAAATGGCGCGCAATCCGCTGACCGCCATCGGCGGCGGGATTGTTCTGCTGCTGCTGATCGTGGCCGCCTTTGCGCCGCTTATTGCGCCCTACAACCCGCTGGTGCAGGACCTCAACAATGCGCTGGTCGCGCCGAATGCACAGCACTGGTTCGGCACCGACGAGTTTGGCCGCGATATTTTCAGCCGCCTGGTGTACGGCTCGCGCATCACGCTCTATATCGTGCTGCTGGTGTCGGTCACCGTCGGGCCGCTCGGCTTGCTGCTGGGCGTCACCGCCGGGTATTTCGGTGGCAAAGTGGATGCGGTGCTGATGCGGGTGACGGATATCTTTATCTCGTTCCCGAGCCTGGTGCTGGCGCTGGCGTTCGTGGCGGCGCTCGGTCCGGGGCTGGAGCACGTGGTGATTGCCATTACGCTCACCGCCTGGCCGCCGATAGCGCGCCTGGCGCGTGCGGAAACGCTCTCTCTGCGTCAGGCCGATTTTATCTCGGCGGTGCGCCTGCAGGGCGCGTCCCCCGTACGCGTGCTGTGGCGTCATATCGTGCCGCTGTGTCTGCCGTCGGTGATTATCCGTATCACCATGAACATGGCGGGGATCATCCTGACCGCTGCCGGTCTGGGCTTCCTCGGCCTGGGCGCGCAGCCGCCGGAGCCGGAGTGGGGCGCGATGATCTCCAGCGGGCGCACTTACATGATGGAGTGCTGGTGGGTAGTGACTATTCCGGGGCTGGCGATTCTGATCAACAGCCTGGCGTTCAACTTCTTAGGAGATGGCCTACGTGACATCCTCGATCCTCGCAGCGAATAACGCTCCACTGCTCGATGTGCGCGATCTGCACGTCGATTTTATCAACGGCGGCGCGGTGACCCATGCCGTGCGCGGCGTCTCCTTCCAGCTTGGACGCGAAAAGCTGGCGATTGTCGGCGAGTCCGGCTCTGGGAAATCCACCGTCGGGCGCGCGCTATTGCGCCTGCACCCGGCAAAAGCGCGGATCAGCGCAACCAGGATGCAGTTTGGCGATGTCGATCTGCGCAGCGTCAGCGAGGCGCAAATGCGCGGCATTCGCGGCAAGCGCATCTCTATGATCATGCAGGACCCGAAATACTCTCTCAATCCGGTCGTCTGCGTAGGCGATCAGATCGCCGAAGCCTGGCTGACGCACCATCCGGGGCGCAAAGCCGAGGCCAAAGCCAAAGTGCTGGAGATGCTCGACGTGGTGCGCATTCGCCAGCCGGAGCGGGTCTATCACCTCTATCCACATGAAATTTCCGGCGGCCAGGGGCAACGCATCATGATCGCCATGATGCTGATCACCGATCCCGAGCTTGTGATCGCCGATGAACCGACCTCCGCACTGGACGTCTCTGTGCGTTTGCAGGTGCTGGGATTGCTGGATGATCTGGTGAAATCCCGCGGGCTGGGGCTGATTTTTATCAGCCACGATATCAATCTGGTGCGCAGTTTCTGCGATCGGGTGCTGGTGATGTACGCCGGTCGGGTGGTGGAATCCATCGCCGCCTGCGATCTGCACAAGGCGCAGCATCCGTATACCCAGGGGTTAATCAGCGCCCTGCCGGAACTTAACCACCGCCGTCCGGTGCTGCCGGTATTGCAGCGTCAGGCCAGCTGGCTTACGGAGTAAGGAGCAGAGATGATCGAGATTAACAACCTCAACCTGGCCTTTGGCGAGGGTGAAAAGCGCAATCAGGTGCTGAGCGATGTAAATATTCACGTCGGCGAAGGGGAAATTTACGGGCTGGTGGGGGAGTCGGGTTCAGGCAAAACCACGGTGCTGAAATGTCTGGCCGGGCTGTTCACCCACTGGGACGGCGAACTTGCCATCGACGGGAAACCGCTGGGGCGAAAGATTAACGCTGAGCGTTGCCGTCGCGTGCAGATGGTCTTTCAGGACCCGTACGGATCGCTGCATCCGCGTCATACTATCGGCGATATTCTGGAAGAGCCGCTGCAAATCCACGGCATTCAGGATCGCGACCGGCGTATCCACGGTTTGCTGGATAAAGTGGGGCTGAACCGGGCGTTTCGCGATCGCTATCCGCATCAGCTCTCCGGTGGGCAGCGTCAGCGCGTGGCCATCGCCAGAGCACTGATTCTGGAGCCGCAGGTGTTGCTGCTGGATGAACCGACGTCGGCGCTGGACGTGTCAGTGCAGGCGGAGATCCTGAATTTACTGGCGGAACTGCAGCGCGAATCGAATCTCACCTATTTAATGGTGACGCACGATCTGGGCGTGATTGCGCACCTGTGCCAGAAAGTGGCGGTGATGCAGTACGGCAAGATTCTGGAGACCCTGAGCGTGGATGAACTGGTCGCCGGAAACGCCAAAACCGACTATACGCGGATGCTGGTCAATGCCAGCCAGCAGTACAGCCGGGAGATGGCACGCGAGGTGGCGGCGTATTGAGTGGCGTGGGTGCCGGGGGGGAGCTGCACCTTTGCGGGCCTACGGGTGTGCAGGCTCGTGCAAGGAAAGCGCCGCCTGGCAAAACGATTACCGCAGAAGCGCACAATCCGGCGGTAAACGGCACTCCAGCGCACCGGGAAGCAGGGAAATACGGAAATGTTCCCCGCTGAGCGGCTCGCCGTCGAGATTAAAGGTCATACCGTGTGGGGCGATAATTTCAAACCACGCGGACTGTCCGTCGAGCACGTTCGGGCTCTCTTCCGGGCGGGTCAGTGTGGTGAACAGGGCAGGCAGCATGCCGTCGCTGGTAAAGATACGCAGCTGTAACAGCCCATCGTTGATCAACGCGTCAGGACACAGCTGCTGTCCGCCGCCCGCCTGACGCCCGTTTCCGATGCCGATCACCAGCGCATCGCCCTGCCAGTGGAAGTTTTCGCCGTTAATTTCGCAGCGATCGGGCTTGAGCATATCCATGCGCATCAGACCGTGAATCAGATACGACACACCGCCAAGGGCAGCTTTCAGTTTCTCCGGCGTTTCGCTGGTAATGCGCGTACCAAATCCGCCCGTCGCCATATTGATAAAACAGGTTTTATCATTCACCTGGGCAATATCCACCGCTGCCGGTTTCCCGACAATAGCCAGCTGGAGCGCCTTGTCCAGCGTCTCCGGAATGCCTGCGCTGGTAGCAAAATCATTGGCGGTACCGAGCGGTAAAATACCCATCACCGGGCGCTGAGCACTATCGTGTTCAATCAGCGCCGTCGCGACTTCGTTAATGGTGCCATCGCCGCCCCCGGCGATCACCGTCGCCACCCCGAGCCGACAGGCTTCGTCGATATACCGCGCGGCATCGCCTTTTTCCCAGGTCACGCGAACGTGAATGTTCGCGCCAGTATCACGCAGGTCGGCAATCGTCTGGCGCAGAAGGTCGTTGCCTGCACTTTTGCCGTTGAGGATCAATAAACTATCCGGATATGTCGCCATTCAGCGTTGCTCCCTTTTTTAGCACTAACAAGAGTGTATCCCAGCGAGGGAAAAAGCGGGTAAGAACAGGATGAAAGGGCAAAAAATAAGCCTGCGTAAGGGAGATTACGCAGGCTAAGGAGGTGGTTCCTGGTACAGCTAGCATTTATGGGTTATGTTTTTCAGCGCAGGGGATAATACCCGTATTGAACGAAGCGGTATGTGATCCGATTCTAAGAATTATCCCATGCTGAAAAAATCGCGACAGTTGACTATTTACTGTGCGGATTACGGGTGCTTTCGCCAGCAAAATTGCGCATCAGCAGCGCGTATTCCAGCTCCACCTCTTCCGGTACCGGCAGCCACACGGTGTGACCATCCCCAGGGGCGACGGTGATTGCTTCGCCTTTACCGTTCTCCAGATGCTCCAGCGTGAAGTTGATATTGCCCTGCGGGGTCATCAGCTCCAGGCTGTCGCCTTTGGTGAATTTGTTTTTTACTGCCACTGCCGCCAGCGGGCCTTTGCGCGCGCCGGTAAAGTCGCCGACAAACTGCTGGCGCTCGGAGATGGAGTAGCCGTGCTCGTAGTTCTGATAATCGTCATGAGTATGACGACGCAGGAAGCCTTCGGTGTAGCCGCGATGGGCCAGGCCTTCCAGGGTTTCCAGCAGGCTGGTATCAAACGGTTTTCCCGCTGCGGCGTCGTCGATGGCTTTACGGTACACCTGTGCGGTACGGGCGCAGTAGTAGTAGGACTTGGTGCGGCCTTCGATTTTCAGCGAGTGCACGCCCATCTGCGTCAGACGCTCGACGTGCGCAATCGCGCGCAGGTCTTTGGAGTTCATGATGTAGGTGCCGTGTTCGTCTTCAAACGCCGTCATGTATTCGCCCGGACGTTTGGCCTCTTCAATCATAAACACGCTGTCGGTTGGTGCGCCCACGCCCAGCGTTGGCTCAACGGTTTTCACCGGAATCGGTTCATGCTTGTGCACGATGTTGCCCACATCATCTTCTTTCCCTTCCTGGACGTTATATTCCCAGCGGCAGGCGTTGGTGCAGGTTCCCTGATTCGGGTCGCGCTTGTTGATGTAGCCGGAGAGCAGGCAACGGCCAGAGTAGGCCATGCACAGGGCGCCGTGAACGAAGATTTCGAGTTCCATTTCCGGCACCTGGGTGCGGATCTCTTCGATCTCTTCAAGAGAGAGCTCGCGCGACAGAATCACACGCGTCAGGCCCATCTGTTTCCAGAATTTGACCGTCGCCCAGTTGACGGCGTTGGCCTGCACGGAAAGATGGATATCCATCTCCGGGAAGTTCTCACGCACCAGCATGATTAAACCGGGATCGGACATAATCAGCGCATCAGGACCCATTTCCACAACCGGCTTCAGATCGCGAATAAACGTTTTCAGCTTGGCGTTGTGCGGCGCGATGTTCACGACCACGTAGAATTTTTTGCCCAGGGCATGCGCTTCGTTGATGCCGAGCTGCAAATTCTCGTGGTTGAATTCGTTATTACGCACGCGCAGAGAGTAACGCGGCTGGCCCGCATACACCGCATCGGCACCGTAAGCGAAAGCGTAACGCATATTCTGCAGCGTTCCCGCCGGGGAAAGGAGTTCTGGTTTAAACATGTTTGTTCTCGTTCTGATGACAGGTCAGATCCGCGTGCACCTGGTGCAGCGGTAAGGGGAGATCCCCTACTTTAAGGGCGGGCATTGTAGCGCTGCGGGGGAGGGAGGTAAAGCGCCGGTTGGCTGCAAAGCCTGCCCGGCGGGTATGGCGGGTCAGGTTAAATCTTTCACCGTCTGGCTGGTGCCATTATTTTTCACCGAGGCGATACCACTTTCCCGCGTCTGCTCGGAAGCATAAAGCTGGCTTGAACCAATCACCTGGTGGTTTGCCGCCTTCAGGTTGAAGTGATATTTCCCGTTGGTCGCCGTTTTTTTCTCATAGCGCTCGTCGTGCGGGCTATTGGTACGCACGGAGGCAATGCCGTTTTCTGCTGCGGATTTGGTGGTGTACAGCTCACTGGTGAGGATAATTTCTCCGTTTCCTGCTTTCAGAACAAATCTGAACTGCCCGTCACTGCTTTTGCTTAGTTCGAACCAACCAGCCATAAAACACTCCTTGAGGAAAGTTAACGAGAAACAGGCGACAGCTAAACGCACCGACAAGAAGAGTATGGATGATAATGTGAGACTTTCTAGTGAAGAAAAACCCGCCAGCAGGCGGGTCAGATTTGATGGGGGAAATTCTTTTACGCGATCCGACAGGCATCCGCCTCCCAGCGATACCCCACGCCGTACACCGCGCGGATAAACGACTGATCGGCGTCGAGCGATTCCAGTTTACGGCGCAGGTTCTTGATATGGCTGTCGATGGTGCGGTCCGTCACCACGCGGTAATCGTCATAGAGATGATTCAGCAGCTGTTCGCGGGAGAACACTTTCCCCGGCTCGTGAGAGAGGGTTTTCAGCAGGCGGAATTCCGCCGGCGTCAGGTCCAGCAGTTTGCTGCGCCAGCTTGCCTGGAAGCGGCTCTCATCGACAATCAGCGGGCTTTCGGCGTCGAGCACCTGTAGTTCGCGCTGTGGACGGCAGCGGCGCAAAATCGTTTTCACGCGGGCGACCACTTCACGCGGGCTGTAGGGTTTGCAGATGTAATCATCAGCGCCGATTTCCAGCCCCAGCAGGCGATCGATCTCTTCGATTTTCGCCGTCACCATCACAATCGGTACGTCGGAAAAACGGCGGATTTCGCGGCACAGCGTCAGGCCGTCGGTGCCAGGGAGCATGAGATCCAGTAGGATCAGATGCGGCGGCGTCTGGCGCACATAGGGCAGCACCTGATCGCCGTGATTAATCAGCGTGGGGGCATAGCTTGCCGCGCGTAAATAGTCGATCAATAACTGCCCAAGCTTAGGCTCGTCCTCCACGATCAGAATGCGTGGCGTGTTTTCGTCAATGGGTAACTCAGTCATACTTCTCTCGATAAATCGCGTTCCAGCGGTAACTCTACTGTAATGCTAACCCCGCCAAAAGGCGAATGGGCGGCGCGGATAGTGCCGCCGTGCGCCTCGACGATGTTAACGCAAATCGCCAGCCCCAGGCCCGAACCGCCGCTGGCACGGTTGCGGGAGCCTTCGGTGCGGTAAAAGCGCTCGAACAGTTTCTCCAGCTGCGCGTCCTGCACTCCCGGTGCGGAATCGGCAAAGGTAAGGGCGAAGCGTCCGTCTTCGACGCGGCCAGAAATGCGCAGTGCGCCGCCGCCGTCCGTATAGCGCAGGCTGTTTTCCAGCAGGTTATTAAACAGCTGCATCAGACGGTCCGGATCGCCGAAGACCACGGCGCTATCCGGCAGGGAGAGTTCAATGTTCAGATTCCGGCTGGCGAAGCGTTCGCGGAACGCGCCGCTGACCACCTCCAGAATATTGATCACATCGACAGGCGCTTTTTGATAGGCCAGCGCGCCCTCATCGGACATGGAAAGCTGATGCAGATCGTCCACCAGCTTGGTCAGGGTGCCCACTTCTGCCTGCAACGAGGTGACGGATTCGGGCGTAAACTGACGCACGCCGTCCTGAATGGCTTCCAGTTCACCGCGCAGCACCGCCAGCGGCGTGCGCAGCTCGTGGGAAATATCGGCCATAAAATCGCGGCGCATCTGCTGGTTTTTCTCAAGCGTACTGGCGAGCTGGTTGAAGTCCTGCGCCAGTTTTCCCAGCTCGTCCTGGCTACGGGTATCCACGCGTGTGGTAAAGTCTCCTGCCGCCAGCTTGTGCGTGCCTTCCACCAGCCGTTTGACGGGGGCCAGCAGGCCGCGCGCCAGCGGGAACGTCGCCAGCGCCGCAAGCAGGGTGGAGAGGGCGACAATCAGCCAGCTGGTCTGGCGTTGCTGGCGATCAAAGTTGATATCCGTGTTGCGCGTCAGCCGTTCGACCGGGGAGGCGATCACCCAGCCGACAGTGGCACCGTTAAACATAATGGCCCGCCGGGTGCCGTCTGGTGGAACCGGCGCGCGAGGCCCGACCAGCACGTATTTATCCTGGTCGATCACCCAGAACTGCGTGCGCCAGCCGTGTGGCGGCATCCCCGGCCCCGGACGATCGTCGTCGTTATCGTGCTCAAGCGATTTGAGGATCTGGAACACAAAGCGGTCGTTATTACGCAAGAAACGCCAGTTACCGTGCAGGGCATACTGATCGGCCAGCGCGTCGCTCAAGCCCTGTAGCCGCTGTTCGTTCCCGCGCTTAATGTAGTCGATAAAACCCCGTTCGAAGCTGACCCGCACGGCCCAGTGCATGGTGATGAGCAGCACGATACAGGTAGCGAAAATCGCCAGAAACAGTTTTCCAGTAATGCCGGGGCGCCAGAATTTCATGACTCACTCCTTTTACGTCGGCTGATGACGACGTTCTTGCTGGTATCATCCGGGACCCGGGCGAAAATTAAGGCGGGCAGGGCGATAATCACCGCCATGCTGAGATAGGTGTAAAGGAAGACCTGATGCGCACCAGCGGTATCAGCACCCAGGTGATGCTGACCGTACATGCCGAGCAGCAGGCCCGCGACGGTCACGCCCACGCTCATGGAGAGCTGCATGATCATCGACAGCAAACTGTTGCCGCTGCTCGCCAGTTCATCGGGCAGATCCTTCAGCGTCAGGGTATTCATCGACGAGAAGCGCGTGGAGTTAATCACCCCCTGGAAGAACAGCACCAGCGGCAGAGCGTAGTACCATCCCATCAGCGCCACGGCCATAAACAGCAGGCTGATCAGTGCCAGTCCCAGCGTTGCGGCGACCAGCACACGGCGATAGCCAAAGCGGTTCACCACCTGCACCACAATGCGTTTCATGCCCATGCTGCCAAGCACCATCGGGATCATCATTAAACCGGCGTGGAACGGCGAAAAGCCCAGTCCGATCTGCAGGAACACCGGCGTCATAAACGGCAACATGCCGCTGCCAAGACGCCCGGCGAAGCTGCCGAGCAGCCCGAGGCGGAAGGTGTGATTGCGAAATAGCGACAGGCTGAATAGCGCCTGGTCGTTATCCCTGGCGTGCCACAGATACCACAGCACCGACAGAATGCCGATAGTCACCAGCAGCGCCAGCGTGAGGGTGGAAATCCCCAGCCCTTTTTGCCCGTCCAGCGCCAGGGTCAGCGTCGCCATGCCCGCTGCCAGCAGCACAAAACCGAAGAGATCAAAGCGCCGCGTCTGCATTTTGTAGTTCGGCATCAGCCACAGCGTGGCGATCGCGCCGACAACCCCGACCGGAAGATTGATCAGGAAAATCCAGTGCCAGGAGGCGTACTCCACCAGAATCCCGCCGAGGGCAGGGCCGAGCAATGGCCCGACCTGGCCGGGCAGCGTCACGAAGGTCATCGCCGCCATATACTGCTCGCGCGGCACAATTTTCATCACCGTCAGTCTGCCGACGGGCACCATCATCGCTCCGCCGACGCCCTGCAACACGCGCGCCATCACCAGCTCGTTCAGCGTGTCGGCCTGCGCGCAAAACAGCGAGCCGAGGGTGAACAGAATAATGGCGGTGAAGAAGATATTGCGCACCCCAACTTTGTCCGCCAGCCAGCCGCTGGCGGGCAACATCACCGCCACCGTCAGCACATAGGAGACGATGACCATGTGCATGTGCAGCGGACTCTCCCCCAGGCTTTTCGCCATCGAGGGGAGGGCGGTGTTAACAATGGTGGTATCCAGCGACTGCATAAAGAAGCCGAAGGCGACAATCCACAGTTGCCAGCGAACATTGTTTGGCAGATCAGTCATTTACTCGCTTACCGTTTCTCTGTTTTTACGTGAAAAACGCACCCGCAGGCGGTCGAAGAACAGATACACCACCGGTGTGGTATAGAGCGTCAACAGCTGGCTCATCACCAGCCCGCCGACAATGGTGATCCCCAGCGGCTGGCGCAGTTCAGAGCCATCACCGCCGGAAATCACCAGCGGCAGTGCGCCAAACAGCGCCGCCAGCGTGGTCATCATAATCGGGCGGAAGCGCAGCAGGCAGGCCTGGAAAATGGCGTCCTGCGGCGACATATTGCCGTTGCGCTGCGCGTCGAGGGCGAAATCGACCATCATGATCGCGTTTTTCTTGACTATGCCTATTAATAGCATGATCCCGATAAGCGCAATGAGGCTAAAGGGCGCGCCGAATAACTCCAGCGCCAGCAGCGCGCCGACGCCCGCCGACGGCAGAGTGGAGAGGATCGTCAGCGGATGGACGTAGCTTTCGTACAGAATGCCGAGCACGATATAGACCGTCGCAATCGCCGCCAGAATCAAAATCACCTGAGAGTTCATCGTCTCCTGAAACACCTGCGCGGTGCCTGCAAAGCTGCCGCGCACGGTCGATGGCACGCCAAGCTGGGTCATGGCGCGGTTAATCGCATCGCTGGCCTCAGATAGCGACGAGCCGGTTGGCAGGTTAAATGACACCGTTGACGCCGCCGACAGCCCCTGATGGTTTACCGACAGCGGCGCGTTGGCGGGCTGCCAGCTGGCGAAGTAGGAGAGGGGGATCGATTTACCGTCGTTGTTGATAACGTACATCTTATCCAGCGCGCTGATGTCCTGGGTGTAGCGCGGATCGACCTCCATCACCACTTTGTACTGGTTCATCGGCTGGTAGATAGTGGAAATCTGGCGCTGACCAAAGGCGTTGTTGAGCAAACTGTTGGCCGCTTCAACGTTAATGCCGAGCCGCGCCATGGTTTCGCGGTCATAGGTCAGGTTCATCTCCGCGCCGTTATCCTGTTGGTCCGAGTTCACATCGGCCAGCTCCGGCAGGGCCGCCAGCGCTTTACGGATTTTCGGCTCCCACTCGCGCAGGGCGGCCAGATCGTCTGACAAAAGGGTGTACTGATAGCTGGCGTTAGCCTGACGCCCACCGACGCGGATATCCTGAACGGCCATCAAAAACAGATTCGCGCCCGGCTCTTTGGCGAGCTTCACGCGCAGGCGGTCGATCACCTGCTGCGCCGTTTCGTTGCGCTCGCCGCGTGCTTTCAGGGTGATAAACATCATCCCGCTGTTAACGCGCGAACCGCCGGTAAAGCCCGTCACGTTATCAACGGCGGGATCTTCCCGGATGATCTTCATGAAATCCTGCAGCTTGACGCGCATCGCCTGGAATGAAATGCTCTGGTCCGCCTGAATCCCGCCCATCAGCACGCCGGTGTCCTGCTCGGGGAAAAAGGTTTTCGGAATGCTGATGTACATCCAGACGTTGAGCGCGATGGTGCCCACCAGCACAAAACCGACGATTCGCGTGTGATTCAGCACCCATTTCAGTGACTTACCGTAACCCTCCTGCATCGCCACCAGCAGGCGGCCAACGCCTTTTTTACGCGGCTGGGAATGGTGCTTGCTGCGCTTAAGCATCCAGCCGCACATCATCGGCGTCAGGGTCAGGGAGATCACCAGCGAAATACCAATGGCGACAGAAAGCGTGACGGCGAACTCGCGCAATAACCGCCCCGGCAGCCCGCCCATCAGCAGCAGCGGCAGAAATACTGCCACCAGCGACAGGCTCATGGAGAGCACCGTAAAGCCCACTTCGCGCGTCCCCTGAAGCGCGGCCTGCAACGGTTTCATCCCCGCTTCCAGATGGCGCGAAATATTTTCCAGCACCACGATGGCGTCATCGACCACGAATCCGGTGGCGATAGTCAGGGCCATCAGCGACAGGTTGTTAAGACTAAATCCGCACAGGTACATGGCGGCGAAAGTGCCAATCAGCGATACGGGCACCGCCACGGCAGGGATCAGCGTCGCGCGACCGGAGCGCAGGAACAGGAACACCACCAGGATAACCAGCCCGACGGAGATAATCAGCGTCTGCTCGACCTCTTCCAGCGAGGCGCGAATGGTCGGGGAGCGATCCTGGGCGATTTGAAGATCGATCGCCGCCGGAATCGTCTCCTGCAATTCCGGCAGGCGCTCGCGAATGCTGTTCACCGTCTGGATGATATTGGCTTCCGGCAGTTTGCGGATCATCAGCAAAATTGCCGGTTTGGCGTTCGTCATCCCGGCGTTACGCACGTCCTGCACCGAGTCGGTGACACTGGCCACATCGCTTAAACGCACCGCCGCGCCGTTGTTGTAGTGAATAATCAGCGGCTGATATTCCGCCGCGGTTTTTAGCTCGTCGTTGGTCTGGATCTGCCAGCGATGGCTGCTGTCCTCAATCGCCCCCTGCGGCCTGCGCACGTTGGCATTGCTGATGGCGCTGCGCACATCATCCAGCGAGACCCCCTGGTTAAACAGCGCTTCCGGGTTCAGGCCCACGCGCACGGCGGGCAGAGAGCTACCGCCGACATCGACGTCGCCGACGCCGTCGATCTGGGCGATGGTCTGCGCCAACTGCGTCGAGGCGAAATCGTACAGTTCGCCCTGAGAGTAGGTGTCGGATGTCAGCGTCAGAATCATAATCGGCGCATCGGACGGGTTGGCTTTGCGATAGGTCGGCCGGCTCGGCATGCCGCTGGGCAGCAGGCTTTGCGCGGCGTTGATGGCGGCCTGCACGTCGCGGGCGGCGCCATTGATATCGCGATCAAAGTTGAATTCCAGAATGATTCGCGTGCTGCCGAGAGAACTGCTGGAGGTCATTTCACTGACGCCCGCAATGCGCCCGAGAGAGCGCTCCAGCGGCGTGGCCACCGACGAGGCCATCGTTTCTGGCGACGCGCCGGGCAGGGAGGCGCTGATCATGATCACCGGGAAATCCACCTGCGGCAGCGGGGCCACCGGCAGCAGCCGGAAGCCGAGCACGCCGCACAGGGTGATGGCGAGGGAGATCAAAATCGTTGCCACCGGGCGGTAAATGAAGAGGGCGAAAAACTTCACTTACGCCTCCTCTTCACGTTTCGGGAAGCGCGCTTTGAGCCTCAGCGCCAGGCTGTCAAACAGCAGGTAAATCACCGGCGTGGTGAACAGCGTCAGCACCTGGCTTACCAGCAAACCGCCGACCATACCGATCCCCAGCGGACGGCGCAATTCCGCACCGACGCCGGTACTGAGCATCAGCGGCAGTGCGCCAAGCAGGGCGGCCATGGTGGTCATCAGGATCGGGCGAAAACGCAGCAGGCAGGCCTGGAAAATGGCCTCGCGCGGGGCCATGCCCTGTTCGCGCTCGGCGGCAAGGGCGAAGTCGATCATCATGATGGCGTTTTTCTTGACGATGCCGATCAGCAAAATAATGCCGATAATCGCAATCACATCCAGCTCACTGCCCGACAGCATCAGCGCCAGCAGCGCGCCCACGCCCGCCGTGGGCAGGGTGGAGAGGATCGTCACCGGGTGGATAAAGCTCTCATACAGCACGCCGAGCACGATATACATCGCCACCACCGCCGCCACGATAAGCCAGATGGTGTTCCCAAGTGCGGCCTGGAACGCCAGGGTGCTGCCCTGGAACTGGGTCTGGATATCCGTCGGGAAGCTGAGGGTTTTCTCGGCGTTAAGAATGGACTCCACTGCTTCCCCGAGGGAGTAATTGTCCGGCACGTTAAACGAAATGGTGGTGGACGGGAACTGGTCGAGATGGTTGATGGAGAGCGGCGTAAAGCGCTGCTCGACGGTGGCAATTGCGTTCAGCGGGACCATCCCCCCGTCTTTGCTGGTCAGGCGAATCGAATCCAGCGCCGCAAGGCCCGGCGTCTGTTCGGTGTTGTGCTCCAGCACCACGCGATACTGGTTGGACTGGGTGTAGATCGTGGAGATCAGGCGCTGGCCGAAGGCGTTGTACAGCGCGTTATCCACATCGGCCATGGAAATGCCCAGACGGCTGGCGGTGTCACGGTTAACGTTGACGTAGGCCGCCAGCCCCTGATCCTGCCAGTCGCTGCTCACGTCCGACAGCTGCGGCAGTTCCTGGAGCTTACTGACCAGTTGTGGAACCCAGGTGCTGAGCGCCTCCAGACTGGTGGCCTGCAGGGTGAACTGGTACTGGGTGCGGCTGACGGTGGTATCGATGGTCAAATCCTGAGTCGGCTGAAGGTACAGCTCGACACCTGGCACTCTCGCCACCGCAGTTTGCAGCCGTTCGATCACGGTATTCACGCGATCGTCGCGGTCGTCCAGCGGTTTGAGATTGATCTGCAGGCGAGCGCTGTTCAGCGACGGATTGGTGCCGTCGACGCCGACAAACGACGTCAGGCTCTCGACCGCCGAATCTTTCATGATCACCTCGGATACCTGCTGCTGGCGTTGGGCCATGCTGGCGAAGGAGACGGACTGCGGTGCCTGCAGCGTACCCTGAATAATGCCGTTATCCTGAATCGGGAAGAAGCCTTTCGGGATCATCACCCACAGCAGCACGCTCAGGGCCAGTGTCCCCAGCGCGACGCTCAACGTCGCCCACGGGTGATTGAGCACTTTGGTTAGCATCCGGCCATAGGCCGCAATCACGCGTTCAAACAGGCGCTCGGAGGCGCGAGAAAAACGGTTTTGCTTGCGCAGGGACTCCGCGCTCAGCATGCGGGCGCACATCATCGGCGTCAGCGTCAGGGAGACCACGGCGGAGATGAGAATCGCCACTGCCAGGGTGACGGCAAATTCGCGGAACAGACGGCCAACGATATCGCCCATAAACAGCAGCGGGATCAGCACCGCAATCAGCGAGAAGGTGAGGGAGATAATGGTAAAGCCGATCTCGCCTGCGCCTTTTAGCGCTGCGGCCAGCGGCTTCTCGCCTTTTTCGATATAGCGCGAAATGTTCTCGATGACCACGATTGCATCATCGACCACGAACCCGGTGGCGATGGTGAGCGCCATCAGGGTGAGGTTGTTGATGGAGAAATCGAGGAACACCATCACCGCAAAGGTCCCGACCAGCGACAGCGGAACGGCGACGGCAGGGATAATGGTCGCCGGAACGTTACGCAGGAAGACGTAAATAATCATCACCACCAGCGCAATCGCCAGCATCAGCTCGAACTGAGTGTCGCTGACGGAGGCGCGGATATTGGTGGTGCGATCCGACAGGACTTTGACGCTCACCGATTTCGGCAGGCTTTCGATCAGCTGCGGCAACATAGTGCGAATGCTGTCGGCGGTGTCGATAATGTTCGCGCCCGGCTGGCGCTGGACGTTCATCACAATCGCCTGCTGTTTGTTGGCCCATGCGCCGAGCCAGCTGTTTTCTGCGCCTTGCTCTACGGTGGCCACATCACCGAGGCGAATGGGGGCGCCGTTCTGGTAAGCCACAATCAACTGACGATACTCGTCGGCGGACTGCATCTGGTCGTTAGCCGAGAGCGTGACGGCGCGCGTTGGGCCGTCCAGCGAGCCTTTTGCCGAGTTGACGTTGGCGCTGCTGATGGCGGTGCGGATGGTTTCGCTGGTCAATCCGAGGGCGGCAATCGCCTGGGCGTTCAGTTTCACGCGCACTGCCGGACGCTGACCACCGGAGAGTGTCACCAGCCCGACGCCGGAGACCTGGGAGATTTTCTGCGCCACGCGCGTTTCCACCATATCTTCCACCTGTGTCATCGGCATGGCGGAAGAGGTGACGGCGAGGGTCATGATCGGTGGATCCGCCGGATTGACCTTGCTGTAAACCGGTGGATTGGGCAGGTCGGAGGGCAGCAGATTGGTGGCTGCGTTAATCGCCGCCTGCACTTCCTGCTCGGCCACGTCGAGAGGCAGGGTGAGCTGGAATTGCAGCGTCACCACCGACGCGCCGCCGGAGCTTTGCGATGACATCTGTTTCAGGCCCGACATCTGCCCAAACTGGCGCTCCAGCGGGGCAGTGATCGCTGACGTCACCACATCCGGGCTGGCGCCAGGATAGAGGGTGATGACCTGAATCGTTGGGTAATCCACTTCGGGCAGGGCCGACACGGGCAGGAAGCGATAGCCGATAATCCCTGCCAGCAGGATCGCCACCATCAGCAGCGTGGTGGCGACGGGGCGTAAAATGAACAGGCGTGATGGCCCACCTGTGGAGCTGGGTGGCAATACCTGCATCAGGACGCCGCTCCCTGTTTCACGTGTTCACGTTTAGCCGGTTTTTCGCTCGTGGCCGTATCCGTGTGTGCTTCAACGACTTCGACTTTGGCCCCTTCGGTCAGACGGTCGATCCCGTCCGTTACCACACGATCGCCTGCGGAAAGGCCCGCGCTGATGACCACCGTCTGGCTGTCCTGAATGCCCGGTTTCACCAGATGTTTGCTGACTTTATTGTCACTGTTCAGTACCCAAACAAAGTTGCCTTCGTTGCCCATCTGCAGCGCCGCTGTTGGGATCACCACCGCATTCTCTTCAGTAGCGACCAGCATGCGCGCATTGACGAACTGGTTAGGGAACAGGGCGTCATCCTGATTGGTAAAGCGGGCTTTAAGCTTGATGGTGCCGGTGGTGGTATCGATCTGGTTATCCAGGCTCAGCAGCTGGCCGTCGCTCAGCTTGGCTTTATTCGCACGATCCCAGGCTTCTACCGCCAGGGTCTGGCCGTTTTTTTGCGCCTGAACGACGGTGGCGATTTCGCTTTCCGGCAGGGTGAAGACGAGATCAATTGGATGCGTTTGGGTGAGCACCACGATGCCGGTGGTGTCGCCGCTGGAAATCTGGTTGCCGATATCGACCTGTTTCAGGCCGACGCGTCCGTCAATCGGCGCGGTAATGCGGCTCCAGTCGAGCTGCAATTGTGCGCTGGCGACGGCAGCTTCATCCGCTTTAATGGTGCCCTGAGCTTCGCTCACCAGCGACTGCTGCGTGTCCAGTTCCTGACGGGAAACGAGGTTGGTTTTCACCAGTTGCTGATAACGCGCCAGATCGCGCTGGGCGTTGGCAAGCGTTGCTTTATCTTTGGCGAGCTGGCCTTGCGCCTGTGCGAGGGCCACTTTGAACTGGCTTGGATCGATTTCAGCCAGCAGATCGCCAGCTTTGACCTGTTGGCCTTCCTGGAAGTGGATCGCCATCAGCTGTCCATCGACGCGGCTGCGCACGGTCACTGTGTTTGCGGCGGTGACCGTCCCAAGACCGGTGAGATAACGAGGAACCGATTTGCTGACGGCGGTCGCGGCCTGTACCGGAGCAAGCGCGCCACCGCGCATGCCGTGGCGTCCACCGCCCGCAGGGCGTTGCGTCTGGCCGTTAGCGCCTGCCGGAGCGGCACTCTGCGCCGATTGATTGTGCCAGTACCACGCGGCGGCAAGGGCCACCACAATGACACCGACGGCGATTGCCCAGCGGAATTTTTTGCTGCCTTTCATCGTTATACGTTCTCTTCCTGAAACACTTCGGGGAATGATACTAGTTTAGTCAGGCAACGCAGTGGAATAATGGAGGAAATATGAAAGACTGTCTGGATTTGTCTGAGAGATAAAAGCAAAACGGCAACCTGAGCTGCCGTTTTGAGAATTTCTCGCTCTCACCGGGCACTGGGAGAGCGCGGGGGGAGGGCATCAGCCTACACAGACTCCGACAAATATCAGCTGAACATTACCTTCGCCCAGCGTGCCAGCCCGGCGGTGACGGAGCCAAAATCATCGCCACCGGCAATCGGAATGCCCGGCAACTGTTCTGCCAGCGCTTTCTTGATCAGCGGTGAACGTGCGCTACCGCCCGTCAGGTAGATCACATCCGGCTTCTCGTTACCGTTTTCCAGCGCCAGCTGGACCTGCTCCAGAATGCGCTGCAGCGGCTGCGACAGCGCCGTCTCAAGCCCATGCTGAGAAATGGCGGTCGCCAGTTCATCGCTGATAAACGGCAGCGTGACGGCGTGCTCGGTCGCATCGGAGAGGGCAATTTTGCTCTCTTCCGCACTGCGCACCACACGGTAGCTCAGACGCTGACGCCAGACTTTATGCAGCAGGGCCACTTTGTCGCCGTCCTGGGCGTCACGCACCAGGTCGTTCAGGAAGCGTCCGTTAGCGGTACTGTAGAAATCGCTCTGCGCCGGAACGTCGTTAATCGCGACGGCATTCCACCACGGCAGAATCGGCAGGGCGGTACCTTTTTCCGTTTGCCCGCCCATACCGAGCAGCGGCATCAGGCTTTTAAATGCCAGGGCAATATCCAGATCGTTACCGCCTACGCGGCAACCGCTGTGCCCTAACAGACTGTTTTCGCGGTCGCGGCGCTGGTGCCATTGAGGCCCCATCAGCAGCAGGGAGCAGTCGGTAGTACCACCACCGATATCCACCACCAGCACACGTTTCTCTTCGCGCAGCGTCGCTTCAAAATCCAGACCCGCAGCGACCGGCTCATACTGGAACACAACGTCGCGGAAACCGGCGCGATGGGCCGCGCGCTCAAGAATACCCTGCGCCTGCTGGTTGGCTTCATCGCCGCCCAGCCCCTGGAAGTTAATCGGGCGGCCAATGACGGCCTGGGTGATCGCGTCCGACACCTGCGTCTGCGCCTGGTTGCGAATGTGCAGCATCATCGCGCACACCAGATCTTCAAACAGGGCTACCTGCTGCGGCTTAAGCCCGCTGGCACCGAGGAAGGATTTGGGGGATTTAACGAAGTAAACTTCTTCCGGATCTTCAATGTACTGCGCCAGAGAGGACAACCCGAACTGTACGCTGGACGGCGTGACGTCGATATCTTCGTCGCGGTTGAAATTCACGGCACGACGCAGTAACGCCTGCGTCTCTGTGGCAGTCGCCGGAACCTGATGGTGGCGATACAGCCATTCGCTCACGGCTTCGCGCGTCGGCGCGCACAGCATCGACGGCAGCAGCGAGCTCTCTTTTTCCATTTTCAGCAGACGTGGCGTGTTGTCATCCATCACCGCCACAGAGCAGTTTGCCGTACCGTAGTCAAAACCAATAAACACTGACGTAATCCCCATGCCGTTGAGAAGGGGCGAGACTTTAGCGAAATGTCTCGCTCACGACAACAGGAATATGAAAGCAAGGCACACCGCGTAAGGTCGGGTTATGCTGTGAAGACAACAAAAGGAGCGATGATGTACACCCTGAACTGGCAACCCCCCTACGACTGGCAATGGATGTTTGGCTTTCTTGGCGCGCGTGCGGTCGCGGGCGTAGAGAACGTGACCGATACCTATTACGAGCGCAGTTTCACCTGCGACGGCCATCAGGGGCTGTTTCGGGTCACGCCATCGCTGGCGGATTGCACCCTGCAGGTCACGCTCAGTGAAGGGCTGGGGCCGGTCGCGCAGAACTGCCTGGCGCGTATCGAACGCCTGTTCGATCTCTCCTGCAATCCGCAGCACATCGCTGCCACGCTGGGTGAGCTGGGCGCAGCGCGTCCCGGATTACGCCTGCCGGGGGCGATGGATGCGTACGAACAGGGCGTGCGGGCGATTCTCGGGCAGCTGGTGAGCGTGTCGATGGCGGCGAAACTCGCGGCGCGCGTGGTCGCGCTCTGCGGCGAACCGCTGAAGGGATTCCCGGATTACACCTGCTTTCCGACCCCGGCGGCACTGGCTGCTGCCGATCCGCTGGCGCTCAAGGCGCTGGGGATGCCGGTGAAACGCGCGGAGTCGCTGATTCACCTTGCGCAGTCGGTCGTTGACGGCACTTTTCCGCTCCAGCCGCCGGAAGATATTGAGAGCGGAATGAAGGCGCTTCAGGCGCGGCCCGGGATCGGGCGCTGGACGGCTAACTACTTAGCCCTGCGCGGCTGGCAGGCGAAAGATGTGTTCTTGCCGGATGACTATCTGATCAAACAGCGCTTCGCCGGCATGACGCCGGCGCAGATCCGCAAGTATGCGCTGCGCTGGCAGCCGTGGCGGTCTTATGCGCTGCTCCATATCTGGTATACGGAAAACTGGGCACCCTCAGTTGATAGCGAAATAACTGGTGTTCAGCAGTAGCTCCAGCGGCTGCGGTTCGGCGATGGAATCGCCATAGATGAAGTCGATGCCAATGCCGGAAAGGGTATCCATCATCAGCGGCTGATTGCTCGGCCCGGCAATGGTTTTCATTCCCAGCCGCTGAGCGTGGCCCTGGATAATGGTCACCATCATTTCGTCCATCAGATTGCCGTGAACGTTAGTCACCAGCTCCGGGTCCAGCAGCAGGTAATCCGCCATGTGGGCGCTCAGGTGGTTAAAGATGTCCATATCGCGCCCGACCTGGCTCAGAATAATGCGGCAACCGGCCTGACGCAGTTTTTGCAGCCCGTCCTGAATCGTCGCATCCTGGTTTTGCAGGGTTTCGACCGGGATCACCAGATGCAGCAGGCGCCCTGGCAGTGGGCTTTTCTCCAGCAAATCGAGCAGTTCATTCACCAGCGTCGAGCTGGACATCCCTTCCGGTGAGAGCGGCAGCGCCACACCCATCCCTTTATTCGCTACCTGAACGGCAAAGGCGCGGAAAAATTCCTGGAAAATACGACGATCGAGGGCGTGCAGCAGATCCGGTTCTGCCAGCCCCGAGCGGAACGCGTGTTCTTCGAGCACTTCGCCCTGACTGGTCCACAGCCGCAGGGAGATCAGCCAGAAGTTGCTGCTCTCCGGAATGCGCGGCGACGCGACGCTGCGGCCAATCATCAGCAGATGGTTGTCTTTGATCATGTGCCATTGCTCATCCAGCGACATCATGCTGCGCGCGCTGTGAATTCTCTCCTGCTGCGGTTCGTACACCGTTACCACGCCGCGACCGTTGTTTTTCGAGGCGTAGCAGGCGATATCGGCCTGCGACATGACTTCTGCGGCCAGGCTGTTAGTGTCGTCAATCAGCGTGATCCCGGCGCTGGCGCCGATGCGGTGCAGGCGACCTTCCCACATGAAGTGGTAATCATTGATGGCATGAATAATTCTGCCCGCGATATAGCGTGCGCTCTCGACGTTACAGTCCGGCAGCAGCAGGCCAAATTCATCGCCGCCCAGTCGCGCCAGCACGTCGCTTGAGCGCAACATACTCAGCATCAGAGACGACAGTTCGCGCAGCAGGGCGTCACCCGCCGCGTGGCCTGCGGTGTCGTTCACCGCTTTGAAGCGGTCGAGATCGATAAAGACCAGCGCGTGGCGCTGATGGGTGTCATGCACGGTTTGCAGCAGACGCTTGAGATGGCTTTCAAAGCTGACGCGGTTCGCCAGGTGGGTGAGGGCGTCGTGAGAGGCGCTGTAGCTTAGCTGACGCAGCATTTTACGCGACTCGGTCACGTCCTGAATGACCAGCACCGAGCCGATATTCTGCCCGTCGAGGGTGCTCAGCGGCGTGATGCTGTAGTGAATATCGAAGCTGCCGCTATTGCGGCTGTGCAGGACCACATCCTGATCAATATCAGAACGCGACATATCGCCGCTGTGAATATTTTCCATCGGTGGGCCGTTCTCGCCGAAGGTAATGTGCAGCACGTTGAGGATGGGCTGTCCCATCGCTTCCTGCTGCGTCCAGCCGCTCATTTTCTCCGCGACCGGGTTCATAAAGGTGACGTGCATATCGATATCGGTACACAGCACCGCCTCGCCGATAGAATCGAGGGTGATATGCAGACGCTCTTTTTCCTGGAACAGGGCTTCGTTAAGTTCTTTAACTTCGGTCATGTCCATATTGATGCCCAGCAGGCGTTCGACTTCGCCCTGCTTGTTGAGCACCCGATTCGCCAGCGAGCGGATATGACGCACACCCTCTTTGACGCGTATGCGGAATTCGAGCTTAAACGGCACGCGCGCCATCAGAGCGTCGCGGATCACCTGTTCGGCATGCTCGCGATCCTCCGGAAGCATGCTCTCGTGCCACAGCTGCCATGTCGGTTTGATATGCGACGGGATCTCGTACATCTCGAACATACGTTTGTCCCAGCTGATCACATCCGGCTGTAAATCCCACTCCCAGATACCGATGCCGCCCGCTTCGTTCGCGAGCGTAATACGCTCCATCAGGCGCTTATTAACCCACTCCGTATGCTTGAGGTCGTTGATGTCTTCGATTTGCGCGATGAAATAGAGCGGGGAGCCGTCCGTATGACGCACCACGGAGACCGTCAGCAGCGCCCAGACCACCTCGCCGTTGCGGGTGTAATAGCGCTTTTCCATTGAATAGCTGTTGATGTCGCCACGTACCAGATCTTCCAGGCTTTTCAGGTCGGAATTTAAATCTTCCGGCCAGGTCAATTGCTGGAAAGTCAGGGCCTGCAGCTCAGGCTGCGAGTAGCCAAGGAACTGGCACAGCGCCTTGTTTGCCTGCAGCCACTGCCCTTCAATGCCCACCAGCGCCATGCCGATGGCGGAATACTCCATCGCATTACGAAAACGTTCTTCACTCTCGGTGATGTGCTTGCGCTCGGCGCGAAAGGCGTACATCACCATGGTCATCACGTTCGCCGGCAGGAGCATCATCAGGAAGGGCAGCCAGGGAGCGTTGAGCATCACGTCGGTGTTCTGTGGCGTGAGCAGCGCCGGTTTGGTCGCAATCATCAGCGACACCATCATCACCGTCACCAGAAAGACGAGGAACGCCTCCATGCGCGGTAGACGCACGGCGCTCCACATCAGTAATACAATTACGCAGGTAAATGGCCAGGGCAGGAAAGTGATCGACACCCAGCACAGCACCAGCGTGACCGCCATAGTGAGCAGGGTTTCCAGCAGCAGTTTCGGGTTGCGGTGGCGCAGTAAATAGTGCGGTTTAAACAGCAGACCGAGCGGAACTAGCGCCAGCGCGCCGATAGATTCTGAAAGCACCCACACAAAAAAGTTACGCAGCGGCTCGGCGCTGGGGACCAGCAGCCAGGCCAGAACGCCGCCCAACAGCGGCGGCACAACGGCGCTGCCTATCGCCAGACGAATCCAGTCGCTAAGATTTTTAAGCGGGTTATACCAGGGCAATAGTTTGCGCAGCAGCAGCGCGCCGACGCACGCTTCGATCACGTTGATGGCCGTGTACCAGAAACTGAGGGTTTCCCAGGAAAACAGCATCCATGAGGCAAGAATGTTACCAAACGAGCAGGCGAGGGCGATTCCTGGCCACATCTTTCCGGCGTGGCGATAGAAGGCGACCATCATGATCGACGTCGGGAACCATAACGGTGCCAGTAAAGTACCGAAACGCGTCAGCTCGAGCGAGAAAAGGGTGAAGATGAAGGTCACCAGACCAAGACTGACAAGCCGTAGTAAAGGATGTGGGGTAGTCACCAAAACATGCTGGTATTGTTTATTCATTACCGCTTTATCCAGAGACGCCATGCTGCCAGGAACAAGGTCCGCACGAATGAGAATTTTAATTTGGATTATGCTAGTACAAACAATTTACAATTCATATGCCGACTGCTCATAATTTGTCATCATAGAGTTATTAAATACTTAGTCAGCAGAAATTTCAGGTTTAACGCGTTAAAAATGACCGTTAAAATTTCGGTCAGGGTGAAAAGAGTGATTTGGAATGACTCTCGCATTACCTGCCCTTTCCACTAGTATCAGGCACGCGAAATCCCTATAATTGCCGCGTTTGACGCTCAGGCGTCGTCCTTCCTTTACATCCAGGTTAATCAGGTCGCTAAATTTATGACTGATAAGTCTCATCAGTGCGTCATCATAGGCATCGCCGGCGCATCAGCTTCAGGTAAAAGTCTTATTGCCAGTACGCTTTATCGCGAACTGCGCGAACAAGTTGGTGATGAGCACATCGGCGTCATTCCCGAAGACAGCTACTATAAAGATCAATCCCATCTGTCGATGGAAGAACGCGTAAAAACGAATTACGACCATCCTAATGCCATGGATCACAGCCTGCTGTTCCAGCATTTGCAAATGATCAAAAGCGGCACGCCTATCGATCTGCCGGTCTATAGCTATGTCGACCACACGCGTACGCAAGAAACGATTCACATTGAACCAAAAAAGGTCATCATTCTGGAAGGCATCCTGCTGCTGACCGATGCGCGCTTGCGCGAAGCGATGAACTTCTCGATTTTCGTCGACACGCCGCTGGACATCTGTCTGATGCGTCGTATCAAGCGCGACGTGAACGAGCGTGGTCGTTCGATGGACTCCGTGATGGCGCAGTATCAGAAAACCGTACGTCCGATGTTCCTGCAGTTTATCGAACCGTCCAAACAGTACGCTGATATCATCGTGCCGCGCGGGGGTAAAAACCGCATTGCTATCGATATCCTGAAAGCGAAAATTAGCCAGTTTTTTGAATAATACGCCCGAATTGTGTACCGTTCAGAGATAACCGGGTTTGCCCTGAAGCCAGTGCGGTTTCAGGGTTTGATGCACGAAAGGAGAAAGTGTCATGCGTCTTTGTGACCGAGATATAGAAGCCTGGCTGGATGAAGGGCGTCTGTCTATCACCCCGCGTCCGCCAGTAGAACGCATTAACGGTGTCACCGTTGATGTGCGTTTGGGCAATAAATTCCGTACTTTCAGCGGCCACACCGCACCTTTTATTGATTTGAGCGGACCGAAAGACGAAGTCAGCGCCGCGCTCGATCGCGTCATGAGCGATGAAATTGTGCTGGCGGAAGGCGACGCTTTCTATCTGCACCCGGGCGAACTGGCGCTGGCGGTGACCTATGAATCCGTGACGCTGCCTGCCGATCTGGTCGGCTGGCTCGATGGCCGCTCGTCTTTGGCGCGTCTGGGGCTGATGGTGCACGTCACCGCGCACCGTATCGATCCCGGCTGGTCTGGCCGTATCGTGCTTGAGTTCTTTAATGCCGGTAAATTACCGCTGGCGTTGCGCCCTGGTATGATGATTGGTGCGCTGAGCTTCGAGCCGCTGACCGGCCCGGCCGAGCGCCCTTACAACCGCCGTCAGGACGCGAAGTACCGCGACCAGCAGGGTGCGGTTGCCAGTCGTATTGATAAAGACTGATTTAGGCTTCATCGAGGATGCCATGAGAAGAGTTCTTACAACGCTGATGATTTTGCTGGTGGTGCTGGTTGCTGGCCTTTCAGCGTTGGTTCTGCTGGTTAACCCCAATGATTTCCGCGCCTACATGGTCCGCCAGGTCGAAGCTCGAAGCGGGTATGAACTGAAGCTGGATGGGCCTCTTCGCTGGCACGTCTGGCCGCAGCTCAGCATTCTGTCTGGCCGCATGTCACTGACTGCACCGGGCGCCGCTTTGCCGGTGGTCTCTGCCGACAATATGCGTCTGGACGTCGCCTTAATGCCGCTGCTTTCGCACCAGCTACAGGTGCGTCAAGTGATGCTGAAAGGTGCCGTCATTCAGCTGACGCCGCAAACAGAAGCCGTCCGTAAACCGGGTGAGCCTGTTGCCCCTCGCGCAAATTCACTTCCCGACGTCCCCGAAGATGCGGGCTGGTCATTTGATATCGCCAGTCTGAAAGTGGCGGACAGCGTGCTGGTCTTCCAGCATGAGGATGACGACCAGGTCACCGTGCGCAATATTAATCTGACGATGGAACAGGACCCGCATCATCTGGCGACGGTCGATTTTTCAGGTCGCATTAATCGCAATCAGCGTGACCTGACTCTGTCGCTAAATGCTCGCGTCAACGCGTCGGACTACCCGCATCAACTTACCGCCGATATTCAACAGCTGAACTGGCAACTCTCTGGCGCCGATCTCCCGACGCAAGGGATCACCGGCCAGGGCACGCTGCAGGCGATGTGGCGCGAAGAGCAAAAACAGCTCGAGCTGAATAATCTCAACCTGCAGGCGAATGACAGTTCATTAAAAGGTCGTGCCAGCGTGCTGCTGGGCGAAGAGCCGAAGTGGGTCTTTGATCTTCAGTTCGACAAGCTCAACCTGGAAAATCTGTTGCCTCCGCAGCCGGTCCCGGCGAAAGAGGGTGACGACGCTCAGGCACCCGGACTGCCGAAACAGATGCGACCGGTTATTGCGTCAAACGTCGACGCGCCAGACTACAACGGGCTGCGCAGCTTTACGGCGGATATTCTGCTTAAAGCCAACGCGGTGCGCTGGCGGGGCATCGACTTCACGAACGTCAGTAGCCAGATGCTGAACCATAACGGTTTACTGGTCATTTCCGAGCTAAGCGGTCAGATGGGGGCGGGGCATATTTCGCTGCCTGGCATGCTGGACGTGCGTAAGGATATGGCGAAGGCCGAGTTCCAGCCGCGTCTTGAGAACATCGAGATTGGCACTATCCTCAAAGCCTTCGATTACCCTATCGCGCTGACCGGTAATCTGACCATGGCGGGAGATTTCTCCGGCGATAAGATTGACGCTGACGCCTTCCGTCACAGCTGGCAGGGGCAGGCGCACGTTGACCTTGCCAACAGCCGCATGGAAGGGCTGAACTTCCAGCAGCTGGTGCAGCAGGCCGTCGAGCGCAGCAGCAATGTCAAAGCCAAAGAGAACTTCGACAGCGCGACGAAACTCGACACCTTTACCACCGATCTGACGCTCGACAACGGGCAGCTCACGCTTGATGACATGCAGGGGCAATCCTCGATGCTGGCGGTCACGGGTAAAGGCACAATGGATCTGGTGAAAGAGACGACGGATACGCGCTTTAATGTCCGCGTGATGTCCGGCTGGGAAGGCGAAGGCCCGCTGATTGATGTCCTGAAAGAGACGGCTATCCCGCTCAACGTTTACGGCAGATGGCAGGAGCTGAATTACAGTCTTCAGGTTGACCAGATCCTGCGTAAACATCTGCAGGATGAAGCAAAACGCCGTCTGAATGAGTGGGCGGATAAGAATAAAGATTCGCAGAACAGCAAAGATGTGAAGAAGCTTTTAGATAAGCTCTGATCCAATCATCCCCTCTCCTTGAACGGGAGAGGGGGATGAGAAGAGATCAAACCTCAAAATCCAAATCGTCCTCCCCACGCAGGGGTATCAGCTGCACTTTCTGCACGCGATGACTCTCCACCTGCAGCGTTTTCAGCACATATTCCCCTACCTGAACCTCTTCACCCGGCTGCGGAATGCGCTGCAAGTATTCCATCAGCAGACCGGCGATCGTGTGGTATTCGCGCTTCTCATCCAGCGGCAATGGAACGTACTGCACCAGATCTTCCAGCGGCATATGACCGTTGGCAGTCCATGACCCATCGGCATTTTTCTGGATGTCGTGGCGGGCGTCGATCTCATCCACTTCGTTAGGCAAATTACCGGCGATGGTTTCCATCACGTCGCTCAGCGTCACCAGCCCTTCAACGGAGCCAAACTCATCGACCACAAAGGCAAAGTGGGTGCGTGCGTTACGGAACTGTTCCAGTGCCGAAAGCAGCGGCAGGGTTTCCGGGAACACCAGCGGCTGGCGGATCAGCGCTCGTAAATCCAGTGGCTCACCGCGCAGGGACTGCTGGAGCAGGTCAATGACGTGCACCACCCCAAGCAGACCTTCCTCATCATCACCGCCGGTCACCACCACACGAGTGTGCTGGTTTTTATCCAGCAGGGCGCGGATCTGCGCTTCCGGCGAATTCAGGTCGATATGTTCGATATCGTGGCGCGACGTCATGATACTGCTGACCGAGCGCTGGTTAAGATTGAGCACACGCTCAATCATCCGCCGCTCCTGCGGGTTAAAGATCTGGCTGTCGTCGTGATCGGCAAGCAGTGATGCTGACTCTGCATCCAGCTCGGCGTCCTCTTTCTTACCGCTGAGCAGGCGCAGAACGGTCTCCGCCGTGCGCTGACGCAAGGTCTGATTGGCAGAGAGAAAACGGCGGCGGTTGAAAATCGCCAACTGGTTCAGGGATTCAATAATCACCGAGAAACCGATCGCCGCGTACAGATAGCCTTTTGGAATATGGAAGCCAAAGCCGTCTGCGACCAGGCTAAAGCCGATCATCAGCAGGAAGCTCAGACACAAAATCACAATCGTCGGATGGCTGTTCACAAAGCGCGTCAGGGCCTTGCTCGCCATCACCATCAGCGTGATGGCAATAATCACCGCCGCCATCATGACGGGCAGATGATCAACCATCCCCACGGCGGTAATCACGGAATCCAGCGAGAAGACCGCGTCCAGCACCACGATTTGTGCCACCACGGGCCAGAACTTCGCCCCACGACGCTGGGTGGGGTTCTCGCTGTCTTTCCCTTCGAGCCGTTCGTTCAGCTCAACGGTGGCTTTGAACAGCAGGAACAGGCCGCCAAACAGCATGATCACGTCACGGGCGCTAAAGCTCAGGCCGTGGAACGAGAAGAGGGGAGTGGTCAGGGTGACCAGCCAGGAGATCGAAGCCAGTAACAGCAAACGCATCACCATCGCCAACAGCAAACCGGTAACGCGTGCGCGGTCGCGCTGCGCCGGGGGCAATTTTTCGGCGAGGATGGCAATAAAGACCAGGTTATCGATGCCAAGCACTAATTCGATGACGACCAGCGTCACCAGCCCGGCCCAGATTGATGGATCGGCAATCCATTCCATAGTAATAGCAGTACCTCTGAAGATATGACATTTGTCACACTTCGATCATGGATAAAGCTGGCTAAAATTGCAATGACTGCTTGAGATTTCTCTTAATGAAAGCACGTGAAATAGCCACGGCGAATAACCCTGTTATTTCTATATGAAAGTGAAATTATCCGGTTAAGCGTATAATTAGGAAATATCGCATGAAATGTTTTATATCCGTATTTTGTCAATATAAAGAAATTCCTAAAACTATAAAACTTTGCGCTTAATATTATTCTTAAAAACCAATAATAGGACAGTTGTCTCCTTGCCTGCTATTAGGTTAGCTGCAACAATTCTCCAGGCATCAAATGTTAAATCTTCTTGCTGCTATTTATGTAACGGTCTTAAGAGCGAACATTCATTACCGCTCAGGCATTGAAAATGCCGGATATATTTATCCTGCGAGACCTAATTTTAGAGGGTGTCTATCCATAATACATTGTTTCGTCAGTGGATTGGTAACTGAAAGCCAAGGGCGGTAGCGTGCCTGAAAGCGTGTGAATCAGCCTCGATTATTCTGTCAATAGCCAATGGATGAATAAGCGTTTTTTAGGATTGATGCCAGTTATATTTCTATTTTATTAACTGCATTCTGATTGCCTAATCAACCCGCGCTTATTTAAATTGCACAGGATAATTACTCTGCCAAAGTGATAAATAATCAATGATGAAATCCAAAATGAAATTGATGCCATTATTGGTGTCTGTGACCTTGATGAGTGGTTGTACGGTCTTTCCCGGCAGCAATATGTCAACAATGGGCAAGGATGTGATCAAGCAACAGGATGCTGATTTTGATCTCGACAAAATGGTGAATGTTTATCCATTAACGCCGCGTATCGTCGAACAATTACGCCCGCGTCCGAATGTTGCGCAGCCGAATATGTCTCTGGATCAGGAAATTGCCTCTTATCAATACCGCGTGGGGCCGGGCGACGTTGTGAGCGTCACCGTCTGGGATCACCCGGAACTGACCACTCCCGCAGGGCAATACCGCAGCTCCAGCGATACCGGTAACTGGGTGCAGCCTGATGGCACCATGTTCTATCCCTACATCGGTAAAGTGCACGTCGTGGGGAAAACCCTCGCAGAAATTCGTAGTGATATTACCGGCCGTTTAGCGCAGTACATCGCTGACCCGCAGGTGGACGTTAATATCGCCGCATTCCGTTCGCAGAAAGCCTACGTCTCCGGCCAGGTCAATAAATCAGGCCAGCAGGCGATCACCAACGTACCGCTGACCATTCTCGACGCCATCAACACCGCAGGCGGGTTAACGGACGCGGCCGACTGGCGCAACGTGGTGCTGACGCACAACGGCAAAGAGGAGCGCATTTCACTCCAGGCGCTGATGCAGAACGGCGATTTGAGCCAAAACCGTCTGCTCTATCCGGGCGACATTCTGTTTGTGCCGCGCAACGACGATCTGAAAGTGTTCGTGATGGGCGAAGTTAAAAAACAGAGCACCCTCAAAATGGACTTCAGCGGCATGACCCTGACCGAAGCGCTGGGGAATGCGGAAGGTCTGGATCTGACGTCGTCTAACGCCAGCGGCATCTTCGTGATCCGTCCGCTGAAAGGCGAAGGCAGTGCGAAAGGCAAGATTGCCAACATCTACCAGCTGGATATGTCCGATGCGACGTCCCTGGTGATGGCGACGGAATTCCGTCTGCAGCCATACGATGTGGTCTATGTCACTACCGCGCCAGTCACACGCTGGAACCGTCTGATCAACCAGTTGCTGCCAACCATCAGTGGCGTTCGCTACATGACGGACACGGCGCGCGACATTCATACCTGGTAACCCGCGATGTTTAACAAAATTCTGGTGGTGTGCGTGGGGAACATTTGCCGTTCCCCCACGGCTGAACGGTTGCTGAAAAATTATCAGCCCGATCTGGTGGTGGACTCCGCAGGACTGGGAGCGCTGGTGGGGAAGGGGGCGGATGAGCGCGCAACGAGCGTGGCGAAGTCGCATAACCTCTCCCTGGACGGGCACGTGGCCCGTCAGGTCTCTGGCCGGATGTGCCGGGAGTACGATCTGATCCTCGCGATGGAAAAACGCCACATTAGTGCGCTGTGCGAAATCGCACCGGAGATGCGCGGCAAAGTGATGCTGTTTGGTCACTGGGACAGTGAGCGCGAAATTCCCGATCCGTATCGCAAGAGCCGTGAGGCATTTGAGGCGGTTTATACCTTACTAGACCAGTCTGCCCAACAGTGGGCGCAGGCACTGAAAGCTCAGCAGGGATAACAATGACAGAAAAAACAAAACCTTCTGCCGCCCCGATCTCGGGCAGTGATGAAATTGATATTGGCCGTCTGATTGGGACGGTGGTCGAGGCGCGCTGGTGGGTGCTGGGCATTACCGCGGTTTTTGCCATCGCCGCCGTGATCTACACCCTGTTTGCTACGCCTATCTACAGTGCCGATGCGCTGGTGCAGATCGAGCAAAACTCCGGTAACTCACTGGTGCAGGATATCGGTTCGGCGCTGGCGAATAAGCCACCGGCGTCCGATGCGGAAATCCAGCTGATTCAGTCGCGCATGGTCCTCGGTAAAACCGTTGACGATCTCGACCTGGATATCGCCGTTAGCAAAAACACCTTCCCGGTGTTTGGTGCCGGTTGGGACCGACTGATGGGGCGTCAAAACGATACCGTTAAAGTCACCACCTTTACCCTGCCAAAAGGTTCGGCGGATCAGGTGTTCACCCTGACGGTGCTCGGCCCCAAACAGTATGAACTGACCAGCGATGCGGGCTTTAGCGCACGTGGCGAAGTGGGGCAGTTGCTGTCTAAAAACGGTGTCACCATGATGGTCAGCGCCATTCAGGCGGCCGAGGGCGGTGAATTTACCGTCAGCAAATTCTCGACGCTTGGCATGATCAACAATCTGCAAAACAACCTGACCGTCACCGAAAATGGCAAAGACACGGGCGTGCTGAGCCTGAGCTTCACCGGTGAAGATAAGGAGATGATCCGCAACGTCCTGAACAGCATTACTCGTAACTACCTTGAGCAGAACGTGGAGCGCAAGTCGGAAGAGGCGGCGAAGAGCCTCGCTTTCCTCGCGAAACAGCTGCCGGAAGTGCGTACCCGTCTGGATGACGCGGAGAACAAACTTAACGCCTATCGCCAGCAGAAAGACTCTGTCGATCTGCCGCTGGAAGCGAAATCGGTGCTCGATTCGATGGTTAACATCGATGCCCAGTTAAACGAGCTGACCTTCAAAGAAGCGGAAATCTCCAAGCTTTACACCAAACGCCACCCGGCTTACCGCACGCTGCTGGAAAAACGCCAGGCGCTGGAAGATGAGAAATCGAAACTCAACAACCGCGTCACCGCGATGCCGAAAACCCAGCAGGAAATTGTGCGACTAACGCGCGATGTGGAGTCGGGCCAGCAGGTGTACATGCAGCTGCTGAATAAACAGCAGGAGCTGAAAATCACCGAAGCCAGCACCGTCGGTGACGTGCGAATCGTTGACTCCGCTATCACCCAGCCTGGCGTGCTGAAGCCGAAGAAAGCGCTGATCATTTTCGGCAGCATTATTCTCGGCCTGATGCTTTCCATCGTCGGTGTGCTGCTGCGCTCCCTGTTTAACCGCGGTATCGAAAGCCCGCAGGTCCTCGAAGAGAACGGTATCAGCGTCTATGCCAGCATTCCGCTGTCGGAATGGCAGAAATCGCGCGATAGCGTCAAAACGGTCAAAGGGGTCAAACGTTACAAACAGAGCCAGCTTCTGGCCGTGGGTAACCCAACGGATCTGGCGATTGAAGCGGTGCGCAGCCTGCGTACCAGCCTGCACTTCGCCATGATGCAGGCCAAAAATAACGTCCTGATGCTCACCGGGGTCAGTCCGTCGATTGGTAAAACCTTCGTGTGTGCCAACCTCGCGGCGGTAATCAGTCAGACCAACAAACGCGTGCTGCTGATCGACTGTGATATGCGCAAGGGCTACACCCACGAACTGCTCGGCACTAACAACGTCAACGGTCTGTCGGAAATTCTGCTCGGCAAAGGGGAGATCAGCCAGTGCGCCAAGCCGACCTCCATTACCAATTTTGACCTCGTGCCGCGCGGCCAGGTGCCACCGAATCCGTCCGAACTGCTGATGAGCGAACGTTTCGCGCAGCTGGTGAAATGGGCGAGTGAACACTACGACCTGGTGCTGATTGATACGCCGCCAATTCTGGCCGTCACCGACGCCGCGATTGTGGGCCGCCACGCCGGGACCACCCTGATGGTGGCGCGCTATGCGGTGAACACCCTGAAAGAGGTGGAAACCAGCCTGAGTCGCTTCGAGCAGAACGGCATCGAAGTGAAAGGGGTGATTCTGAACTCCATCTTCCGCCGCGCAACCGGGTACCAGGATTACGGGTATTACGAGTACGAATATAAGTCTGACAGTAAATAATCGTTTTCCCTCACCCTAACCTTAATTCCCTCTTCCAGTGGGAGAGGGCAGGGGTGAGGGCAACAAGCCATCCGGGGAATAAAATGACAACACCACGCCCTTTGATCTCCATCTATATGCCAACCTGGAATCGTCAGCAGCTGGCGATCCGCGCGATTAAATCGGTTTTACGTCAGGACTACGACCACTGGGAATTGATCATCGTGGATGATTGCTCGTCATCCTTCGAGCAACTGCAAAAATTCGTCACCGAGCTGAACGACCCGCGCGTGATGTATACCCACAACGCCATCAACTCCGGGGCGTGCGCGGTGCGCAACCAGGCGATTTTGCAGGCGAAAGGGGAGTTCCTGACCGGAATCGATGACGACGACGAGTGGACGCCCAACCGTCTGTCGACCTTCCTGGCGCATAAACATCAGCTGGTCACCCACGCGTTTCTGTATGCCAACGACTATGTCTGCCAGGGCGAAGTTTACTCCCAGCCTGCCAGCCTGCCGCTGTACCCGAAATCACCGTACTCGCGCCGTCTGTTTTACAAACGCAATATCATCGGCAACCAGGTCTTTACCTGGGCATGGCGCTTCAAAGAGTGCTTGTTCGATACGGAACTGAAAGCGGCGCAGGACTACGACATTTTCCTGCGCATGGTGGTGGAGTATGGCGAACCCTGGAAAGTGGATGACGCCACGCAAATTCTGCACATCAATCACGGTGAAATGCAGATCACCTCATCACCGAAAAAATTCTCCGGCTACTTCCACTTCTATCGCAAGCACAAGGACAAGTTCGACCGTGCCAGCCGTAAATATCAGCTGTTTACCCTCTATCAGATCCGCAATAAGCGCATGAACTGGCGCACGCTGTTGACGCTCTTTTCCGTGCGAAACACCAAGCGTCTGGCCGACGGGCTGCGGGGGAAATAATGATTCTGGAAGATTGCCGCGCAAACAGCTGGAGCCTGCGCCCGTGCTGCATGGTTCTGGCGTACCGCATCGCCCATTTCTGCTCCGTCTGGCGCAAGAAAAATGTGCTCAATAACCTGTGGGCAGCGCCGGTTCTGGTGCTGTACCGCATCATCACCGAATGCCTGTTTGGCTATGAAATCCAGGCGGCGGCCACTATCGGACGACGTTTTACCATTCACCACGGCTACGCGATCGTTATCAATAAATTCGTGGTCGCGGGTGATGATTTCACCGTTCGCCACGGCGTCACTATCGGTAACCGTGGCCCGGACAGCCTTGCCTGCCCGGTGATTGGCAACAACGTCGAGCTGGGGGCCAATGTGGTGATGATTGGTGAGATTACCGTTGGCAACAACGTCACCGTTGGCGCGGGGAGCGTGGTGCTGGACAGCATCCCGGATAACGCGCTGGTGGTGGGTGAAAAAGCCCGCGTGAAGGTGTTGAAATGAATATTCTGCAATTTAACGTCCGTCTTGCCGAAGGCGGGGCGGCCGGCGTGGCGCTGGATCTGCATCAGCGTGCGCTGCAAAAAGGGTTCAAGTCCCGCTTTGTGTATGGCTACGGCAAAGGCGGAAAAAAAAGCGTCAGTCACGACAACTATCCGCACGTCCTGAAGCAGACCCCGCGTCTGACATCGGTGGCCAACATCGCGCTGTTTCGTCTGTTCAACCGCGATCTGTTCGGCAATCTGAATAACCTCTACCGCACCGTGACGCGCACCCCCGGCCCGGTAGTTCTGCATTTCCACGTTATGCACAGCTACTGGCTGAAACTTGAAGAGGTGGTTGCCTTTTGTGAGAACGTGCAGGCGCACAAGCCGGACACCACGTTTGTCTGGACCCTGCACGATCACTGGAGCGTTACCGGACGCTGCGCGTTCACCGATGGCTGCGAAGGCTGGAAAACGCACTGTCAGAAATGCCCGACGCTCAGCAACTATCCGCCGGTGAAAGTGGATCGCGCGCACCAGCTGGTGGCGGGAAAACGTCAGCTGTTCCGCGACATGATGGCCCTCGGCTGCCACTTTATCTCCCCGAGTCAGCATGTGGCGGATGCCTTTAACAGCCTGTATGGCGTCGGGCGCTGCAAGATTATCAATAACGGCATTGATGTGGCGACCGAAGACATTCTGGCGGAACTCACACCGGTGGCAGTGACGCCGGGTAAGCCGAAAATTGCGGTGGTTGCGCACGATCTGCGCTACGACGGCAAAACCAATCAACAGCTGGTGCGCGACATGATGGCGCTCGGCGACAAAATTGAGCTGCACACCTTCGGCAAATTCTCGCCGTTTGAAGGGCCGAATGTGATTAATCACGGCTTTGAGACGGATAAGCGCAAGCTGATGAGCGCCCTGAACGGTATGGACGCGCTGGTGTTTAGTTCTCGCGTGGACAACTACCCACTGATTTTGTGCGAAGCGCTCTCCATCGGCGTGCCGGTGATCGCCACCCACAGCGACGCCGCGCGCGAAGTGCTGGAGAAATCAGGCGGCAAAACCTTCAGCGAGCACGAGGTGTTGCCGCTGGTGCAACGACCAAAAGCCGAGATCGCGCAGGCTGTTTTTAACACCAGCCTGGAATCGTTCCGCAACCGCAGCCGCAAGGCTTACAGCGGTGAACAGATGCTGGAGGAGTATGTCTCGTTCTATCAGAATCTGTAGCTACCTGCTGTTGCCGCTGATCTATCTGCTGGTTAACGTCAAAATTGCCCAGCTCGGCGAAAGCTTCCCTATCACCATCGTGACTTTCTTACCGCTTTTGTTGCTGCTCTATGTCGACAAAATTAGCGTGAAGAAACTGATGATTGCCCTGGGGCTGGGGTTTGGCTTAACGGCATTTAACTACATCTTTGGTCAGTCGCTGGATGCCAGCAAGTACGTCACCTCCACCATGTTATTTGTCTATATCGTCATTATTATTGGCATGGTGTGGAGTATTCGTTTTAAAACTATTTCGCCGCACAATTATCGGAAAATCCTTAGGTTCTTTTATATTGCCGTTGCGTTCATTGTTATGCTTGCTGCGATGGAAATGGCGCAAATTATTTTGACCGGCGGCAGTAGCCTGATGGAGATGATTTCGAAATATCTGATTTACAGTAATAGCTATGTTCTGAACTTCATTAAATTTGGCGGTAAACGCACCACTGCGCTTTATTTTGAACCGGCGTTTTTTGCTCTGGCACTAATCTCAATTTGGCTCAGCATCAAACAGTTTGGTATCAAAACCCCTAAGACCGATGCTATGATTCTTGCAGGGATTGTTCTGTCAGGCTCTTTCTCCGGGGTAATGACATTTATCTTGTTTTACCTGCTGGAGTGGGCCTTTCAGTACCTGAATAAAGACGCGATTAAGAAAAAACTACCCCTGGCTATCATTTCATTAGCCGTATTCTTAGTGGGTATTGTTTTTGCATTCCCCTACATCGCCACGCGTCTCGGTGATTTAGGCACGGAAGGTTCGTCATCATATTATCGTATCATTGGGCCACTGGTGATGGTGGGGTATTCATTAACTCATATTGATGGCGTAGTCAGATTTGGCTCACTTTACGAATATGTTGCATCATTCGGAATCTTTAACGGTGCGGATGTCGGTAAAACCATAGACAATGGGCTGTATCTGTTAATTATTTACTTTTCCTGGTTCGCCGTACTGTTAACAGCATGGTACCTGTTTAAAGTGTTCAAAATGATGATTAACGCGTTTGGTGATAATCAGAATTTCCGTGTGCAGCTTTATCTTTTTACGCCGGTGTCGCTGTTTTTTACCGGGTCAATATTTAGCCCGGAATATGCATTCTTAATTGTCTGTCCGTTTATTCTGCGCAAAGCGCTTAATATTACGAACGTATGACGAAACGAGGTGGTTTATGTTTCTTAGCGTCATTACAGTCGCTTTTCGCAATCACGAAGGGGTCGTCAAAACCTGGCGCTCGCTGCGCAATCTGGCTCGCGATCCCAGCCTCACGTTTGAATGGATTGTGGTCGACGGCGGCTCTGACGATGGCACAGCGGAGTTTCTGGAAAAACTCAACGGTGAGTTCAACTTACGTTACATCAGCGAGAAAGATAAAGGCATTTACGATGCGATGAATAAAGGCATCGACATGGCGCAAGGACGCTATGCGATCTTCCTCAATTCCGGTGATGTTTTCCACGACGATGTGGCGCTGTTTGCCCGTCAGCTGTCGCGCCAGAAAGAAGAAGCCATGTTTATCGGTGATGCGCTGCTCGATTTCGGCGATGGCACAAAAATTCGTCGTAGCGCCAAAAGCGGCTGGTATATCTACCACAGTTTGCCTGCCAGCCATCAGGCGATTTTCTTCCCGACGGCGGGCCTGAAAAAACACCCGTACGATTTGCAATATAAAGTGTCATCTGATTATGCACTGGCCGCAAGTCTGTATAAATCCGGTTATCCGTTCCGTCGAATTAAAGGGCTGGTATCGGAATTCTCGATGGGTGGTGTGTCAACCTCGAATAATCTGGAATTATGCCAGGATGCTAAAAAAGTCCAGCGCAACATATTGCGCGTGCCGGGCTTCTGGGCGGAATTATCCTATCTATTACGTCTGAAAACGACGGGCAAAACGAAAGCCTTATATAACAAAGCCTGAATATAAGGAAAGGTGATGCAGGATCTCAGTGGTTTTACCGTTCCGAAAGGTTTTCGCGGTGGAAATGGAATAAAAGTGCAGCTGTGGTGGGCGGTACAGGCAACATTATTTGCCTGGTCACCACAGGTGCTGTATCGCTGGCGAGCCTTTTTGTTGCGTTTATTTGGCGCAAAAATTGGCAAAAACGTGGTTATTCGCCCGTCCGTGAAAATTACTTATCCATGGAAATTAACCCTTGGTGATTATGCCTGGGTGGGTGATGACGCGGTGTTATATACCCTGGGCGATATTACGATTGGCGCCCACTCTGTGGTGTCACAAAAGTGTTATTTGTGTACCGGCAGCCACGATTTTATGAGTCAGCATTTCGATATTAACGCCACGCCTATTGTGATTGGCGAAAAATGCTGGCTGGCGACAGATGTTTTTGTTGCACCTGGTGTTTCTGTTGGCGATGGCACCGTTATTGGCGCCCGCAGCAGCGTTTTTAAATCGCTACCGGCAAATAAGATTTGCCGTGGCAACCCCGCAGTGGTGATACGCGAACGCGTTGAAACTGATTAAATTCGATAAGTAGAGGAATATAAACATGTCTAAAGTCGCTCTCATCACCGGCGTTACCGGGCAGGATGGTTCTTATCTGGCGGAGTTTCTGCTGGAGAAAGGGTATGAAGTTCACGGCATTAAACGCCGCGCTTCTTCGTTCAACACCGAGCGTGTGGACCACATCTATCAGGATCCGCATGCTGCAAACCCGAAATTCCATCTGCATTACGGCGACCTGACCGACAGCTCCAACCTGACCCGTATCCTGCAGGAAGTGCAGCCGGATGAAGTGTACAACCTGGGCGCAATGAGCCACGTGGCTGTCTCCTTCGAATCCCCGGAATACACCGCAGACGTCGATGGTATGGGCACGCTGCGCCTGCTGGAAGCTATCCGCTTCCTGGGTCTGGAAAAGAAAACCCGTTTCTACCAGGCATCCACCTCTGAGCTGTACGGCCTGGTACAGGAAATCCCACAGAAAGAGACCACGCCGTTCTACCCGCGCTCTCCTTACGCTGTCGCCAAACTCTACGCTTACTGGATTACCGTGAACTACCGCGAATCCTACGGCATGTACGCCTGTAACGGCATTCTGTTCAACCACGAATCCCCACGCCGTGGCGAAACCTTCGTGACCCGTAAAATCACCCGTGCGATCGCTAACATCGCGCAGGGCCTGGAATCCTGCCTGCACCTCGGCAACATGGACTCCCTGCGTGACTGGGGCCATGCGAAAGACTACGTGAAAATGCAGTGGATGATGCTGCAGCAGGACAAACCGGAAGATTTCGTGATTGCCACCGGCGTGCAGTACTCCGTGCGTCAGTTCGTTGAAATGGCAGCCGCGCAGCTCGGTATCAAACTGCGCTTTGAAGGCACCGGCGTTGAAGAGCGTGGTGTGGTGGTTTCTGTAACTGGTCACGATGCACCGGGCGTGAAACCGGGCGATGTGATTGTTCAGGTTGACCCGCGTTACTTCCGTCCTGCGGAAGTGGAAACCCTGCTCGGCGACCCAACCAAAGCGCACGAAAAACTGGGCTGGAAACCGGAAATCACTCTGCAGGAGATGGTCTCTGAAATGGTTGCCCACGATCTCGAAGCAGCGAAAAAACACTCCCTGCTGAAGTCCCATGGCTACGAGGTTGCCATCGCGCTGGAGTCCTGAGTCATGACCAAACAACGTATTTTTGTCGCCGGTCATCGTGGAATGGTGGGATCGGCCATCGTTCGCCAGCTGGAACAGCGTGGCGATGCAGAGCTGATTCTTCGCACCCGCGACGAGCTGAACCTGCTGGACAGCCAGGCGGTGCAGCAGTTCTTTGCTAACGAACGTATTGACCAGGTGTATCTGGCGGCAGCGAAAGTGGGCGGCATTGTCGCCAACAACAGCTACCCGGCGGATTTCATCTACGAAAACATGATGATTGAGAGCAACATCATTCACGCGGCGCATCTGCACAACGTGAATAAGCTGCTGTTCCTCGGCTCATCCTGCATCTACCCGAAGCTGGCCAAACAGCCGATCGCCGAGAGCGAGCTGCTGCAGGGCACGCTGGAAGCGACGAACGAGCCGTATGCCATCGCCAAGATTGCCGGGATCAAACTGTGCGAGTCCTATAACCGCCAGTACGGTCGCGACTATCGCTCGGTGATGCCAACCAATCTGTACGGGCCGCACGATAACTTCCACCCGAGCAACTCGCACGTGATCCCGGCGCTGCTGCGCCGCTTCCACGAAGCGACCGCCGCCAACACGCCTGATGTGGTGGTGTGGGGCAGCGGGACGCCGATGCGCGAATTCCTGCATGTGGATGACATGGCTGCCGCCAGCATTCACGTGATGGAACTGGATCGCGAGGTGTGGGCTGAAAACACCCAGCCGATGCTGTCGCACATCAACGTCGGTACCGGCGTGGATTGCACCATTCGCGAACTGGCGCAGACCATCGCCCAGGTGGTGGGTTACAAAGGCCGCGTGGTGTTCGACGCCACTAAGCCCGACGGCACACCGCGTAAATTGCTGGACGTGACGCGTCTGCACCAGCTCGGCTGGTATCACGAAGTGTCGCTCGAACAGGGACTGGCCAGTACGTACCAGTGGTTCCTGGAAAACCAGCATCGCTTCCGGGGGTAATCATGTTTTTAAGTCAGGAAGATTTTGCCACGGTAGTCCGCTCCACTCCGCTGATCTCCATCGATTTGATCGTGGAGAACGAACGCGGTGAGTTTCTGCTCGGTAAACGCACCAATCGCCCGGCACAAGGGTTCTGGTTTGTTCCGGGAGGACGCGTGCAAAAGGATGAGACGTTAGACACTGCGTTTGAACGTCTCACCCTGGCGGAGCTGGGGCTGCGTCTGCCGATGGCGGCAGGCCAGTTTTACGGGGTTTGGCAGCACTTCTATGACGATAACTTTTCCGGCACCGGTTTCAGCACCCATTACGTGGTGCTCGGTTTTCGCCTGAAGGTGAGTGAGGCAGACCTGCGTCTGCCTGATTCTCAGCACGACGATTACCGCTGGCTGGAACAGGCCGCGCTGCTGGCCAGTGACAACGTTCACGACAACAGTCGCGCCTACTTCCTGGCGGAACGTCAGGCTGAGGTGCCGGGACTATGAAGATTTTGGTCTACGGCATCAACTACTCGCCGGAGCTAACCGGTATCGGTAAGTACACCGGTGAGATGGTCGAATGGATGACCCGTCAGGGTCACGAGGTGCGGGTCATTACGGCCCCGCCTTACTACCCGGAATGGAAAGTTGGCGAGCGCTACTCCAGCTGGCGCTATCACCGCGAGCAGGGGGACGCGACCGTCTGGCGCTGCCCGCTGTATGTGCCAAAACAGCCCTCGACGCTAAAACGCCTGCTGCATTTGGGAAGCTTTGCACTGAGCAGTTTCTTCCCGCTGATGGCCCAGCGCCGCTGGAAGCCGGATCGCATTATTGGCGTGGTGCCGACGCTGTTTTGCACGCCAGGCATGCGCCTGCTGGGCAAACTCTCTGGCGCACGCACCCTGCTGCACATTCAGGATTATGAAGTCGACGCGATGCTCGGCCTCGGTATGGCCGGGAAAGGCAAAGGCGGGAAAGTCGCGAAACTGGCCAGCGCCTTTGAGCGCAGCGGCCTGCATAACGTCGATTACGTCTCGACCATCTCGCGCTCGATGATGAACAAAGCGCAGGAGAAGGGCGTCCCGGCGCAGAAAGTGATCTTTTTCCCGAACTGGTCCGAAGTGGCGCGTTTTCGCGACGTAACGGAGAGCGATGCGCTGGCCTTACGCACCCAGCTCGGTTTGCCTTCTGATCAAAAAATCATTCTTTACTCAGGCAACATCGGGGAAAAACAGGGGCTGGAAAGCGTTATCGACGCCGCGCAGCAGCTTCGCAATCACCCGTGGATGTTTGTGATTGTCGGGCAGGGCGGTGGCAAAGCCCGGCTTGAGAAAATGGTCAGCGAACGCGGCCTGAACAATGTGAAATTTTTCCCGCTTCAGTCTTATGAGGCGCTGCCAGCCCTGCTGAAGATGGGCGACTGCCACCTGGTCGTGCAAAAGCGCGGCGCCGCAGATGCGGTTCTGCCCTCCAAGCTGACCAACATTTTGGCCGTCGGTGGCAATGCGGTGATCACCGCCGAGCCGGAGACCGAGTTAGGCCAACTGTGCGACAGCTATCCGGGGATCGCCGTTTGCGTTGAACCGGAATCGGTAACGGCGCTGGTCGCCGGAATTGAACAGGCTCTCGCGATGCCAAAAGAGAATACGGTGGCACGTGATTATGCCGAACGCACGCTCGAAAAAGAGAACGTGCTTAGCCAATTTATTGCAGATATACGGGGATGAATAATGAGTCAGAATAAATTGTACCCGGTCGTGATGGCGGGTGGCTCCGGTAGTCGGTTGTGGCCGCTGTCCCGCGTGCTCTATCCCAAGCAGTTCCTCTGCCTGAAAGGGGAACTCACCATGCTGCAAACGACGGTGTCTCGTCTGAACGGCGTGGAGTGCGAAAGTCCGGTGGTGATTTGCAACGAGCAGCACCGCTTTATTGTCGCCGAACAGCTCCGTCAGCTGAACAAGCTGACTGAAAACATCATTCTGGAACCGGCAGGCCGTAATACCGCTCCGGCGATCGCCCTGGCGGCACTGGCCGCGCGACGCAGCAGCCCCGATTGCGATCCGCTGATGCTGGTGCTGGCGGCTGACCATGTGATTCAGCAGGAAGACGCCTTCCGTAACGCGGTGCGCGCCGCCATTCCTTACGCCGAAAGCGGCAAACTGGTGACCTTCGGCATCGTGCCGGATCTCCCGGAAACCGGCTACGGCTATATCCGTCGCGGCGACGTAACGACCGGAGAAGGCGACAGCGTGGCCTTTAACGTGGCGCAGTTTGTCGAAAAACCGAATCTGGAAACCGCTCAGGCCTATGTCGGCAGCGGCGAATACTACTGGAACAGCGGGATGTTCCTGTTCCGCGCCGGGCGTTATCTGGAAGAGCTGGAAAAATATCGCCCGGATATTCTCCGCGCCTGCGAAAAAGCGATGGCGGTGGTAGACCCGGATCTCGACTTTATCCGCGTGGATGAAGCGGCGTTCCTCGCCTGCCCGGAAGAGTCCGTGGATTACGCGGTAATGGAACGCACGGCGGACGCGGTGGTGGTGCCGATGGATGCGGGCTGGAGCGATGTCGGCTCCTGGTCCTCTCTGTGGGAAATCAGCGCCCATACGGCGGAAGGCAATGTCCATCATGGCGATGTTATCAGCCATAAAACCGAAAACAGCTATGTCTATGCGGAATCCGGCCTGGTCACCACGGTCGGCGTCAAAGATCTGGTGGTTGTACAGACCAAAGACGCGGTGCTGATTGCCGACCGAAACTCCGTCCAGGACGTCAAAAAAGTCGTTGAGCAGATTAAAGCTGATGGCCGTCATGAGCATCATATTCACCGCGAAGTGTACCGTCCATGGGGCAAATATGACTCCATCGACGCGGGCGATCGCTATCAGGTGAAGCGCATTACCGTGAAACCGGGCGAGGGGCTTTCTGTGCAGATGCATCATCATCGCGCGGAACACTGGGTGGTGGTCGCGGGGACGGCGAAAGTCACCATTGATGGCGAGATCAAACTGCTTGGCGAAAACGAATCTATCTATATTCCGCTGGGCGCGACGCACTGTCTGGAAAACCCAGGGAAAATTCCTCTCGATCTGATCGAAGTGCGATCCGGCTCCTATCTGGAAGAGGACGATATTGTCCGGTTCCAGGATCGGTACGGGCGGGTTTAGCACCGGTTAACAATGCCCGATGGCACTGCGCCATCCGGCAAATAACGACAACGATAATTTTTGGCCACTTTCTGGTCAGGGCCGACTGTTGCCTGAAGAAGGGTAAAAACATGAATAAGTTAACCTGTTTCAAAGCCTACGATATTCGCGGCAAATTGGGTGAAGAGCTGAATGAAGATATCGCGTGGCGCATTGGCCGCGCGTACGGCGAATACCTGAAACCGAAAACCATTGTGCTCGGCGGCGATGTGCGTCTCACCAGTGAAGCGCTGAAACTGGCGCTGGCGAAAGGGCTGCAGGACGCCGGTGTGGATGTGCTTGATATCGGCCTGTCCGGCACCGAAGAGATCTATTTCGCCACTTTCCACCTGGGCGTGGACGGCGGCATCGAAGTCACGGCCAGCCATAATCCGATGGATTACAACGGCATGAAGCTGGTGCGCGAAGGCGCGCGTCCGATCAGCGGCGACACCGGGCTTCGCGACGTGCAGCGTCTGGCGGAAGCCAACGACTTCCCGCCGGTGAACGAGGCCGCGCGCGGCAGCTATCAGCAGATTGATCTGCGCAACGCGTATATCGACCATCTGCTGGGGTATATCAACGTGGCAAACCTCAAGCCGCTGAAGCTGGTGATTAACTCCGGCAACGGCGCGGCGGGTCCGGTGGTGGACGCCCTTGAAGCCCGCTTTAAGGCGCTGAACGTGCCGGTCACTTTTGTGAAAGTCCACAACACCCCGGACGGCAACTTCCCGAACGGGATCCCGAACCCGCTCCTGCCAGAGTGCCGCGACGATACCCGCAACGCGGTAATCGAGCACGGCGCGGATATGGGGATTGCCTTTGACGGCGATTTCGACCGCTGCTTCCTGTTCGATGAAAAAGGCCAGTTTATCGAAGGCTATTACATTGTCGGCCTGCTGGCTGAAGCCTTCCTTGAGAAAAACCCGGGGGCGAAAATCATTCACGACCCGCGCCTCTCCTGGAACACCGTCGATGTGGTCAGCGCTGCGGGCGGCACGCCGGTGATGTCGAAGACCGGTCACGCGTTCATTAAAGAGCGCATGCGCGAAGAAGACGCCATCTATGGCGGCGAGATGAGCGCCCATCACTACTTCCGTGATTTTGCCTACTGCGACAGCGGGATGATCCCGTGGCTGCTGGTGACCGAGCTGCTGTGCCTCAAGGGGCAAACGCTGGGCGAACTGGTGCGCGACCGCATGGCGGCGTTCCCGGCGAGCGGCGAAATCAACAGCAAGCTGGAACAGCCTGCCGAGTCTATCGCCCGCGTCGAGCAGCATTTTGCTCTGCACGCCCTCGAAATCGACCGTACGGATGGGATCAGCATGTCGTTCCCGCAGTGGCGCTTTAATTTGCGCTCGTCGAACACCGAGCCGGTGGTACGCCTGAACGTGGAGTCGCGTGCCGACGTTCCGCTGATGGAGGCACGAACGCAGGACATTCTGGCGCTGTTGAAACAGTGATCATTGCCCTCTCCCGATGGGAGAGGGAACCCGATAACAGGAACAACGATGACAAATCTAAAAAAGCGCGAGCGAGCCAAAACGAATGCATCGTTAATCTCTATGGTGCAGCGTTTTTCTGATATCACCATCATGTTCGGTGGGCTGTGGGTGGTGTGTCAGCTAAGCGACCTGTCGTTTTTATACATGCATCTGTTGATGGCGCTGCTGGCGCTGGTGGTCTTTCAGATGATTGGCGGGATGACCGATTTTTATCGCTCTTACCGTGGCGTCAAAATCACCACCGAGCTGATGTTACTTCTGCAAAACTGGACCTTAAGCCTGATTTTCAGCGCCGGGCTGGTGGCATTCAGCAGCGACTTTGATAACAGCCTGAAAACCTATCTTTGCTGGTACGCGTTAACCAGCGTCGGGATGGTGGTCTGCCGTTCCCTGATCCGCTTTATCGCAGGCTGGCTGCGTAACCGCGGCTATAACAAGCGTTACGTGGCGGTGGCCGGAGATTTACCCGTGGGTCAGGCGCTGCTGGACAGTTTTCGCAAAGAGCCGTGGCTGGGCTTCGACGTGGTGGGGGTGTATCACGATGCCAAACCGGGCGGCGTGACGTCTGACTGGGCGGGGAACTACGAGCAGCTGATCGAAGATGCGCGCGCGGGCAAAATTCACAACGTCTATCTCGCCCTGAAAATGAGCGAAGAGTCCTGTATCAAACACCTGATGCGTGAGCTGGCCGACACCACCTGCTCGGTGATCCTGATCCCTGACGTGTTTACCTTCAACATTCTGCATTCGCGTATTGAAGAAGTGAACGGCGTGCCGGTGGTACCGCTGTATGACACGCCGCTCTCCGGGATCAACCGTCTGCTCAAGCGCGCAGAAGATATCGTGCTCTCCTCTTTGATTTTGCTGCTGATCTCCCCGGTGCTGTGCGGCATTGCGCTGGCGGTCAAAATCACCTCGCCAGGCCCGGTGATCTTCCGCCAGACCCGCTACGGGATGGACGGCAAGCCGATCATGGTGTGGAAATTCCGCTCGATGAAGGTGATGGAAAACGACAGGGTCGTGACTCAGGCCACGCAGAACGATCCGCGCGTCACCCGCGTGGGTAACTTCCTGCGCCGCACGTCCCTCGACGAACTGCCGCAGTTTATCAACGTGCTGACTGGCGGAATGTCGATTGTCGGGCCACGTCCGCATGCGGTGGCGCATAACGAGCAGTATCGTGCGCTGATCGAGGGCTACATGCTGCGTCACAAAGTGAAGCCAGGCATTACCGGCTGGGCGCAAATCAACGGCTGGCGCGGCGAAACCGACACGCTGGAAAAAATGGAAAAACGCATTGAGTTCGATCTGGAATACATCCGCGAGTGGAGCGTCTGGTTCGATATCAAAATCGTGTTTCTGACCATCTTTAAGGGCTTTGTCAATAAAGCCGCGTACTAAGTGCCTGATGGAACAGGCTTAAAGGAGTGGTCATGAGTTTACGTGAAAAAACCATCAGCGGGGCCAAGTGGTCGGCGATGGCCACCATCATCATCATCGGCCTCGGGCTGGTGCAGATGACGGTGCTGGCGCGGATTATTGATAATCACCAGTTCGGCCTGCTGACGGTCTCGCTGGTGATTATCGCGCTGGCGGATACCCTGTCGGACTTCGGCATTGCCAACTCGATTATTCAGCGCAAAGAGATCAGTCATCTTGAACTCACGACGCTTTACTGGCTGAACGTCGGGCTGGGGATTGCGGTGTTTGTGGTGGTGTTTCTGCTGAGTGACGTTATCGGTGATGTGCTGAACAACCCGGATCTTGCGCCGCTTATCCGCACCCTGTCGTTTGCCTTTGTGGTGATCCCGCACGGTCAGCAGTTCCGCGCGCTGATGCAAAAAGAGCTGGAGTTCAACAAGATCGGCATGATCGAGACTACCTCGGTGCTGGCAGGTTTTACCTTCACCGTGGTCAGCGCCCATTTCTGGCCGCTGGCGATGACGGCGATCCTCGGGTATCTGGTCAACACGGCGGTGCGTACGCTGCTGTTCGGCTTCTTTGGCCGTAAGATTTACCGTCCCGGTTTTCACTTTTCGCTGGCGTCCGTCTCTTCCAATCTGCGTTTCGGCGCGTGGCTGACTGCCGACAGCATTATTAACTATGTGAATACCAATCTCTCCACCCTGGTGCTGGCGCGTATTCTCGGTGCCAGCGTCGCGGGTGGCTATAACCTGGCGTACAACGTGGCGGTTGTACCGCCGATGAAACTCAACCCGATCATTACCCGTGTGCTGTTTCCGGCATTCGCCAAAATTCAGGACGACACGGACAAGCTGCGCGTGAACTTCTACAAGCTGCTGTCGGTGGTGGGGATTATTAACTTCCCGGCGCTGCTCGGGCTGATGGTGGTCTCCAATAATTTTGTTCCGCTGGTGTTTGGCGAGAAGTGGAGCGGGATTATCCCGATCCTGCAGCTGTTGTGCGTGGTGGGCCTGCTGCGTTCCGTGGGTAACCCGATTGGTTCCCTGCTGATGGCCAAAGCGCGCGTCGATATCAGTTTCAAATTCAACGTATTTAAAACGTTCCTGTTTATTCCGGCGATTATCGTCGGTGGGCACATGGCGGGCGCGATTGGCGTAACGCTTGGCTTCCTGCTGGTGCAGATAATCAACACCGTGCTGAGCTACTTCGTGATGATTAAACCGGTGCTTGGCTCCAGCTATCGCCAGTACATCCTGAGCCTGTGGCTGCCGTTTTATCTGTCGCTGCCGACGCTGGCTGTGAGCTACGGATTAGGATTTGTACTCAACGGACATCTGCCGCTGGGCGCGTTGCTGGCGGTGCAGATCGCCGCCGGTGCGCTGGCGTTTGTGGTGATGATTGTGCTGTCCCGTAATGCGCTGGTGGTTGAGATGAAGCGCCAGTTTTGTCGCAGCGAAAAAATGAAAACATTGCTTCGTGCAGGCTGATTTTTTTTAAGAGGTCATTATGAAATTACTGATTCTGGGCAACCATACCTGCGGCAACCGTGGCGACAGCGCCATTCTGCGCGGCCTGCTGGATGCCATTAACACACTCGAGCCTGAGACAGAAGTGGATGTGATGAGCCGCTATCCGGTGAGCTCGTCGTGGTTACTCAACCGCCCGGTGATGGGCGATCCGCTCTACAGCCAGATGAAACAGCACAATACCGCCGCAGGCGTTGTGGGCCGCGTGAAAAAAGTGCTGCGTCGTCGCTATCAGCATCAGGTGCTGCTGTCGCGTGTCACCGACACCGGCAAGCTGCGCAACATTGCTATCGCCCAGGGGTTTACCGATTTCGTGCGTCTGCTGTCGGGCTATGACGCCATTATTCAGGTTGGCGGGTCGTTCTTTGTCGATCTCTACGGCGTGCCGCAGTTCGAGCATGCGCTTTGCACCTTTATGGCGAAAAAGCCGCTGTTTATGATTGGACACAGCGTCGGGCCATTCCAGGACCCGCAGTTTAACCAGCTGGCGAACTATGTGTTTGGCCATTGCGATGCGCTGATCCTGCGCGAATCCGTGAGTCTGGATCTGATGAAGCGCAGCGAAATTGATACCTCGAAAGTTGAGCACGGCGTGGATACGGCCTGGCTTGTGGATCATCAGAACGATAACTTTGAGGCCAGCTATGCGGTTCAGCACTGGCTGAACGTGGCAGCCAAACAGAAAACCGTGGCTATTACCCTGCGTGAACTGGCGCCGTTCGATAAGCGTCTGGGCACCACTCAGGCGGCGTACGAGCAGGCGTTCGCCGACGTGGTGAATCGCGTGCTCGACAGCGGCTATCAGGTGCTGGCGCTCTCCACCTGTACCGGGATCGACAGCTACAACAAAGATGACCGGATGGTGGCGCTGAACCTGCGCAACCTCGTGAACGATCCGTCGCGCTACCACGTGGTGATGGATGAGCTTAACGATCTGGAGATGGGCAAGCTGCTTTCCGCCTGCGACCTGACGGTGGGCACGCGCCTGCACTCAGCGATTATCTCCATGAACTTTGGCACGCCGGCTATCGCCATCAACTATGAACACAAATCGGCGGGCATTATGCAGCAGTTGGGCATGCCGGAGATGGCGGTGGATATTCGCCATCTGCTGGACGGCTCTCTGGGCGCGATGGTGGGCGATACGCTCGGCCAGCTTCCGGCAATCAATGAACGTCTGGCGCACGCGGTGAAAGCCGAGCGGGAAAACGGGATTAGCATGGTCAAATCCGTCCTCGATCGCATCGGGGAGGGCAAATGAAGGTTGGTTTCTTCTTGCTGAAATTCCCGCTCTCGTCGGAGACCTTTGTGCTGAACCAAATCACCGCGTTTATCGATATGGGATATGACGTGGAGATTATCGCCCTGCAAAAGGGCGATACGCAGAATACCCATGCGGCCTGGACGCAGTATGATCTTGCGGCGAAAACCCGCTGGCTGCAGGATGAGCCACAGGGCCGACTGGCAAAGCTGCGATTCCGTGCAGGTCAGACGTTGCGCGGGCTGCATCGCACGTCAACCTGGCGGGCGCTCAACGTTTCCCGCTACGGCGCTGAAGCGCGCAACCTGATCCTCTCCTCGATTCGCGGGCAAACGGCCCGGCCATTTCGCGCCGATGTGTTTATCGCCCACTTTGGCCCGGCGGGCGTAACAGCGGCAAAACTGCGCGAGCTGGGGGTGATTGACGGCAAAATCGCGACCATTTTCCACGGGATCGACATCTCCAGCCATGAGGTGTTGAACCATTACACCGGTGAATATCAGCAACTGTTTCGTCGCGGCGACATGATGCTGCCGATCAGCGAACTCTGGGCTGGACGGCTGAAAACCATGGGCTGTCCGTCCGATAAAATCACCGTGTCGCGGATGGGCGTGAACATGGAGCGCTTTACCCAGCGCCCGGTGAAAGTGCCGGGTAAACCGCTGCAAATTATCTCTGTGGCGCGTCTCACCGAGAAAAAAGGGCTGCACGTGGCGATTGAAGCCTGCCGTCAGCTCAGGGCGCGTGGGGTGGATTTTCACTATCGTATTCTCGGAATTGGCCCGTGGGAGCGTCGCCTGCGCACGTTGATCGAGCAATACCAGCTGGAAGGTTTTGTAGAGATGCCGGGCTTTAAGCCGAGTCATGAAGTCAAAGCCATGCTCGACGACGCCGATGTGTTCCTGCTGCCGTCCGTGACTGGCGCAGATGGCGATATGGAGGGCATTCCTGTGGCCCTGATGGAGGCGATGGCGGTGGGTATTCCGGTGGTCTCCACCGTGCACAGCGGCATCCCGGAGCTGATCGAGCCTGGCCATTCCGGCTGGCTGGTGCCGGAAAATAACGCGGTCGCGCTTGCCGACAGGCTGGCCGCGTTCAGCGATATCGACCAGCAGGAGCTGGCGCCCGTGCTGCATAACGCGCGACAAAAAGTCGAAACCGAATTTAATCAGCAGGTAATAAATCGTCAGTTAGCGAGCCTGTTACAAACGCTATAAGCCGAGGTGGTATGCTGAAAAAAATAACCCGACGCAACTTTGTGACCGCCTGCTCGCTGCTGGCCGCGACGCCGTTGCTCACGTCACGTCTCGCACGCGCGGCGGGCAGCGGCACGGTCGATATCAGCCAGTACAATCGCAAGGACTGGATCGCTGCTTTTAAGCAGGCCTTTGTCGACGGCGATATAGTGGTGGTTCCGGCGGGACTCACCTGCGAGAACATCAACACCGGGATATTTATCCCCGATGGCAAGACCCTGCTGATTCGCGGGGCGCTCACTGGCAACGGGCGCGGGCGCTTTGTGTTACAGGAGGGCAGCAAGGTGATCGGCGAAGGGAAGGGCCGCACGGAAAACATCACCCTGGATGTGCGCGGCTCTGACTGCGTGATTCAGGGGCTGGCGATGAGCGGCTTTGGTCCGGTGACGCAGATTTACATTGGCGGTAAAAAACCGCGGGTGATGCGGAATTTGCTGATCGATAATATCAGCGTGTCGCAGGCCAACTACGCCATTCTGCGTCAGGGATTCCATAATCAGGTCGACGGCGCGCGGATCACGAACAGCCGTTTCAGCCATTTGCAGGGCGATGCGATCGAATGGAACGTCGCCATTAACGACCGCAATATCCTGATCTCCGACCATGTGATCGACAATATCAACTGTACCAACGGCAAGATTAACTGGGGTATCGGCATTGGCCTCGCCGGGAGTACCTACGATAACGACTACCCGGAGAAGCAGACCGTGAAGAACTTTGTGGTGGCGAACATTACGGGCAGTAACTGTCGGCAACTGGTGCATGTGGAAAACGGTAAGCACTTTATAATTCGAAATGTTAAAGCCAAAAACATCACCCCGGATTTCAGTAAAAAAGCCGGGATTGATAACGCCACGGTGGCGATTTATGGCTGCGATAACTTTGTCATCGATAATGTTGATATGGTCAACAGCGCCGGGATGTTGATCGGTTACGGGGTGGTTAAGGGCGATTACCTGTCGATTCCGCAAAACTTCAGGCTCAACAATATCCGCCTGGATAATCGACAGCTGGCGTACAAACTGCGCGGCATACAGATTTCATCGGGCAACGCGACCTCGTTTGTCGCCATCACCAACGTGGAGATGCAGCGCGCGACGCTGGAGTTGCACAACAAACCGCAGCACCTGTTTTTACGCAACATCAACGTGATGCAGCAGGCGACAGTCGGGCCCGCGCTGAAGATGAATTTTGATCTGCGCAAAGACGTGCGCGGCAAGTTTATGGCGAAAGATGAGACCTTGCTCTCACTGGCAAATATCCATGCGGTCAATGAAAAAGGGCAGAGTTCGGTGGATATCGATCGCGTGGATCAGAAGGTGGTGAATGTGGAGAGGCTGAACTTCAAACTGCCCCACAGATAGAGTCTGCGTCAGCCATTTTGCGATTATTCTGTGTCAAAACTGTGACGTATTCGGACAACAACTACTGTAATTTGTGGGTCGAAAGCGTACCATCAGGTCCTGAATTACCGTAAAACATGCTGGCGAAAACGGGTTTAACAGCTATAATTCGGCAACCATTTTAAGGTGGAAGAAATAATGATTAATTTGAAAGCAGTCATTCCGGTAGCGGGCTTGGGCATGCATATGCTGCCAGCCACAAAAGCGATTCCTAAAGAGATGCTGCCGATCGTTGACAAGCCGATGATCCAGTACATCGTCGACGAGATTGTTGCTGCAGGGATCAAAGAAATCGTTCTGGTGACTCACTCTTCCAAGAATGCGGTAGAGAACCACTTCGACACCTCTTACGAACTCGAAGCGCTGCTTGAGCAGCGCGTTAAGCGTCAACTTCTGGCCGAAGTGCAGTCCATCTGCCCGCCAGGGGTGACCATCATGAACGTGCGCCAGGCACAGCCGCTGGGCCTTGGGCATTCCATTCTCTGCGCGCGTCCGGTTGTCGGTGACAACCCGTTTATCGTGGTGCTGCCAGACATCATTCTGGACAATGCTTCAGCCGATCCGCTGCGCTATAACCTCGCCGCTATGGTGGCGCGTTTCAATGAAACGGGCCGTAGCCAGGTGCTGGCGAAACGCATGAAAGGCGACCTGTCTGAGTACTCTGTGATTAAAACCAAAGAGCCGCTGGATTCAGAAGGGCAGGTGAGCCGTATTGTTGAATTCATCGAAAAACCCGATCAGCCGCAGACACTGGCTTCTGACCTGATGGCAGTAGGCCGCTATGTGCTGAACGCTGATATCTGGGCCGAGCTGGAAAAAACGGAACCCGGTGCCTGGGACCGTATTCAACTGACGGATGCCATTGCAGAACTGGCGAAAAAACAGTCGGTTGATGCGATGCTGATGACCGGTGACAGCTACGACTGCGGTAAGAAAATGGGCTATATGCAGGCGTTTGTAAACTATGGGCTGCGCAACTTGAAGGAAGGGGCGAAGTTCCGTAAGAGCATTGAGAAGATGCTGACGAGCGAGTGATTCTTCAGGCCTCGTAAGCGCGCAGCACGAAGGTAGCGGCAACCGATCATTCTGAGTGAAAGCAAATCCTCAAGAATGCTCGTTGCCGTTTTTTGTTTTTAAAGTTCTCACATTACAATAAGTTAGCTGTTGTTTTTTTGGGCGACTTGATAAGGATTTCTACTTGTTTCTGTCGTCGATAAGGACGACAATTAGCAATGCTTTTTGCGGTTGTCCATTACTGATAAATTGTCGGGTCCTGCATTTCTAAGCTTATAAATTGAATAACTCAGTGCTCTGGTAGCTGTAAAGCCAGGGGCGGTAGCGTGCTTAATCTACGGGGATACTATGAAGAAAATTATTACATTTGGCACGTTTGATGTGTTTCATGTCGGTCATGTCAATATTCTTGAACGCGCAGCTTCCATTGGCGATTATTTAATCGTTGGTGTAAGCTCTGATAAACTGAACTTTAGTAAAAAAGGGCGCTATCCTATTTATAGCCAAGAAGATCGCTGCCGGATTATAAGCTCTCTCAGGGTTGTTAATGAAGTATTTGTTGAAGATTCACTAGAGTTAAAAAAAGAATACATAAAAGATTATGGTGCAGATGTTCTAGTGATGGGGGATGACTGGGCTGGGCGATTTGATTGGGTAAATGACGTTTGTGATGTTATTTATTTACCTCGCACGCCTTCAGTATCAACCACTGAAATTATTGAAGTAGTGAAGACTCTCAGATGATGAATGTAAAGAAAAATTTAAGAAAGATTACCATCTCATTAATTTCTCTATTTAATCTTGCTATTCCCAAAAAAAATAATAGAGTTTTTTTTAAAAGCAAGCCTGATTATTCTGGTAATTGCAAAGCCTTAAGTGATTATATTATAGATGGCAATCTTCCTTACGAACTTGTGTGGTCAACAAAAAAAGAAATAGAGAATAAATTTTTCATCACTGTGTCGACAAATACCTTAAAAGAGTTGTTTTATTATTTTACTAGTAAGTATATTGTTACTACACACAATGAAATGATCGGACCTATCGCAAAAAATCAAATATATATTAGCTTGTGGCATGGGATGCCATTTAAGAAAATCTGCTACTTAGGTGAATTTGACCATAAAGGCATGGTTGACTATTCGGCCATAAGGATTGCGACATCTGAGGTCATGCGTTCCATTATTTCAGCAAGTTTTCGTGAGAAAGCTAACAATGTCTATGTTACTGGTCAGCCTCGTAATGATTTTCTATTTAAACCAGTGCAACTTACAGATTTGGGGATTAAAAACTGTCAGGATAAAAAAGTGATAATGCTTGCTCCAACTTTCAGAATGAATAACGAAGATAAAAATTATTCTGATGGAGATGATATCATTGATGATAATTTTCTTCGGGTTGAAGATTTCTGTCTGGAAGAAATCGATAGTTATCTAGAAAAATCGGGAATACATTTAATCCTAAAGTTGCATCCCTATGAAGAAGCATATTTCAAAGGGGTGGCAACATTAAGTCCAAATATTACTATTATAGATTCAGATGAACTAACTAAAAAAGACATTGATTTGAATCAGATACTACCTTTGGTGGATGTTTTAATAACAGATTATTCATCTATATATCTGGATTATTTAATATTAAACAAGCCTCTTATTTATTTAGTTCCTGATGTAGAAATGTATAGTGCATCCCGAGGTGGTTTTACTTTGGAGCCTTTTGATTTTTGGACTCCCGGCGATAAAGTTACAAATCAATTGGGATTGTTGAATTCAATTGACCGGATTATTTCTGGTAATGATGATTTTGCTCAAAGGCGTAAAGATGTCAATTCAATAATAAATAAATATAATGATGATAATAATAGTCAGAGGGTCGTAGCATTGATGAAGAGTTTAATATGAATATTTATCTTTTTCTTGGCGACTTAAGTTCTAAAGGTGGCATTGAACGAGTTACAGTAGCATTAGCCAATGGTTTATCGAAATTCTATGATGTAACCATCATTAGTTTGTACAGAGAAACAAAAGAGTTACCTTTTAGACCTCATAAAAATGTCAATATCATTTATTTAAATAATGATTTTGAAACGAGTATGTACAATCGGAAATGTGGATTATTCAAAGGATTAAAGTTTGATGTTTTATATATAAAAAGAAAAATCTCGAAATTTTCAAAATTAGAAATTGAATTTCATGAGTCAGATGTTCTTATATCGTGTGATGTAAAAATGTCAGTATTGTTATATTTTTTAGCAAAAAAAAATAATAGTAAAATCATCGCTATCGAGCATTTTGAGCATGATGTTGGAAATGTAGTTTTGAGAAAAATCAGAGGGATTCTTTACCCGAAATTTGTAGCCGTATTATCACAGACTTATGAAGATAAAAGTAAATATTTAAAGTGGTTACCAGCTACTAAACATAAAGTCATACCAAATATTGTAAGTTTCATGCCAGCAGATAGCACCAAGAAAAAGATTAAACAAAATATAGTACTGGCGGTAGGTAGGTTAACTAATCAAAAGGGCTTTGACCTACTTTTGAAAGCATGGGCATTGTCAGATACTAAAGGTTGGTGTTTGAAAATAATAGGGGATGGTGAAGAGTACCATGACCTCATGTCGCTCATTAGTAGCCTCAACATTTCTAATGCTGATATCATTCCTTTTCAAAATGATATACAGCAGTACTATGATTCTGCAGAAATATTCGTTCTGTCCTCCAGGTATGAAGGTTTGGGAATGGTGCTTATTGAAGCACTGAGCAGTGGGTTAGCGTGCATTAGCTTTGATTGTCCAGCTGGACCTAAAACTATTATCACAAACGATAATGGTTTACTGATACCGACAGGTGATATTGAAAAATTATCTAAAGCCATATCATTATTAATAACGGATAGAGAGATTCGAAAAAATTTACAAGCTCAAGCTGTAAAGTCTGTTGATAGATTCGAAGAATCAAATGTCGTTGCTGAATGGCGAGAATTATTAAATGAGATCTAGCAAGAAAGAATATGACGCAGTGTTTGTTACAAACATACCTGCATTCTACAAAGTAAATTTGTTTAATGAAATACAAAAGAAAAAAAATATACTTGTGATATTTGTTTCTAATGGCTCTACAATTAGAAATGATGACTTTTATTCTTTTGATTTTAAGTTTGACCATTATTTTCTTAATGAAGGTAATTTTGAGGATAGGAGTAAAATTAAAACGCTAATTCAATTGCTTCGGAAGTTAAAATCTATCTCATATAAAAAACTTATATTTTCAGGTTGGGAAGTCAAAGAAGTAACATTGGTTTCTTTGATCAGTAAGTATGAAAAGAACGCAATTGTCATCGAAAGCAGTATTATTGAAACAAAAAAAACTGGGTTTACATGGTTGATGAAAAAAATTGCAATTGGCCGAATGTCAGTTGCCTATCCGTCCGGGAAATTACAAGAAGCGATCCTTAAAGCTTTAAGTTTTAAGGGGAAAACAGTCATCACCCATGGTGTTGGTTTGTCAAATTTTGAAAAACCGAAAGAGAATATAAAAACAAACTTCACATCAAATAATCCTCTAAGGTTTATCTATATAGGGAGGTTATCTCCGGAAAAAAATGTTGAGTTTATTACTGATATCTTTAAAGATCTACCTTACGAATTAGTTTTGGTTGGTGACGGAGAATTAAAACAACAATTGGAAGATAATAAGTACACGAACATCAAATTTTTAGGATATATTGATAATCATAAATTAGCGAAAGAATTACTCTTAAGTGACTGCTTTATACTACCCTCATTATCTGAACCGTGGGGTTTAGTTGTTGAAGAATCTCTGATATTAGGTATTCCGGTGATTGTTAGTAATCGTGTCGGATGCCATAGTGATTTAATCAAAGATACCAATGGCATTGTTTTCGATGTTAATGATAGGCAATCTTTCATTAATGCATTGAAAAAAATGGAACAAAATTATGAGCACTATGCCATAGGTGCCAGGGAATATAATGCAAAAGAAATGGCTAAAGCGCAAATAGATGCATATGTAGGTAGCATTTGATGAATGCTAAAAACAAAACATTTAAAGATTTCATAAATTACTTTTTAGGTGATCTTTTTGTTAAAGGATTTATGTTCATTTCCTTGCCATTACTTTCTAGAATTATGACGCCTGAAGATTATGGACGAATGTCTCTGATTAATTCAGCAATCATGATTTTATATGTTTTTATTAGCTTAAATCTTCAAAATGCAGTCATCAATGCGTTTATGAAAAACGATGTGGATTTTCCGGTCTACCTTGGAACCGTTCTCTTAGGACTAACTGGAGCACAATTTATATTAGTTGTGATTAGTATTTATTTTGCCACTCCAATTTCAGAACTGTTGAGTATTAGCACTGATGATTTTTATTGGGTAGTAGCAATATGTGTCTTACTCAGCTACATATATATTTATACAAGTTATTTACAAGGCGCAAGGCTAAGTGGTAATTTTGTTAAACTAAATATTATTAGCAAAGTGTCAGAAGTTATTGTAATTTTTTCTTTTGCTTGGTTTATGGCTCAGGATAAATATTTATCAAAAATTTACGCACAGTTGATAATTAGCTCAATTTTATTATTATATATTTTAGTTAAGCTAAGAAAAATCACAATATTTAAATTTGATTTAAAATATTTTATATCTGCTCTCGCATTTAGCTCACCTTTAATAATACATGTCCTTTCGAATGCATTATTGTCTCAAGTTGATAGAGTCTTTATCGCTAAAATGTTAGGAGACGAACAAGCTGGAATTTACTCATTTGCATATAATATCGGTATGTGCATTTTAGTCGTAGTTATGGCTTGGAATTCTTCCTGGCAACCCAAATTGTACAAACTGCTGGACCAGCATGATAACAAAAAAATAGTTTCAATCATTGGTAAAAGCTCAGCATTGTTAGCAGTTATATCTTTTTTGACAATTCTCTTTTCTAAACAGATGGTGGAAATACTGGCGGATGAGAGATATCGAGATAGTATATCAGTTGTTCCAATTATTTTGATTGGCAACTCTTTAATACACATATATCTCAGTTATGTGAATTTCACATTTTATATGAAAAAAACAGTGTTAGTGTCAGTTGGTACATTATTTGCTGTAGCTATTAATATTGTTCTTAATTATTACCTGATACCTATCTATGGCATTCATGGAGCTGCATGGGCTACCGTAATAGCTTACTTCATGTTAGCATTCTTTCACTATATAATTGCGACATTAGTTTTAAAAATAAATCCTGTTTCTATTAATCAGTTGTTGTGGTATTCAACATTATTACTCGCATCTTATTTTTTGGTTAGATATTTAGACTCTTTAAGTTTCGGTCTCGGGTTGTGCCTGAAATTACTTATTTTTATTATTGTCTTTTTTATAGTCTTAAAGTCGAAAGTATATAATGAAATAAAGGATTAATAATGTCGATATATTACATATTCTTATCTTTCATATTTTTGATAGCATTTCTAGACGTTCTTGTTATCACTGATAATAAAAAAATAAAAATCCTGAACTTTGCATTATTTTTATTAATTTGTACATTTGTTGGTTTGCGGTACCAAATTGGTCTTGATTGGCTTTTCTACCAAGATCTGTTTCAGGGCGGAACTTTCACTATAGCAATTGAGCCTGGGTATTATTTTTTATCTTATATATCATCTTCGATACTAGGATATTGGTGCTACCAAGCATTGATTACAGTATTCTTCGTCTTATGCCTCACAGCTTTTTTCAGGAAATTAACAGTTAATTACTTATTTTGTATTGGCTTATTTTTTTTGTATCAATTCATTTTTGTTACAGAAGCATTACGTCAAATAATTTCCTTAGCAATAGTATTGATAGCGTTCATAAAATATTTAGAAGGAAAGACAGTTTTATTTTATTTACTCGTGATAACTGCTGTTTTGTTTCATGTGTCCGCGATTATTACTTTTGCTATACTTCCCTTTGTTTACAGAAGAAATGCACAGCTATTGAAAATCCTAGCACTGTTGGGAGTTGTTTTGTCTTTAATAAACATATATCCCATTGAATTCTTTTTAAAATTTATAACCATGCTTCCCGCTGGTGGTTATATCGAAAAAGTCATGTGGTACAGTCAGGATGACTACGCAGGTTCTATAATCACTTTTTCGTTAGTGTTTAAAATTTTAATTATTTTGATGTTTGATTTTAGATTCAAATCTATAACATCAAATGAGTCACATGCTATTGACAGTAGAAGCTATAAAGTAATTTATGCTTCATTATATTTAATGTTGTTCATCGATGTTTATTTGGGGCGATTTGGGACAATAAGTACTCGTCTTGATGTCTACTTCATCCCTTTCTTCTTGGTAGCAATCACATATTTGATTAAAGAATTTCGACAAGGAATTAGTAGAGTATTGAGTTTGGCATTTGTTATGACCTATTTTGCCATCAACTATTTCAGCATTATGGATGGTTATTACTTTGAACATTTTTATAGTCCATATCAAAATTACATATCGGAAATTTTCAGTCCGGGTGCCTATAATGATAGAGGCTGGGACGTAAGATTTTATTTCAGCAATAAGGACTTATTGCAGTGAAACTATTGATAAATGCAAGTAATCTTTATGTAGGAGGTGGCGTCCAAGTTGCTGTCTCTGTTTTAGAAGAGTTAACAAAATGCACAATTCCATTTATAGCAGTTGTTTCGCCAGTTGTTTACGCTCAATTAAGTAGCAACGCCTCCTTAAACTGCATAAAAATAGATTCTTCGCCGTCAAAACTTCTTAATTTTAAAGTTAGAAAACAACTTGACCATGTTGTTAAAGAAAATGGTATCTCGGTTGTATTTACTATATTTGGTCCCAGTTACTGGACGCCTAAGAATGTCAAGCATGCTGTCGGATATGCATTGCCATGGCTGATATATGATATTAAGCATATTTTTGTAAAGCTCACACTTAGAGAAAAACTAAAGTTCTATCTTCTAAAGAAATTGCAACCATATTACTTTAAAAAAAATGCAGATCTTATATTTACCGAAACAGATGATGTCAGTGAACGGGTGACAAAACTACTCAGTTTTAAGCGTGAAAAAATATATACTGTATCCAATACCTTGAATGGATTATTCACTGATTCAAATGTTTATGATTATGATGTGCTAAGTAGGCTACCTAAAAAAAATGAAAAGGATATTTGGCTTTTAACTATATCTCATAACTACCCTCATAAGAACTTAGAGATAATAGCTGAACTCGTTAAAATTTTGCCATCAGAGTATAAGTTTGTAGTAACTGTCAGTAACGATTTTAAAAAAATTATATCTGAGGAATATAGAGAACGCATAATTGCAATCGGTAATGTGACGATTTATCAATGTGCACCTCTTTACCAGCAATGTGATGGACTTTTTATGCCAACACTTCTGGAATGTTTCAGTGCTTCTTATCTTGAAGCAATGTTCATGAAGAAAGCAATTTTCACATCTGATTTGCCTTTTGCTCATACTGTTTGTATGAATTCCGCTTTTTACTTTGATCCCTATAACGTTCAGAGCATAAGAGACACCATAGTTCATGGTTTTCAGAATAAAGAAACTCTTTCTGCAAAAATAAAACAGGGCACAGTTATTTTTGAACATTTCCCTTCTGCAAAAGTAAGAGCACTCAAGTATATTGAAATAATAAAATCCAATTTGTACTAATTTACAGGTTTTGAGGTATTAAATATGTTTAAAGATAAGATTTTGCTCATCACCGGTGGCACCGGTTCCTTCGGTAATGCTGTGTTGAATCGTTTTTTAGAAACGGATATCAAAGAAATAAGAATTTTTTCACGCGATGAAAAAAAACAAGATGATATGCGTAAGAAATACAATAGTGAAAAACTCAAATTTTATATAGGTGATGTACGAGATTACCGCAGTGTGCTTAATGCCAGTCGTGGGGTAGATTTCATATACCATGCTGCAGCTTTGAAACAAGTTCCTTCATGTGAATTTCACCCGATGGAGGCCGTCAAAACGAACGTGCTCGGCACAGAAAATGTGCTGGAAGCTGCTATTGCAAACGAAGTGAAGCGCGTTGTCTGCTTGAGCACCGACAAAGCTGTTTATCCAATCAATGCTATGGGTATTTCTAAGGCAATGATGGAAAAAGTAATGGTTGCAAAATCCCGTAACGTAAATAGTGATAAAACGGTTATTTGCGGTACACGCTATGGTAACGTTATGGCTTCGCGTGGTTCCGTCATTCCTTTATTTGTTGAACTGATCAAGGCGAGAAAAGCGCTGACTATCACTGACCCAAATATGACCCGTTTCATGATGACTCTTGAGGATGCGGTTGATCTGGTTCTTTATGCCTTCGAGCACGGCAATAATGGCGATATTTTCGTACAAAAAGCGCCAGCTGCAACGATTGAAACGTTGGCTATTGCCCTCAAAGAACTATTAAATGTTGAGTCTCATCCAATTAACATTATTGGAACTCGCCATGGTGAAAAATTATATGAAGCATTACTGAGCCGGGAAGAGATGATCGCCGCCATCGATATGGGTGATTACTATCGTATTCCGCCTGATTTGCGCGATCTTAACTACGGTAAATATGTAGAGCAAGGTGACAGCCGTATCTCCATTGTTGAGGATTATAATTCTCATAATACACAACGACTGGACGTGGAAGGGATGAAAAGTCTGCTCCTAAAGCTTCCATTTATTCGGGCACTTCGTGCTGGTGAAAATTACGACCTGGACTCTTAATATGAAGATCCTGATTACTGGAGCTGATGGCTTTATTGGGCGTAACTTATGCTTACGCCTTCAGGAAGCAGGGTATGTTGACCTTGTGAAGATTGATCGAGATTCAAGTGTGGCTAATCTTGAAACTGGACTCCAGGAGGCTGATTTTGTATATCATCTTGCAGGTATCAATCGTCCTAAAAATATAGAAGAATTCAATGAAGGTAACGGTAATCTGACTCAGCAGATTGTTGATTTTCTGTTAGCGAAACAGAAAAACATACCTATTATGATCAGTTCTTCGATCCAGGCTGAGCTGGATAATGCATACGGCCTGAGCAAAGCGGCAGCTGAAAACCATGTTGAACGTTATGCCGCAACAAGTGGTGCATCATATTATATTTATCGATACCCAAATGTTTTCGGCAAGTGGTGTAAACCAAATTACAATTCGTTCGTTGCAACATTCTGCCATAATATTGCCAATAATATTGACATTACCATTAATGACTCGTCTGCTGCAGTCAATCTGGTTTATATTGATGACGTTTGCACTGATGCGATAAAACTTCTCACTGGGACAGTCGAAAGTGGGTACAAACTGGTCACGCCTGTTTATTCAACCACGGTTGGCGAAGTGTCAGAGTTGATTCATCGCTTTAGGGATAGTCGTTCGACTCTTGTTACCGAAGAAGTGGGAACTGGATTTACTCGAGCTCTATATTCCACTTGGTTGAGTTATATCCCTCCTGAAAGTTTTGCCTATACGATACCTTCTTATGGTGACAGCCGAGGTGTCTTTTGTGAGATGTTAAAAACGCCCTCGTCGGGACAATTTTCATTTTTTACTGCTCATCCAGGCATTACCCGCGGTGGACACTATCACCATTCTAAAAATGAGAAATTCCTTGTTATCCGCGGTCAGGCTTGCTTCAAGTTCGAGCATGTCATTACCGGCGAACGGTATGAGCTGAATGTTTCATCGGATGAATTCAAAGTCATTGAAACAGTTCCTGGTTGGACCCACGACGTCACAAATATTGGGAACGATGATTTAATAGTTATGCTTTGGGCAAACGAAATTTTTAATCGTGATGAGCCTGATACGATTGCGAGACCCCTGTAATGAAAAAATTAAAAATTATGTCTGTTGTTGGTACACGCCCTGAAATTATCCGTTTGTCTCGTGTTCTAGCTAAACTTGATGAACATTGTGAACATATTATTGTCCATACTGGCCAAAATTATGATTACGAATTGAATGAGGTGTTCTTCAACGATCTCGGCGTCCGCAAACCAGATTATTTCCTAAACGCAGCTGGTAAAAATGCTGCTGAAACTATTGGTCAGGTTATCATCAAAGTTGATGAAGTATTAGAAGCAGAAAGGCCTGAAGCAATGTTGGTTCTTGGCGATACAAATTCATGTATTTCTGCCATTCCGGCCAAGAGACGTAAGGTGCCTATTTTCCATATGGAGGCGGGCAACCGTTGTTTCGATCAGCGCGTTCCTGAAGAAACGAATCGACGAATTGTTGATCATACTGCTGATATCAATATGACTTACAGCGATATTGCACGAGAGTATTTATTGGCTGAAGGCATCCCTGCGGACCGGATTATTAAAACTGGTAGCCCTATGTTTGAGGTGCTTTCCTACTACATGCCTCAAATTGATGGCTCCGATGTGCTATCGCGCCTGAATCTTCATGCTGGAGAATTCTTCGTTGTGAGTGCTCATCGCGAAGAAAATGTCGATTCTCCTAAACAATTGATCAAGCTCGCAACAATTCTTAACACTATTGCTGAAAAATATGATCTTCCGGTAATTGTATCCACACATCCTCGTACCCGTAATCGTATTAATGAGCAAGGCATTGAGTTTCATCCGAATATTAATCTATTGAAACCCTTGGGTTTCCATGATTACAACCATCTTCAGAAAAATTCGCGTGCTGTGCTGTCAGATAGCGGCACAATCACAGAAGAGTCTTCAATCATGAATTTTCCCGCTGTCAACATTCGTGAGGCTCATGAACGTCCAGAGGGGTTTGAAGAGGCATCTGTAATGATGGTGGGACTGGAATGTGAACGCGTCCTTCAGGCACTGGATATTCTGGCAACTCAGCCTCGTGGTGAAGCCCGTCTGTTACGACAAGTAAGCGATTACAGTATGCCGAATGTGTCGGACAAAGTTGTCAGGATCGTCCACTCTTTTACAGATTACGTCAAGAGAGTCGTCTGGAAAGAATATTAATGAAACTTGCTCTAATCATAGATGATTACCTGCCCAACAGTACCCGTGTTGGAGCAAAAATGTTTCATGAGTTGGCACAGGAATTAGTTCGACGTGGGCATGATGTTACTGTTATTACTCCAGATACAAACCTTGATAAAGAGGTGTCTTATGACACCTTTGAGGGTGTCAAAACGTGGCGATTCAAAAGTGGCGCTTTGAAAGATGTAAGCAAAATACAGCGTGCCATCAATGAGACACTTTTGTCATTTCGGGCCTGGAAATCGATAAAAAAACAAATAAATAGCGACACTTTTGATGGGGTTATTTACTATTCACCTTCAATTTTTTGGGGACATTTAGTTAAGAACATTAAGACTCGCTGTAATTGCCCCGCATACCTTATTTTAAGAGATATGTTCCCACAATGGGTGATTGATGCAGGAATGTTAAAAGCTGGTTCACTGATTGAACGTTATTTTCGCCTTTTCGAAACAAACTCTTATCGTCAAGCTAATCGCATTGGTTTGATGTCGGAAAAAAATCTTGAAGTATTTCGGTTTACAAACAAAAGCTTCCCTTGCGAGGTTCTGCATAACTGGGCCTCATTGACACCCGTTGTGTTGCCTCATGATTATTTGCCACTACGTAGCCGGCTTGGTCTTGAGGATAAGGTGATCTTCTTTTATGGCGGTAATATTGGCCATGCACAGGATATGGGCAATCTGATGCGCCTTGCGCGAAGAATGGTGGCATACCCGCAAGCTCATTTCCTGTTTATTGGCCAGGGCGATGAAGTTGAATTAATCAATTCGTTAGCGAAAGAATGGGCTTTGACGAATTTCACCTACCTGCCTTCTGTAAATCAAGATGAATTTAAGTACATTTTGTCGGAAATGGATGTTGGCCTGTTTTCACTTTCAGCAAGTCATTCCTCTCACAATTTCCCAGGTAAGCTACTAGGTTATATGGTGCAGTCACTACCAATTTTAGGTAGCGTGAATGCTGGCAATGATCTACTCGATATTGTTAACCAAAATAATGCCGGGTTAATTCATATTAATGGTGAAGATGACAAACTTCACCAATCGGCACTGCTAATGCTTCAGGATATTGATGTGCGCCGACGGCTCGGCATGGGTGCGAATGTTTTGTTGAAACAGCATTTTTCAGTTGAGTCTGCAGCACAGACGATAGAAATGAGGCTGGGGGCATGTAATGCGGTTAATTGATAACGCTCAGCTTGAGGCATTGTATGAAAAAGCGACGCAGTCAGTTCGTCTTCGCTCTCATCTTCTGATGCACGACTCGCATCAGGATAAGGTGCAACGGTTGCTGATTGCTCTGGTAAAAGGTAGCTACGTTGAGCCTCATTATCATGAACTTCCTCATCAGTGGGAGATGTTTATTGTCATGCAGGGCCAACTTCAGGTCTGCTTGCATGGTGACGATGGGGAGATTGTGAAGCAGTTCATTGCTGGGGAAGATACCGGGATCAGTGTCGTGGAGTTTTCTCCGGGGGATATACATAGCGTTGAATGCTTATCTCCGCGTGCGCTTATGATGGAAGTAAAAGAGGGGCCATTCGACCCTTCCTTTGCAAAGGCGTTCGTTTAATGCCTGCCTGAAACGCATCTTCCGCTATCTCCCTAAGCTAATCCTGAGTTAACATCTAAGCCACATTTCAAGCCGCGCTCCCTTGCGCGGTGACCACACCTGACAGGAGTATGTAATGTCCAAACAACAGATCGGCGTTGTCGGTATGGCAGTGATGGGGCGCAACCTGGCGCTCAACATCGAAAGCCGTGGTTATACCGTCTCCGTTTTCAACCGTTCCCGTGAAAAAACCGAAGAAGTGATTGCCGAGAACCCAGGCAAGAAGCTGGTTCCCTTCTATACGGTGCAGGAGTTTGTTGAATCCCTGGAAACGCCGCGTCGTATCCTGTTAATGGTGAAAGCTGGCGCGGGTACCGATGCTGCTATCGATTCCCTGAAGCCTTATCTGGATAAAGGCGACATCATCATTGATGGCGGTAATACCTTCTTCCACGACACCATTCGTCGTAATCGTGAGCTTTCTGCGGAAGGTTTCAACTTCATCGGTACCGGCGTATCTGGCGGTGAAGAGGGCGCCCTGAAAGGCCCATCTATCATGCCTGGCGGTCAGAAAGAAGCGTATGAGCTGGTCGCGCCTATTCTGACTAAAATTGCCGCTGTTGCAGAAGATGGCGAACCGTGCGTGACCTATATTGGTCCAGACGGTGCGGGTCACTATGTGAAAATGGTTCACAACGGTATCGAATACGGCGACATGCAGCTGATTGCTGAAGCCTACTCGTTGCTGAAAGGCGGCCTAAATCTGTCTAACGAAGAGCTGGCGCAGACTTTCACTGAGTGGAACACCGGCGAGCTGAACAGCTACCTGATTGACATCACCAAAGACATCTTCACTAAGAAAGACGAAGAGGGTAAATACCTGGTTGATGTGATTCTGGACGAAGCGGCGAACAAAGGTACCGGTAAATGGACCAGCCAGAGCTCTCTGGATCTCGGTGAGCCACTGTCTCTCATTACTGAGTCCGTGTTTGCACGTTATATCTCTTCTCTGAAAGAGCAGCGCGTTGCAGCCTCTAAAGTGCTGTCTGGCCCACAGGCTAAACCTGCCGCTGACAAAGTTGAGTTCATCGAGAAAGTTCGCCGCGCACTGTACCTGGGCAAAATCGTCTCTTACGCACAGGGCTTCTCTCAGCTGCGTGCTGCATCTGACGAGAACAACTGGGATCTGAACTACGGTGAGATCGCCAAGATCTTCCGCGCCGGTTGCATCATTCGCGCCCAGTTCCTGCAGAAAATCACCGATGCTTACGCGGAAAACGCAGGCATTGCTAACCTGCTGCTGGCACCATACTTCAAGAAAATTGCTGACGACTACCAGCAAGCACTGCGTGATGTTGTTGCATACGCGGTCCAGAACGGTATTCCGGTTCCGACTTTCTCAGCTGCAGTTGCGTATTACGACAGCTACCGTGCAGAGGTGTTGCCTGCAAACCTGATCCAGGCGCAGCGTGACTACTTCGGTGCACACACGTATAAGCGTACTGACAAAGAGGGTGTGTTCCACACCGAATGGCTGGATTAATCTGATTTAACTCAGTCTGATAGCAAGGCCCGGTTCTCGTTACCGGGCTTTTTTATTGTTCCTTTCCCCGTGTCTCCTCGCTTTGTGCAACACAATCCTGTTATCACAGAATAATTCACTCTTTTATCTCGATCCGGCAGTAAGGGCTTTGCCTTGACAGTGCATAAACATAAGAGGTAAAAACCTCAACAGTTGTTTACTGCGGTGGCGTTGCTGATGCCTCCTGACACTCATACTTGAAGAAGTAGAACGAATGAAAATTACAATCTCCGGAACAGGCTATGTCGGTCTATCTAACGGTATTCTGATTGCGCAGAACCATGAAGTGGTGGCGCTGGACATCGTGCAGGCCAAAGTGGATATGCTCAACCAGAAGATCTCTCCGATTGTTGATAAAGAGATCCAGGACTATTTGTCCAATAAGCCTCTGAATTTCCGCGCTACAACTGATAAAGAAGACGCATACCGCGGTGCAAATTATGTGATTATCGCCACTCCAACGGATTATGATCCGAAGACCAACTACTTCAATACCTCCAGCGTAGAAGCGGTGATTAAAGATGTGGTGGCATTGAATCCTGAAGCCGTGATGATCATCAAATCGACTATCCCTGTTGGGTTCACCCAGTCAATTAAAGAGAAACTGGGTATCGATAACGTGATCTTCTCTCCAGAATTTCTGCGTGAAGGCAAGGCTCTTTACGACAACCTGTATCCATCGCGTATTGTTATTGGTGAGCGTTCCGCACGTGCCGAGCGCTTTGCGGCGCTGTTGCAGGAGGGGGCGATCAAGAAAGATATTGATGTACTGTTCACCGACACCACTGAAGCTGAGGCTATCAAGCTTTTCGCCAATACCTATCTGGCGATGCGTGTGGCCTTCTTTAACGAGCTGGATAGCTACGCGGAAAGCCTGGGACTGAACACCAAACAGATCATTGAAGGCGTCTGCCTGGACCCGCGTATTGGCAACCACTATAACAATCCGTCATTCGGCTACGGCGGTTACTGTCTGCCAAAAGATACCAAGCAGCTGCTCGCAAACTACCAGACGGTGCCAAACAACCTGATTTCCGCGATTGTGGAAGCAAACCGTACGCGTAAAGATTTCATCTCTGACTCCATTCTGGCGCGTCAGCCGAAAGTGGTGGGCGTGTATCGTCTGATCATGAAGAGCGGGTCAGATAACTTCCGCGCATCCTCCATCCAGGGGATCATGAAGCGTATTAAGGCGAAAGGCGTGCAAGTGATTATTTATGAACCGGCGATGAAAGAAGACGAGTTCTTCCATTCACGGGTCATTCGCGATCTTGACGCATTCAAGAAAGACGCTGATGTGATTATCTCTAACCGCATGGCAGAAGAGCTGGCGGACGTTGCGGATAAAGTCTATACCCGCGATCTGTTCGGAAGTGATTAATCTTTGTTGCTAAACGCATCGAGAAAATGCCCGGCACTGCCGGGCATTGTTGTTTTTAATCCTTGTAGAAGTCACGGTACCAGTCGACGAAATTCTTCACGCCTTCTTTGACCGACGTCTGAGGTTTGAAGCCAATCACCTCGTACAGCGCTTTGGTATCCGCGCTGGTCTCCAGTACATCACCCGGCTGAATCGGCATCATATTCTTAACTGCTTCAATGCCTAACGCTTCTTCCAGCGCTGTAATGTAATCCATCAGTTCAACAGGCGAGCTATTACCGATGTTGTAGACGCGATAGGGAGCGGAGCTGGTTGCTGGCGTGCCTGCTTCAACGGTCCAGCTTTCATCCGCCTGTGGAATAACATCCTGCAGGCGAATAATGGCTTCGGCAATGTCGTCAATGTAGGTGAAATCACGCTTCATCTTGCCGTAGTTGTATACGTCGATGCTTTTGCCTTCGAGCATCGCTTTGGTGAACTTAAACAGCGCCATATCCGGACGGCCCCATGGCCCGTACACCGTAAAGAAGCGCAGGCCGGTAGTGGGCAAGTTATAAAGGTGCGAATAGGTATGCGACATCAGCTCGTTGGCTTTTTTGGTCGCAGCGTAAAGTGATACCGGATGGTCTACCGAATCATCGGTGGAGAAGGGCATTTTACGGTTAAGACCATAGACCGAACTCGAGGAAGCATACAGCAGGTGCTGAACCTTGTTATGGCGACAACCTTCCAGTACGTTCAGATGGCCGGTCAGGTTGGCATCTGCATACGCATGCGGGTTTTCCAGCGAGTAACGCACGCCTGCCTGAGCGGCAAGATGGATGACGCGGTCAAACTTCTCGTTGGCAAACAGGGCTGCCACGCCTTCACGGTCGGCCAGATCGAGTTTGTGAAAGCTGAAATTCCCGGATGTCAGCAGATCCAGGCGCGCCTGCTTCAGGTTGACATCGTAGTAGTCGTTGAGATTGTCGATACCGACAACCTGATGCCCGGCGTCTAAAAGACGCTTACTGACGTGTGAGCCGATAAAACCCGCTGCACCAGTGACCAGAAATTTCATATCCATCCTCTTTGCTATCAAAAACAGCTATCTGTTAAGCATAAAACCTATGACGCACATCATACCTCTAAGCGTGGAGTAAGCAAAACTTCACCAGTCGGCAGATTCTCAACGGATTCTTATAGAAAAATTATCAGTACGAGATAGACTAGTTAGAAAATTTTATTACGCTAATTTCACCGTTAAGGATTGTATGTCTCAGAACAGCAATAACGAGGTCAGCAGTCGGCATGACCCGGAACAGATTGATTTATTAGATTTAATCATACAGCTTTGGCGTGGGAAGTGGATCATTGCTGCATTTGTAGCCATAGCGATAGTACTTGCCGGCATTTATATAACCATTGCAAAAGAGAAATGGACCTCTAGCGCGATAATTACCCAGCCGGATGCCGCTCAGCTTGCCACCTACACTAACGCTCTGAATATTCTGTATGGATCAGCTGCACCCTCTATGCTTGATACTCAAGTCCGTGTTGTCGGGCGCTTCAACTCCGCGTTTTCCGCGTTAGCACAGGCCCTTGAAAATCAGGAAGCCCCTGAAAAGTTGACCATTGAGGCAGCAGTAAAAGGGCAGTCGCTGCCCTTAACCGTAAGCTATGTCGGCGAAACCGCTGAAGCTGCACAAAAACAGCTGGCACAATATATTCAGCAAATTGACGAGCAGACGGCGAAAGAACTGGATGTTGACCTTAAAGACAACATCAAACAGCAAATCATTACGTTGAATGACTCTCTGCAGAACCAGGAAAAAGTCTCGCAAGAACAGAAAGATCTGCGTATTAAACAGATTACAGAGGCATTGAAGTTTGCTCAGGCCGCGAAAATCAAGGCTCCTCAAATCCAGCAAACGCAGGATGTGACGCAGGAAACAATGTTCCTATTGGGCAGTGAAGCGCTGAACTCAATGATTGAACACGAGTCTACGCGTCCTTTGGTATTCTCAGGTGCTTATTATCAGACCAAGCAAAATTTGTTGGATATTCAGAATCTTAATGTCGATCCGGCTAGCATTCATGCCTACCGCTATGTCATGAAGCCTAACCTGCCTATCCGTCGCGATAGTCCGAAGAAAGGTATCACGCTGATTCTGGCCGTTCTGCTGGGCGGCATTATCGGTTCTGGCGTTGTGTTAGGGCGCAACGCGCTGCGCAACTACAAACCAAAAGCTTGATAACCAGACAAAAAAAGACCGGGTTTCCCCGGTCTTTTTTTATTTATGCCGTTTTCGCAAATTATCAATCACCGCCGTTAAATCGAGCTCCTGATCCTGGAGCAACACCAGCAGGTGATACATCAAATCTGAGGCCTCGTTGGTCAGCTCATCGCGATCATTTACAGTTGCGGCCAGTGCCGTTTCAACGCCTTCTTCACCCACTTTCTGGGCGATACGCTTGGTGCCGCTCGCGTAAAGTTTTGCCGTATACGAGCTTTCCGGATCGGCGGTTTTACGCGCGGCGAGCAGTTGTTCGAGCTGATACAGGAATAGCCATTGATGGCTGGTATCGCCAAAACAGCTGCTGGTGCCCAGATGGCAGGTTGGCCCGATAGGATTTGCCAGTACCAGCAGGGTGTCGTTATCGCAGTCAGGGGTAATGCTCACCACATTGAGGAAATGACCGGACGATTCGCCTTTGGTCCACAGACGCTGTTTAGTGCGCGAGAAAAAGGTGACTTTCCCGCTCTCAAGCGTCGTGCTCAGCGCATCCTGGTTCATATACCCCAGCATCAGGACTTCGCCTGACACGGCGTGCTGCACAACCACCGGCAATAATCCGTCCGTTTTTTCCCAGTCCAGTTGAGCCCGTTGTTGTTCAGTTAACATACCCTAATCTCCACGCCCTGGTTAATCAGGAACGTTTTTAACTCGCCAATATTGATAATCTGCTTATGGAACACCGATGCCGCAAGCGCGCCGTCGACATCCGCGTCGCGGAAGGCTTCCAGAAAGTGTTCCATCGTTCCAGCACCACCGGAGGCAATCATCGGCACGCGGCACACGGCACGCACTTTTTTGAGCTGCTCCAGGTCATAGCCATTACGCACGCCATCCTGGTTCATCATGTTCAGTACGATTTCACCTGCGCCGCGTTTTTGCACTTCCTGCACCCAGTCCAGCGTTTCCCATTGCGTCACGCGGGTGCGGTTTTCATCACCCGTATATTGATTCACGTGATACTTGCCGGTTGCCGCGTCGTACCAGGTATCAATCCCCACCACGATACACTGTACGCCAAAGCGATCCGCCAGACGGGTAATCAGCTCCGGATCTGCCAGGGCAGGGGAGTTGATGGAAATTTTATCTGCGCCGAAGGAGAGGATCTGCGCAGCGTCTTCCGCCGATTTAATTCCGCCCGCCACGCAAAACGGAATATCGATCACTTCCGCTACGCGCTCGACCCAGCTTTTGTCCACCACACGGCCATCGCTGGAGGCGGTGATATCGTAAAAGACCAGTTCGTCTGCGCCTTCGTCAGCATAGCGTTTTGCGAGGGGGACGATGTCGCCGATGATTTCGTGATTGCGGAATTGCACGCCTTTCACCACCTGGCCATCACGCACGTCCAGACACGGGATTATCCGTTTTGCCAGCATTGAATCGCCTCCGTCACAGTAAACTTCTCTTCCAGTAAAGCGCGCCCCACGATGACGCCGCGCACGCCGGTGCCACGCAGAGCGGCGATATCCGCTAAATCGCCAATACCGCCCGATGACTGGAAAGCCACCTGCGGATAGCGGGCGCACACTTCCTGATACAGCGAGACGTTAGAACCAGCCAGCGTCCCGTCGCGGGAGATATCCGTGCAAAGGACATGTTTCAGCCCTACGGGGAGATAAATTTCAACCAGCTCTTCCAGCGTCACGCCGGAATTTTCCTGCCAGCCGCTGACCGCTACCTGCTTGTTACCCTGCTCATCAATGCGCACATCCAGCGCCAGCACAAGCGCGTCGGGGCCAAAGCGGCGGAACCAGCCTTTAACCTGCTCCGGGTTTTTGACCGCCGTCGAGCCGACCACCACCCGCGCCACACCGGCTTCGAGCAGGGCGGCAACATCCTCTTCAGAACGCACACCACCGCCCACCTGCACCGGAACGTTAACGCCCGCGACCAGGGTTTTCAGCAGTGGAATCTGACGTTTCGCCGGATCTTTTGCGCCCGTGAGATCGACCAGGTGCAACACTTCTGCGCCCTGCGCCGCATAATCTTGCAAACGCGGCAGGGGATCGTTGCCGTAGTCGCGCTGCTGGCAGTAATCGCCCTGATGGAGACGGACAACGGTGCCGTCAATTAAATCTAATGCGGGAATAATCATCACATCTCCAGGAAGTTTTTCAGCAACTGCGCACCCGCAGCACCCGAACGTTCCGGGTGGAACTGCACGCCAAAGAAATTATCTTTGTTGACCGCTGCCGTGAATGGCTCGCCGTAATTGCACTGGGCGATGGTGTACGGGTTCAGCGGCATGGCGTAGCTGTGCACAAAGTAGAAATAGGCCCCGTCCTCGATACCGCGAAACAGCCGGTCACCCGCTTTCGGGTAAACGCGGTTCCAGCCCATGTGCGGCAGCGGCAGGCCAAAGTCGGTCATCTTTGGCACATCTTCTTCGATGATACCCAGCAGGTCCACGCCATTGCTCTCTTCGCTGCGACGCCCCAGGATCTGCATCCCCAGGCAAATGCCCAGCACCGGCTGGGTGCAGGCTTTAATCAGCTCGACCAGCTCACGCTCGTGGATCTGATCCATCGCCGCCTGCGCGGTGCCGACGCCCGGTAAAAAGAGTTTGTCGGCGCGCAGCACCACGTCCGGATCGCGGCTGACCACCGGATCATAGCCGTGGCGCGCGATGGCTGATTTCACCGAGTTGAGATTCGCGCAACCGGTATCCAGAATGACCACGTTCATCACAACACCCCTTTCGATGAAGGCAGCGTATCGCCCTCCACGCGGATCGCCTGGCGCAGCGTGCGGCCAAAGACTTTAAACAGGCTCTCGACGCGGTGGTGATCGTTTTTGCCTTTGGTTTTCAGGTGCAGCGTCACACCCATGGTGTAGGAGAGCGAGCGGAAGAAGTGCTCAACCATCTCGGTGCTCAGATCGCCGACGCGCTGATAGGTAAAGTCGGCTTTATATTCCAGGTGCGGACGACCGGAGATATCCAGCGCGCAGCGGGCCAGACATTCGTCCATTGGCAGCACAAAACCAAAACGGTTAATGCCGCGCTTATCGCCAAGCGCCAGCTTCAGGGCTTCGCCCAATGCCAGGCCGGTATCTTCAACGGTGTGGTGATCGTCGATGTACAGATCGCCCTTCACGTTGATCTCCATGCGGAATCCGCCATGGGTCGAAATCTGATCCAGCATGTGATCGAAGAAACCGACGCCGGTGTGAATTTTGCTGCCGCCTTCGCGGTCCAGCCACACTTTTACGTCAATCTGCGTCTCTTTCGTGTTGCGCTCGACGTGGGAGTAACGGTCGCGCCGGGTGAGCTGATCGCCAATCGTCGCCCAGTTCAGCTCATTGCGGTTAAAACGCAGCCCCTGAATGCCCATGTTCTCAGCAAGCTGGATATCGGTTGCGCGATCGCCAATCACATAGCTATTCGCTTTATCCAGCACGCCATCGGCAAGATAGCGCTCAACCAGCTTCACTTTCGGTTTGCGGCAGTCGCAATTATCCGCTGGCAGGTGCGGGCAGATCAGCACGTCATCGAAGGTAATACCCTGCGAAGTGAGGATCTGCATCATCAGGTTGTGCGGGCCATCGAAATCGGCCTGCGGGAAGCTGTCGGTGCCCAGTCCGTCCTGGTTGGTGATCATCACCAGCTTATAGCCCGCTTTCTGCAGCTTAAGCAGAACCGGGATCACGTCAGCTTCAAAAGCCAGTTTGTCGAATCGATCGACCTGATAATCACTTGGTGGCTCAGCAATAATAGTGCCGTCGCGATCGATAAAAAGGGTCTTCTGGCTCATACTTTCTCCGCTTTCAGGGCGTCAATCACGCGCTGACTCTCTTCCCGGGTGCCCACGGTAATGCGCAGACAGCCGCTCAGGGAGGGTTGTTTGTTTTGGTCTCGTAAGATAATGCCCTGATCCCACAAAGATTTAAATATGGCACTGGAGGCGGTGAAGCGCACCAGGATGTAATTGGTTTCCGAGTCAAATACCTGCTCCACGCAGGGCAACGTTTTCAGGACAGAGACGAGATACTGACGCTCCACCAAAATCTGCGCTACACGTTCACGCATGGCGTTGATGCCCTGCGGTGCCAGCGCCTGCGCGGCGATATCGGCGACCGGCGTTGACAGCGGGTAAGGGGCGATCACTTTCATCAGCAGATCGATGACCTCTTTGTTCGCCAGCGTAAATCCGCAGCGCAGACCGGCCAGTGCGAAGGCTTTCGACAGCGTACGCAGCACCACCAGATTCGGATACTCTTCCAGCCAGCCCGCCAGCGTCGCCTGAGGACAAAATTCGATATAGGCCTCATCGGCAACAACCAGCGCTTTGCCGCGCGTCATCTCAAGCAGGGTGCGGATATCCTGCGGATTAATGAGTTGGCCGGTTGGGTTATTCGGGCTGCAGACGAAAATCACTTTCACACCGTCAAGATTCTCGGCGATGGTCGGGAGATCAAGCTGCCAGTCATCCAGCGCCAGCACGTTGCGACACGCTACGCCAAACGTTTCGGCGCTAACGCTGTACATGCCGTAAGTCGGCTGGCAATAGAGCACCGCGTCTTTGCCCGGCTCGCAGAAGGCGCGAATCAGCAGTTCGATACCCTCATCGGCCCCACGGCTGACCAGCACCTGCTCCGGCTTCACGCCCGCGTACTGGGCGTAATTCTCAATCACCGCCTTTGGCTGGCACTCCGGATAACGATTCAGCGTCTGCTGAGAAAGCTCGAACGCAACTGCTGTCGGGAATTCATTGGCATTCAGCCAGACATCACCATTCCCCCCCAGGCGACGAGCAGATTGATAGGGTGTCAGTCGACGAACGTTTTCGCGGGCTAATTCTTCAATGCTCATTCTTGCTCCTTCAGGGCGGCAACGCGCAGCGTCACGGCGTTTTTGTGGGCGGTCAGGCGCTCGGCGGCGGCCAGCGTTTCAATCGTGGAGGCGAGGGCGGCAAAACCTTCACGGGACAACTCCTGCACGGTCATGCGTTTCTGGAAATCAGCCAGCCCCAGGCTTGAACAGGTTGCGGTGTAGCCGTAGGTTGGCAGCACGTGGTTAGTGCCAGAGGCGTAATCGCCTGCGGATTCAGGCGACCAGTCACCGAGGAACACGGAACCAGCGCTGGTGATGCCATCGACCAGAGAACGGGCGTCGCGGGTTTGAATGATCAGGTGCTCCGGGCCGTACTGGTTAGAGATGGCGATGCACTGCTCGAGCGAATTCGCCACGATCAGGCGGCTGGCGGAGAGCGCCTGACGTGCCGTGTCGGCACGCGGCAGTTCTGCTAGTTGGCGCTCAACCGCTTCGCCCACGCGCTGCGCCATGTCGGCGTCCGGCGTCAGCAAAATCACCTGGGAATCGGGACCGTGTTCGGCCTGAGAGAGCAGGTCAGAGGCCACAAAGTCCGGCGTCGCGCCGCTGTCGGCAATCACCAACACTTCCGACGGGCCCGCAGGCATGTCAATCGCCGCACCGTCCAGACGCTGGCTGACCTGGCGTTTGGCTTCAGTGACATAGGCATTCCCCGGCCCAAAAATCTTATCGACTTTCGGCACGGATTCGGTGCCAAACGCGAGGGCGGAGATGGCCTGCGCACCGCCTACTTTAAAGACGTCCTGCACGCCGCACAGTTTTGCCGCGTAGAGGATCTCATCGGCAATCGGCGGCGGCGAGCAGAGCACCACTTTCTGACAACCAGCGATACGCGCCGGCGTGGCGAGCATCAAGACGGTGGAAAACAGTGGGGCGGAGCCACCGGGAATGTAGAGTCCGACGGAGGCCACCGGGCGCGTCACCTGCTGGCAGCGCACGCCGGGCAGGGTTTCGACGTCCACCACCTGCAGTTTCTGCGCGGTGTGGAAGGTGTCGATGTTTTTGACCGCCACGGCCATCGCCTGTTTGATTTCATCGCCAAGACGGTTGCAGGCGTCATCAATTTCTTGCGCCGTCACTTTCAGCGCACCGACGTCGGTTTTGTCAAACCTTGCGCTGTATTCGCGCAGAGCTTCGTCGCCGCGGGCTTTCACGTTATCCAGGATTTCCGCCACGGTGCGGGTAATGGTGTCCGAAGCCGAAATGGCCGGGCGCGTCAGCAGTTCACGCTGTTGTTCAGTGCTACAGGTATTCCAGTCGATGATTGTATTAAAGCTCATATCACTTTCCTTTTGCCGGATGCGCGAACGCTGACCGGGCACTGTTCGCGGAATTATTCCATCATCTTCTCAATCGGCAGCACCAGAATGGAGCTGGCACCCAGGGCTTTCAGTTTTTCCATGGTTTCCCAGAACAGGGTTTCGCTGCTGACCATATGCATCGCTACGCGCTGCTGATCGCCCGCCAGCGGCAGAATGGTTGGGCGTTCCGCGCCTGGCAACAGAGCAATCACTTCATCCAGACGTTCGGTTGGCGCATGCATCATGATGTATTTCGATTCGCGAGCCTGAATCACACCCTGAATACGGGTCAGCAGGCGGTCAATCAGCTGCTGCTTGGCATCCGGCATGTCGCCATCGCGCTGGATCAGGCAGGCTTTCGAGCGGTAAATCACTTCCACTTCGCGCAGGCCGTTTGCTTCGAGGGTCGCGCCGGTAGAGACCAGGTCGCAAATGGCGTCCGCCAGTCCGGCGCGTGGGGCCACTTCGACGGAACCGTTTAACAGACAGGATTTAAACTGCACGCCTTTCTGATCGAGATAGCGTTTCAGCAGGTGAGGGTAAGAGGTGGCAATGCGCTTGCCGTTCAGCCCAGCCGGGCCGTCCCAGGCCTCATCCACTGCGGTGGCGAGGGAGAGACGGCAACCGCCAAAGTCCAGACGACGCAGGGTGAAATAGCGCGGGTCTTCGCCCTGCGCGCGGCGGGTCAGCAGCTCTTCTTCCAGCACGTTTTCGCCGATGATGCCAAGGTCAACCACGCCATCCATCACCAGGCCCGGAATGTCGTCATCGCGAACGCGCAGGATATCGATCGGCATATTTTCAGCGAGGGCAATCAGGCGCTGCGTGTGCAGGTTAATTTTAATCCCGCAGCGGGAGAGTAATTCGCGTGAATCGTCGCTCAGGCGGCCTGATTTTTGAATAGCTATGCGTAAACGTGAGTTATCTAACATTCTGTTGTCCTTATTACCCTGTCTGGATACGGTCCAAAAAAAAGCCCCCGGAAGATGATCTTCCGGGGGCTCTCTCTTGCGTTCTCGCACCACTGGAAGATCTGAATGTCTTCCAGCACACATCGCCTGAAAGACTAGTCAGGATGATGGTGATGATGGTGGTTTTTAAAAGGAACGCGTGTCATATAAATTCTCTGTGAATGCTTATGCATCTGATGTCTTTTAACCTAAACCACATTCACGGTGTAAAGCAAGGGCTTTTTTTAATCATTAATTCATTTCATATTGATGCTATGAATTGTCAGTTCCTCAGCGCTGGCGTAGCCTTAAGTCAGACGCGTGCAAGCCAGGAGAAAACGCATGAAAAAGGTCGCAATTGTCGGTTTAGGATGGTTAGGCATGCCGCTGGCGATGTCGTTAACGGCGCGAGGCTGGCAGGTGACCGGCAGCAAAACCACGGTGGACGGCGTTGAGGCCGCGCGAATGTGCGGCATTGAGGGCGTCGAGTTACGCCTGGAACCGGAGCTGGTGTGCGATACGGACGATCTCGACAGCTTGATGAATGTGGATGCGCTGGTGATAACATTGCCCGCACGCCGCAGCGGGCCGGGCGAGGAGTTTTACCGTCAGGCGGTGCAGGAGATTGTCGACAGCGCCCTGGCGCATCACATTCCGCGCATTATTTTCACCAGCTCAACGTCGGTGTACGGCGATGTGGAAGGCACGGTAAAAGAGAGTACCGAGCGCAAGCCCGTCACCGCCAGCGGGCGCGTGCTGAAAGAGTTGGAAGACTGGCTGCACAATTTACCGGGTACCCAGGTGGATATTTTACGCCTCGCCGGTTTAGTTGGGCCAGAACGTCATCCGGGGCGCTTCTTTGCCGGGAAAACGGCACCGAACGGGCAACATGGCGTCAATCTTGTTCATCTTGAAGACGTGATCGGCGCAATTACGCTCCTGTTACAGGCCCCGAAGGGCGGTCACATCTATAATATATGTGCGCCCTCTCATCCGGCGCGAAGTCAGTTTTATCCCGTGATGGCCCGACAGCTTGGGCTTGAGCCGCCGCAATTTCGCGACGCATCTGGGGAAGGGCAAGGCAAAGTGATTGATGGCAATCGTATTTGTCGTGAACTGGGATTTGAGTATCAATATCCCGATCCGCTGGTGATGCCAATGGAATAACCCTGCCAGCGGGTTTGATCGCACACCGTTTTGGGGGCGACATGAAACCGCTGCTGGATGTTCTCATTATCCTCGATGCACTCGAAAAAGAGGGGAGCTTTGCTGCCGCGTCAGCGAAGCTCTTCAAAACTCCCTCGGCGTTAAGCTACACCGTCCACAAGCTCGAAAGTGACCTCAATATTCAACTGCTCGATCGCAGCGGTCACCGCGCGCGTTTCACCCGAACAGGGCAGATGCTTCTTGAGAAGGGGCGCGAGGTGCTTCACACGGTGCGCGAGCTGGAAAAGCAGGCGATCAAGCTGCATCAGGGCTGGGAAAATGAGCTTATCATCGGCGTGGATGATACGTTTCCCTTCTCATTACTCTCTCCGCTGATCGAAGCGTTTTATCAGCGTCACAGCGTCACCCGACTCAAATTTATCAACGGCGTGCTGGGCGGCTCCTGGGAGGCACTCACTCAGGGGAGGGCGGATATCATCGTCGGTGCCTTGCGCGATCCACCCCAGTCGAGCGATTTTGGGTTTGCGCGTATCGGTACCCTTGAACAGGTTTTCGTGGTCGCCCCGCATCATCCTCTTGCTCAGGAGCCGGAGCCAATTCCGCGACGCGTCATTAAAGGCTGTCGCGCAATCGTTGTGGGCGACAGCTCTCTGCCCGAATGCGCCGCCTCTTCGCAACTGCTCGACGATCAGGAAGCGATCACCGTTTTTGACTTTAAAACCAAGCTGGAGCTGCAAATCAGCGGCCTGGGCTGCGGGTATTTACCGCGTTATCTCGCCCAGCGATTTATTGAAAGTGGAGCGCTGGTTGAGAAGCAGGTGCTGGCGCAAACCAACAGCGAATCGGTGTGGGTGGGGTGGAATGAACAGACGGCTGGGCTTGCCAGCGCATGGTGGCGGGATGAGATTTTAGCAAATAGTGCTATCGCTGCCGTTTACACTTTACCTGAGGGCGGAATATCAACCGCTTAGTAAAAAGAAAATCGCGAAGGGGTTCTGAATCTATTGCCTTTTATGCCAAAGATGGGGCAAAATGCGCCGCTGCAAAAAAATGAGATTAACCGACGATATAAAAGGCGTCGGTTATTTTTTTTGCATGTAACAAACGCCATTTAAAAACAAAGAGGCCGGGCTTCGTACCGGATAGATACTTACTAAAATCCGACAGTTGTTGTCGCTGAGGAATCCAGAAAATGGGGCAATCTTTTGCTTACGTGGCGGTTTTCACCGTAAAGGAGAATAACCATGTCGCATAACGCTACTCCAAAAACCTCTCGCGTGGAATTACGTAAAACACTTACGTTGATTCCGGTTGTCATGATGGGCCTCGCCTATATGCAGCCGATGACGCTGTTCGATACGTTTGGTATCGTTTCAGGCCTCACTGACGGTCACGTTGCAACGGCTTACGCCTTTGCGCTGGTCGCTATTCTCTTTACAGCGTTGAGCTACGGCAAACTGGTTCGCCGTTTCCCGTCCGCTGGCTCTGCGTACACCTATGCTCAGAAATCCATTAGCCCGGCTGTTGGCTTTATGGTGGGCTGGTCATCTCTGCTGGACTACCTGTTCATGCCGATGATCAACATTCTGCTGGCAAAAATTTACTTTGAAGCGCTGGTGCCTTCCGTACCGTCGTGGATCTTCGTTGTCGCGCTGGTGGCCTTTATGACCATCTCTAACCTGCGCAGCATCAAGACCGTGGCTAACTTCAATACCCTGATTGTTATTCTGCAGATGGGCATCGTGGCAGTTATCGTCGGCATGATCATCTACGGTGTGGCACACGGTGAAGGCGCAGGTACGCTGACCAGCACCCGTCCGTTCTGGTCTGAAGGCGCACACGTGGTGCCGATGATTACTGGCGCGACAATTCTGTGCTTCTCGTTCCTCGGCTTTGACGGCATCTCTTCTCTGTCTGAAGAGACCAAAGACGCAGAGCGTGTCATTCCGCGCGCGATTCTGCTGACTGCGCTGCTGGGCGGCATGGTGTTTATCGGTGCCTCTTACTTCCTGCAGCTGTACTTCCCGGATATCTCTCGCTTTAAAGATCCGGATGCGTCTCAGCCTGAAATCATGTTGTACGTGGCGGGTAAAACCTTCCAGTGGGGCGTGCTGATCTTCTCAAGCGTCACCGTACTGGCCTCCGGCATGGCCGCTCACGCAGGCGTTTCTCGTCTGATGTACGTGATGGGGCGCGACGGCGTGTTCCCGACTCGCTTCTTCGGCTACATTCATCCGAAATGGCGTACCCCGGCATGGAACGTGCTGCTGGTAGGCGCTATCGCGCTGCTGGCGATTAAATTTGACCTGGTAACCGCAACGGCGCTGATTAACTTCGGTGCGCTGGTGGCCTTTACCTTTGTTAACCTCTCCGTGATCTCTCAGTTCTGGATCCGTGAGAAGCGCAACAAAACGCTGAAAGACCACTTCAACTACCTGTTCCTGCCGATGTGTGGTGCGATGACGGTGGGTGCGCTGTGGATTAACCTGGAAGAAAGCTCAATGATTCTGGGCCTGATCTGGGGTGGTATCGGTCTGGTGTACCTGGCTTGCGTGACCAAAAGCTTCCGCAACCCGGTTCCACAGTACGAAGATATCGCCTGATCCTGAGCGATGACGAAAAAAAAACCGGAGCGTATGTCTCCGGTTTTTTTATGCCTGAAACCCTCAGACAATCTCTTGCGCGTACTGGTACAGCGCTTTAAGCAGCGCCTGTTTCTCCGCGTTCCCTTCATACTGCGTATACAGCATTTCCAGCTCATCGGCGTACTGCTGCAAAAACACCGGCGTAAAGACGTTACGACGGTGCTGCAACCAGCGCTCCTGCTCGGCTTCATCGAGGGTGCCAGGGAAGTTACGTGCCCGGTAGTTAAACATCAGCTTCTCGATACGCTTATCGGCAAAGGTGATATCGAGCGCCGGTAAATTTTGTGGATCTGTCTGCAATACGATATTCATGGCAGCGCGGTCGGCATCGCTGAAAAAACCGTTATAGAGCTGCGCATCGACGTTATCCGACGGCACAAAAGGCTCGGCTTCAGCAAAGATCGCCACGACTTTTTCACGCACCTGCGGGTTGTCACGCAGCACTTTCAGGTTATCGAGGCAACGCTGGCGGTTCACACCCAGCCTGTCGGCATCTTCCGGGCGCAGCGTGTTCGCCTGCGCCAGCACCGGGCATTTGTTGATATGTACCAGCTTTACCGGAACGGCGGCGTTATCGCCCAGCTCACTCTTCGGCGTATATAAACGCTCGTGCAGGGCGTCGCTGTCCAGTTCAAGCAGAGGTGAAATATCGCCCGCCAGATCGACCATAATCACCGCATTGCGATTATCAGGGTGCCACGCCAGCGGCGCGACCCAACTGGTATTTCCACGCCATGCGCCGAACATGCCGGAGATATGCACCAGCGGTTTCATCTGCGGGACGTCAATCAGGGTCATCAGTTTCTGCTTGCTGCGATGGCTGAGCAAATAGTCGAACAGTTTAGGTTGCGCGGTTTTTACCAGCTTCGCCATAGCGATGGTGGCGTACACATCGGCCATTGCATCGTGCGCATTGCTGTGCTCAATGCCGTTGGCGCGGGTCAGATGCTCAAGACGGAAGCTGGGTAACCCGTCGTCATTCTCAGGCCAGTTGATCCCCTCAGGGCGCAAAGCGTAGCAGGCGCGCATCACGTCCAGCAGGTCCCAGCGCGAATTGCGGTTTTGCCAGCTCCAGGCGTACGGATCGTAGAAATTGCGGTAGAGGATATTGCGCGTAACTTCATCATCGAAACGGATGTTGTTATAGCCCACCACGCAGGTATTTGGCACGGTAAACAGGTCATGAACGCGACGGGCAAACTCGGCTTCGTTCACGCCTTTCTCACGCGCTTCCTGTGGCGTAATGCCGGTCACCATCACGGCGCCGGGCTGGGGCAGATAGTCGTCGGCAGGCTTACAGTAAAAAACGTCCGGCTCGCCAATGATATTGAAATCAGCGTCGGTGCGGATCGCCGCGAACTGCGAAGGCCTGTCCAGCGACGGGCTGGTGCCAAAGGTTTCGTAATCGTGAAAGAGAAATGTGGGAAGCGCGGCGGAATCAGACACCAGTAATACCATCCTGTTAAAAAGTGACACTGCTATGGTAAACGATCGGCGACGACACGCCGAATAAAAAGCGTTTCTCAGCGCCAGAATTGCGCGCGGCCTTCCGCTAAATCTCTGCGTTACGTCACATTTTTTTGCAATTTAAACAGGTAATGGAGCGAGAACTTCCGTAAAAAGGGCAACGATTTTAAATGACCTGAGGAAATTTCGTTGAAACGCCGTCTGTTTATTGCTGTTTCTTTACTCGCTTCGAGTATTACGTCTGCCCTGGCTGCCGATCCCATGGACTACTCGCCGCAGCCGCCGGCCATTCAGGCAGGCTCCTGGGTGCTGATGGATTACACTACTGGTCAAATTTTAACAGCGGGCAACGAGCACCAACAGCGTAATCCGGCCAGCCTTACCAAGCTAATGACGGGCTATGTGGTCGACCGCGCGATAGACAGCCATCGTATTACCCCCGATGACATTGTGACCGTCGGGCGCGACGCGTGGGCGAAAGGCAATCCGGTGTTCGACGGATCGTCGCTGATGTTCCTGAAAGCGGGGGATCGCGTCACCGTTCGCGACCTGAGCCGTGGCCTGATTGTGGATTCCGGTAACGACGCCTGTGTCGCCTTAGCCGACCACGTTGCAGGCGGCCAGCCGCAGTTTGTCAACATGATGAACGACTACGTGCAAAAGCTGAACCTGCGTGATACGCACTTTGAAACCGTGCACGGCCTGGACGCTCCGGGTCAGCACAGTTCGGCTTACGATCTGGCGGTGCTGTCGCGGGCGATTATTCACGGCGAGCCAGACTTCTACCACATGTACAGTGAAAAGAGTCTCACCTGGAACGGGATCACCCAGCAAAACCGTAACGGGCTGCTGTGGGATAAAACCATGAATGTCGACGGGCTGAAGACCGGGCACACTTCCGGAGCGGGCTTTAACCTGATTGCGTCGGCGGTGGACGGTCAGCGTCGCCTGATTGCCGTGGTGATGGGGGCAGATAGCCCGAAGGGGCGCGAAGAGCAGGCCCGCAAGCTGCTCCACTGGGGTCAGCAAAACTTCGATACCGTGCAGATTCTGCGCAATGGAAAACAGGTCGGCACGGAGCGCATCTGGTACGGCGATAAAGAACAAATTTCCCTCGGAACGGATCAGGATTTCTGGCTGGCGCTGCCAAAATCAGAAGTGGCGAACATCAAAGCCAAATATGTACTCGATAAAAAAGAGCTGGAAGCACCTATCGCCGCGCATCAGCGTGTGGGTGAAATTGAACTGTATGACCGCGATAAAGTCGTTGCACACTGGCCGCTGGTGACGCTGGAGAAGGTCAACAAGGGCGGTCTTTTCTCACGTCTGAGCGACTATCTGCATCACAAAGCCTGACGGCCCAAAGAGCAGACTGGCACTCCTGCGAGTCTGCTCACATAATAAACATCTCGCATTTGCCGGACATAACGAATCTGCTTTATAGTGTATAAATATACAGTAATAAACGGAGGCAGTATGGACTACAGCATCAAGCAGCAACCAAAACGTAAAATCGCTGGTTTTCATATGGTTGGCCCGTGGGAGCAAACGGTCAAACAGGGTTTTGAACAGCTGGCGATGTGGGTCGATGGCAACCACATCCAGCCCCTCGAATGGGTGGCGGTCTATTACGACAATCCCGATGAAGTCCCCGCGGAAAAACTGCGCTGCGATACGGCAGTGACGGTCCCGGAAGATTTTCAGATCCCCGCGAACAGTGAAGGCGTTATCCACACTGAAATCGCCGCAGGCGACTATGCCGTCGCCGTTGCGCGTGTCGAAAACCACGATTTTGCCACGCCGTGGTATAGCTTCTTCAACAGTCTTCTTGAAGATCACCATTACCAGATCGCTCCCAAACCGTGCTTTGAGCGCTACCTGAATGATGGCAATGTCGATGGTTACTGGGATATCGAAATGTACGTCGCGGTGCAAAATAAAGTGGGTTGAGCAGCAATCCTGTTATTTGTGTGGTTTTTCTGTCGGACGTGATGCGTCCGGCAGAAAACACAGTACAATTGTGATTTGCCGTGTAGCTGGAGAGCGGGTGTGCGTCCCGACAAATCATTAACTCCTTTTGAAATCCGTTTATACCGACACTATCGCGTTGTGCATGGTTGTCGTATCGCGCTGGCGTTTATTCTCACTTTCCTGCTGGTGAGACTGCTGCACATCCCTGAAGGGACCTGGCCGTTAATCACGCTGGTGGTGATCATGGGGCCAATCTCTTTTTGGGGAAACGTGGTTCCGCGCGCCTTTGAGCGTATTGGCGGCACCATTTTTGGCTCCGCGCTTGGGTTGATTGCGTTAAAGCTTGAGCTGATTTCACTTCCCGTGATGTTGCTGTGGTGCGCAGGGGCGATGTTTCTGTGCGGCTGGCTGGCGCTCGGTAAAAAGCCCTATCAGGCGCTGCTGATTGGCATCACCCTTTCGGTGGTCGTTGGCGCCCCGGCGGGGGATATGGCCACTGCGCTCTGGCGAAGCGGTGACGTCATCCTGGGATCGCTTCTGGCAATGCTGTTCACCGGCATCTGGCCGCAGCGTGCATTCCTGCACTGGCGTATTCAGATGGCGAACTACGTGACCGCCGTCAACCGTGTCTATCAGGCGGGTTTTTCCCCGAATCTGGTGGAACGACCACGCCTCGAAAAGCATCTGCAAAAAATTCTCAACGATATCGTCAAAATGCGCGGGATTATTGCCCCCGCCAGCAAAGAGACGCATATTCAAAAGTCTATCTTTGAGGCGATTCAAACGGTCAGTCGTAATCTGGTGTGTATGCTCGAATTGCAGATCAATGCGCACTGGGCCTCGCGCGCCAGCCACTTTGTGCTGCTGAATGCCCATACGCTCAAGGAAACGCAGCAGATGACGCAGCAAACGCTGCTGACTATCGCTCACGCGCTGTATGAGGGGAACCCGCAGCCGATTCTCGCCAACAGCGAGCGGTTGAATGAGATCACCGCCGAGTTAAGAGAGCTGATCAACGAGCATCAGGGTGACGGCGTGGCGGAAACGCCTATCCACGGCTATGTATGGTTGAGCATGGAAATGGCGCGACAGCTGGAGCTTTTGTCGCATCTTATCTGCCGGGCGCTGCGCAAATAAAAAGCAGCTATCTCCCGTTGTGACGCCTGCTGCTTCGATTCAGCAGCGATTGGGGTTATGATAGGATCAAACGATATAGTCATTGTCATTCGCAGCGGCTGTCAGTAAGGTTATCTGCACAGTGGTTGCTTAAACGAATCCGAATCTTACATTAGCAGGGGTATCAAAATGGAAACTACTAAGCCTTCGTTCCAGGATGTTCTGGAATTCGTCCGCCTGTTCCGCCGCAAAAACAAACTGCAGCGTGAAATCCAGGACGTTGAGAAGAAGATCCGTGACAACCAGAAACGCGTTCTGCTGCTTGATAACCTGAGCGACTACATCAAGCCAGGTATGAGCGTTGAAGCCATTCAGGGCATTATCGCCAGCATGAAAACCGACTACGAAGATCGCGTAGACGACTACATCATCAAAAATGCTGAGCTGTCCAAAGAGCGTCGTGACATCTCCAAGAAGCTGAAAGTGATTGGCGAAATCAAAAACGGCGAAGCGAAAAGCGAGTAACTGTCGCGAAGATTGATATGGCCTCTCTGCGAAAGCAGGGGGGCTTTTTTTTTGGGGTATTTTACAGACCCAGAAAAGCAAAAAGCCTGCTTTAAAAGCAGGCTTTTCAAATTTGGCTCCTCTGACTGGACTCGAACCAGTGACATACGGATTAACAGTCCGCCGTTCTACCGACTGAACTACAGAGGAATCGGTTAGGAGGCTTATCTTAGCGGCGAAAAAACTTTTGTCAAACCTGATCTTACACTCAATGGCTCAACTGCTGATTCTGTCGACAGTTTGTCGTCATTCTCTACAATTTTTTGTGGAAAATACTTTGCAGGATTAGCGTTTCTCCCTCATTATTTGAAATGGAGTTTCAACTTTCTCTCGTTAAGGTCCATTTTGAACGTCACTTCCGCTCTGCGCCATGCCGTCATGCGTACGCCCTGGTATGCCAAACGTAAAAGCTATCGTGTTCTGTTCTGGCGTGAAATCACCCCTCTTGCTGTGCCTATCTTTCTGGAAAACACCTGCGTCCTGCTGATGGGCGTCCTCAGCACGTTCCTTGTGAGCTGGCTGGGTAAAGAGGCGATGGCGGGCGTGGGCCTTGCGGACAGTTTTAACATGGTCGTGATGTCATTCTTTGCGGCCATCGATCTCGGTACCACGGTGGTGGTGGCCTTTAGTCTCGGGAAACTCGACCCGAAACGCGCCCGCGAGGCAGCGAGACAATCCCTGATGATCATGACCATCTTCTCGATCATCCTGGCGGCGGTGATCCACTATTTCGGTAAAGAGATTATCGATATCGTGGCGGGGGAGGCAACCAGTGAAGTAAAAGGCCTGGCGTTGACGTACCTCGAAATGACGGTGCTGAGCTATCCGGCGGCGGCCATTACACTGATTGGCAGCGGCGCGCTTCGCGGTGCGGGTAACACCAAAATTCCGCTGCTCATAAACGGCGGGATGAACATCCTCAATATCATCATCAGCAGCATTTTGATTTACGGGCTTTTCTCCTGGGATGGCATGGGATTTGTGGGTGCCGGGCTGGGGCTGACTATCTCCCGCTACATCGGTGCAGCCGCGATTGTCGCGGTGCTGATGATTGGTCTTAATCCCGCGCTGCGTATTTCATTGAAAAGCTACTTCCGCCCGCTGAATTTCGCCATTATCTGGGAAGTGATGGGAATCGGTATTCCTGCCAGCATTGAGTCGGTGCTTTTTAACGGCGGGAAACTGCTGACCCAGATGTTTGTCGCCGGAATGGGCACCGATGTCATCGCCGGTAACTTCATCGCGTTTTCAATCGCCTCACTGATTAACCTGCCGGGGAACGCCCTCGGTTCGGCCTCCACAATCATCACCGGCAAACGGCTCGGCAAAGGGCAGATTGCCCAGGCGGAGCGTCAGCTGCGCCATGTGTTCTGGCTGTCAACGATTGGCCTGACGATTATCGCCTGGGGAACCGCGCCGTTCGCGGGGCTGATGGCCTCGTTCTACACCCATGAGGATGACGTTAAAGAGGTGGTTAAAATCCTCATCTGGCTGAACGCGGCCTTTATGCCGATCTGGGCGGCCTCCTGGGTGCTTCCTGCGGGGCTGAAAGGGGCGCGTGATGCGCGCTTTGCGATGTGGGTATCGATGCTGGGCATGTGGGGCTGTCGCGTGGTGGCGGGCTATGGACTCGGGATTATGCTCGGGATGGGCGTGGTGGGCGTCTGGCTGGGGATGTTCCTCGACTGGGCGGTGCGCGGCGCACTGTTCTACTGGCGAATGGTCAGCGGCCGCTGGCTATGGAAATATCCACGAATCAAGACCACGAATGCTGCTCCTGAGGTGTCAGAACGGATGACAAATGTGCGAACTGAGGAATAAAGCAGCAATCGAACGATTTTCTGCAATCTGTCTTTGACAACGAAAGGTGGCGTCGATAATATGCGCCCCGTTCACACGATTCCTCTGTAGTTCAGTCGGTAGAACGGCGGACTGTTAATCCGTATGTCACTGGTTCGAGTCCAGTCAGAGGAGCCAAATTTGAAAAGCCTGCTTTTATAGCAGGCTTTTTGCTTTTCTGCGTTCAGGAAAATTGCCCGATAGCGACTTCGCTTACCGGGCAACGCGACGCGCTATCGGTTCACGCGAATCGGAGCCGTCGCTTCAAACAACCACGGACGCGCATCGCTGTTCACCCGTGGCGACAACACGTCCCGCACCTGCTGATGGTAATCATCCAGCCACTGCTTCTCTTGCTCGGTCAGTAGCGCGAGTTCCACCTGGCTCAAATCAATCGGGATCAGTGTCAGCGAGGCAAACTTGCAGAAGCCTGGCATGCTCTCCACGATCTCCACCTGATTCTCAATGCGAATACCGTGACTGTCGGCCTGATAATACCCTGGCTCGATAGTAATAATATTCCCGGCCACCAGCGGCCACGGATTCACTTTTTTGGCGATACGCTGCGGATTTTCATGGATCAGTAACTGATGCCCTACGCCGTGGCCGGTACCGTGATCGTAATCCAGCCCCAGCTCCCACAGCGGACGGCGGGCGAACGCATCGAGCTGATGCCCCTGTGTGCCCGACGGGAATTGCAGTGAAATCAGGGATAAAAAGCCTTTCAGCACGGCGGTATAGTGCAGGCGCTGCTGCGGATCCAGCTTGCTGTACGCAAGCGTGCGGGTCGCATCGGTGGTGCCGTTCTGATACTGACCACCCGAATCATTGAGGTAGAAATGCCCGCTGGTGATCGCTTTGTTTGATGCTGCGCTGGAGTGGTAATGACACATCGCGGCGTTACTGGCGGAGGCCGAAATCGTCTCGAAGCTCTGCTCGATAAAACCAGGCTGCTGCTCGCGGAAGACCAGCTGCTGCGCCTGCGCTTCCAGCTCGGTCAGCGGCTTGCCCGCGGCCTCGCGCTGAGGGACTTCGTGAGACAGCCAGGCGAGGAAATTCACCCAGGCGGCGCCGTCCTGCTGGTGGCATTCGCGATAGCCTTCCAGCTCGACCGGATTTTTATTCGCCTTCATCAGCGTCACCGGATCGGCCTGCCAGAGGATCTCTCCCTGCGGCTCAATCGCAAAGCGCAGCGCGACGGGCGCGGAATCCGCATCCAGCCACACGCGCTTGCCTTCACCCAGCTGCTTGCAGCGAGGCACAAAATCATCTTGCGGCGAGACGACAATCCCCTCCAGGGCAGAGGCGGGGAGATCGCGGATTTTGTCACCATTAACGAACCATTCCACGTCGCCCGTGCGGCTCAACAGCGCGAACGAGAGCGGAACCGGGCTGGTGGGGATGTCGCAGCCACGCACGTTCAACAGCCAGGCGATGTTATCCGGCATGGTTACTGCCAGATAATCCGCGCCGTTATCCTGTAGCAACTGCGCCACACGACCACGTTTTTCGGCGCTGCTTTCACCGCTGATTGCCACCGGCATTTCGCGGATCAAGCCTGCCGGGGCGGCAGGACGGTCGGTCCAGAGCGTGTCGAAAGGCGATGTCTCAAGCGGGACAAATTCACAGGCGGTGGCGGCAAGCTGCTGATACTCGTTATGGGTCATCAGCAGGGGATCAAAGGCGATGCGCACGCCTGCGCTCGCATTGTTTTCCAGCCACTGGGCCAGCGGTTCGTTGTGCAGATGATGGATCGCAAAATCATCCATATTGACCTGCACACGGGCCTGCACCTGATAGCGGCCATCGACGAACAGCAGGGCGCGTTCTTTAAGGACCAGCGCCAGCCCCGCAGAGCCGTCAAAGCCGGTCAGCCACGCCAGTTTTTCGAAATGTGGTGCGCAGTATTCGCTCTGCCACGCATCCGTGCGCGGCACGATCATGCCGTCGAGGCTATTTTCCTGTAGCCACTGGCGAAGCGCCGTAAGGGGTGATGAGGTGTGCATGAGTAATCCTTGTTTTTAGCGGAACGGCGGCTCGTTAAAGGTACGCAGTTTGCGCGAATGCAGCTTGTCGCCCTCCGCACGCAGTAAATCAATCGCGCGGATTCCGATCTGCAGATGTTCAGAAATCGCCCCCTCGTAGAAGCGGTTAGCCTGGCCCGGAAGTTTAATCTCACCGTGCAGCGGTTTATCGGAGACGCACAGCAGCGTGCCGTAGGGGACGCGGAAACGGTAGCCCTGAGCGGCAATGGTGGCGCTTTCCATGTCGATCGCCACCGCGCGGCTTAAGTTAAAGCGCAGGGAGGAGGCGGAGTAACGCAACTCCCAGTTACGGTCATCGGTAGTCACCACGGTGCCGGTACGCAGGCGCTGTTTGACCTCTTCACCCGGCATTCCGCTCACCTGTTTGGTGGCGTCGTACAGGGCGCGCTGGACTTCGGCGATGCTTGGAATGGGGATATCAGGCGGCAGCACGGCGTCGAGAACATGATCGTCACGCAGATACGCGTGTGCCAGCACGTAGTCGCCAATCAGCTGGCTTTCACGCAGCCCACCACAGTGGCCGATCATCAGCCACACGTCCGGGCGCAGCACCGCCAGATGATCGCAAATGGTTTTAGCATTCGACGGGCCGACGCCGATGTTGATCAGGGTAATCCCCTGGCCGTCAGCGGTGATCAGGTGCCAGGCGGGCATCTGGTGCTTTTTCCACGCCAGATCGGAAATCGCCATTTCTGGCGCTTCGGTCTCGGCGGTGATCCAGATCCCACCCGCGCAGGAGAGCGCCACGTACGGGCTGTCCGGGTCGAGGATCTGGCTGCAGCCCCAGCGTACAAACTCATCTACATAGCGGGTGTAGTTGGTGAACAGCACAAAGGGCTGGAAATGTTCAACCGGGGTCCCGGTGTAGTGACGCAGGCGTGCCAGGGAGAAATCGACGCGTCGGGCATCGAAGTGCGACAGCGGGGAATACTCCGCAGGATGGTAAATCCCGTCGGCGGTCTCATCGCCAATCTGCGACAGCTCGGTGGTCGGGAAATGGCGCGTCAGCCCGGCGCTCATGGAACGGTCCAGCGTCAGCGCTGAGCCGTCGATGACGTACGGGTAAGGAATTTCATGCAGCGACGGTTCTACGGCGATATGGGCGCCGTAATCCTGATAAAGCAGCGTCAGTTGCTCTTCCAGATAAGGGCGGAACAGGGAGGGGCGGGTAACGGTGGTGGAGTAGCATCCTGAATGGGTAAAGCGTGCGTAGGCGCGGGTTTTTGGCGTGGTGGTGGTGCCGCCGTCCCAGGTCACCGAAAGCGAGGGATAAACAAAAAGGCCATCGATTCTGACCTTTTCATCAGGAAGCGTTCCGTTCTCAATATACTCGCTAATGGCGTTGCGCAGGGCGTTAACCGATTGATCGTACAACGCCTCCAGCTTTTCCAGAGCCTGAGCAGGTGTCAGGCTTAAGCCCTTATTATTCATGTCTGTCTCCTTGATCCACAGATGTGCGACGTCACTCGATAGTATGTCACCCACATGTGAAAAAAAAGTCAGGACATCATTCGTGAGACTCTTTCATCAGCAGCGCCGTCATCGCAGAGATCAGGCAGCCCGCCAGCAGATAGACCGCCACGCTCTGCCAGTTTCCGTCGGAGAAGGTCACGAGGGCGGCGGCGATAAACGGCGTAAATCCGCCGCCCACCACGCTCGCCACCTGATAGCCGACGCCCGCACCGCTGTAGCGATAGCTTGCGCCAAACATCTCGGTAAACATCGGCTGCTGCACGCACACCACCATGTCATGGGCGACATTGGCCAGCATAATGGCGAAGAACACAATCCAGAACATTGACTGGGCTTCCAGCGCCATAAAGAACGGCCAGGCGCTGAGGCTGCCAATCAGCGCCCCGGTGATGTACACGCGGCGACGACCAAAGCGATCCGCCAGCCAGGCAAAACAGGGGATCGTCAGACAGCTGATTCCGCCGACCAGCAGACCAATATTCAGAAAAAGCTCACGCGGCAGGCCGAGGTTTTGTGTCGAATAGTTGAGGGCAAAGGCGGTGACGATATACATCGTCAGTAGTTCGCACAGGCGCAGGGCGATAATTTTCATGAAGGCGCCGGGATGCTGCAGCAACGCTTCCATCACCGGCAGGCGTTTTTTCGCCACCGGCGGTTCGCTCTTCTGCTTTTCAAATTCGGCGGACTCTTCCATACCGTTGCGTATCCACAGGGCGGCCAGCACCAGCACAATGCTGAACAGGAACGGAATGCGCCAGCCCCAGCTCAGGAACTGATCGTCGGTGGTGAGGGAGCTTATCAACGACACCAGCCCTGTTGAGAGCAACAGGCCAACGCCATACCCCACCTGTACGCCGCTGCTGTAAAAGGCTTTTTTATGTTTCGGCGCACTTTCGACGGACAACAGCGCCGCACCGCCCCATTCGCCGCCCACGGCAAAGCCCTGAATCGCGCGCAGGGTCACCAGCAACACCGGTGCCCACCAGCCAATGGTGTCGAAGGAGGGCAGAATGCCGATCAGCGCGGTGGCGATGCCCATCATCCAGACCGTGAGCATTAACATCCGTTTGCGGCCCAGTTTGTCACCGAAGTGGCCGAAAATCACACCGCCTAACGGACGGAACAGGAAGCCGACGCCAAAGGTGGCAAACGCGGCGAGCGTGCCCATCGCCGGGCTGACCTGGGGGAAAAATTCGCGGTTAAACACCAGAGCGGCAGTGATGCCGTAGAGCAGAAAGTCATACCAGTCGACGACGGCACCGGCGAAGCTACCAAGAGCAGCGCGTCGGGCGCGGTTAAGCGATGGTGTCTCCTCGTTGGGGCGTTCGGAGATGAGGGTGGAGTCCATTTTTTGTCCTGTCAGTACCAAATTTCTAATTATTAGTATGATAAAAAGGTTGCTCACATCGTCCCCGCCAGAGAGACGGGAACAATGAGACTACCCCGACAGGCAGCAGGCGAAAACAATTTTATCCCTCCTGGGCGGTAAAATTTCCAAAACGCGGCGAAGGAGTTTCCAGAAAGGGGTTACAGTAATACTTATCGCAGAACGATTTTGCTGAGGGAATGATGATGCACCCGATTCGGATTGTCTTACTCATTATGCTGATGTGGTTTGTGGCTCCCCTGTATGCTGAACCGGGCGTTTACGGGGAACAGCGCATTACCGGCTGGTGGAACAATCTTACCAGCGATGTCTCCCAGACGTGGAACGCCCCGCAAAACTACGATCTCTATCTGCCCTTTTTGAGCTGGCACGCGCGCTTTATGTACGACAAAGAGAAAACGGATAAATACAATGAAACGCCGTGGGGCGGCGGGTTTGGCGTGTCCCGTTATAACGAAGCGGGGAACTGGAGTTCCCTCTACGCGATGATGTTTAAAGACTCTCATAACGAATGGCAGCCGATTATCGGCTACGGCTGGGAGAAGGGCTGGTATCTCGATAATGCGCGCGATTTTCGCCTTGGACTGGGCGTGACGGCGGGGATCACCGCCCGCCAGGATTTTGCCAACTATGTGCCGCTGCCGATTATTTTGCCGCTGTTCTCGGCCGGGTATAAACGGCTAAACGTGCAGTTCACCTATATTCCCGGGACCTATAACAACGGCAACGTGCTGTTTGCCTGGTTGCGTTACGGGTTTTAGCTGCGAGGCGCAGCGCCACCACTGATTAAAGGGTGATGATTTTTTTCACCACCGAGTTTGACAGGGCCAGCATCGAAATCAGCACCGAGGCGATAAACGTCAGCGCAATCAGCAGCAGTTTGGTGGTGAGCGACGTCACCGGGATCAGCGAGGTGAGCAGATGAAAAACGGAGTAGTGAAGAATATACACCCCGGTCATCGTTTTGCTTACGGCGGCTAAAATGGCCTCTTTGAATTCGATATTTTTCCGAAAACGCACGCCGTTAGCGGCAATCACCAGCGCCACAATCAGGATATAAATCTGGGAGCCGGTCAGAATGAACGCGTTTCGATCCGCCTTGAACAGGGCGAAAAAGAAGTGCTGCTCATAAAACCAGGTGAACAGATAAATCACCGGAATGGCCGCAATGGCCGTTTTCACGACGTTACCCTTGCTGATCCAGGCGGAAATAACCGGGTCGAAAAAGATCTGGCCGGTGAGATAGAACAGCAGCCAGGTCCAGAGCCGGTACTGCGGGGGCAGCGAGAGCAAATGTTTGTCCGGGTAGAGTGCCGACAGCAAATCATAGCTATAGGCAAAGATTAGCAGGGCGAAGGTCACGCCAATCAACAGGTTGCGCCGCTGGCTTAGCCACTCGATCAGCGGGTGGAAGGTGTAAATCACGATGAAGGTGAAAACAAACCACGGCTGAATTAAATACCCGCGCTGATACGGCTCCCACAGGTAGTAGACCGTCATCCAGAACAGAAAAACCATCACCACGGCTTTGATTTTATCGAGCTGCCAGCGCGAGCCGTGGCGCGACTGGGCATCCAGATATCCCGCCACCACAAAAAACAGCGGGGTGGCGATGGTTGAGATAAAGGTGAGAAAGCCAAGGATCCAGTGGTAATCGTAATCGTAGCGATCCCAGGTGTGGTACAGCGTGAAAAACGTCACCGCCGTCATGCATCCCAGCGTTTTAATGATGTTCAGCCCTGTGGGGTTCATTGAGGTCGTTCCCTCTCCGTGGGGTGGAAACAGGCATAAATAACCGGAAGGACCAGCAGGGTCAAGACGGTTGCAAAGCCCAGGCCGAACATAATCACCACCGCCATGCTCTGGAAGAAGACATCGCGCAGCAGCGGAGCGAGCCCCAGCACCGTGGTGAAGGCGGTGAGCAGGATAGGGCGCAAACGTGACGTAGCGGCATCAACAATCGCCTGATACTGCGCTTTGTGCTCTTTCTGCTGCTCGATCTCTTCCACCAGCACGATGCCGTTACGAATGAGCATCCCGCTCAGACTCAGCAGCCCAATGAGCGCCATAAAGCCAAAGGGAATGCCGGTGAGTAAAAAGCCCGGCGTCACGCCAATCAGCGCCAGCGGCACTGTCAGCCAGATCGCCACCGCGTTTTTCACCGAGCTAAACATCAGAATGGTGATGATAAACATCACCAGGAAACCCAGCGGCAGCGTGGTGAAAATACCTTGCTGCGCCTCGCTGGAGTTTTCCGCGTCGCCGCCCCACTCGATGCTGTAGCCGTGCGGCAGCGGCAGGGCGTCAATGTCAGGTTTTACCCGCGCCAGAATATCGCCGGAGGTCTCCTGACTGAGCGGGTCGGGATCGGTCTGCACCGTCAGCACCCGGCTGCGGTCCCGGCGCAGGATCAGCGGGTCTTCCCACTCAAGGGCAAAGCCGCTCACCACGTTGCTCAGGGGAATATACTGCTGACGGTTTTGACTCCAGACCAGCACGTTATTCAGATGGTTTGCGTCCTGGCGCTCGCTTTCCGGCGGGCGCACGATGACCGGCAGCAGATCGGAGCCTTCCCGATACAGCCCGACGCGGCTGCCGGAGAAATTCATCTCCAGTGCGCTGTCGATATCCTGTTTATCCACCCCCAGCTCGCGCCCGGATGCCGCAACGTACTGCGGGCGAATCACTTTGCTGCGGTTTTGCCAGTCATTGCGCACACTGTCGGTAGCCGGATCGCGGGCGAGAATCGCATCCACCTGGCTTGCGATCAGGCGCAGCCGGTCCGGGTCCGGCCCTTTAATGCGCACTTCGATGGCGCTGTCGCCGGACGGGCCAAACATCACCCGTTTGGTACTGGCGTTAATTTCGGGATAGTGCCGGACAATATCGTCGTCAACGTGGCGCGTGAGGGCGGCGATATTTCTCTGATCGTCCATGCGCACCATGATCTGCGCGTAATTGCTGTACTGGCGCTGGCCGCTGTAGGTCAGAATAAAACGCATACTCCCCTGACCAATCGTTGAGACGGTGGTCACCACGCCGGGCTGGCCATTGATCGAATTTTCAATTTCGCTGGTGATCTTTTCGGTCTGCGCGATATCCGTGCCGTAGGGCAGCCACAGGTCGACAAAGAAGATGGGCGTATTCGACGACGGGAAGAAGTTTTGCCGGACCGCGCCAAACCCCCAGACCGCGGCCGCCAGCAGAACCACCATCAGCGCCAGAGTAATGGCTTTGCGCTGCAACAGGGCGTTGAGCATATGCTGATACAGGCGGTAAAACCGCTGATTATAGGGATCTGCATCCGCAGGGGCGTCAGCGGTTTTCTGCCCCTTAAACAGCCACCACTTGATCATCACCGGCGTGATGGTGAGCGCCGAGAACCAGCTCAGCAGCAGGGAGATCAGCAGCACCTGGAACAGAGATTTACAGTATTCGCCCGTGGAGTCCTGAGATAAGCCAATCGGCGCAAAGGCGAGAATAGCGATCACCGTCGCGCCCAGCAGGGGCAGGGCCGAGCGGCGAATGACGTAGTTAATCGCGGTCATCAGCGTAGAGCCGCGCTGGCGTGCAATCAGCACCCCTTCGACAATCACAATCGCATTATCGACCAGCATACTCAGGGCAATAATCAGCGCGCCCAGGGAAATGCGCTGTAGCTCGATGCCCCAGAGGTACATGATCAGCAACGTGCCCAGCACGTTCAGGGCCAGCGACAGGGCGATAATGATCCCGCTGCGTAATCCCATAAAAATCAACAGCACGCCGATCACGATTGCCAGCGCCATCAGAAAGTTAATGATAAAACCGTTCACCGAGTGGCCCACTTCGGCGGCCTGATCGTAAAACAGATCGATGTTGATGCCCGCCGGTTTTTCCGCTGACATTTGCTGCAGTTTGGCCTCCAGCGCGTGGCCCACGTCGATCACATTGACGCCCGGAATGAAGGAAACGCCCATGGTCACGGCCTGGCGGCCATTGGCATGGTAAATACTCGACGGCGAAACCGTCAGCCCGCGAGAAAGGGTGGCGATATCGCGCAGGCGCGTCGCGGCCCCGACGCCGGGCGGGGTGATAATCATGTCGCCGAGTTCGTCGAGATTTTCAAATTCGCCCGTCGGGTGCAGGCGAATGGATTCGCTGCCGGAAATGATCTCCCCGGCGTTGGCGACGCTGTTTACCCGCCCCAGCAGGGTTGAAATCTGTCCGAGAGTAATCCCGCGCGCCGCCATTTTGGGGAGCGAAATGTCGACGTTAATTTGCTGCGGAACCGCACCGCCAATCGCCACTTTCCCGACGCCGGGGATGAGCACCAGCTCGCGGCGCAGCTGATCGGCATACTGGGCCAGCTCAGGGTTGGTAAAATTATCACCGGAAAGGGCAAAGAAAAAACCAAACACATCGCCGAAGTCGTCATTGACGAACGGTGTCACCACGCCCGGTGGAAACTGGCGCGAGGCGTCGCCCACCCGGCGGCGCAGCTCATCCCAGATTTGCGGCAGTTCGTTGGAGTGGTAGCGCGAGGCGATATTCACGGTGATCTGCGACAGACCGTTTGACGAGATCGAGCTGATGTTATCGAGGTAGGGCAGCTGTTGCAGGGCATTTTCCAGCGGAAGCGTGACCTCTTCTTCCACCTGCTGGGCCGAGGCGCCGGGATAGTGGGTGATGACAACCGCCGTTTTGATAGCAAACGTGGGATCTTCCAGGCGACCAATGTTCAGCAGCGCAAAAATACCGCCGACGCCCAGCAGCAGAACCGTCAGCCAGACGCGAATGGGGTTATCGATAAACTGGCGAGAGATATCCATTACAGGCCTCGCTCGCGGGTCCAGATCCGCACCGGCTGTTGGGCGTGAAGTTCGCCGACGCCCGCAGCCACCACGCGCTCTCCGGCCTTCAGCCCGTCGGTAATGATAATCCCCTGAGCGGTAACTTGTCCGACCGTGACTTTGCGATCTTCCAGCTGCAACGTATCACCCTCGCCTTTGACCACCCACACGTGCGGCTCGTTGCGCGGGCTGTTATCCGGATTGAACACCGCTTCCACCGGCACAACCAGCGCATTGCGCCCCGCGCCCGCCGGAAGATTCGCCAGATTGACCGTCACGGTGCCGCTAACGCCGCCGACAGCCGGGAAATCATCCGGGCGCGGCATGGTTAAAATCACCTGCCAGGTGAGGGTATTACTGTCACTGCTGCCCGTATGCTCTTTATAGACCGCGCTGAATTCGCGCCCCGGCAGGGCGTTAATTTTCACCAGTGGGCGGTAATCAGCGTTACGGATATCCAGGGTTTTGAACAGATTTTCGGGAATGCTAAACACCACATCGAGCAGATCCGTTCGGGTCAGGGTCACGATCGGCTGCCCGGCAGCAACCACCTGATGATTACGTACCTGAACGCTTGCGGCTGTGCCTGCAAAAGGGGCGGTGAGCGTCATCTGGCTCAGCTCTTCCTGGGCGATTTTTAGGGCGGCATTGGCGGAATCTCGGGTAGCGTGCTGCACGTCCATCTCGGCTTTGGAGATCGCCTGGCGTCCGGCCAGCGTCTGAAAACGATCGAACTGGCGCTGGGCAAGCGTGGCCGAGGTCTGGCGGTCTCTTACCCGTTGCTGGGCTTCGCGCGCATTGAGGCTCGCCAGCTGCTGGCCCTGTTTCACCGGAGTGCCCTGGCGAATATCGAGTGTTTCAATCTGTCCGCCGCGCTTAAAGGAGAGGTCGGTGGCATCGCCGGACTCAATTCTTGCCGGAAAGACGCGCTGTTGCGCCTGGCCGGCATCCATCACCGTGGCGACTTTCACCATTCTCGGCTGAGGCGGAACATCTGGCGCTTTTTGATCGCAGGCGGTGATACCAAGAATAAGGGCCGGTATAAGCGAAACGTAACGATTCACACTATTCCCCTAATAAATAAAAACGCCATTTATTACGAATACTTACCTTGAACGGTTTTATTCGGCGAAGGCGGATACCATTAGATACGTAAAGAGTCCTACGGCGGCGCTGGACGCAATGGCCAGGACAATAAACAACGCGAGGCGAATCAGGCTATATCCAAACATCATTCCTCCCAGGATCTCAACGCCGGTAAGCCAGGGCGGCTCATTCAGCGTCAGTCGCGGATGTTTAAGCAAAGCATAGCCTGTGAAGCGGGAAAAGGTTAAACAGCGCCTAAAATTGGCAGGCAGATGAAATTGCTACCTTTGAATGAGATATGCGAAAGAACTAAACGTTAATTTATTATTTTTCATGAGATTAGTCAGTCGTCAGAAAATACCGAGTGTCCTGTGCTACGTTTAATAGCATCCCGTTCATTTCTTTGTACCCGGTTGTGGTGCTTATTCCCCTGTGTGTCATGACCCGTAGCGTTATTCATTACATATTCTATTGGTAATTAAAGGATGCTCACTATGTACAGAAATATTCTGGTCCCGGTCGATGTCTATGAAATCGGGCTGGCCGATAAGGCGCTGGCTCACGCACAGTTTCTTGCCGAGGCGGCTTCCGCTGATATCCATTTACTGCATGTGATTCCAAAATTCTCGCCGGAACTGACGCGCGGGTTTATTTCCGACGCGCGAAAGATGGATGACTATATGATTAATAACGCAAAAGAAAAACTCACTGCTCTGGCGCAGAAAACCACTTTCGCAGGCGATCGGCTCCATTTTCACGTGCGCAGCGGCAACGTGCGCGATGAGGTCACCAAGCTCGCCGACGAGCTGATGGCAGAGGTGATCATTATCGGTTCGCGCAACCCGAATATTCAGACCCATTTGCTCGGCTCGGATGCGGCCAATATTGTTCGCTATGCCCACGTTCCGGTTTTTGTCGTGCGCTGAGAGCGAAAGTGACAGTGTGCGTTTTTCGTTGCAGGACTTGAGGACGGAAGAATGAATACAGAAAAACCGGTCCAGCCCTTTTACCGGCTCTCCGTAGAAGAAACCCTGGCACAAACAAACAGTACCCCAGACGGCATCAGCGGGGCGGACGCAACGGCGCGCCTGTCGCAGTACGGTGAAAATGCCCTGCCGCAGAAACCCGGCAAACCCGCCTGGCTGCGCTTTTTAGCGCACTTTAAAGATGTCCTGATCTATATCCTGCTGGCGGCGGCACTGCTGACCGCCGTAATGGGGCATTGGGTTGATACGCTGGTGATTCTGGGCGTGGCGGTAATCAACGCCCTCATTGGCCATATTCAGGAAAGTAATGCGGAAAAATCCCTGCAGAGCATTCGCAATATGCTCTCCAGCGAAGCGGTGGTGGTTCGTCACGGCAATCATGAAACGGTCCCGACCACTGCGCTGGTGCCGGGGGATATCGTGGTGATCCGCGCGGGCGATCGAATTCCTGCCGATTTAAGGCTCCTTGAAGCGCACAACCTGCGGGTGGAGGAGGCGATTCTGACGGGGGAGTCTACCGTCGTGGAAAAAAGCACCGAGAGGCTGGAAGGGGAGCTGCCGCTGGGGGATCGCACCAATCTGCTGTTCTCCGGGACCACGGTCAGTGCCGGTGGCGGCAAAGGCATTGTGGTGGCGACGGGCGGCGACACGGAGCTGGGGCATATCAACCAGATGATGGCGGATATTGAACAGCACCGCACGCCGCTGCTGGTGCAGATGGATAAGCTCGGCAAAGCCATTTTCATTATTATCCTGGTGATGATGGCGGCACTGTTCGTCTTCAGCCTGCTGTTCCGCGATATGCCGGTTTCCGAGCTTATGCTATCGCTCATCAGCCTGGCGGTGGCGTCGGTCCCGGAAGGTCTGCCTGCGATTATCTCGATTATTCTCTCCCTGGGTGTACAGACCATGGCGCGGCAGAAAGCCATTATCCGCAAGCTGCCGACGGTCGAAACCCTGGGGGCGATGACGGTAATCTGCTCAGATAAAACCGGCACCCTGACCATGAATGAGATGACGGTGAAAGCGGTGATCACGGCGGAGAAAATCTATCGCGTCGAGGGCGATAGCTATGAGCCGGTGGGGAATATTCACCCGATTGACGATCCGACACCGGTGGCGGTGACTCACGGCTCTCTGCTTGAGCGCTATCTGCGCACGATCGATCTCTGCAATGACAGCCAGCTGATGAAAGACGAACAGGGGCTGTGGAAAATTACCGGTGGCCCAACGGAAGGGGCGCTGAAAGTGCTGGCCGCCAAAGTGCCGCTGCCGCCTTTGCAGACGGAGCTGCGCAGCAAAATCCCGTTTGATTCCCAGTATAAATACATGTCGACCCTCCATCGCATCGGCGATGAAGAGATGATCCTGATTACCGGTGCGCCGGACGTGCTGTTCAGACTGTGCCAGCATCAGCAGACGGAAAGCGGGCTGCAACCGCTGAATCAACCTTACTGGGAAGCGCAGATTGAAGAGTATGCGCGGGAAGGTTTACGTATGGTGGCGGCAGCCTGGAAGCCCGCAGGTGTTGATCAAACGACGCTGGACCATCCGGATTTGCAGCAGGGCGTGATTCTGCTCGGTATCGCCGGAATGATGGACCCGCCGCGCCCGGAAGCCATTACCGCTATTGGCGAATGCCTGCAGGCGGGCATTCGCGTGAAAATGATTACCGGCGATCACCCGCAAACGGCAATGAGCATCGGCAAAATGCTGGGAATTGGCAATGCCGGGAACGCGATTACCGGACGTGAGCTGGAGGTCATGGATGATCAGCAGCTGAGCGAAGCGGCGCAGAGCTATGATATTTTTGCCCGTACCAGCCCGGAGGATAAATTCCGCCTGGTGCAGGCGCTGCAAAGTAAGAAAGAGGTGGTCGGGATGACCGGCGATGGGGTTAACGATGCGCCTGCACTGAAACAGGCTGACGTCGGTATCGCCATGGGTATCAAAGGGACGGAGGTGACCAAAGAGGCGGCGGATATGGTGCTTACGGATGATAACTTCGCCACCATCGCCAGTGCGGTTCGTGAAGGCCGTCGGGTTTACGATAACCTGAAAAAAACCATTCTCTTTATTATGCCCACCAACCTGGCGCAGGGCTTACTGATTATCATCGCTCTGCTTGCCGGGAACTTAATTCCGCTGACGCCGGTGTTGATCCTGTGGATGAACATGGCAACATCCGCCACGCTGTCGTTTGGCCTGGCGTTTGAGGCGGGCGAGCGGAATATCATGAAACGCCCACCGCGTAACCCGAATCTGCATGTCATGGACGGGTTTGCAATCTGGCGCGTGGTATTTGTCGGCTCGATGATTGCCGTGAGTGCCTTTGTGCTGGAGGCCTGGCTACAACCGCGCGGCTATTCACCGGAATTTATTCGCACCGTCCTGTTGCAGACCCTGGTGACCGCCCAGTGGTTCTACATGCTGAACTGCCGTGTCTCCGACGGCTTCTCCCTGAGTAAAGGCCTGCTGGCCAATCGCGGGATCTGGATCGTGAGCGGGGTGCTGCTGGTACTTCAACTGCTGATTATCTACGCGCCGTTTATGCAGATGCTGTTCGGCACCGAGTCACTTCCATTCCGCTATTGGGTCATTACCTTTATTATCGGCTTCGCAATGTTCCTGATTGTCGAAATCGAAAAACCGTTGACTCGTAGATGGCGGGTGGATGCGACAGGTTAGCCCTGAGGCCGGGTAAGGTGCAGCCGCCGCCCGGTAATTTCCCTGAACGCAGAAAAGCAAAAAGCCTGCTGTAAAAGCAGGCTTTTCAAATTTGGCTCCTCTGACTGGACTCGAACCAGTGACATACGGATTAACAGTCCGCCGTTCTACCGACTGAACTACAGAGGAATCGTGTGAACGGGGCGCATATTATCGACCCCAATAACGCTTGTCAAAGGGGAGATCGATCCCCTGTGATCGTTTGCTGACAAAATCAGCAAAGTGCTTTCTTTCCCAACAAAATGCACACTTCTGGTGCAGGCTTACCCCTTATGGGGCAGATCGTAAACCGCTGTTTCAGTAATAAAACGGAGCAGGGTGATTAGATTTCCTTATTTTCAGCCGCTTAGCGTACTCATCCGTCCTCTTTTAAAAACTGGCATCCATATTGCAAAAACTCTTTCAACAATGAGCGCCAGTACCGGCACTGTATTTTAACAGGGGGCAAAATGAACTTAAGACGACTGAAATACTTCGTAAAAATCGTCGATATCGGTAGCCTGACCCAGGCCGCGGAAGTGTTGCATATCGCGCAGCCTGCGCTGAGCCAGCAGGTGGCCACTCTGGAAGGTGAACTGGACCAGCAGCTGTTGATCCGCACCAAGCGTGGCGTCACGCCAACGGAAGCCGGTAAGATTCTTTACACCCATGCGCGCACAATTCTGCGCCAGTGCGAACAAGCGCAGCTGGCCGTATGTAACGTCGGACACACCCTGAGCGGACAGGTGTCGATTGGTCTTGCGCCAGGCACCGCCGCGTCTTCCATCACCATGCCGCTGCTGCAGGCCGTTCGCGCCGAGCTGCCGGAGGTGCTGGTCTATCTGCATGAAAACAGCGGATCGGTTCTTAACGATAAACTGCTTAACGGTCAGCTCGACATGGCGGTACTGTACGATCGCTCACCGATTGCGGGGATCACCAGCCAGCCGTTGCTGAAAGAAGATCTCTATCTCGTAGGGACGCGCGATTGTCCGGGCCAGAGCATTGATTTAACCGCCGTGGCAGAGATGAATCTGTTCCTGCCGCGCGACTACAGCGCCGTGCGTCTGCGCGTTGATGAAGCTTTCTCTCTGCGTCGCCTGACGGCAAAAATCATCGGTGAGATTGACTCTATCTCGACGCTGACCGCCGCGATAGCCAGCGGAATGGGCGTCACGGTGCTGCCGGAATCCGCCGCGCGCTCTCTTTGCAGCGCCGCGAACGGCTGGATGGCGCGGATTACCACGCCATCCATGAGCCTGCCGCTGTCTCTGAATATGTCTGCCCGCGGCTCTCTGTCGCCACAGGCGCAGGCGGTGAAAGAGATCCTGATGTCGCTGGTCAGCCGTCCATCGCTGGAGAATCGTGAACTGCAGCTCGTGAGCTGATATTCCATAAAGGAATAAGATGCTGGTTTTTATTATTTGTTCTGCAGGTCTGCTGACTCTAACAATAGGGCTATGTCAGATGCGCCGGAGTGAATCGTGAATTTCCAGCAACTTAAAATTATCCGTGAGGCGGCCAGGCGGGACTACAACCTGACCGAAGTCGCCAACATGCTTTACACCTCTCAGTCAGGCGTCAGCCGCCACATCCGCGAGCTGGAAGAAGAACTGGGCATTGAGATTTTCATCCGCCGCGGCAAACGCCTGCTGGGGATGACGGAGCCAGGTAAAGCGTTACTGACCATCGCTGAGCGCATTCTCAACGAAGCCAGCAACGTTCGACGCCTGGCAGATCTCTTTACTAACGACGCGTCCGGGGTGCTGACAATCGCCACCACCCATACGCAGGCGCGCTACAGTTTACCGCCAGTGATCAAGGCATTTCGTGAGCTGTTTCCGGACGTCCGGCTGGAGCTGATTCAGGGCACTCCGCAGGAGATCGAAGTGCTGCTGCAAAACGGCGGGGCGGATATCGGTATCGCCAGTGAACGTCTGAGTAACGATCCACTGCTGGTGGCATTTCCCTGGTTCCGCTGGCATCACAGCCTGCTATTACCCGTTGACCATCCACTTCATCAGGTTTCGCCCCTCACGCTCGAAGATATTGTCAAATGGCCGCTGATTACCTATCGGCAGGGCATTACCGGCCGTTCGCGTATCGACGAAGCCTTTAATCGCAAAGGGCTGACGCCGGATATCGTGCTGAGCGCACAGGATTCGGATGTGATCAAAACCTATGTAGAGCTGGGGCTTGGCATCGGTCTGGTGGCGGAACAGTCCGGCGGCGAGCGCGAGCTGGGAGATTTGGTGCGCCTCGATACCCGCCATCTGTTTGATGCCAACACCGTCTGGCTGGGGCTTAAGCGCGGACAGCTGCAACGCAACTATGTCTGGCGCTTTATCGAGCTGTGCAATGCCGGGCTGTCGGTGGATGAAATTAAGCGCCAGGTAATGGAAACGGAAGAAGTGGCGATTGATTATCAGATTTGAGGGTGGAATGGGGAAAAGCAAAAAGCCTGCTGTAAAAGCAGGCTTTTCAAATTTGGCTCCTCTGACTGGACTCGAACCAGTGACATACGGATTAACAGTCCGCCGTTCTACCGACTGAACTACAGAGGAATCGTGTGAACGAGGCGCATGTTAATGGCCTCGCTATTTTGTGTCAACTCTAAATTCAACTTGCTGATTCAAATGATTAATTAAGAGCCAACCTGCTGTTTTAGTGTACTTGGGAGGACGAATGTCCACCAGGTCCCGCATTTTCACGTAGACGCTGCAGGGGATCTTGCTGGTAAAAATGGCAAAAACGCTGCCACAGCGCCGGGAAGCGGGGTGCGAACAGTTCGGGTGCGCTGAAGAAATATTCCGACAACACCGCAAAACACTCTGCCGGATCGGTCGCTGCGTAGGCATCAATGCTGGCTGCGCTTTCACCCACCAGATCGATCTCATCCTGGATATTGTTCATTGCCGCGTGCAGATCGTGCTCCCAGCTCGCAACTTCCCGCAGAGGGATAAATGGCACGCCGCTGGCGCGATCGCCGTTGCGGGTATCCAGCTTATGGGCGACTTCGTGAATAATCAGATTAAAACCGGAGGCGTCAAAGGAGTCCTGAATATCCAGCCAGTTGAGGATAATCGGGCCTTGCTGCCAGCTTTGTCCGGACTGCACGACGCGCTGATTATGCACCAGCCCAATGTCATCTTCCCATTCGTCGTCCACCACGAATGGCGCCGGGTAGATCAGCACTTCATGGAAGCCGTCGAGCCACTCAAAGCCCAACTCCAGCACAGGCAAACAGAAGAGCAGGGCGATACGCGCGCTTTTGAGGGCGTCCAGCTCAAAACCCTGAAGCGGGACGAGGCGTTTTTGCTGTAAAAAACGATCGGCTAACTGAACCAGTCGGGTTTGCTCATCGGGGTCGAGACTGGCGAGTACCGGAATAGCCAGCGCCTCTTCCCACGGAAAAGTCGTGTTCGGTGCGGTTTCGTTCGATTTCCAGGGCCACTTAATCATCGCTTCGCTCGCAAACTCATCACTTGAACAAAAATGCAGGATAAGGATCTGTTAAAATGCCAAATTACCTGGCATCATGGCAACCACTATAACGGAGAGATGCCGGAGCGGCTGAACGGACTAGTCTCGAAAACTAGAGTAGGGGCAACTCTACCGGGGGTTCAAATCCCCCTCTCTCCGCCACTTCACTGCTTTATCGTCATCATTTCTCATCGGACACCTTCCAGCGCACTCATTCTGACTGAGGTCAGCATCAAGATGCACCTGAAGTTCGCAGGAGTCTAGCCTTAGTGCTTTTTCAAGTCATTGATGTTTTATGCAACTTGAGAGAGATATCTCGCTCTTAACGCTTTTCCCCCTTTCAAACTGACCGTTTATCATACTGATGCCGACATAGCGTCCCGACATTGCGGTTGTTGCTTTTCGCGCCAGTATGCAGATAAAGCGGTTTTGCCTCATGTACCCAAAAGCTGTCACCTGCCTGCATTTGTTGATTAAAAATCGTTGCCTCTGGATACAGATCGCGTAACCGACCGCTGCTAAGACCAAACCACTGCCGCGATAGGGTTCTGAACTCCTGCGTGCTCAGGAGTTTGCCGCCCAGACGCGCGCAGTGCTCGCGCGCGCGGGCAAAATTTTTATCCAGTTCGCCATCACCCGTAAGCCAGGTATCGACGAAAAAGTCGTGGCGCTGCGTATTGCCGGTCTTGAGGTTTTTCAGCGTCAGCGTCATGGCTCTCTCCTCTGCACGCGGTTGCCTGACCATCCTAAGCTGGATCCGTCCCTCCACGGGCTGCGGCTTTATCACTATCCAGTCATGGTTAACGCTAAATTTCAGATCGTTGAGATTAAGAGACTCACTGTTGCTGCTCATCGTGACATAGGCACCTGTAAACCCGGTGCTTAGCATTTCTGCCGTTCGAAATCCTGGCATGCTGGGGGAGTGAAAACTGATCTTACTGAGATAATTCGCTTTATCGGGAGGCGCAGGATCAGCCGATACGGTCAGCGGCAACAGCAGAGGGAGAGTCGCGACGGTCCGCAGTAAAATAGTCATTATCGGCATCCCCAACGGTATTAAGTATGGGCCAGCAAACGGCCGGTTAAGATTTCCTGGTCAAGCTTTAGCGCTTCTTTATTCTGAATAGTGCCTGCGGATTTCAGAGCAATAAAGATCAGCAGCGAGCAGGCGATAAAGGCTGCTAAATAATAGCCGCTCATCAGGAGATATCCGGCAAGGGAGATATAAATAAGGCCTGTTACGGCACTTGTTAGTGCGACTTTAAGAGCCACTTTTTCGCTCCGCCTGAATGAGACGCCCATGAGCGTGGCGAAAAAGATCATACTCACAATGACACCGACGGCGGGAATACTGCAGACAGCCGCCGCGACGATAAAAAGAAAAGTCTGGTATTTGCGTAGCAGCGGCTTATGGGCAAAAAAGTCTGTTTCATACAGGGTTTGCGTCGAGACGTTGAACAGTCGCACTAGCCGCTGTTTACGTAATAACAGACGCACGACATGCCCTGTTTTAAGATGCAGCAGCACATCCGCCGGGATGTCGAAGACTTCTCTCGTATCACCGCATTTAAGGACAACAGAATTCCACTGAATCTTTTCAATCTCGCCGATCAGGAGTTTTTTTTCCATTTACCCTTATCATCGTGTCTGAATAACTGCCTGAATTTCCTGCGCCAGATTGTAGGCAATAGAGCGTGTAGAAATGTAAATAACTCTGCGGGATTCATAAGGTAATGTGGATATTATTCAGCCCTGCGCAATGGGCATAACATAAATAAGGTCTTTAATGCAGGTATAAGACCGGAACCCGACATGGCCTGTGAGGGGAGCGCAAGGTAAAAACAGGTAAATGAGTCGTTGCAGAAATTAATGATAAGTTAAAATTATTTTTTCTGCTCAGGGGGCAATATGCACATACTGGATGCTTTACTGGCCTTTTCGGCCTATTTTTTTATCGGCGTGGCCATGGTGATTGTTTTTCTTTTTGTTTACACCAAAGTGACGCCGCACGATGAATGGCAACTGATCAAAGATAACAATGCGGCGGCTGCGCTGGCCTTCAGCGGTACGCTGTTAGGTTTTGTTATTCCGCTCTCCAGCGCGGCAGTGAATTCCGTGGGGATCCTGGACTACTGCATCTGGGGTGGAGTGGCTTTTGTCGTCCAGCTTCTGATTTATGCCGGCGTGCGCCTCTACATGCCAACACTGGGTGACAAGATTTCCAGTAACAACATCGCTGCGGGGGTGTTCATGGGCATTTTTGCGTTGGCAGGGGGTATCCTCAACGCGGCGTGTATGACCTGGTAGTGACGACACATTGCGGAAATAAAAAAGCCAGGCCTTATGCCTGGCTTTTTACTTTACAGAATCATTCAACGCTGCGCGCAACCCGCGCACTGCTTGTTCTGGATCTGCTGGAAGAAGTCATTCCCTTTGTCATCCACCAGGATAAACGCCGGGAAGTTTTCTACTTCGATTTTCCAGATAGCTTCCATACCCAGTTCAGGCCAGGCGACACACTCCAGACTCTTAATGCTGTTTTGCGCCAGCACCGCTGCCGGGCCGCCGATGCTGCCCAGGTAGAAACCGCCGTGCTTGTGGCAGGCATCCGTGACCTGCTGGCTGCGGTTACCTTTCGCCAGCATGACCATACTTGCACCGTGCGATTGCAGTAAATCCACATACGAGTCCATACGACCGGCTGTGGTTGGGCCTAATGAGCCAGATGCATACCCCTCCGGTGTCTTGGCCGGGCCAGCGTAATAGATCGGATGATCTTTGACGTACTGCGGCAGTTCTTCACCGTTATCCAGCAGCTCTTTCAGCTTGGCATGGGCGATATCACGGGCCACGATAATGGTGCCGTTCAGGGACAGACGGGTCGAAACCGGATGAGCTGAGAGCTGTGCCAGGATCTCGTGCATTGGCTGGTTCAGGTTAATGCTCACTACCTCGCCTTCACCCTGCTGACGCAGTGATTCAGGAATGTACTGACCTGGATTGTGTTCCAGTTTTTCAATCCAGATCCCGTCGCGGTTGATTTTCGCTTTGATGTTACGGTCAGCTGAGCACGACACGCCCATGCCGACAGGACAGGAGGCGCCGTGGCGTGGCAAGCGGATTACCCGAATATCGTGGGCGAAATATTTCCCGCCGAACTGAGCGCCCAGGCCCAGATTTTGCGCTTCCAGCAGCAGTTCCTGCTCCAGCTGAACATCGCGGAACGCCTGGCCGTGTTCGTTACCTTCTGTCGGCAGGCCGTCGTAGTAGCGCGTTGACGCCAGTTTCACGGTTTTCAGGGTGCTTTCAGCAGAGGTTCCGCCAATCACAAAGGCGATATGGTAAGGCGGGCAGGCCGCCGTACCCAGGGAACGCATCTTCTCGACCAGGTAATTTTTCAGTTTAGCCGGGGTGATGAGCGCTTTGGTTTCCTGATACAGATAGGTTTTGTTGGCGGAACCGCCGCCTTTCGCCATGCACAGGAACTTGTACTCATCGCCGTCGACGCTATAGAGGTCGATCTGCGCGGGCAGGTTGGTGCCGGTATTCACCTCTTTATACATATCCAGCGCGGCGTTCTGGGAGTAGCGCAGGTTATCTTCGGTATAAGTGTTGTACACACCCTGGCTCAGCGCGGCTTCGTCGCCACCGCCGGTCCAGACACGCTGGCCTTTTTTGCCCATGATGATCGCCGTCCCCGTATCCTGGCAGGTCGGTAGCACGCCTTTGGCCGCGATTTCAGAGTTGCGCAGGAACTGTAGGGCGACATATTTATCGTTTTCGCTGGCTTCCGGATCGTTAAGGATCGCCGCAACCTGTTTCTGGTGCGACGGGCGCAGCATAAAGGCCGCATCGTGGAACGCCTGCTGAGCGAGCAGGGTCAGGCCCTCTGGCTCGACCTGGAGAACATCCTGACCGTTAAATTCCGCCACGGAAACGTGCTCTTTGGTCAGCAGATAATATTCGGTGTCGTCATGTGCGAGAGGGAAGGGATTCTGATAGTAAAAGGTTTTGTTCGACATTGCGTATCACTCCATAAAATTAAACCGCCGGAGGGTGCCCTCCGGCGGTTATGAATCAGAACATCATGGACATCCACGGATAACCAATCAGCAGCAGGGCCGCCAGGAAGATGGCGCCAAAGATGGTGCCGAGGCGCCAGTAGTCTTTGGTTGGCAGGTAGCCGCTCCCGTAGTAAATCGGGCTTGGGCCGGTGCCGTATGGGGTGATGATCCCCATGATACCCAGAGAGGTCACCATCAGCAGGACGAACACCTCCATGTTAATACCCGGAATGGTGGCGGCGATGGTCAGCATCGCAGGCAGCAGCGCAGTGGTGTGCGCGGTGGTGCTGGCAAACAGGTAGTGCAGCAGGTAGAACGCCAGCAGCAGGACCACCGTTGCGACACCCGGCGAGATACCACTCATCAGCAGGCCGCCTTCTTTACCCAGCCAGGCGATAAAGCCGGTGGAAGAGAGGCCATCTGCAAGGGCCACCAAAGTGGCGAACCAGACAAAGGTGTTCCACGCGGCTTTGTTGCCGGTGATATCGTTCCACTCCAGCACGCCGGTCCACAGCATCAGGCCAACAATCAGCAGGGCGGCCAGCGCAGGTTCAATCCACGCGGCAGCGAAAATCCACATCATCAGCGCACAGCAGACAAAGACCAGCAGCAGAATTTCATTGCGCGACAGTTTGCCCAGTTTCTCCAGCTCACGACACGCCCACAGCGGCACTTCGTCGTTGATTTTCACTTCTGGCGGATAGAACCAGTAGGCCAGCAGCGGCATCACCAGAATCAGCAGCACACCCACCGGCAGGAAGGCAATGAACCAGGTGCCCCAGGAGATGTTGATCCCGACGATGCTTTTCACCAGCGCCAGAGCGAGCAGGTTTGGTGCCAGCGCAGAGAGGAACATGGAGCTGGTGATACAGGCGGCGGTGATGGCCACCCACATCAGGTAGGAGCCAATTTTACGCGCACTTGGGTCGTTCGGTTTTGAACCATACAGCGGCGGCAGGTTAGCGATGATCGGGTAGATTGTCCCGCCGCTACGCGCCGTGTTAGACGGTGTGAACGGGGCCAGCAGCAGGTCCGCGAAGGTGATTGCATAACCCAGCGTCAGGCTGCGGCGGCCCAGATATTTCACCAGAATCAGCGCCAGACGGCGGCCAAAACGGGTTTTGTCGTAGCCCGCGGCAAACATAAAGGCACCGAAAATCAGCCAGACGGTTGAGTTACCGAAGCCGCTTACCGCCCATTTAAAGGAGGCACCTGCCAGCTTAAATTTCGGGTCAGCCAGCTGTTCCGGGCTGAACAGCACCCACTGGCTGCACAGGGCGATGGCGACGACCCCGGTCAGGCCAATTACGGCACCCGGCAGCGGTTCGAAGATCAGACCAACGATCACGCCAACGAAAATAGCGAAGTAGTGCCAGGCGTAAGGCGGTAACCCTTCAGGAACCGGCACAAACAGGAGGAGCACTGCGACAATAATGGGCAGTGCCATCATCAGCAGACGTTTGTTGCTTCCGTCTTTTGGCTTGCTCGCCACTGGGGGCGTTACAGCTGTTTTATCATTCATAGGTTTGCTTCTTAAGTTGTCAAAAATTCGGTTTAGCAGAAATAACACCGCGACTTTTTTAATTACTTTGCTTTCTTTAGTTATTTAAGGTGCTTTCAGGTTATTTCTTGAATAGCTATTTAACGCGCTTTTGGAGGCGTTAAATTAAAAATTGATGATGTTTATATAGTGCGCCTTTAGAGGCCAGTGGAATTGATCGCGATCAATAAAATAGAAGTGCAGTGTTATTTTTATCCATATTTTAATAACCCCATTGAGTTATGTGGATATTATCCGTTTGATAGGTTGTATTTGACGGGATTGATATTTCACGCAAACGATTTTAAATTAAAAAATACATATAAATCATATACTTACTTGATTTTTCTTCTCGCGAGCAAAGTAATGAAAACGTTAACGGAATTGATATTATTGTGAACGCGGTATCCTAATATCAATAACACCAATGTAGTAATAATGTTATTGCAGGGATTAAATAGTTTATTAACTAACGTAATAACTTTAGTAACTAAAAATAGCGTTATATTAATACCATGACATCGGCAAAAAAATTAACCAGAACATAATCCGATAAAGAATTCTCAGATTTCAATTTTAAAAGTTTGGAGTTTCTATTATGAGCACTAACGAACGAATTCTTAGTCCTTTCACCTTACCGAATGGTACGGAACTCAAAAACCGTCTGTTGATGGCGCCGATGACCACCTGCACCGGTTATTACGACGGCACGGTGACCAGCGAGCTGGTGGAATACTACCGCGCGCGCTCCGGCAGCATCGGCACCATCATTGTTGAGTGCTGTTTTGTTGACGATCTGGGTCTGGCTTTCCCCGGCGCCATCGGTATCGACAACGACGAGAAAATCGCCGGGCTGGCAAAAATTGCCGAGGCCATCAAATCCAAAGGCTCTAAAGCGCTGCTGCAAATCTACCACGGCGGCCGCATGGTGGACCCGAAACTGATCGGTGGCCGCACGCCTGTCGGCCCAAGCGCCGTGGCCGCACCGCGTGAAGGTGCCGCGACCCCGGTGGCATTAACCGGCGAAGAAGTCGAAGGCATGATCGGGAAATTCGGCGAAGCAGTTCGTCGTGCGATTCAGGCGGGCTTCGACGGCGTCGAAATTCACGGTGCAAACACCTATCTAATCCAGCAGTTTTACTCCCCGAATTCCAACCAGCGCGACGACGAGTGGGGCGGCAGCCGTGACAACCGCGCCAGATTCCCGCTGGCGGTCCTGGACATCACCCATAAAATGGTCCGTCAGTACGCCGACGACGCTTTTATTATCGGCTATCGCTTCTCGCCGGAAGAGATGGAAGTTCCGGGCATCCGTTTTGACGACACCCTGTACCTGCTGGAAAAACTGGCCGCCCGTGGCCTGGATTACCTGCACTTCTCCGTGGGTGCAACGCTGCGCCCGTCGATCGTAGATACGCAAGACCCAACCCCTTTGATCGAGAAATACCACGCCATGCGTTCCGAAACGCTCGCGCAAATTCCGGTGATGGGTGTGGGTGGCGTTGTGAACGCCGCAGACGTTAACGAGGCGCTGGACCACGGTTACGATCTGATTGCTGTGGGGCGCGCGACCATCGCCTATCCGGACTGGACCGACCGCATCCGTGACGGCGAGACCCTGGAGCTGTTTATGGACAGCACCCAGCGCGAAGCGCTGCACATCCCTGAGCCGCTGTGGCGCTTCTCGCTGGTGGAAGCGATGATCCGCGACATGAGCATGGGCGAATCTAAATTCAAAGCGGGCGTGTTTGTCGAAACGGTGCAGGATGATACCAACGAACTGGTGATTAACGTCAGCCTCGAAACCGACCGTATCGCCGACATCGAACTGGCGTCTGGCCCAACGCAGGACGTTGAGTTCATCTCCAGCTTCGAAGAGATCCGCAGCCGCATTCTCGACGCGAACACTCCGCACGTGGACGCCATCACCGGCGCGACCAGCCAGAGTGAAGCCGTAAAAAAAGCGGTATCTAAAGCGATGGTCAAATCGAGTAAAGTGCTGGCGGCAGAAGAGGGCGTCGACCCGAACGCTGCCAAAGCGTTTGACGTGGTGGTTGTCGGCAGCGGCGGTGCCGGTCTGGCGGCGGCGATTCAGGCTCACGACGAAGGGGCAAGCGTCCTGATTGTCGAGAAAATGCCGACCATCGGCGGGAACACCATTAAAGCTTCTGCCGGGATGAACGCCGCAGAAACCCGCTTCCAGCGCGTAAAAGGCATCCTGGACAGCAAAGAATTGTTCTACCAGGAATCCCTGAAAGGCGGCCATAACAAGAACAACCCGGAACTGCTGCGTCGCTTTGTCGAAAACGCACCTGAGGCGATCGAATGGCTGGCAACGCGCGGGATCATGCTGAATGACATCACCACCACGGGTGGGATGACCATCGACCGTACCCACCGTCCAAAAGATGGTTCTGCGGTGGGTGGCTACCTGATTAGCGGCCTGGTGCGTAACGTCAACAAACGCCACATCGAGGTGATGCTCGATACCTCCGTGAGCGACATTATCGTGGAAAATGGCGAAGTGACCGGCGTACGCCTGACCACCGAAGAGAACGAAACCCTGACCGTGGCCACCCGCAGCATTGTGATGGCGACCGGCGGTTTCAGCGCCAACAGCAGCATGGTCGTGAAATATCGTCCGGATCTGGACGGTTTCGTTACCACCAACCATAAAGGGGCTACCGGTGGCGGTATCGCGCTGCTGGAACGTATTGGCGCAGGCACCGTCGATATGGGCGAAATTCAGATTCACCCGACCGTTGAGCAAAACACCTCGTACCTGATTTCCGAATCTATCCGTGGCGGCGGCGCTATCCTGGTCAGCCAGAAGGGCAGCCGTTTCTTCAATGAAATGGAGACTCGCGATAAAGTCTCGGCGCAGATTATCGCGCTGCCAGAGAAATACGCTTACATCGTCTTCGATGAGCACGTTCGCGCGAAAAACAAAGCGGCGGATGAGTACATCGCCAAAGGCCTGGTGACCAGCGCCAGCTCGCCAAAAGCGCTGGCCGAAACCCTCGGGATGGATTACCACACCTTCCTCGACACCCTGGAGCGTTACAACGGCTTTGTGGAAAAACAGCACGACGATGATTTTGGTCGCACCACTGCGCTGCGTGCGCCGATCAACGAAGGCCCGTTCCATGCCATTCGTATCGCACCGGGCGTACACCACACCATGGGCGGCGTGACCATCAACACCGAAACTTGCGTGCTGAACGGCGAACACCAGGTCATTCCGGGTGCCTTCGCGGCGGGTGAAGTGGTCGGCGGTATCCACGGCGGCAACCGTATCGGCGGTAACGCAGTGGCAGATATCATTATTTTTGGTACCCTTGCCGGACACCACGCCGCGATGCGCGCAAAACAGTAATCTCAATGCCCGGTGGCGCTTGCGCTTGCCGGGCACGGTTTTGTCGGCCGGATACGCGCAGCGCCATCCGGCACTCTAACCGAGGAGCGATTCCATGTCTGACGACCATCGTGTCTACAGCTATTCCGCCACACTCATGGGCTCCCCCATTCTTTTGAAGCTCTTTTCGAATAACGAAGCCCTCGCATCTCGCGTGTTTCGCCTCATCAAACAGTACGAAGATCTCCTGACCGTCAACCGCGCACCGTCGCAGGTGATGGACATCAACCAGGCCGCCGGGAAACACCCCGTCAGCGTCAGCCGTGCGGTGTATGAGCTGATCCGCGTCGCGAAGGCCGCAAGCACACTGGAAAACAGCGCCTTCAATCTGGCTATCGGCCCGCTGGTGAAACGCTGGAAGATTGGATTTCAGGGCGACAGCGTGCCGCCCGCAGAGGAGATCGCAGCGCTGATGGCGCTGACCGATCCGGCTGATGTTTTACTCGACGATTCGGCCAGCAGCGTATTCCTGACCAAACCGGGCATGGAGATCGATCTCGGGGCCATCGCCAAAGGCTACATTGCCGACAGGGTGCGCGATTACCTGCGCAAAGAGGGGGAAACTCTCGGCCTGATTAACCTCGGCGGCAATATTCAGACGCTCGGCGCGCCGGAAGGGGGCTGGACCCTCGGCATCAAAACGCCTTTCGGCGGGGCCGATGAGCTGGTCGGTACACTGACGGTGGAGAATAAGTCGGTGGTGACATCGGGCACCTACGAACGCTTCTTCGAACGCGACGGCAAGCGCTACCACCATATTCTGAATCCGCGAACGGGCTATCCGCTGGATAACGAACTCGATAGCGTCACCATTATCTCGACGAACTCCATCGACGGGGATATCTGGACCACGCTGATTTACGGGATGGGCGTGGAGAAAGGCTGTGCCGCGCTGCGCGCGCGGCCTGATATTGAAGCGGTGTTTGTCACCAAAACGAAAGAGGTGGTGCTCTCCTCCATGAAGCATTTCCGCTTCACGCTTCTGGACAATCGCTATCGCCTCACTGGCAATATTGTTTGAGCAGACCCGCCTGCTCTGGCTGCAGCCGGTAGCGATACACTGGACGCCCCGTCGCACCATAGTGAATGCTGGTGAACAGAATATTAATCTGCGCCAGCCAGATCAGATACTTACGGCACGAGACGCGGGAAATTCCCACTGAGTTCGCCAGATCGTCGGTGGAAAACTCGGTGTCGGGATGGGCTTCAATCCACTGGCAAATGGTGCGCAGCGTCTGGGGTGTTAAGCCTTTCGGCAGACGCTTGCTGTCTGCCAGCTCCGGCGCGCCGCCGTGCAGCAAACGATCCACATCGGCCTGCTCATAATACTGATGCGAGCCCATCAGCTGCTTCTTCTCCTTCCAGCCGTTCAGCGCCTCTTCAAAACGCGGGAACTGGAAAGGTTTGATCAGATAATCCACCACGCCGTAGTGCATCGACGTCTGAATGGTAGTGGCATCGGACGCCGACGAAATCATGATCACATCAATCGGGCGGCCTGAAGCACGAATCACCGGCAGCAGGTCGAGACCGTTGTCCTGCTGCATATAGACATCCAGCAGCACCAGATCGACAGGCTGTGCAGGATTATTAATCACCGCTTCGGCCTGATTCAGCGTAGAAGCGACGCCGCAGCAGCTAAACCCCTCAACCCGGTTAACGTACAGACGGTTCAGGTCGGCCACCATGGCATCATCATCGACAATTAAGACATTTATCACGCGATTTTCCTCTCGCTATCCCAGGGGATCTGTACAAAAAATTGAGTAAATACACCAGGCTCGGATTCGACGGCAATCTCACCGCCCAGTTTTTCGAGCTGCTGGCGAACAAGGAAAAGCCCCACGCCGCGATTTTCACCCTTCGTGGAAAAGCCCTTCGTAAAAATATGTTCCAGCTGCGCAGGATCGATACCCGGACCGTCATCGCTGATTTCACAGCTGAGCCAGCCATGTTGATAATGCATCAGCAGACCCACTTCGCCCTCAGGCTGGCCGGTCATCGCATCCAGCGCGTTTTCGATTAAGTTACCCAGCACGGTAATCAGCACCGTCACCTGTTCCGTATTCGGCGTGTCCGGCACCTGACACTCGTCGGCCAGCGTCAGGGTAAACCCCGCTTCCTTGGCGCGGTTGATTTTACCGAGCAGGAACCCGGCGATGACCGGTGATTTAATTTTATGCTGAATAGCGCCGATATCGGTCTGATAATTCTGCGCGGTCTGAATGACGTACTCTTCGAGCTTGTCGTAGCGCTTCATGTGCAGCAGGCCGAGGATCACGTGCAGCTTATTCATAAACTCATGGGAGTGCGTGCGCAGGGCGTCGACATAGCTCACCATGCCATCCATGCGCTGCATCAACTCGCGAACTTCGGTCTTGTCACGGAAGGTGCTGATTGCCCCAATTACTGAATTCTGGCTTCTGACCGGAAAGGTGTTACACAGCAGCAGACGACCGTTGCAGTCGATCTCCTGATCCTGCAGGGCTTTTCCGGTTTGCGACACCCGGCGCAGGGAGGCGAGCATCGGCATGTGGCGCGGCTCATCGGTACTGCTGGCGGGCAGGAGCAGGATCTGGCGGGCGGCATGGTTAATCATGGTCACGCGCCCCTGGCTGTCGACGGCGATCACCCCCTCTTTCAGGGACTGCAGCATCGCCTGGCGCTGTTCAAACAGGGCGGAGATTTCATAGGGTTCCAGCCCAAACAAAATCCGCTTGAGCAGATGCACTAAACCCCAGGTGCCGAGCGTGCCCATTAGCGCGCTGAAGAGCACCGTCCAGATCGCCCCCCAGCGGCTGCGGCTGATCTGTTCATCGACTTTGTTGAGGGAAATCCCGACGGCGACCACGCCAATCTGCTGGTGATTATCGTCGTACACCGGCGTGAATACGCGCAGCGCTTCGGCCAGCACACCGTGGTTGACCGAGACGTTCTCCTTCCCTTCCAGCGCGGGTTTGATGTCGTCGCCGATAAAGCGTTTGCCGAGCAGGGTGTTGTTCGGGTGAGAGTAGCGTACGCCCTGCATGTTGGTGACAACCGCGAAAAGCAAATCGTTGCGGCGAGTGATCGCATCTGAGACGGACTGGATGGGGCTGTTTTCCGGCGAATGTTGCAGGCCGCGTTTCACATCCGGGCTGTCGGCAAGGGTACGGGCGATGGCCAGTGCGGTATCTTTGACGCCGTCGCGCGTGGCGCGGGTGACCTGCATAAAGTAGAGCGCGAACGTCACCAGCAATACTGACCCAATCACGCTGCACACCATCAGCGTGACCAGGGTATTGAGTTTCATCGGGCGCTTGCGCGTCATGGCTAAAGGCTGCAAATCGCTCATCGAAACCCCGTGGATAATTATAAAGGGGTAATTATCGCTGATGACGGCGCTTTCTTAAAGCGATGTAAAAGCTGACGAATGCTCGCCTTTTCGTGACCCCCCTCGCAGGTCATCCATATAAAACACTTTATAGTGTGGGGGAATTCATAAATAAGGAGCAGTTTATGAGCGTTAAGCTGAACGGTTTGGTCACGGAAAGACGCCACGCGGATACGGCGGATATCGACAGGTTGTCGACCCTGGACATGCTGAATGTGATTCATCAGGATGATAAGTGCATTACCGATTCTATTACTCCCTTCTTACCCGTCATTGCCCGTGTGGTCGATAACGCGGCGGCTACACTGAGCCACGGCGGGCGGCTGTTTATTGTCGGTGCCGGGGCCTCCGGCCGTGCGGCGCTGCATGCGGCGCTGGAGTTTGCGCCGGGCAAACATCCGGTGATGGGGCTTGATGCCGGAAACGGCGCGGGAAACTACGATCGCGGTGTGGCCGATCTGCAGGCGATGAATTTTGACGATCACGACATGATGCTGGCGCTCTCTGTCAGCGGCAAAACGCCGTGGGTCTGGGGGGCGATGCGCCATGCCTGGTCACTGGGATCGCCGGTCGCCATCATTACGCATGACGCACAAAGCGAAGCGGCACAGCTGGCGAGCATGGTCATTGCGCCGCAAACCGGGCCAGACGCGGTAGCGGGCTTTACGAATGCCAAAGCGGGGATGGCGCAAAAACTGATCCTCAATATGATTGCGACGGGATTAGCCGTTCGCACGGGCCGGGTTTACAGCAATATGCGCGTGGATCTGGAAGCAAAAAGCACCAAATGGGCCGAACGACAAATTGCGATTGTGATGGAGGCGGGTGGCTGCACGCGTGCCGTCGCTAAAGCGGCGCTGGAGAGCTGCAACCACCACTGTAAGACCGCCGTGTTGATGGTATTGACCGGTCTGGACGCCTGGCAGGCCCGTGATTTGCTCGAACAGAATAATGGATTTATTCGCGTGGCGTTGCAGGAAGCGCCGTAAATCCTGAGGTAGTGAACAAAAAGGTCGCAGATGCGGCCTTTTATGTTTTTGAGATTCTGATGATTAATTGCGTGCGATCAACTTAAGGTAAATCCCTTCACCTTTACCGTCGCCTGACGACAAAAACAGTGCCAAAATGTGACTTTATTCACACTTTTGAACGTGCAATGTGAAAGCAGTAACGTCGTTACCGCTGCAGTAAAGGTTAAACATGGAACAGAACACGACTCGAGGCCTGGGAGGCAAGCTCGCCCTGTGGGCGTTTTACGCATTTTGCGGGTACTTTGCCTGGGCAATGCTCCGCTATTTATGGGTGGTCAGCAAAATTCCGTCTGCGCCGGATATGGTTGTCGAGGGCGATTTAGGCTCAACCAGCGGGAAGTGGATCGGTGCGTTTCTCGGTTTTCTGGTGCTCGGGGCGGTGGGCCTGATACTGGGCGGGATCGCCTGGTACACGCGCCCGCGCGGCAACAACGAGTGAATGGCTGACGGAAAATTGTTAAGGTGAGCGTTTTGTGAAGGAGAGAGCATGGAACTTGCCCACTGGCCCCAACGCTACGAAGCCTGGTTAACGGAACACCACGCCACGGATGATGCGGCCCATGATATTTCGCATTTCCGCCGCGTGTGGATGACGGCGCAGCGCATGATGGTGGGGCAACCCGTCGACGCGCTGGTCGTCCTGACGGCCTGTTATTTCCATGACATTGTCAGCCTGCCGAAAAATCATCCGGAACGCAGCCACTCCTCGCGGCTGGCGGCGCGCAAAACCCGGCAAATCCTCACTGATTTTTTCCCGGATTTCCCGGCGGATCGCTTTCCGGCCCTGGAACATGCCATCGAAGCCCACAGCTTCAGCGCCGGGATTGTGCCGGAAACCCTTGAAGCCAAAATTGTGCAGGACGCCGACCGGCTGGAAGCACTCGGTGCGATTGGTCTGGCGCGCGTCTTTGCCGTTTCCGGGGCGCTTGGCGTGGCGCTGTTTGATGCCGACGATCCCTTTGCGGATGAGCGCGAACTCAACGACAAACAGTTTGCCCTCGACCATTTCCAGACCAAACTGCTGCGTCTGCCAGAGACTATGCAAACCGAAATGGGGCGCGAGCTTGCGAATCAAAACGCGCACTTTTTGGTGCAGTTCATGGCGAAACTCAGCGCGGAGCTGCAGGGCGATTGTCTTGGCAGCGATGCGCAGGTGCTGAGCCGATTCCAGCGCAGTCTGTAGCGTCGAACTATGGTAATCTGTCCCCAGTCTCTTTTGCCCGGTTAAAGGTATGCAGGAAAAACGATCAGTGATACCGCCCGCACTTCTGCTGGCAGAGAAATCCACGGCCACGGTGCAGGCGTTATTAAGCAAACTGCTGACCATCTATGATGCGAAAACGCTGGTCAATGACCTGAATGCGCAAGGTGAAAGCCACTGGAGTCCTGCGATCCTGAAGCGACTGGTCACCAGCGAGCGGGCAGGGCACCGTCTTAGCGAGCGGGAATTCAGCTACCTGCAAAATCTGTTGCCGCGCCCGCCTGCCATTCATCCCAATTATGCTTTCCGCTTTGTCGACTTGTTCGCCGGTATCGGTGGGATCCGCAACGGATTCGAGGCCATCGGCGGTCAGTGTGTCTTTACCAGCGAATGGAACAAACATGCGGTACGCACCTATAAAGCCAACTGGTACTGCGATCCGCATGCCCACCATTTTAACGAAGACATCCGCGATGTGACGTTAAGCCACAAAGCGGGCGTCAGCGATGCAGAGGCGGCGGAGCATATCCGACAAAATATTCCTCAACATGATGTGTTGCTGGCCGGCTTCCCTTGCCAGCCGTTCTCGCTGGCTGGCGTGTCGAAAAAGAATGCCCTTGGGCGGGCACACGGTTTTGCCTGCGACACCCAGGGCACGCTGTTTTTTGATGTCGTGCGGATTATCGACGCCCGTCGCCCGCCGATTTTTGTGCTGGAAAACGTCAAGAACCTGAAAAGCCACGACGGCGGAAAAACCTTCCGCATCATCATGCAAACCCTGGACGAGCTGGGCTACGATGTGGCGGATGCACAGGATATGGGGGCCGACGATCCCAAGATTATCGACGGCAAACACTTCCTGCCGCAGCACCGCGAGCGCATTGTGCTGGTGGGCTTTCGCCGCGACCTGAACCTGAAAGGCAACTTTACGCTGCGCGATATTCCGTCGCGCTATCCGGCGCATCGTCCTTCCGTGGCCGAACTGCTGGAGCCGGTGGTGGACGCCAAATTTATCCTTACGCCGGTGCTGTGGAAATATCTCTACCGCTATGCCAAAAAGCATCAGGCAAAAGGCAACGGCTTTGGTTTCGGCATGGTCGACCCGACCAATCCGTACAGCGTCACCCGCACGCTGTCGGCCCGTTATTACAAGGACGGAGCCGAGATCCTGATCGATCGCGGCTGGGATAAAGCGCTCGGAGAAGTGAATTTCGACGACCCGGAGAACCAGCGCCATCGTCCGCGCCGCTTAACGCCGCGCGAGTGCGCGCGCCTGATGGGCTTCGAATCGCCGCAGGGTTACCGCTTCCGCATTCCGGTTTCCGATACTCAGGCCTATCGCCAGTTCGGTAACTCCGTGGTGGTGCCTGCGTTTGCGGCGGTGGCAAAACTGCTCGAGTCGCGAATTCAACTGGCTGTCAAATTACGCCTGAGCGAGGCCGTCAATGACGGATGTGCACAATAAGGCGACGCGCAGCAAAAACATGCGTGCGATTGGCACGCGTGACACCGCGATTGAAAAACGGCTGGCAGGGCTTTTAACCCACAGCGGCTTTGTATTTCGCGTGCAGGATGCGGCACTGGCAGGCCGCCCTGATTTCGTCCTCGACGATTATCAATGCATTATCTTTACCCACGGCTGTTTCTGGCACCATCACGACTGTTATCTGTTTAAAGTCCCGGCGACGCGCACCGAGTTCTGGCTGACTAAAATCGGCAAGAACGTGGCGCGTGACCAGCGTGATATCACTACGCTGATGGCGCAGGGCTGGCGCGTGTTGATTGTCTGGGAATGTGCCCTGCGGGGCAGATTGAAGCTCGATGATGCCGCGCTGACCGAGCGGCTGGAGGAGTGGATCTGCGGCGGCGGTCAAACCGCGCAGATCGACACTAAAGGCATTCACGCGTTTACTGCTTTTCCACCTCACACGGGGTAACGGTCGGTTTCGCCGGGAACAGGTATTTTCCGAGCGTCACCAGTACCACCGCCATAATAATCACCCCCAGCGCTATCCATTCGACGGATGATAGCACTTCTCCCGCAAAGGTCGTCCCCAGCAACACGGCTACCACCGGGTTGACGTAGGCGTAGCTGGTCGCAACGGCAGGGCTGACGTTGCGGATCAGGAACATGTATGAGTTGATCGCGATAATCGAGCCAAAAATTGCCAGATAACCGACCGCCAGGTAACCGGACAGCGTCGGCATCGTCGTCAGTTTTTCACCGCTCACGGCGGAGACGAAAAGCAGCGCCATGCCCGCCGCCAGCATCTCGATGGCACCGGCCATCATGCCGGAAGGCAGTTCCACTCGAGAACCCAGAACGGAGCCAAAAGCCCAGCTCAGGGAGCCAATCAGAATCAGCACCGCGCCCCACGGATTACCGCTCAGGTTCCCGCCGCTGTTGAGCAGAATAATGCCCGCCAGACCTATGGCGATCCCCATCCACTCCAGCTTGCGGGTCCGGATGCCGAACAGTCGGCTAAAGCAGAGGGTAAACAGCGGTACCGTGGCGACCACTACTGCCGCAATACCGGAGGGGACGTTCTGGTGCTCGGCCACCGTCACACCGCCGTTTCCGACGGCCAGCAGCAGCAGGCCGATCAGCGCGGCGTTTAACATCGGGCGCAGCGATGGGAGTTTATGCCCGCGCAGCAGGAGAAATGTCAAAAGCAGCACACCGGCAGAGAGAAAACGCACGCCAGCCATCATCAGCGGTGGCCAACTCTCCACGCCGATACGAATCACAAAATAGGTCGAACCCCAGATGATGTAGAGCGAAAACAGCGCTCCTATAAGGGGTAATAATTGCCGAAAACGCATAATCCTTCACCGCGATATAAAAAGGTCGCATACAGTAAACGTGAAAACTATCGGGCTGGCGAGTCCTTTAATTGTGTCTCTGATGTGAATTATTTGTTGACTTGAGCTGCCTGTTTCAGGGTTTCGCTTTTTGCTCCATACTATTCACTTAATTATCAAAATAAGAAGGATCAGATTTTGGCAGGAAGTAGCTTATTAACATTGCTTGATGATATTGCCACCTTGCTGGATGACATTTCAGTGATGGGAAAACTGGCCGCGAAGAAAACGGCCGGGGTGCTGGGGGATGATTTATCCCTTAACGCGCAGCAGGTGACGGGCGTGCGCGCCAACCGTGAGCTGCCGGTGGTGTGGAGCGTGGCGAAAGGGTCCTTTATCAATAAAGTGATTCTGGTGCCGCTGGCTCTGCTGATCAGCGCCTTTATCCCCTGGGCCATTACGCCGCTGCTGATGATTGGCGGGGCGTTCCTCTGTTACGAAGGCGTCGAGAAAGTGCTGCACTCCTTCGGTTCCCATAAAGACGCAGAGACCCCGCAGGCACGTCAGCAGCGCCTGGAAGCGCTTGCGGCGAAGGACCCGCAGGCATTCGAGCGCGATAAGGTGAAAGGGGCCATTCGCACGGACTTTATCCTCTCGGCTGAAATCGTGGCGATCACCCTTGGGATCGTGTCGGAATCGCCGCTGCTTAACCAGGTGCTGGTTCTCTCCGGTATCGCGATTCTGGTCACCGTGGGCGTGTATGGCCTGGTGGGTGTGATCGTGAAACTGGACGACATGGGCTATTGGCTGGAGCAAAAATCCAACGCGCTGGCAAAAGCGGTGGGTAAAGGTCTGCTGGTACTGGCGCCGTGGCTAATGAAATCACTCACCATTATCGGCACCCTGGCGATGTTCCTCGTCGGCGGTGGGATTGTGGTACACGGTATTCCACCGCTGCATCACGCCATTGAACATTTCTCCGCTGAATACGGAGCGGTGGTGGCAGCGATAGCTCCGATGATCGCTAACCTGGTGATTGGCTTCATTATTGGCGCCATCGTGATTGCCGCCGTGAAGGGCATCGAAAAGCTGCGTGGGGTTTCGCACTAATTGTTCCCTGCGTCACTATGCAAAAATGCCATTCCTCGTCTAGATTGAAACAGTTTCACCCTGATACAGGAGGCGGGTATGGTCTTTGTGGTCAGTGATGAAGTTAAGTCAAAAAAGGGTGGTCCACCAATGATTGTCACCGGCTATTCCAGCGGTATGGTGGAGTGCCGGTGGTACGACGGGTACGGCATCAAGCGGGAAGCGTTTCGTGAAGACGAGCTTCTGCCAGGTGACGGACGACAGCGTCGCGACACGGCTTAATCACGCAACGCCCGGCATGTCCGGGCGTTTTTGTTGACTATCGTCCTGCGCAGTGCTTGTCTTAAGATATCGAACCGCGGCGTTGGGTTATAAGCGGATGATGCAAGATTTCAGCAGGGAGTGTCTGTGCAGCGCGATGTCTATAAAGCAAAAAAGCAATTTCTGGAACGGTTACGCCATCATCCGGGAAAAATTGTTAATCTCTGTTTTTTGGTTGTCCTCATTTTTTCTACGATCCTGACCTGGCGCGAAGTGGTGGTGCTTGAAGAGGCGTACATCTCAAGCCAGCAAAACCATCTGGAAAATGTCGCCAACTCCCTCGACCGTCAGCTTCAGTTCAGCATTGATAAACTGCTCTTTTTTCGTCACAGCATGGGCGATGCGCTGCAAACGCCGCTCGGCTTTCGCGTGTTGCACGATGCGGTAACCAGCTTCAACCGCCTGCGCACCGACCCCTTCTGGCAGCTGGATGTCGACCAGCAGCGCACCTTGCCCATTAGCGGCGTCTCAGACGCAACGGTGGCGCGCACGACTTTGCTGGCGCGGGATAACCAGCGCATCGGCAACGAACTCTCCGCCGCGCTGGAGGTGGGGTATTTACTGCGTCTCGCTACCTCGACCACCGGTAAAGAGCGGCGTGTCTCGTACGTCTCGCGGGCGGGGTTTTTCCTCTCAACAGATCCCTCACCGCTCAATCACACCCTGATCTCGCGTTATTACGAGCTGGTGACGCGCCCGTGGTTTACCGAGCAGACCGAGCGGCAAAACCGCGCGCGCGGCGTTCGCTGGTTTATGGCACCGGTATCCGGGGCACAGGAAGAGCGGGTGATCACCGCCAGCCTGCCGGTCTATCTGGACCACTACTGGTACGGCGTGCTGGCGATGGATTTCACCCTCCCGACCATGAAGCAACTTCTGACGGAAGCCGTCGATAAGCGCACGGACGGGGAGTATCAGCTTTACGACAGCCGCCTCAACCTGATCACCACCTCCGAGCCGCCGGACGGCCTGGTGAATCAGTTTGACGAGCGCGAGCGGGCGCAAATTGCCCACGCCATCGAAGGCGACACGGAAGGGGGGATTCGACTGAATTCGCGCTATGTCAGCTGGGAGCGGCTCGATCATTTTGATGGCGTGGTGCTGCGGGTTCATACCCTGCAGGAGGGCGTTAACGGTGAGTTCGGTAGCATCAGCATTGCGCTGGCCCTGCTGTGGGCGCTCTTTACGGCGATGCTGCTGATTTCCTGGCTGGTGATCCGTCGGATGGTCAGCAACATGTACCGGATGCAGCATTCCCTGCAGTGGCAGGCGTGGCACGACCCGCTGACGCGCCTGAACAATCGCGGCGCTTTGTTCGAACGGGCGAAGGTGCTGGCCGAAGAGTGCCGTCAGCAGAAATTGCCGTTCTCCGTGATTCAGATCGATCTGGACCATTTCAAAAGCATTAACGACAGATTCGGCCACCAGGCGGGCGATAAAGTGTTGTGCCACGCAGCCGGGCTGATCGCCAGCGCGTTACGCACCAGCGACGTGGCCGGGCGTGTCGGTGGCGAAGAGTTTTGCGTGGTGTTGCCAGGGGCCACGACGCAGGAGGCGGCAAATGTCGCCGAGCGTATTCGCGCCTGTATCAATCGCAAAGAGATTCTGGTGATGAAGAGTACCACCACGCGGATCAGCGCCTCGCTCGGGGTGAGCAGTACGGAGGAGAACGGTAATTTCGACTTCCCGCAGCTGCAATCCATTGCTGATATGCGCCTCTACCTGGCGAAGCAGCAGGGGAGAAATCAGGTGATGTGGCGCGATGCAGCTAAGAAATGATCGAGTCCTTCACTCCAGCCTTCCGGTCCCGGTTGGGTGGTGTGATAGACCCGCTCAGGAATGTCATCCTGTAGCTGAATGCCGAAACGGTTAATGCCTTTTACCACCACGGCGTAATCGACGTTATCGAGCAGCGGGGCGTCATTAGGGCCATCGCCCAGCCCGATGGTAGTGGGAACAAATCCCTCGCGTTTGCGGTACTCGTCGATCAGCCAGTTCACCGCCTGATCTTTACCGCCGCGCGCGTCCAGAATGTGCCAGAACCGTGCTCCCTGCACGAACTTCAGGCCGAGCTGGACCAGTTCGGCTTCAAACTGCGTCATACGCTCATCGCTGTCGCGCCAGATAAGGGTAATCGAGGCTTCATGCAGCCGCGCCAGCGCTGAGCGCTCGCGGTTAAGCCCGGTCCATTCCCCGATGACCCGTTCATCGACATCATCGAAGGTAGTGAATTTATACCCGGTGCGTTCCCGTATCGGATCAATCAGACGGCGAATCTCAGTGTGCGGTGTCCCGTTAATCAGGCGCGGCGCGTCGGGGTGATCGTCCCAGCGCACGTCTAGCTGAATAACCGCGCCGTTTTCGGCGATAAAGGGCAACCCTTCCAGCCCCAAATCCTGCTGAATTTCGAGCGTTTCGGCAGCCGTTTTGCTGCTGCATAAAATGACCGGGATCTGATGGTCCTGCAATTTATTCAGCCAGGACGTGGCGGGGCGCCAGTCATAGGTATGAATATCCAGCAGCGTACCGTCGAGGTCGGTAAAAACCAGCAGCGTCTCCTTAAGTAGGGACATAGCATCTCCTGAAAGGTGTTGTGCCTGAGATTAATCCTAAAACAAATTATGCATAAGCAGTCGCGATTCCGGAACCGATCCCGCCGACCCGCATGGGGCAAGGGCCGCGATTCATAATCAAAACTGACAGTTACCGTAAATAGCATTTATGAAAGGAATATATCCTTGTCATGCAATTTTATTGGGGATAAGGTAAATCCCACATCAGATTTCCTGGTGTAACGAATTTACAAGTGCTTCTTGCATAAGCAAGTTTGATCCCGGTCATCCCCATGACCGGGATTTTTTTCGCCTCACCGATTCACTTCGCTGACACTGAAATCATGAATGTCTAATTCGAACGCCTCGGCCAGCTCACGGTAGGTGTGATAATCCCGTCCGTCGATGCTCACGCGCGTAGGATCATCTTCCGCACGCTTCACTTCGCTCTCACTGATTTCGTTAATCGCGGCCAGCAGGGCATCGACATCGACGTTCACCTCACGTTTCGCCGTGTCGCTGTACTCTTTCGCGGTCTTCATTCTTCATACCTCATTTCGCCGTTCCCAGCGTTAAGTATAGACTGCCCACAAAAGCGCCATTCACTCTTGCAACCGCTGCCAGTTGCTGCGTTTTGTTCTACACTGGCTCAAAACCACAGGAGGATTTTATGAAGGTCAACGATCGGGTCACCGTCAAGACGGACGGCGGACCGCGCCGCCCAGGCGTAGTACTGGCAGTGGAACAGTTCAACGAAGGCATCATGTATCTGGTGTCGCTGGAAGATTACCCGCTCGGCATCTGGTTCTTTAACGAGATTGGCCACTCTGACGGGATCTTTGTGGAAAAAGCAGAATCTGAGTAAGACGGTGTCGGGTGAGGAGAACTCGCCCGGCCCAAAAACGAAAAATCTCTGGCCAGGCCAGAGATTGATATGTGTGAAGAGTGAAATTATCAGCGCATATTGACAAAAATACCGTTAGTCACATTATCTGTCAGACGAACAACATGATAGATGACCTGTTTATTATGCGTTTTTATTTTCCTTTTAATATTACCCTTATGTGACGATACCGTTTTTGCTTTGATATTCATCTGGTCAGAGATTTGAATTGTGCCTTGTCCCGCCATCCACATTCTCAACATACTCGATTCAGTACGGCTTAATGATAACGTGGGTAAGTTAAACTCAGCTACACTCTTTGTCTCTTTATTCAAATAATCACCCAAAATGTCATCCAGCGACTCGGGCTTAATTGATTTAGAACTGATTAATAGGTTTTTACGCACTAGCAAATATTCATCGAAATGGATATTTGCAATGGCCATAAAAACAATAAACAGGGTTTTAGGATGTTGATTAATGATCTGCTTAATGTGCTGACTGTTGGCTGGATCGTGAATGAAACAGTCCTCATTAATAAACACCACGCCAGGCTTGTAAGTATCACAAGCGGCTGCAAGTTCGCCAACATCATGAACATCGTTGATGTCTCGCTTTTTAACCCCTCTGCTGGTCAGATACCCGGTTAGCCCTAGCCGGGTGTAACTGCATAAATCCATAATGATCGTTGACATGGCATACCCTCACTCAATGCGTAACGATAATTCACCATCTGCCTGAGAGCTCATAAACAGCCATACGGGATGGAATAAAAGGTATAAACCTGTGAGCAATACAAAGACTTTCAGGCGAACTCACTATCCCGTAAAGTTACGTATAATTTGCCAGGAATCATCTTAAAGTAAAGTAAATGTTGAGTAATGTGAAGGGCATAAAAACAAATAAACCGCACCAGATATATCCTGGTAGATGTTTTTCATGTTTTATTTTAAGAATATCCTTAGAGAGACAATATAAACATCAAGGATTAATATTCTTGGGTAGCTCGTGAACAATATCGGCCAGAAGATTAAACAGTTCGCCAAATAAATGTTCACAGAAGGGGGCGATAAGTGGCATTAACAAGCCCATCAATATCAGGCCGACGGTTAAGGTGATCGGGAAGCCAATGACAAATACCGACAGCTGCGGCGCCATACGGTTCAGTAACCCGAGCGCGAGGTTAACGGTCAGGAGAAGCGTAATGACCGGCAGCGCCAGCATCAGGCCGTTGAGGAAAATCAGCCCGGCCGCCCGGACCAGCGCCATAAACGCATTGCTGTTCACCGGGTTTCCGCCGATCGGCAGCGTGTGGAAGGTATCCACCAGCATCGAAATCAGCCACAGGTGGCCATTGAAGGTTAAGAACAGCAGCAGCGCCAGCATATCGATGATACGCGCCAGCACCGGCATGTTGAGGTGGCTACCCGGGTCAATGAACGTGGCGAAGGACAGGCCCATCTGCAGGCCGATCAGCTCACCGGCGGTACGGATGGCCGCAAACGCCAGCTGCATGGTAAAGCCAATCGCCACGCCAATCAGCACCTGTTGCAGCGCAAGCCAGACGGCCTGCGGGGAGAAAATCGCGACGTTGACCGGCGGCAGATTAGGGGCAATCACAAAGGTAATCAGCATCCCCAGCCCAATTTTGACGCGCTTGGGGATCGATTTTTCACTCAGCACAGGGGCGGTCATGATCAGCGCCATCACGCGCAGCAGCGGCCAGAAATAGAGTCCGAGCCACTGTATAAACTGGTCGCTGGTGAAATGTAGCATTCAGCCGATCAGCCGATGATGTACGGCAGGTTGGTAAACAGGTTGCGCATGTAGTCGAGCAACAGGTTTAACATCCACGGCCCGGCGATGATAATCGCCACGAAAACCGCGATGATTTTCGGAATGAAGGAGAGCGTCATTTCGTTAATCTGCGTCGCGGCCTGCAAAATACTGATGACCAGACCGGTGACCAGCGCCACCAGCAGCAGAGGGGCGGCCACGGAAATGGCGACTTTCATCGCTTCCGTGCCCATCATCATGACCGATTCGGGTGTCATTCGGCGTGCCTCAACTGTAGAAACTCTGTGCCAGCGATCCGACCAGCAGTTGCCAGCCGTCGACCAGCACAAAGAGCATGATCTTAAAGGGCAGGGCAATGGTGGCGGGGGGCACCATCATCATCCCGAGCGCCATCAGCACGCTGGCGATCACCAGGTCGATAATCAGGAACGGGATAAAAATGGTGAAGCCAATCTGGAACGCGGTTTTCAGCTCGCTGGTCACGTAAGCCGGCAGCAGAATGCGCATTGGCACCGCTTCAGGTCCCTGAATCGGGCCGGTGTTCGCCAGGCGAGCAAACAACGCTAAATCCGCTTCACGGGTCTGGCGCAGCATAAATTCTCGCAGCGGCTGAGCGCCTTTTTCGAGCGCCACCTGCATGGAAATTTTGTCTTCACTGAACGGCTGATAGGCGTCGGCGTATATCTTGTCGATCACCGGCGACATAATAAAAAAGGTCAGAAACAGGGCTAATCCGAGCAGTACCTGGTTCGGCGGCGCAGAGGGCGTACCCAGCGCATTTCGCAGCAAACCAAAGACGATGATGATACGGGTGAAGCTGGTCATCATCAGTAGAACGGCCGGGATAAATGTCAGGGCGGTGATAAACACCAGCGTCTGAACCGGCAGGGACCAGCTTTGACCACCACCAGCAATGGGGGTCGAAATCAGACCGGGTAATTGGGCATAGACCGCGGGAGTAAACAGGGCGATGCCTGCCAGCGTAAGGGACAACAAACGGCGCATCAGGATCTCCCGGAACGCTTAAGCAAACTCTTCATAACGGACTGAAAATCCGCTGGACTCTCTGCGTTCTCTGGCACCGTTTCCGGCGCAGGAGGCAGTTTATGCAGCACAGTAATTTGTGATGCCGTCACGCCCAACACCAGGCGCGCATCTTCTACTTCAACGATCACCACGCGCTCGCGCGGGCCGAGCGACGTACTGGCGCTCACTTTAAGACCGCGCGCGTGGGCGGTTTTACCCGCCAGGCCAAAACGTTTAGCCAGCCACGCGACGATCAAAATAAAGGCAATAATACCGAACAGCGCGCCGCTCACCTGGAGCAGCGGCGAGCCGGGAACCGCAGAGGGCTGTGATACCGTTGCCTGAGTTTTCATGCTTAACGGCTCAGACGACGCATACGTTCGGATGGGGTGATGATGTCGGTGATACGCACGCCGTATTTATCGGCCACCACCACCACTTCGCCCTGAGCAATCAGATAACCGTTGATCAGAATATCCAGCGGCTCACCGGCAAGCCCTTCCAGCGCCACCACGGAACCCTGCGTCAGGCGCAGCAGCTCTTTGATGGTCATACGGCTACGGCCCAGCTCCACGGTCAGCTTGACCGGGATATCCATAATCAGATCGATATCCTGCAGCGTACCGCTGACGTCGCCGCCGCCTATCTGCTGAAAGACCGCGTCCGCCGCGCTTTTGCTCGGGGTTGCCTGTTGCTCGTTTAACGCATCAGCCCACAGATCGTCCAGTGCTCCGCTGTTTTCATCGGACGGATTGTTTATGTCACTCATTTGGGCTGTTCCTCATTCAGCGAATTCAATATCGGATTGATCAAGTGCTCAACGCGTAGCGCGTATTGACCGTTAACGGTGCCGTACTGACTGGTCAATACCGGTACGCCATCCACATGGGCAATTATGCGGTCGGGTTTTTCTATCGGCAGAACATCGCCGGGTTGTAATTTCAGGATCTGGGACAGGCGCAGCGGGATATCCGCAAAGCTCGCCACCAGTTCAAGCTGTGAGTGCTGAACCTGACGCACCAGATTCTCGCGCCAGTTCTGATCTTCATTGCGCGAGTTTTCCAGCGGTGGGTTTACCAGCACTTCACGCAGAGGTTCAATCATGCTGAAGGGCAGACAAATATTAAATTCGCCGGTCAGGTTGCCGATTTCGACGTGGAACGGCGTATTGACGACGATATCGTTCGGCGACGTGGTGATGTTGGTGAATTTGACCTGCATCTCCGAACGCACGTACTCCACTTCCAGCGGGTTAATCGCTTTCCATGCGTCGCTGTAGGATTCCAGCGCCAGCTTCAGCATGCGGTTAATGACACGCTGCTCGGTATGGGTAAATTCGCGCCCTTCGACCTTCGTCGGGAAACGACCGTCACCACCAAACAGGTTATCCACCGCGATAAAGACCAGGCTCGGTGAAAACACGAACAGCCCGGTGCCACGCAGCGGTTTCAGGTGGATAAGGTTAAGGTTGGTTGGCACCGGCAGGTTGCGGGCAAACTCATGATACGGCTGAATGCGAATCGCCCCGACGGTGATGTCCGGGCTACGACGCAACAGGTTAAACAGCCCCATACGGAACTGACGCGCAAAACGTTCGTTGATGATCTCCAGCGCCTGCAGGCGCTCGCGCACCACGCGACGCTGGGTATTCGGGTCATAGGGGCGAATATCAGGTTCGCCGCCCAGTCCCGGTATTGGTTCATCACTCTTATCGCTGTCGCCATTGAGCAGCGCATCGATTTCCGCTTGAGAAAGAATACTATCGCCCATGTCTTTACCGCAGGATAAATGCTGTGTACAGAACGTCAGTGACTTCCTGCTTAGGTTGACCTGCTACCAGTGGCGCTGCCAGCGTTTGTTTGATGGCCTCGACCAGCTTTTGCTTCCCGTCATCGGTGGCAAGCCCGGAGGCGTCCTGACGAGAGAAAAGCAGTAACAGGCGGCTGCGCACTTCTGGCAGGTATTCGCTCAGACGGGTGCGAGTTGCGTCATCTTTCAGGCGCAGGGTAATGCCGACGTACAGCACGCGATCCGCATCACCGAGGTTAACGGTGAACGTATCCAGTGCGAAAAAGACCGGGGCCGGAGGCGGCGGGGGTTCGGCAACGGCAGCGGCTGACGGCGCCTGCTGTGAACGCCAGTAACTATAGCCAGCGGTCGCACAAGCGGCGAGCGTAATTAACACCAGCAGCGGGACCCAGATGGAGCGCTTGCTTTTTTTGGTGATAGCGGAGTCAGTCATCTGATTCGAGCATCCTGTTTCGGTACAGCTAATACAGTGATTATCCCGTGTCCTGCTTTGGTCAAAGCGTGGAAAAGACGGGGATAATCACGTTACCTCTGGCGTTTAGGCAAAGATGTCTACGGCGCCATTTCCACGTGCTGCGGACTGCAGTGCAGCAGGCGTGACCAGCAATTCATCGTTGTCGTCGTTAAATCCACCCTGCTGACCAGAGCGCGAAGCCTGCTGTTGCTGCTGGGAAGAGGACTGCTGCTGACCGGCAAAGCTCTCACTGCTGATGTTGCTTTGCGACAGCTGAATGCCGTTCTCCGCCAGCTGCGTGCGCAGCATAGGCAGCGCTGCTTCCAGCGCCGCACGCACGTTGCTGTGGGCAGAAACCATCTGCAGCTGTGCCTGGTTATCTTCAAGTTTAAGCGAAATTTGCACTTGTCCCAGATCTTCTGGATGCAGGCGCAGTTCAGCGCTTTGCTGACCCTGTTTCGTGAACAGCGTGACGTGCTGACTGACGGCCTGCTGCCATTCGTGTGTCCCCAGCGGCTGGCTGATAACCGGCGCGGGAGCGGCGGCTGCGGCAGGCGGGGCGGTAATATTGCTGGCGAGAATTGGCGCAAGCGTGGAGGTTGGCGCCGTCGCCGAACCGGCACTCGCGACGTCCTGCTTCGCGGCAGAGGCTGCGGCTGCCGGTGTTAACGGCTGCGCGCTGGCTGGAAGAGGGTTGCTGTCCGCATCGGCGCTGTTTGCCTGAGTTTTACCGCGAAGCGAAAAATCAGCGACATCCATCAGTGAACTGCGTCCTGAAGCAGGCTGTGCCGCCGTCGGCTGCGTTGCCACTGTATGGGTCTCAACGGCCTGGGCAACGGCCGCCGTCGCGGTTTGCTGATGCGGTAACATCGCCATCAGCGCGCTCAGCCCGGCCAGCTCTTCGTCGTTCAGATCTGTTTTGAGGTCATCTTTTTGCGCGTTCGTGTTCGCCGTCAGCGCTTTCAGCGCATCGCCGTGAGTGGCAGGAATTAACCCGGACACCAGCGTTTGAAGAGGGGCGTCCTGCGCCGTGTCATCGGCCACGAGCTGATCCTGACGTGCCAGCAGAGTGGCGAGTTTCGTCTGGAGGGCGCTATCGCCGTCCTTCAGGATCGCCTCTTTCGACAGCTTGCTGGTGGCGGCTTTCAGGGATGCAAGCGTAATGGGCGCGTCTTTGCCCTGGCCTGCGGTGTCGCTTAACGCACCCGCCAGCAGGGAGAGAAAATCTTGCGCGCCTTCTGCGCCTTTTCCAGTCTGCGTACCGCCGGACAGGTCAGTGTCGGTCATCAGCAGTTGTTGCAGTGTGATCATTCCGGTTTCCTCGTTGATGCGCGCTGGGCAAACTCATCCATTTTTTTCTGATCAAGGCGGTTCTCGGCAAGCAGGGTGGCGGCGGTTTGTCGGTCCTGTAACGTAGTCCAGGCCTGGAGCCGCTGCTTTTTCTCTCGCCAGAAATTCAGTGCCTTATCGACTTTCTGGTCCCACTGGGACAACTGCTGGCGATGCTGCTCGATCGCCTTTTCCAGCGTCTGAATAAACTGCTGATAGTTAATCCAGCGCTGGCTGCCAATGCCCTGTGTCATATCGGTATTGAGGTTGGTGCGATATTCATGCTGATAGTCGATTAACATCGTCAACTGTTCTTCAGCCTGCTGATATCCGCGTCGCATTGCGCCAAGCTGCAGTGCGGCATCATCAACTTCTTTTTCAGCCAGATCTTTTAGCGTAGCTAATGCGCTGTTTTGCGCCATGATCTTCGCCCTCCACCTGTGTTACACCTGCGGGAATATCAGTTCCAGAGCCTGGATTGAGTCTTCCCAGTCGGCGCGTTCAAAAATACCTTGTTGCAAGAACGCTTCCAGTTGCGGCCAAAGCGTAATCGCGTTGTCCAGCATCGGGTCGCTGCCTTTGGCATATGCCCCCACGCTCACCAGATCGCGGTTGCGCTGGAAGCTTGAGAGCAGTTGTTTAAAGTTACGCACGCGGGCGTAATGTTTTTCGCTGATCAGCGCGGTCATCGCACGGCTGATCGACGCTTCAATATCAATCGCCGGATAGTGGCCCGCTTCGGCCAGACGACGCGAGAGCACGATGTGACCGTCGAGGATCGCACGCGCCGAGTCGGCAATCGGGTCCTGCTGGTCGTCGCCTTCGGTCAGAACCGTGTAAAACGCCGTCACCGAGCCGCCGCCGCTAATGCCGTTACCCGCGCGTTCAACCAGCGCAGGCAGTTTGGCAAACACCGAAGGCGGATAGCCTTTGGTCGCCGGTGGTTCGCCGATCGCCAGCGCGATCTCACGCTGCGCCATCGCGTAGCGGGTGAGGGAGTCCATAATCAGCAGCACGTGCTGGCCGCGATCGCGGAAATCCTCGGCAATACGGGTGGCGTACGCCGCGCCCTGCATACGCAGCAGCGGAGAGACATCTGCTGGTGCGGCGATGACCACGGAACGTGCGCGGCCTTCGGCACCGAGAATGTTCTCGATAAAATCTTTTACTTCGCGGCCACGCTCGCCAATCAGCCCGACGACAATCACGTCGGCCTGGGTGTAGCGCGCCATCATCCCGAGCAGCACCGATTTACCGACGCCGGAACCGGCGAACAGGCCCATACGCTGGCCGCGCCCGACCGTGAGCAGGGCGTTGATCGGGCGCACGCCCGTATCCAGCACGTGTTCAATGGCGGTACGTTGCAGCGGGTTAAACGGCTGGGTGATCAGCGCACCGGTTTCGGTGGTGTCCGGAGCAGGCAGGCCGTCGAGCGGTTTACCTGCGCCGTCGAGGACACGGCCTAACAGCGCCGGACCGAGCGGCAATTGCTTGCCGCTGTGCAGCCCGTCGCCAGCATTATTTTTCGCATACACGCGCGCGCCGGGCAGAATGCCTTCCACCTCTTCCAGCGGCATCAAAAACAGTCGCTGGCCGTTAAAACCGACGACTTCGCTTTCCACTTCGCGCGTTTCATTGGCGTCCTGACGTTCAATCACGCAGGTCGCGCCGAGAGGCAACTGCAAGCCGGTGGCTTCCAGAACCAGCCCGGTTGCGCGGGTCAGACGCCCGTAACGACGAACCGATGGCAGTTGCGCCATCTTGGTTTCAAAATTGTCGAGCGTGTTAAGCCAGCGCGTGAGACGGGCGGTCATTAGACAACTCCCGGTGCAGCCAGGCGGCACAGTTCCTGCCAGCGCGTGGCGACGCTGGCATCCAGATCGCCTTCGTCGGCAGAGACTTTACAGCCGCCGTGATGTAACGACGGATCGCCGCGCAGACGCCAGCCGTGCAGGCTCAGCGTCGCGCCCAACATCTCTTCGACCCGCTGGAGATCGTCAGGGTGTACGCGCAGCTGAGGTTTACCGCTGAACAGCGGCTCCTGCTGGAGCAGACCCTGGATCTGTTTTATCAGCGCCGAGTTATCCACCACCGGCGTATGCCCGATAACCTGACGTGCCGCTTCCAGCGCCATCTGCATCAGGCGCGAGGCGATCACGCTATCCAGCGCGTCGAGGGTATTCTGAAATTCGCTCACCAGCTGCTGCATCCGCGCATGGATCGGCGCCTGCTGCTGGCGAGACTGCTCAAGACCTTGCTCCAGGCCCTGTGCTTTGCCTTCTTCATAGCCCTGCTGGTGGCCCTGATGGCGACCTTCGCTCAGACCGGCGTTATAGCCTTGCTCATGCGCCTGCATTTGCAGCTGCGCCAGCATCTGCGCACGCTGCTCTTCTTCGCTCAGCTCTGGCGCCTCTTCGTCTGGCTCTTCCGTGAGGGAAGGGGCCAGCGCGGGCATAAACTCCGTCATCGGAGGGGCCAGATCGTCAGGAGTCCAGCGCTTCCACGGCAGCTCCTTAGACATACGCATCGTCTCCGCTGCCAATCACCATCTCGCCGGTTTCGGCCAGACGACGAACGATAAGCAGGATCGCTTTCTGCTCGTTTTCCACCTGAGACAGACGAACCGGGCCACGGTTGGCAAGGTCGTCGCGCAGGATATCCGCCGCACGTTGGGACATGTTGCGCAGGAATTTCTCGCGCAGCGGCTGCTCGGCACCTTTGAGGGCGATAAGCAGGGATTCGGAATCCACTTCCTGGAGCAGGCGCTGAACGCTGCGATCGTCGACCTCGACCAGGTTTTCGAACAGGAACATTTCGTCGATAATTTTCTGGGCCAGCTCGCCGTCGAATTCGCGAACGGCGGTAATAACGGCTTCTTCCTGCTGGGTTTTCATCAGGTTGATGATTTCCGCTGCAGTTCTCACGCCGCCCATTTTGCTGCGCTTGAGGTTCTGGCCGTCGAGCAGGCTGTTCAGCACTTCGGTCAGTTCCGCCAGCGCGGCCGGCTGGACACCCCCGAAGGTGGCGATACGCAGCATCACGTCGTGACGCAGGCGCTCGTCGAACAGGGCCAGAATATCTGCCGCCTGACCCCGTTTGAGGTGGACCAGAATGGTGGCGATAATCTGCGGGTGCTCGTCGCGAATCAGGTCGGCGGCGCTCTGTGGCTCCATAAAGTTGAGCGTTTCGATGCCGCTGGCGGTATCGCGCGTCTCGAGAATGTCTTCCAGCAGGCTGGCAGCACGCTCCTCGCCCAGGGCTTTGACCAGGACGGAACGCAGGTAGTCGTTGGCGTTGACGTTGAGGGCAGCAAACTGTTCTGCTTCCTGCTCAAACTCCGCCAGCACTTCCGTCAGCTGTTTGTTAGAGATCTGACGTACGTTCGCCATCGCCGCACTGAGCAACTGCACTTCACGCTGGGAGAGGTGTTTGAACACCTCAGCCGCACGGTCTTCACCGATAGTCATCAGCAGGATGACGCTTTTATCTTTACCGCTTAGATTACTCATCTTCGTTACCCATCCACTGGCGAATCACCAGCGCGACGACGCGTGGATCGTTATCGGACATTTCGCGAATACGCTGGCTCATGACCTCAGCGCCCATGCGCTGGTTGGCACGGCGTTGCTGCATCTGCTCGTCTTTGCTCAGGCGAACTTCAACGGCATCTTCCGTTTCCTGACGCGAATTCATGCTTTCTTGTGCGGCTTTCAGCTGCTCTGCGCGACGGTTGAGCTGTGGACGAATACCTTTACGCCACAGCAGCCACGCCACAATCAGTACCAGTAACCAGCGGCCTGCAGACATCAGCTGATCGATAAACGACTGCTGTTGCCAGAACGGCAGCTCGCCACCCGTTTCGTCGGTCGCCGTGAACGGAGAGTTCACTACGTTCAGGGTGTCACCGCGTTTCTCGGAGTAGCCCATGGCTTCGCGGGTCAGGTCTTCGATCTGCTTCATCTGATCGGTGGTCAGCGGCAGCGGTTTCCCGTCCGGCAGCGTTTTGTAGTTCACCACCACGGCAACGGAGAGACGCTGTACATCGCCGACGTTCATTTTGGTATGGCGAATGGTACGGTCGACTTCGTAGTTGGTAGTCTCGTTACGGCTGGAGTTACGTGGACCCGTGCTGGCCGCCGTCGAGGTGGTCTGCTGTGCATTATTCTGCTGACCGTTCTGCTGATTCGCCGGAGGCGTCGAAATCGGCGCTGCGTTAGCCGGGGCAGGGGTATTCGAGAGCGCACCCGGTACGCCGCCCGGATTCTGGCCGCCGATCTGCTCGGTGGTGTTCAACTGACGGGAACGCATGACCGCCTGAGCCGCATCGCCGTTCGGGCTGTACTGCTCTTCCGTCTGCTCTTTATTGGCAAAATCGATCTGTGCAGTAACCTGCGCGTGGACGTTGCCGGTGCCAACGATAGGACCGAGTATCGCTTCGATACGGCGCTGGACGCGGCCTTCCACGTCGGTTGCATACTTCAGCTGAGCATCGTTCAGGTCACGGCTGCTGGTATTGGACTGGGTCAGCAGATGGCCACCCTGATCGACCACGGTCACGTTACCCGGCGGCAGACCAGCTACGGCGCTGGAGACCAGATGGGTAATGGCGCTGATCTGCCCTTCGTCCAGCGCACGGCCGGGTTCGAGAGTGGCAGTTACCGAGGCGGTCGGCGATTTTTGCTCGCGCACGAAGAGGGACGGTTTTGGCATCGCCAGGTGTACACGGGCCGTTTTAACCGGGCCGAGCGTTTCGATGGTGCGGGCCAGCTCACCCTCCAGCGCACGCTGGTAGTTGATCTGCTCGCTAAACTGACTGATACCGAATTTTTCCTGATCCAGCAGTTCGAAACCGACGGCGCCACCTTTCGGCAGACCTTGCTGGGCCAGACGTAAACGCAGTTCGTGGACTTTGTCCGCAGGAACTTCCAGCGCACCGCCGTTATCGGCGAAGCGGTAAGGGATGTTCATCTGGGTCAGTTGGGTGACGATAGCCCCGCCGTCCTGATCGGACAGGTTACTATAAAGGGTGCGATAGTCCGGGCTTTTCGCCCACAGGACCATCGCCACGAGAATCGCAATAGCGGCAGCGCCTGCCACGATCAACGGGATTTTAGGGTTCGCGCGCAGGCGGTTCATCCACTCGAGCGATTTATTTTGCGGTGCTGCCGATGCTGTCGCAGTCATAGCGCACCTCGTGGCTCGTTGTGGATAACGTTATTCGTGTAGTGAAACAAAACTGACTCCCGGGTCGGCAAACACGACAAAAGGTCCATATTGATGGCCCTGCCATTATTTGATGATTCGGGATTTTCTATTCGTCAAATAACCTGGTTTTTTAACGCTATTTACCGCCATTATCTCATTGACAAGGTGCTAGTCTTGACCCCGTAAAAAACCATCCAGGGGAGAGTCATGGCAATACAAGGCATTGAAGGGGTGATCAGCCAGTTGCAGGCAACGGCGATGACAGCCCGTAATCAGGACGTTACGGACACACAATCGACGGTCAGCTTTGCAGGACAGCTGCACGCCGCTCTCGATCGCATCAGCGACACGCAAAACGCGGCACGCGCGCAGGCAGAGAAGTTCTCCCTCGGCGAACCCGGTGTGGCGCTGAACGACGTGATGACCGATTTGCAAAAATCATCGGTCTCTTTGCAGATGGGTATTCAGGTGCGTAATAAGCTGGTTTCGGCTTATCAGGAAATGATGTCCATGCAGGTGTAGTTCCCGCATGCTATTCAGCATCTTACGCTGGCAGCTTTAACGCTTTAATGCCACAATCTTTTTTTCTTCGCAGGCAGGAAAGATGATGAAAAAAATGATCATGGCTGGCGCGTTGCTAGCATTAACGGGATGTGTGCAGGTTGATAATTATCAGGACGTGATTAAGCATCCTGTTCCCTCAGATCTGGCGGGCTACTGGCAGACCAAAGGGCCGCAGAGCAAAATGGTGAGTCCGGAAGCGATCGCCACGCTGGTGGTGACAGAGCAGGGCGATACCCTCGATTGCCGACAGTGGCAGCGCGTGATTGCGGTGCCGGGTAAAATCATGCTGCGTTCAGATGATTATTACAACGTCACCAGCAAGCTGGATATCTATCCGCTCGAACGCGATGGCAACACGCTGGAATACGATGGAATGGAGTTGCAGCGCGTCGACCGTCCGACGGTGGAGTGCGCAGATTACCTGACCAAAAATCCGCTTGAGAGCCAGGTGAAGTGAGTGTTTGCCGGGTAAGCGAGAGCGCTACCCGGCAAACCATCCCCGTTACAACACATCCTCCATCACCCAGATACTTACGCTGCCGCCATTGCAGGTGAATGTCCCTTCGCCCTCGGCGCTGGTGGTGATCGTCTCTTCGCGATTGCCGAGGAAATCTTTCCAGTTCTTGTTGCCGTAATTATCCCCAAGATTAATCACTTTTTCGCCGTCGTCTCCGTTGGAGAGCACCACGACGCAGCCCGGATCCTCATCCGTCCCGCTGCGGCTGAACGCAATGCAGTTAGGATGATCGAACCACAATGTCTGCACGCCGTGGGCGAAACGCTGGCGGGCCAGGATCAGCTCGTGAAGCTGTTCGATTACCGGCATGTCGATGTGGTAGGTTTCGCCGTCGCCGCCGGTGTCGTCGTAGCTCGCCCCGAACAGATCCGGATAGAACACGCTCGGTACGCCGTTTTCGCGCAGTAAAATCAGCGCGTAGGCCAGCGGTTTAAACCAGGCTTCGACCGGTGCTTCCAACGCCTGCAACGGCTGAGTGTCATGGTTGGCCACAAGCGTGACGGCATGGAACGGGTCGGCTTCAACCAGCGTGCCGGTGAAGATCTGGCTCATGTCATAGTCGCGGCCCTGGCGGGACGCTTCGTGGAATTTCATCTGCAGCGGGGCGTCGAACAGCATGGTTTTGCCCTCCACCTGATCGATATAGTGCTGCAGTTTGTCGACTTCGTGGGACCAGTATTCGGCCACGATAAACAGCGGTTTGGGGGCCACTTCCTGGACGTGTTCGATCCACTCTTTATAGAACCAGGCCGGAATGTGCTTCACCGCGTCGAGACGAAAACCGTCGCAATGGGTTTGCTCCATCACCCAGCGGGCCCAATATTTTATCTCTTCCGTGACGGCGTGATTGCGGAAATCGATGTTTTCGCCCATCAGATAATCGAAATTCCCCATCTCATCATCGACCTGATCGTTCCAGCCTTCGCCGGTGTAATCATTGACGATCTTAAAGATGCTGTCCTCGTTGGGGTTTTCGATATGGTCGATACCGCTGAAGCATTTGTAGTCCCAGATAAACTCGGAATACTGCCCGGCGCGAACGGGGAAGGTGTAGCGGGTCCAGGCTTCGCATTCGATGATTTCATCGTCAATCTGGGTGCGATCCTGCTCGTTCACACGCTGCACGCGGATAGGCTCTTTCTCATCCGCGCCCATTTTGTGGTTCACCACCACGTCCAGCAGAACCGCGATCTCATTGCTTTTTAAGGCATTGATGGCTTCGAGCAGCTGGGCTTTATCACCGTATTTGGTGGCGACGGACCCTTTCTGGTCAAACTCACCGAGATCGAAAAGATCGTAAGAGTCATATCCGACGGAATACCCGCCCGATGCGCCTTTGTAAGCCGGAGGCAGCCAAATCATGTTGATGCCGATCTCGTTGAGATTGGGCGCCAGTGCAGTGACTTCCTGCCACAGCTCACCGCCTGTGGGGTAATACCAGTGAAAACATTGTAATAGAGTGGGGTTTTTCATCTTCCGTGCTCCAGAAGCCACTATTGGCGAATCTCTGGAGTATGGATGATAAACCGCAAATGTGGATTACTGATTTATCTCGCCGGGAAACAAAACGTTACCAGAGAGTTTTCCGTAAGTAATATTCACATTTTTCTGCTTTCCCGTCTGGGCAAGAAGACCGCTCAGTTCTTCCATACGTTCCTGAAGCAATACTTTGAGCGTCACTTCATTCTGCAGAACATTCTTCAGAATCGCCATCGCCTGATCCTGTATATGCTTACTGTCAGGCGGGAAGGGGGTTACGCTTATCTGTTCTACCAGCGTAACATAGGCAACCTCCTGTTCAATAAGCTCATCCCATTTCCCGGATTGAGCAAGGCTCAGCATGGTATTGCTGAGCGCAAAAAGTGCATGCCACTTTTTTAGGGATAAGCTGGAGTCGTTCATCAAAATTGATCCTGCGTGGGAGGAAAACCTGGGCTGATTTGTTTCCAGGCGTCGGAAATATTTTGCAGCAGTGCTTCAACTTCAACGATAGCTTCGACGTCGTTTCGCAAGTTAGCGTGCAACAAACGGCGAATCATATAGTCGTAAAGTGCTGAAAGGTTATGGGGAAGGGTGCCCCCAACCTCCATGTTCAGTCCAGCTTTAAGGCCATTGTCAATGATGTTAATGGCTTTCGATAGCGCTTCCCCTTTAGCAGGGATATCACCCTGCTCAAGGAAAAGGCGCGCCCGAACCAGCGCGCTATGGACACCGTCGAATAGCATGACAACCAACTGGTATGGGCTGGCACTCAAGACGGCAGATTCAACACCTACCTTCTGATAGGCCTGTACACCAGAATTGCTATACATAGTGGTATCTTCCTTATGACGACTTGGTACTGAACTGCTGATTCAGATAAGTGGCAGTACCGTTGAATTTAGTGACCAGTGCATCTAAATCGCTAAATTGTTTTTTATAACGCGCCATCGTGGCATCAATCGAGAGTTCCATTGCTTCGTAACGCTTACCGATAGATTTCAGCGTGGCGTTAATCCCGTCTTTCGCATTTTGAATAACCCCTTCTTTGCCCACAGAAGTACTGAGCATATTGGTGAGTTTGTCATTCATTTGAGTTGCGAAACCGGTGGTTTTACCGTCACCGACAAAGTAAGCCTGCACACCAGCCGGATCATCAGACAGCACTTGACTCAGCTTTTTATCATCAATTTTAAGATTACCGACGGCGCCATCAGCACCTTTCAGCGGATCCTGGGTAATCCCCAGCTGAGCCATAATGGCATAGGAGCCTGCCTGGACATTGGTCAATAAAGAGCGCAGATCGGACTGTACTCCCCTGATAGTGCTGTCACCCATCAGTACGCCATTGCTGGAAGACGGGGCTGTGGCACCTGTCGCAGGTGGTTCGTATTTCGTCAGAGCCGCAATGGTGGACTGCAACGAGTTATAAGCGGTTACCCAGTCGGTAATCGCCTTTTTGTTATCGTCTGTAGCACGCGTGACCGACAGCGTTTCATCTGCAGTGCTTGGTGCTTTCAGGGTTAAGGTGACCCCAGGCATTGCATCTGTAATAACATTGCTCTGACGAACGATGTCGATACCGTTAACGTTGACAACGGCATTCTGTGATTTGACCTGCTCATTGAGCGCACCACTGCCAATCACATTGTTCAGCGTATCATCGCCGGTCACCGTTACGGTCATATCCGAATCAGTGCCGGTTGTTTTCGACGACAGCATCAGACGGTAATCACCGTTATCGGCTTTGACCACGCTTGCGGTAACGCCACCGTTGGCTGCGTTAATGGCTTTAGCGATGCCATTCAGGGAGGTATCACCGTCAGCCAATTTCACCGTCATCGGTTTGCTGTCTGCGCCAGCCTGAGTAATGGTGATGGTACGGGTATTATCCGCGGTGGTGCCGCCGAGCTGTTTAGTATTGCTATCAATGGTGTTTGGCGCGGTCGTCAGAACCTGGCCTTTAGCAATCTTACTGACATTGATCGTAAACTCGCCGACGTTGGCATTGGTCGACGTGGTCGCTGCAAACGCAGTATTGGTGCTGGTAACGGACGTAGAGTTCCAGGTATCCGGATTGCCAAGCTTAGCGGCAGCAGTTTGCAGGCTGGTCAGGGCGCTTTGTAATTTGCCGTAGCCGGTAATCTGCGCGTCGTATTTGGTTTTCTGCGTGGCGATGGCCGTAAGTTTTGTCTCTTCTGCAGCCTGTAACTTATCGTACAGGTCTGACAGCCCAGGCATTCCCACCCCGAGGTTACTGATAGTCGCCATACATTATTCCTTGTTAATGGTTGTTTCAGACTTATATCGGCCAGCGCAGGAAAAAGTTTACGGTAAGCCAAAAAAAATAAATCGTGGAATTACGCCATTAAATTAAGGCTTATAAGAGATTAGCCCCGCGTGTAGAAATTAAAGCTCGAGGATGACCTCAATGCGATAACGCAAAAAAGTTGCGGAATAGGGCGGTTTTACGCGAATGAAAGAGAGGTTTAGGTAAAAATATGGAAAATAAATCATTAAAAAACAGCATGTTAATAAATTGCTTCGATATTTTCTAAAGTCTCTTTCCAGAGCGTCGATAACCTTCATGACGGTGAGAGACGCCGTGAGTGTTAGGCACCGACCTAAAAACATAATTTAAGGAATTTAATCATGGCCGTAATCAATACAAACCTGTTGTCCCTGACTACTCAGAACAACCTGAACAAATCTCAGTCTTCCCTGGGCACCGCTATTGAGCGTCTGTCTTCCGGTCTGCGTATCAACAGCTCTAAAGATGATGCTGCGGGTCAGGCGATTGCAAACCGTATGACCTCTCAGGTTAAAGGTATGACTCAGGCTGCGCGTAACGCCAACGACGGTATCTCCCTGGTGCAGACTGCTGAAGGCAACCTGAACGAGATCAACACCAACTTACAGCGTATCCGTGAACTGGCAGTTCAGGCAGCGAACGACACCAACGGTTCAACTGACCTGACCTCAATCAACACTGAAATCACACAGCGTCTGTCTGAAATCGACCGTATCGCTGGTGGCGCTAACTTCAACGGTAAGAGCCTGCTGAACGGTTCAGTGTCTACCTCCCTGAGCATTCAGGTGGGCGCGGGTACTTCTGCGAACGACACCATCAAAATTGACAGCACTGCGCTGATCAACGCAACTTCTGGTACTCTGAGCTCCACTCTGAGCACCTCCATTACGGACAACTCTTCTGCACAGACCGTAATCTCTGCAGCAGACGACGCTATCGCGAAGATCGATGGTGCACGTTCTAACATGGGTGCGATTCAGAACCGTTTCGAATCTACCATCAACAACCTGAACAACTCTATCACCAACCTGTCTGCTGCTCAGTCCCGTATCCAGGACGCTGACTACGCGACCGAAGTTTCTAACATGTCCCGCGCGCAGATCCTGCAGCAGGCTGGTACTTCTGTCCTGTCTCAGGCAAACCAGGTTCCTCAGGCGATGCTGTCCCTGCTGCGTTAATTTCGCAAAAATTTCAAAAAAGGTTGCTGGAAACAGCAACCTTTTTTTTTGCTTACGGGTTATCACTGAACTCAGGAATACATCATTCTGACAGTGAAAACGCCTCAGAAATACGATCTTTTTTATCAAAAAATCTAAAGTCTTCTTATTACCCGTCGATAACATTAATAACGGTGAGAGAGCCGTGAGTGCCAGGCACCGCCCATAAACTATTTTGAAGGAATTTAACCATGGCTGTTATCAATACAAACCTGTTGTCCCTGACTACTCAGAACAACCTGAACAAATCTCAGTCTTCCCTGGGCACCGCTATTGAGCGTCTGTCTTCCGGTCTGCGTATCAACAGCTCTAAAGACGATGCTGCGGGTCAGGCGATTGCAAACCGTATGACCTCTCAGGTTAAAGGTATGACTCAGGCTGCGCGTAACGCCAACGACGGTATCTCCCTGGTGCAGACTGCTGAAGGCAACCTGAACGAGATCAACACCAACTTACAGCGTATCCGTGAACTGGCAGTTCAGGCAGCGAACGACACCAACGGTTCAACTGACCTGACCTCAATCAACACTGAAATCACACAGCGTCTGTCTGAAATCGACCGTATCGCTGGTGGCGCTAACTTCAACGGTAAGAGCCTGCTGAACGGTTCAGTGTCTACCTCCCTGAGCATTCAGGTGGGCGCGGGTACTTCTGCGAACGACACCATCAAAATTGACAGCACTGCGCTGATCAACGCAACTTCTGGTACTCTGAGCTCCACTCTGAGCACCTCCATTACGGACAACTCTTCTGCACAGACCGTAATCTCTGCAGCAGACGACGCTATCGCGAAGATCGATGGTGCACGTTCTAACATGGGTGCGATTCAGAACCGTTTCGAATCTACCATCAACAACCTGAACAACTCTATCACCAACCTGTCTGCTGCTCAGTCCCGTATCCAGGACGCTGACTACGCGACCGAAGTTTCTAACATGTCCCGCGCGCAGATCCTGCAGCAGGCTGGTACTTCTGTCCTGTCCCAGGCAAACCAGGTTCCTCAGGCGATGCTGTCCCTGCTGCGTTAATTTCGCAGAACATTCAGAAAGGGTTGCTGGAAACAGCAGCCCTTTTTTTTGTCTTTATTTCCCTAATTACGTCAATAGTGCCCATTTCTAATATCGAAAATAAGCCGATGATTTAGGTTTTGTTCCCGCCATTATGGTTGCCGCCTCAGTGTTAAGCTCTCATTCTCTGCAGCATTGGCTCAAAAAAGCACTAAAACAGGTAAAGCATAAAAATGACTCAATACGCTCGTACCCGAGCTTTGCACCAGTTTTATCGGGATGTCTTTTCCCGTACGATTTATTTGCCTGAAGCCGATGCTCTGCCTGCGCATCTCGTGGTCGAAATTCTCAACTACGCCAGTTCCGATCTCAATGTACTCGAAGCGAAATTGTGGGATGCAGAAACCGATTTAGAACCGGAGCAGGATCGCGCTTTAAAGCTGATGATGAGCGCCATTGCGCTTGCCAATGAGGCATTTGATGGCCGTTCTGACGGACCGCTGACACCAGAAAAAGTCGCGCTGATCACCGGTCAGGTAGTGGAAGCGATGCAGCTTTCAGATAACGTCAATTATCTGGTGGCGGCGATTCAGATCCTGTTCCGGGTCAATGAGATCGACTCGGTGCTATTCCTGATCTCTAATAACCTTTCAACGCTCAGTGAAACGCCATGCGTGCTTAAAATCCTGCTGCTCATCAGCCTGATGGAAGAGGATTACAACCAGGCGCACATCGTCATCCAGCAGTTAACGTCTAATGCCGATCTGATTGGCGAAGACCGTATCACGCTGGTGATGGTGGTGTGCTGTATCTACAAGCTCGGCGGTTATCCCGATTCGTTTATTGATTTCAGATCCCTGGCTGAACCTGCGCCAACGCTGGATACATCCCGTTATGAATGGTTGATTGCACCGGAAGAGAATGGCAAAACGACCGTGCTGGTGGCCTGCGACAAAGGTTACTACTACGAACACGCCGTCGCACTGCTGCTCTCAATTTACGAAACCAACGGCACCGCGCTGAACGTCCATTTCCATATCTATAACTGCGACGCCGAAATGATCTCGCATTTGCAGTCCCTCGGAAAAAAACTGCCAGGGTTGTCGATTTCATTAAGCAGCGAATATTTTGCCGCCGTCAAAGCGGTCAACGTGCATTACGCCTGCCGCCGCTTTGTTTTCCTGAGCCATGCCATCGAGAAAATTAACGGCCCGATCATGGTACTGGATGCCGACTGCCTGGTGAGAAAACCCTGGGCCGAGGTAAAAACACGCTTCCAGGATAACGAACTGATCTTCTCGCATCATGAGGGACTGCCGCTCTGGGAACAGATCCCGGCCGGCTTCGTCTATACCCGCGGCGGTGAGGTGTCGAAAAAGTATTTCGCAGCGGTTAGTCACTTTATCGACGTTAATCTCTCCACTGACAAAGCGGAATGGTTCCTGGATCAGATTGCCCTCTCTTTTGCTGTCGATACGTTACAGCCGGTTGAGCAGATGCGTATTGGCCGTGAACCGACGGAGCAACTTATTGATATCCGTCATTCCGACATCGCATTTAGCTGGGTTGTCACCACCAAGAAAAATGTTGCCGGTCCTTATCAGGACTACAAGCAGCAGTTGTATAGCAAATATCTGCCTCAGGCCTGAAGCCCGGCAAAGAGCGTTTCATTCATTATTTTGGATAAGTTATCGTGACAAGCGTTTACTCTGCCTCTCGCTACACCCCCGCTGCACTCCACGCGGCGGCCTCGCTTTATCGCGCTGAGGCGGTTGCGCCCGCACAGGCGCGGATTCTGGAGTTGGGGTGCGGGCAGGGTGAATCACTCATTGCCAATGCGCTGGCCTGGCCAGAAAGCGTGGCGATAGGCGTGGATATTGATGAAGACGACATCGCGCGCGGTCAACAGCAGATTGCGAATTTCGCATTGGCGAATATTGAGCTTCATCATGCCGGGCTTAGCGATCTGCTGGTCTCTGATTTAGGCGAGTTCGATTACATCATCCTGCGTGGTCTTTTCACCCTGATGGGTGGCGAGGAACGCACTGCTCTGTTTGCCTGGTGCCAGGCGCACCTTTCCACTCAGGGCATGGTGGCGATCCACTGGCAGGTATTGCCTGGCGCAGGTGATACCAAAACGTTGCAGCATGCGCTCAGTTTTCATGCCAGTGGCGCAGAGAATATTGATGCCCAGCTGGATTCCGCACGTGGAATGCTCAGCTATTTGGCGATGACCCTTCCAGATGGTGAATTAAAAAGTCAGGTGACCCGCGCAGAGCAGAGCAGCGATCTGACGCTCGCGTTTCGTTATCTCGGGAATATCAATCAGGCCGATTATTTTGCGGATTTCCATCAGCAAATTACGGATGCAGGTTTTAGCTATCTGGGGGATGCCGTTCCGCAGTGCGAGGTGGCAAGCACCTACGGCACTCAGACAGACCAAATGCACAGTCTGATTAGCGGCTGCAGTCCGCGTGAGAACAGTCAGCAATATCTGGATTTTGCCGTTAATCGCCGGGAGCGTTTTAGCCTGCTTACGCATGCAGCGATGCATAATGGCGTTGAAACACCCGATCTGAAATCGGTAGAACATTTGCACTGGGCTGGCTGTTTCAAGCGTCAGATGAACCGTAACGGGGTAATGGCTAACGGTCATATCGGGCTGGATGGCACGCCGCTGAAAACGGACAATACCACCACGCTGCAAGTGCTTGATGTACTAACGGAAGTCTGGCCGTTAAGCCTGACATTTGAGCAACTGCTTTTCCACTGCCGCTTCCCTGAAAGTAACATCAGCGATCACCGCGCGGAACTGGTTGCGTCACTTCAGGATCTGCTGGCGAATTCGATCAATGGTTTAATCGTGAGCGCCGTACCATCAGCTTATAACGTGGCGACAGACGCTGCGTTACGCCCGATTGTTTGCCTGACTGAAGACGCGTTTGCAGAGCAGGAGAGTATTAGCCTGAGTAATTACTGGGGACAAAGCGTCACCCTTAACCGTGAAGAGTGGGCATTTACCACGGGCGGAATGACATTCAACAATGCGTCAAGCTGGACGCTGTTCAGCACGCTTCGTGATAAAGGCCTGTTGACCGGCTCGATCGATGCCTGGCGTATCACCCTGCAAAGTTTTATGAAATCTAATGATGTGGCGGTGATCAAGCAAGTTTATATCGCCCTGCTGATGTTTAGCTGTGAACAAAAATATGGCGGTTTTTTACCCAAGGTTAATTTAACGCTCACCGTTAACGATGATGAGTACGATAGTTTGTACGATGAAGTTAACGCGTTAATAAAACAGGGGCGCCATAAAGAAGGACGCGACCGTGTGGCGGGCCTGCTCAAAGATGATCCGGAAAATGTTCATCTGCTGCGCTGCCAGGCGCGATCCAACCTGCTGATGGGCGCATGGCTTCCGTCGCTGCTCATGACCAGTCGCCTGCTGGGGCAATTTTCCATGCACTGGGATAGCTATTTCGATCTGGCGACGGCGCTGTTCAAAACCAACGAACTGCTTGAGGCGCGCAAGCTACTGCGGGCGTTGCTGCGTATTGACGATCAAAACGCTAACTGCTGGAACCTGCTGGCGTGTCTCTATCACGAACGCCGCGAGATTTCACTTGCAGAAAAGTGTGCTCGCCGCTCAATTCGTCTTCATGCGGAAGTGCCTTATTTTCTGAGTATTCTGGGCATTATCCTCAGCGATAACCAAAAAATGGCTGATGCGCGTTACTTCCTCGAAAAAGCATTGTCGCTGAAAAGCCCTGATTTCGACTCCTTCACCAGTCTGCTGTTTGTGATGAGCCATGATGCCAGCGTGTCGCCAGCGGACCTGTTTGCGGCCCATCAGAAATATGGTCAGCAGGTTAATGAGTGGTGCGCATCACACCAGGTGACAATCGCTCATACCGGTAATAAAGATCCGCATCGCAAATTGCGCGTCGGATTTGTTTCCGGCGATCTTCGCATTCATCCGGTCAGCAATTTCTTCCTGCCGTTCTGGAACAATCTGAACCGTGAACATTTTGATTTAATTGTCTACCACACCATCGACAAGCCAGATGACGTCAGGGAGCACTATCAACAAACTGCGACCCTGTGGCGCATGGCGACAGAATACAGCGACGCAGAGTTGGCGAAGCAAATCGCCGAAGATCAGATTGATATTTTGATCGATCTGTCTGGTCACACAACGGGAAGTCGTCTTCCGGCGTTTGGCTTTAAACCTGCACCGATTCAGATGACCTGGATAGGGTATCCAGGCACCTCAGGGCTGGAACAGATGGATTATCGTATCACCACGCCAGGGCTGGGTAAGCCGGGCGAAATGGACGATCAATACACTGAAAAACTGCTCTACATGCCTCTGCGGAGCTTCTTTGCACCGAGTGAGCTGAGCCCCGACGTTAATCCGTTGCCGGCACTCAGCAATGGCTACTTCACCTACGGCAGCTTTAACCGGCCTAAAAAACTCAACAATGAAGTCTTCGCCATTTGGGCGCAGATCATGTCACGTAATCCAACCGCGAAGCTGCTGATTGGTTTTATGGATGATGACGAGATGATCGCCCGGTATCGCAAGAAGCTCTGTGCGCTTGGCGTGCAGGACTCGCAGCTGATTTTCCGCAAAACCACCAACCTCGAAAACTATCTGCGGATGCATCACGAGGTTGATCTCTTGCTCGACTCCTTCCCGTATACCGGTGGAACAACTACCAGTCACGGGGTCTGGATGGGCGTACCGACGCTCAGTATTGCAGGGGCAACCACGTCTTCGCGACAAGGTGTTGAAATCATTCATATTTACGGCTTGCAAACGTTTATTGCAACCAGCCAGCAGGATTACATCGAAAAAGCTATCGCGTGGCAGACCCGTCTTCAGGAGCTGGACGGCTGGCGGCAAAGAATGCGTAAAAACATGCCGGTCAAGCAGGATGGTTTTGACGTTGCTGCGCCGCTCGAAAAGGCACTGCGTAATGCCTGGGAGATCTACTGCTCCGGGCATTCTGCGCAAAGTTTTACGGTTGAAGAGTAAGAGCCGGTTCCTCAGGAATGATTGGCTAAAAGGCGGGTTCGTGGCGGCATGATGCCGTCTTCGAGGGCAAATACAGTTTTTTTGAAGGGTCGCTAATGAAAAATAATGTCTACGTCACGAGTCCGCTGCTTCCGCCGCTGGAGGAGTTTATTCCCTACCTGGAACAAATTTGGGAAAACAAATTTTTAACGAATGGCGGTCAGTTTCACCAGCAGCTTGAGAAAGCGCTGGCGGAATATTTGGGCGTTGAGCACCTGTGTCTGTTCTCTAACGGAACCCTCGCGCTGTTGACGGCACTGCAGGCGCTGCGCATTACGGGCGAAGTCATTACGACGCCATACTCCTTTGTGGCGACCTCTCATTCACTACTGTGGAATGGCCTGACACCGGTTTTTGCCGACATCGACCCTGTCACCTGCAATATCGACCCGGCGAAGATTGAACAGCTGATTACACCCGCCACATCCGCGATCTTACCCGTGCATTGTTACGGTATACCTTGTGATGTAGACGGTATTCAGAAGATCGCCGATGCTTGGGGTTTAAAGGTTATCTACGATGCGGCTCACGCGTTTGGCGTAAAAAAGGATGGGCAAAGCGTGCTGAATTGCGGCGATTTGTCGATTCTCAGCTTTCACGCCACCAAGGTCTTTAACACCTTTGAAGGCGGCGCGATTATCTGCCCGGACGCCCGGATGAAGCAGCGTATCGACTATTTGAAAAACTTTGGCTTTGCCGGTGAGACAACCGTCGTGGCGCCGGGCATCAACGCCAAAATGAACGAAGTTCAGGCGGCATTTGGCCTGGTTCAGTTGCAGCACATTGATGGCGCACTGGCGGCCCGTCGGGCCATTTATGAGCGCTACTGCGAACTGTTGAGCGACATTGACGGTATTGCGTCCTTCAGCGCGCCGGACAATGTGGAGTGGAATCACGCCTATTATCCGATCATCGTGAACGAGACGTACCCGATCAGTCGCGATCAGCTTTATGACGTGCTCAAGGAGGAGAATATCTATTCTCGTCGCTACTTCTACCCGTTAATCAGCTCTTTCTCCATGTATCGCCATTTACCATCGGCCAGCCCGCAGAACTTGCCTGTTGCAGAAGGTATTTCGCAGAAGATCCTCTGCCTGCCAATCTATCCGGATTTGACTGAGCACGACCAGGATCGCGTTGTGGCAATGATTCGTCAGTACAGCGCCTTACCCGCCAATCAACCGCTGGTGGTCCATGTGGACGGGGAGGTGGCATGAAGCTGGGAATTTACGGTGCCGGTGGGCTTGGCCGCGAAGTGTTAATGCTGGCTCAGCAGCTGAATCAATCATCCCGTTGGGAAGAGATCTTTTTCATCGATGATGTGACGAATGAAAATGTGGTGTCCGGTGTTCCGGTTCATCGCTTCGCCCTGTTGGATCATTACTGCACTGAAGTGGTGATCGCTATTGGCGAACCGGCAGCGAGACAACAGCTGGCGGCAAAAGTGCGTGCCAAAACGAACCTTGCGACGCTCATCCATCCATCAGTTTTTATTCCGCCGGGAAGCCATATCGGCCCAGGTGCGATTATTTGCGACCACGCGTTTATCTCCTGTGATGTCGTCATTGGCGAAAATACGCTGATTCAGCCGCACGCCAGCGTCGGCCACGACACGCATGTCGGCCCACACAGTGTGATCTCCAGTAACGTAACGCTGGCCGGGCACTGTGTAGTGGGGCAGCGCGTGTTTATCGGCATGAATTCTGCCGTCAAAGAAAAAACAACCCTGGGCGATGACGTCATCGTTGGTATGGGCAGTGCGGTGTTTAGCGATATTGACGATGAAACCGTCGCACTGGGTAACCCTGCTCGCGCCATGCGAAAAAATGAGCAAAAGAAAGTTTTTAAATGAGTGTTTTGTCTGGAGCTATACGTAATGACTAATTTAACAAAGTACAACGCGATTTTTGTTGAAACCTTTGAAATCACAGAAGATATCCTGCCAGGTTACCAGTATCAGGATACGCCATCATGGGACTCAGTAGGGCACATGAGCATGATTGCTGCGCTGGAAGAGACGTTCGACATCATGATGGACACCGAAGACATTATTGATTTCTCCTCCTGGGAAAAAGGGAAAGAGATCCTCAAAAAATACGATGTTGAAGTCGCCTGACGCGAGGAGAGGTAAGCATGTTACTGGCCGGGAAAACTGCCGTTGTTACAGGATGCCTGCAGGGAATTGGTAAGGCGACGCTTGTCTCCTTTGCCCGCCAGGGTGCGAACCTGTTTGCCTGCGTTCAGCATGAGGATGAGGCCTTTTTAACCTTTATTCGTGAGTTGAGCGCAGAGCATGGCGTAACCATTACGCCGGTCAGCTTCGACTTACTGGATGAGGCCTCAATTAAACACGCGGCGACGACGATTCAAAAAGCCAAACAGCCGATTGATATTCTGGTGAATATTGCAGGCGTCACGCTCGATGCGCTGTTCCCGATGGTCACAATGGATCAGTTGCAAAAAACCTTCACCATCAATTTCTTTTCTCAGATGCTGTTTACCCAGTATATGACCCGTCTGATGCTGCGTAATAAGCGCGGCAGCGTGATCAACATTGCCAGTATTTCTGGTATCGACGGCAACGTGGGGCAATTGTCCTATTCAGCCTCGAAGGCCGCGATGATCGCCGCCACTAAAACCCTTTCGGCAGAACTGGCCCCTCAGGGGATCCGTGTCAATGCGGTTGCGCCGGGTGTTATCCAGACGGCGATGACAGAAAATCTGCCGCAAGCGGTGGTTGATGAAAAAATGGCGGCGGCAGCCATTCCTCGCCTGGGACTGGCAGAAGAGGTGGCAAACACCCTCTGTTGGTTAGCGTCCGATGCGGCAGCCTATGTCACCGGCCAGGTTATCCGCGTAGACGGTGGTATTGGTCACTAAGGGGCTGTTTATGATCTTAAAAGATACGGTGGTATTGGTCACTAAGGGGCTGTTTATGATCTTAAAAGATAAAAATGTGATTATCACCGGCTGTAAACGCGGTATTGGCCGGGCGATGGTCGAGGCATTTGCGGCCAATGGTGCCAATATTTATGCGCATGCCCGTAGCGCGGACGATGATTTTTTAACGGATATGGCGCAAACCGCTGAGCGTCACGGCGTGCAAATCTGGCCGCTGTGTTTTGATCTGACCGATTCGGCGGCGATGAAGCTGGCGGTAAAACAGTTAATGAGCGACAAGCGCCCGTTGCACGGACTGGTAAATAACGCCGGTATCACCCTGAATGCGCTGTTCCAGATGACCACAGAACAGGCACTGCGCCAGCAATTTGAGGTTAACTTTTTCTCGTTATTCAACTTCACTCAATCCGTGTCAAAACTGATGGCTCGCCAAAAACAGGGGAGTATCGTCAATATTGCGTCTACTGCCGCCCAGGATGGTAACGCCGGGAAATCGGCGTATGGTGCCTCAAAGGCTGCAGTCATCGCCCTGACGGAGTCCATAGCCACTGAGCTGGGTGAAACCGGCATTCGCGCAAACTGTATTGCGCCAGGCATCACGGATACCGATATGCTGGAAACCCTGCCTCCAGCCATTATCGACGCGACTCGCAATCAGACGGATCTGCGACGCCTTGGGACGCCAGCCAATATCGCCGATACGGCTGTGTTTTTAGTCTCTGATCTTGCGAGCTATATCACCGGGCAGACGATTCGCGTGGACGGCGGTTTACGATGAGTAGCCACGAGGAGCTGAAATCAGCCGCCCGGCAGATTCGCCGTTCTATCGTTGACGTTGCGTTTAATGCGCCTGTTGATGGCGTGCATCTTGGCTCTGCTCTGTCGATGGTGGAGATTGCTACCGTTTTGTATGGCGCCGTGATGCGCTACACGCCTCATAATATGGCTACACAGGAACGCGATCGCTTTTTATTGAGCAAGGGACATGCAGCCCTTGCGCTCTACACCACTCTGCACCACTACGGTGTGTTAAGCGCTGAACAGCTTGCGACTTTTGATCACAGTGGCTCGCTCTTCCCGGCGCTGACCCCGATGAATCCGGCCCTTGGCATTGATTTTGCGGGCGGTTCGCTGGGGCTAGGGGTGGGCTTCGCCAGTGGTATCGCCTGGCATCAGCGGCTTAAACAACAGCCGTGGCATAGCTACGTCGTGCTGGGTGACGGCGAATGCAATGAAGGCTCCATCTGGGAAAGCGCGCTTTTTGCCGCGCACCACGGCTTAGCTAACCTGACGGTTATCGTAGACGTGAACGGCTTCCAGTCGGATATCGCCTGTGAACACACGCTGAAAATGAATTTCCCAGCCCTGTGGCAGGCCTCCGGCTGGCATGTCGAAACGTGCGACGGCCACGATATCACAGCACTACAGCAGGCTTTTGCCGCGCCGACCCATGGCAAACCTAAAGCGGTTATCGCGACAACCGTGAAAGGGAAGGGGATCTCCTTTATGGAACACAATAACGCGTTTCATCGCGCTAAATTGTCTGCCGCGCAGCGTCTTGCTGCCCTGGAGGAACTGGCATGAATATTTCCGTTTCTCCGGCAGAAGTGAGAGCCTGGTCGATGATGGGCACGCGCGGCACCTTTGGCGTTACGCTTCTCAATCTCGCCCAGCAAAACCCCAACATCATTGGACTCACGGCAGATCTTGGCATTACGTCGGGCATGGAGCGTTTCAGTAATACTTTTCCCGAACGCTATATCAATGTCGGTATCGCCGAACAAAATCTGATAGGTGTGGCCGCCGGGATCGCGTCGCAGGGCAGCATTCCGTTTGCGACGACATTCGCCAACTTTGCTGCGCTTCGTTCCTGCGAGCAAATGCGCCATTACATGGGCTATCTGCAGGGCAACATTAAAGTTATTGGTCTGGCATCCGGGTTTGCGATGGGGATGTTCGGTACCACCCATTACGGCATAGAAGACATTGCCACGCTGCGCTCGATTGCCAATCTCACCATCCTCTCGCCTGCTGATGCGACGGCGACAGCGCTGCTGACCCTCGCGGCGGCAGAACATGCCGGGCCTGTTTACCTGCGCCTGACCGGAGGAATGCGCACGCCGATTGTCTATCGCGAGGCTCAGGAATTTATCCTCGGTAAGGCGAATCTTCTCCGTGAAGGATCGGACGTGGCGCTGGTTGCAACCGGCAGCATGGTCGCAGCCTCACTGAAAGCGGCGGATTTGCTGGCCGAGCGAGGCATCAGCTGTAGCGTGCTGGACATGTTTACGATCAAGCCCCTGGATACGGAAGCCTTAAAAAATCAGTTTGGCTGCAAAATGATCGTTAGTGTGGAAGAACACAGCGTCACGGGCGGGCTCGGCAGTGCGATAGCAGAATTTCTGGTGACGCAGCAACATGCCCCACGCCTGTTAACCATCGGTATTCCGCAGGGCTACGGTCATGCGGGTGAGTACCCGTGGATGCTGGAGCAAAATGGTCTCACCGCGTCTCAGATTGCCGGTACGATTCTGGAGAACGCGTTATGACACCCTTCTGGCAGCTTGCACACTATGGCGATGCGGTTGCGGTCATCGACGATAATGATATGGCGTTGAGCTATCGCGAGCTTTCGCAATCGGTCACGGCACTTGCGGCAGTATTACCCGCGCGCGCGCTGGTTTTCTGCCTGTGCGATAACAGCCCCGGTGCCCTGGTGGGATATCTGGCCTGCCTGAACGCCCGCGCTGTCCCGCTGATGCTGGATAAAAACATCGCGCCTGAACTGCTGCAACAGCTTCTCGATATCTATCGTCCGGGCTTTTTATGGCAGCATGGAACAGCCAGTGCAGAATCGTATGGAATCTATGGCTATGCGCTCATTGATTTAGCGCAAAGCGCGCCGGTCATGGACGATGAACTGGCCTTATTGATCGCTACCTCCGGTTCGACCGGCAGTCCAAAACTGGTGCGCCAGAGCTATCACAATTTGCTCTCTAACACCCGCAGCATTATTGATTACCTCCAGATTGACAACCAAGAGCGCGCACTCGCCTGGCTGCCGATGAATTACGTCTACGGCCTGTCAATTATTAACACTCACCTGGCGCAAGGTGCCACGGTGCTGCTGACCAATACCGGCCCGGTTCAGCCGGGATTCTGGCGTTTTCTCAGGCAGCATGCAGCCACCTCGCTGTCTGGAGTGCCGTACAGTTGGGAAATCCTGAAAAAGCTGCGATTTACTCGCATGGAGCTCCCGTCACTGAAAACGCTGACTCAGGCTGGCGGAAAATTGCGGCCAGAACTGCACAGCGAGCTTGCAACATGGGCTGCGGAGAAAGGGCTGCGGTTTTATGTCATGTTCGGTGCTTCAGAGGCAACTTCACGAATGGGTTATCTGCCTCCTGGACTGTCCGCCAGTCATCCTGGCGCGATGGGGATAGCAATTCCAGGTGGGAGATTTGCACTGGAAGACGATGCCGGGAACGAAATTACTCTCGCGGGTCAGCACGGTGAGCTTATCTATTATGGCGATAATGTCTCGCTGGGCTATGCGGCCTGCCGCGACGATCTGGCAAAAGGAGACGAACGTAAGGGGCGTCTGGCCACTGGCGATATGGCAAGCCGCGACGAGTCCGGTCTCTATACCATCGTCGGGCGTAAAACCCGTTTTCTGAAAGTGTTTGGTAACCGGGTAGGGCTGGATGAACTGGAGCATCTGGTGATTAACGCTTTCCCCTCAACCGAGTGTGTAGCGGTGGGGCGTGATGATAATGTGCATGTTTTTATTACCGATGAGGAACAGACTGAAGCAGTAAAAAGCTATCTGGCGAAAACCTGCCAGCTTCACCATTCTGCTTTTTCCGTCAAAGAGATCGACACGATCCCAAAAAATCCCGCCGGTAAGACGTTATACAGAGAGCTGGAGGCATTGTGTGACTGAGTTCGATGCCTGGCTTGACCACGGCCCTTACGCCCTGAAGCGGGAAGAAAAACGCGAGTATCTGCTATTGCGCCTGCGTAAGCTGACGGAACATCATCAACAGGCCTGCGAGCCGTACCGTAATATTTTGCAGGGTCTGGGCAGCAAGGTCGCGCAGATTGAGACGTTAGAAGATATTCCTTTTTTGCCGGTGTCGGTGTTCAAAACGCTGGCGCTCAAAAGTGTCCTTGAGGAAGAGATTGTCAAAACCATGACCTCTTCTGGCACCACGGGGCAGAGCGTGTCGCGTATTTTCCTCGATAAACAGACTGCGGCGCGGCAGCAAAAAACGCTGGTACGAATTGTCAGTGATTTTACGGGGGCTACACGACTTCCGATGCTGATCATTGATACCCCTGCTGTGATGAAAGACAGGAATATGTTTTCCGCCCGTGGGGCAGGGATTCTCGGTTTTTCGATGTTTGGTGCCGATCGCTGCTGGGCATTAACGGAAGAGATGGCGCTGGATGTGGACGGTATTAACGCATTTCTTGAACGCCATCAGGGTAAGCCAGTCCTGCTCTTTGGATTTACTTTTATGGTTTGGCAGCACTTTTACCAGGCGCTAAAGGCCAGCGGATGCCCGATCGATTTGACAAATGGGATCCTTATCCATGGCGGCGGCTGGAAAAAACTGCAGTCGCAGGCGGTTTCCCCCCGGGAATTTGCCGATTCACTGCATAGCGTAAGTGGTATTTCTAAAATATATGACTATTACGGCATGGTGGAACAGACCGGTTGTATTTACATGCAATGTGAACATGGTCATCTTCATGCCAGTATTTTCTCTGACATCATCGTCCGTGATGTACGTACGTTAAACCCGAGTCCACAGGGGCAGCCGGGTATTATTCAGGTCGTGTCGACGATCCCTGAGTCTTATCCGGGGCATTCTCTGCTAACGGAAGATGAAGGCGTCATCCTCGGTGAAGATGATTGCCCTTGCGGTAGAGCAGGTAAGTATTTTCGTATTCTCGGCCGAATTAAAAATGCAGAAATAAGGGGTTGCAGTGACACCTATGCCGCTGAATTTTAAATCGTTACGCTACCGCGTTGGCGACGTTCAGATTATGGAGCAAATGCGTGGTGTCAAACCACGTATCCCCTTCGATCCCGACGTTATGGCGTTTCTGCAAACCTTCTCAAAACTGCTACTGACGCACCCGCAAGCACGCGCACATAGCGATGTCATTTCCCTCGCTTTTTGGTGCCGGAGAGCGGCACTGGAACAAATGAAACAAGCTCACCCATTTACAGAATTTCTGTTGGGCAGAGGCGTTGCATTTCATATTGCGCCATCGAACGTGGCTGTCAATTTTGCCTACTCCCTCTGTGCCGGATTGCTGACCGGGAATGCAAATATTGTTCGCCTGCCTTCGAAAGTTTTCGCGCAGGTCGATATTATTTGTCAGACCCTGGACGAGGCGCTCCAGCAGCACTGTGAAATGCGTGAATTGATCTGTCTGGTCGAATATGGTCATGAAACAGAAATTAATAATGCGCTGTCTGCAATGTGCCAGGCGAGATTAATTTGGGGGGGCGATAAAACTATCGAATTAATTCGCCAGTCGGTGATTTCACCCCGAGCTGTTGATGTTGCATTTGCCGACCGCTACTCCATTGCTATTATTCATGCTGATGCCTATCTGGCGGCAGATAATAAATCCCGAATTGCTCAAAACTTTTTCAATGACACCTTGCTAACCGATCAGCAGGCCTGTACGTCACCAAAGCTGGTAGCGTGGTTGGGAGAGCAAAAATCGGAGGCGCGGGCGCAATTTTGGGCGCATTTTGAAGCGTATTTGCGTGACAGGCCCGATCCTGAGGCTGTTTCGGTGATTAAAACGCTTGCAGACTACTGCCACCAGGCCGCGAAAAATCCGGCGTTAGAATATATTCCGTCAGAGACTCGACATATTTTTCGGGTTGAGTCACAAGAGGTGAGCCAGGAGATGCTTGAAAACCATCAGGGAAGTGGACTCTTCTATGAATGGCTGATGGATGACATCAACGAAATTATGCCTGTTTGCGGTGAAAAATGTCAGACCATTGCAACATACGGTGTTACAGAAAATAATATTGAGCGGTTTATTTTTAACAATGCTCCTAAAGGTGTTGATCGAATAGTTCCCCTGGGGGAAACCATGGCGTTTTCACTGCACTGGGACGGCTATGATTTGCTAAAAACATTAACAAGGACAATCACTTTGTAGCCTGACTATAAGTCAGGCTTTAGGCATTTTCTCATTAGCCTCCAAATAACCCCTCATTTCACCCACTATTCATCCGATTAAAACCCCTCCAGAATCGGATAATAATGCCGATAACTCAATTAACGCAGGGCTGTTTATCGTGAATTCACTCTATACCGCTGAAGGTGTAATGGATAAACACTCGCTGTGGCAGCGTTATGTCCCGCTGGTGCGTCACGAAGCATTGCGCCTCCAGGTGCGATTGCCGGCGAGTGTGGAACTGGACGACCTGTTACAGGCGGGCGGAATCGGGTTACTGAATGCAGTAGACCGATACGACGCTCTGCAAGGAACGGCATTTACGACTTACGCAGTACAGCGTATTCGTGGTGCGATGCTGGACGAACTGCGCAGCCGTGACTGGGTGCCGCGAAGTGTTCGCCGCAATGCCCGCGAAGTGGCACATGCTATCGGACAGCTTGAGCAGGAACTGGGACGCAACGCGACGGAAACCGAAGTGGCGGAGCGGCTTGGCATTGCTGTGGCTGATTATCGCCAGATGTTGCTTGATACCAATAACAGCCAGCTCTTCTCTTATGATGAGTGGCGTGAAGAGCATGGCGATAGCATCGAGCTGGTGACTGATGAAAATCAGAATGAAAACCCGTTACACCATTTACTGGAAAGTAATTTACGCCATCGCGTAATGGAAGCTATTGAAGCTTTACCGGAACGCGAACAGCTGGTGTTAACCCTTTATTACCAGGAAGAGCTGAATCTGAAGGAGATCGGCGCGGTTCTGGAAGTGGGGGAGTCTCGGGTGAGCCAATTGCATAGCCAGGCCATTAAACGCTTACGAACCAAACTGGGTAAGTTATAGGCGATGTATCGCCCGAAAAGTGCCGCACAACGTATTGACAACCAGGAGTTATCATGACGGTGCAGCAATCTAAAAGACGGCCTTTAAGCCGCTACCTAAAAGACTTTAAACACAGTCAGACGCATTGCGCCCATTGCAATAAGTTACTTGACCGTATCACGCTGGTACGTCGCGGTGAAATCGTGAATAAGATCGCGATATCACGCCTCGACACCCTGATGGATGAATCTGCGTGGCAGGAAGAGCAGCAGGAGTGGGTGGCCCTATGTCGGTTCTGTGGCGATCTGCATTGCAAAGAGCAAAGCGACTTTTTTGACATCATCGGCTTTAAACAATTCCTGTTTGAGCAAACCGAGATGAGCCACGGAACCGTGCGCGAATACGTGGTTCGTCTGCGTCGTCTGGGACAGCATCTGACGGTGCAAAACATCTCCCGCGATCTGCTGAAAACCGGCTATCTGGATGAAAATCTGGAGCCGTGGTTGCCGGCCACCAGCACCAACAACTACCGCATCGCCCTGCGTAAGTACGCGCAATATAAAGCGCAAATGCCAGGTGTGATTAAGCAGAAAGTCTACGCCGGGACAACTTCTGATATATATTAAAATTGAATAAGATGTAGCGGACTCGTGTTTGACGTTATAAACGAAATCCCTACACTACTCAAAAAACCACTATATCGGGGTAACTATGAAATTAGCACTTCTGGGTCGTCAGGCACTGATGGGCGTCATGGCTGTGGCGCTGGTCGCAGGGATGAGCGTGAAAACGTTCGCCGCTGAAAATCTGCTGAATAAAGTGAAAGAGCGCGGCACGCTGCTGGTGGGACTGGAAGGAACGTATCCGCCGTTCAGCTTCCAGGGTGATGATGGCAAACTGACCGGTTTTGAAGTTGAGTTTGCTGAAGAGCTGGCGAAGCATCTGGGCGTGAAAGCGTCCCTGAAGCCGACCAAATGGGACGGTATGCTGGCGTCGCTGGACTCCAAACGTATCGATGTGGTCATCAACCAGGTCACCATCTCTGATGAGCGTAAGAAGAAGTATGATTTCTCTACGCCATACACCGTCTCCGGTATTCAGGCGCTGGTGAAGAAAGGCAACGAAGGCACGATTAAATCGGCCGCCGATCTGAAAGGCAAAAAAGTGGGCGTCGGTCTGGGCACCAACTATGAAGAGTGGCTGCGCCAGAACGTACAGGGCGTGGATATTCGCACCTATGATGATGACCCGACCAAATACCAGGATCTGCGCGTTGGCCGTATCGATGCCATCCTGGTTGACCGTCTGGCCGCGCTGGATCTGGTGAAGAAAACCAACGATACCCTGGCCGTAGCCGGTGACGCGTTCTCGCGTCAGGAAGCCGGTGTGGCGATCCGCAAAGGTAACGAGGACCTGGTGAAAGCTGTCGACGGTGCTATTGCCGAGATGCAGAAAGACGGCAGCCTCAAGGCGCTCTCCGAGAAGTGGTTCGGGGCAGACGTCACCAAATAAGTCTTTCCCTGAAAAAAAAAGGCGCTTTTAAAAGCGCCTTTTTCATTTCTGGCACTTCAGCGTGCATAATAAAAATAATAAACAAAAACAGCGTTACCGGAGGATCCATGTCACTGCAAAATTTAACGCGTTTTCCGCGCCTCGAGTTTATCGGCGCGCCAACGCCACTGGAGTACTTACCGCGTTTTTCTGACTATTTAGGGCGCGATATCTTTATTAAACGTGACGACGTGACCCCTATGGCGATGGGCGGGAACAAGCTGCGTAAGCTGGAGTTTCTCGCGGCGGATGCGCTGCGTGAGGGAGCGGATACTCTGATCACCGCCGGTGCCATTCAGTCTAACCACGTGCGCCAGACGGCGGCAGTGGCGGCAAAACTGGGGCTGAACTGCGTGGCGTTGCTGGAAAATCCCATCGGGACGCGGGCGGAAAACTATCTCACGAACGGCAACCGCCTGCTGCTGGATCTGTTCAATGTGCAGATCGAAATGTGCGATGCCTTAACGGATCCGGCGGCTCAGCTGGAAGAACTGGCAACCCGCGTCGAAGCGCAGGGTTTTCGTCCGTATGTGATCCCGGTCGGCGGGTCGAATGCCCTGGGTGCGCTGGGCTATGTGGAAAGCGCGCTGGAAATTGCCCAGCAGTGCGAAGGGGCGGTGAGCCTCTCCTCTGTGGTGGTGGCATCCGGTAGCGCCGGGACGCATGCCGGGCTGGCGGTCGGGCTGGAGCAGCTCATGCCGGATGTTGAACTTATCGGGGTGACCGTCTCCCGCAGCATCGCGGATCAGAAGCCGAAAGTCGTCACCCTACAGCAGGCAGTTGCGCAGCAGCTCGACGTGCAGGCGAAAGCTGATATTTTGCTGTGGGATGACTATTTTGCGCCGGGCTATGGCACGCCAAACGAAGAAGGGCTGGAAGCGATAAAACTGCTGGCGCGTCTGGAAGGCATCCTGTTAGATCCGGTTTACACGGGTAAAGCGATGGCCGGGCTTATCGACGGCATTACCCAGAAGCGCTTTAAGGATGAAGGGCCGATTCTGTTTGTCCATACCGGCGGAGCGCCCGCGCTGTTTGCTTATCATCCTCACGTTTGAATCACGGGTCGAAAATAATAATGCAAGAAAGTATTCAACTGGTTATTGATTCGTTGCCGTACCTGCTGAAAGGGGCGGTGTTTACGCTGCAGCTCAGTCTCGGAGGGATGTTCTTTGGGCTGGTGCTGGGCTTTATCCTCGCGTTGATGCGCATGTCGTCGATCCTGCCGGTACGCTGGCTGGCGCGTTTTTACATCTCCGTGTTTCGCGGTACGCCGCTGATCGCCCAGCTTTTCATGATCTACTACGGTCTGCCGCAGTTCGGCATTGAGCTGGACCCGATCCCGGCGGCGATGATTGGTTTGTCGCTGAATACCGCGGCGTACACCTCTGAAACGCTGCGCGCGGCGATCTCCTCCATCGATAAGGGCCAATGGGAAGCGGCGGCCAGTATCGGGATGACGCCGTGGCAGACACTGCGTCGCGCGATCCTGCCGCAGGCTGCGCGCGTGGCGCTTCCCCCGCTCAGCAATAGTTTTATTAGCCTGGTCAAGGACACGTCCCTTGCGGCGACAATCCAGGTGCCGGAGCTGTTCCGTCAGGCGCAGCTTATCACCTCGCGCACGCTGGAAGTTTTCACCATGTATCTGGCGGCGTCGCTGATTTACTGGATCATGGCGACGGTGCTTTCCGCACTGCAAAACTATTTTGAAAACCAGCTTAACCGCCAGGAGCGAGATCCGAAATGAGTGCTATCGACGTCAAAAACCTGGTCAAAAAATTCCACGGACAGACCGTACTGCACGGTATCGACCTGGAGGTGCAAGAGGGCGAAGTGGTCGCGATTATCGGGCCGAGCGGCTCGGGTAAAACCACGCTGCTGCGCAGCATAAATTTACTGGAGCATCCGGAAGGGGGCACCATTCGGGTCGGTGATATCACTATCGATACCGGTAAGTCTCTCGGGCAGCAAAAAGGGCTGATTCGCCGTCTTCGCCAGCATGTGGGCTTTGTATTCCAGAGCTTTAATCTGTTCCCGCATCGCACGGTACTTGAGAACATTATTGAGGGGCCGGTCATCGTAAAAGGTGAACCGAAAGAAGAGGCCATTGCCCGTGGCCGGGAGCTGCTGGCGAAAGTCGGGCTTTCCGGGAAGGAGACCAGTTATCCACGCCGTCTGTCGGGCGGGCAGCAGCAGCGTGTGGCCATTGCCCGTGCATTGGCGATGCGCCCGGACGTGATCCTCTTTGATGAACCGACTTCTGCGCTGGATCCGGAGCTAGTGGGCGAGGTGCTGAACACCATTCGCCAGCTGGCGCTGGAGAAACGCACGCTGGTGATCGTCACCCACGAGATGAGTTTTGCCAGAGATGTGGCTGACAGGGCGATTTTCATGGACCAGGGTCGCATTGTCGAACAGGGCCCCGCAAAAGAATTGTTTACGCATCCCCAACAACCTCGCACCCGTCAGTTCCTGGAAAAGTTCCTGACACGGTAGAGATTCTCCTGACTGATTTGCTCCAGAAGGATGTTCTGGAGCAAATTATTCTCCAGATTTGCCCGTTTATAGATGCTTATATTCTATTTATCGAAACTGAAAGTGAGGAACATGAAAGTTATTCTCACTTGGGTCGATATTTTATACATATAAATAAGATTTATGTGTTAGGTTATATTCACCATAATAATGATTATCTTTTTCAGGGGCTTCATTCAGTAAGTATGAGGGATACAGACTTTTTCACCTGGCGACGGAATTGCTTCCTGCGATTCCAGCAAATGGGGACGGCGGACGAGGTTTATCAGGAACTTCAGCAACAAACACAGGATCTTGAATTCGATTATTACTCACTCTGTGTTCGCCATCCGGTTCCGTTTACGCGCCCTAAAATTACGGTTCATTCGAGCTATCCGGCTGAATGGATGTCGCAATATCAGTCAGAAAATTATTTCGCCATTGACCCGGTATTAAAGCGGGAGAATTTCATTCAGGGACACCTTCCCTGGACGGATGCGTTATTTTCTGAGGCACAGCCGCTATGGGACGGCGCGCGCGACCACGGTATTCGCAGGGGAATTACGCAGTGTCTGATGCTGCCTAATCACGCGCTCGGTTTTCTCTCCGTTTCTCGCGCCAGTCAGTTTGGCAAAATGATGGACAGCGATGAAATAGAGCTGCGTCTGCAAATGTTAGTGCAAATGGCACTGACGTCGTTGCTGCGCTTTGAGCATGACATGGTGATGCCGCCAGAGATGAAATTCAGCAAGCGCGAGAAGGAAATTCTGAAGTGGACGGCTGAGGGCAAAACGTCGGCTGAAATCGCAATTATATTGTCGATCTCAGAGAATACGGTGAACTTCCATCAGAAGAATATGCAGAAGAAATTCAATGCGCCGAATAAGACGCAGATTGCCTGCTACGCGGCGGCAACGGGATTCATCTGACCACACATTAGTTGTTCTGCGTGCCAGACACGAAAACGGCTGAATGCAATGCGTTCAGCCGTTCTTTTTTTACTGGCGGTAAGCCTGTTTAATTTGCTTAACCGTATCGGCAAATACATCTGCCTGGCCCTGATCTTCCATCTGGGCGATCTGCTTTTCCATCTTAATGATCACACGGCCCGCGTCAGCCTGGCCCATCGCCTGCAGCATAAGTGCCAGCAGTGCTTTCAGACAGGATACTTCCTGCGCCAGTTCTTGGTTATTTTCGGCGGTGGCGAATTCAGGTGTGCTCATTGTTATTCCTCATTACAAAACGGCGCTAGAGCGCGACGATGAAAGTTATGGCGGCGGAGTATACCACAAGAGAGAGGAAAAAAAGCAGTGGTTATTTTTTGTTCAATTGTGCGCTTTGTTTATTTAAGTAAACACGTTTAAGTGTAATCACTATAATGTTTTAACCAGCCTAAATTGTTTATAGCCCGTTCTCTTGCTGTTAATTATTGTTACAAAAATATAAGAGCCGTACTTTCCTGGCGCAGAGGGGCGATCTTTTCGTAACTTTTTGAATACAGCGGCTTAAAAATAACGGTATTTGACTTTTTAAATCCGATTCTCTTTCCACTTGCTGTACAGGCTAATTTCCAAAAACGAGAACGAAATCGAATGACATGCTTTTTAGCGTTTTAAACTTGGGCAGAAAACCGTTAATATAAGCCAAATTAGTAGTCAGTAGCGTTATCCCTATTTCTGGAGACATTCCTTTGATCAACGTTCTACTTGTTGATGACCACGAACTCGTGCGCGCAGGGATACGACGCATACTTGAAGATATAAAGGGTATTAAAGTCGCCGGTGAAGTTTGCTGCGGCGAAGACGCCGTGAAATGGTGCCGTACCCACTCAGCCGATGTAGTCCTGATGGACATGAACATGCCTGGTATTGGCGGCCTTGAAGCCACGCGTAAAATCGCGCGTGCTTACGTGGACACCAAAGTCATCATGCTGACCGTCCACACGGAGAACCCGCTGCCCGCGAAAGTGATGCAGGCCGGGGCCGCAGGCTATCTCACCAAAGGCGCTGCACCACAGGAAGTGGTTAATGCTATTCGTTCAGTGTTCGCCGGCCAGCGCTATATCGCGTCGGATATCGCTCAACAGATGGCGTTAAGTCAGATTGAACCGGAAAAAACCGGATCGCCATTTGCCAGTTTGTCTGAGCGTGAATTGCAGATTATGCTGATGATCACCAAAGGCCAAAAGGTGAATGAGATTTCTGAGCAACTGAATCTCAGTCCGAAAACGGTGAACAGCTACCGCTACCGTATGTTCAGTAAACTGAACATTCACGGCGATGTCGAACTCACTCACCTGGCCATTCGTCATGGTCTGTGTAATGCAGAGACCCTAACAAGTCAGTGAGTAATGTGTTCGATTCAAAATCTTTCCTGAAAACCGTAACCAGCCAACCTGGCGTATATCGAATGTATGACGCTGGCGGTACGGTTATCTATGTTGGCAAAGCCAAAGACCTTAAAAAACGTCTTTCCAGTTATTTCCGCACCAATCTGGCCTCCCGTAAGACGGAAGCGCTGGTGGCGCTGATTCAGCAAATTGACGTCACCGTGACGCACACGGAAACGGAAGCCCTGCTGCTCGAACATAACTACATTAAGCTCTATCAGCCGCGCTATAACGTATTGTTGCGCGATGATAAGTCATACCCGTTCATTTTCCTCAGCAGCGACACCCATCCGCGTCTGGCCATGCATCGCGGGGCGAAACATGCGAAAGGGGAGTATTTCGGTCCTTTTCCTAACGGGTACGCCGTGCGTGAAACCCTGGCGTTGCTGCAGAAAATCTTTCCGGTTCGCCAGTGCGAAAACAGCGTCTATCGCAACCGCTCCCGCCCTTGTCTGCAATACCAGATTGGCCGCTGTCTCGGCCCATGCGTGGCAGGACTGGTCAGCGAAGAGGAGTACGCGCAACAGGTTGAATATGTGCGTCTGTTCCTGGCGGGTAAAGACGATCAGGTCTTAACGCAGCTGATTGCACGAATGGAAAAAGCCAGCCAGGCGCTGGCGTTTGAAGAGGCCGCACGTATCCGCGATCAAATTCAGGCGGTGCGGCGCGTCACGGAAAAACAGTTTGTGTCGAATACCGGCGACGATCTGGACGTCATTGGTGTTTCCTTTGATGCCGGGCTGGCCTGCGTCCATGTTCTGTTTATACGTCAGGGCAAAGTTCTGGGCAGCCGCAGCTATTTCCCGAAAGTGCCGGGCGGTACTGAGCTGGGTGAAGTGGTTGAAACCTTCGTCGGTCAGTTCTATTTGCAGGGCAGCCAGATGCGCACGTTGCCATCGGAGATCCTGCTCGATTTTAATCTTGATGATAAAACCCTGCTGGCGGACTCCCTTTCCGAGCTGGCAGGGCGGCGCGTTAACGTTCAGACCAAACCGCGCGGCGATCGCGCGCGCTATCTGAAGCTGGCGCGGACCAACGCCGCGACGGCGCTGACGACGAAGCTTTCTCAGCAATCGACCGTTCACCAGCGGCTGGCGGCGTTGGCTACGCTGCTGAAACTGCCGGACGTGAAGCGGATGGAGTGTTTCGACATCAGCCATACAATGGGTGAGCAAACCGTCGCCTCCTGCGTGGTGTTTGATGCCAACGGGCCGGTGCGCGCGGAATATCGTCGCTACAACATCACCGGGATTACGCCGGGCGATGACTATGCAGCGATGAATCAGGTGCTCCGCCGCCGTTACGGTAAAGCCATTGAAGAGGCCAAAATCCCGGATGTCATTTTGATCGACGGCGGGAAAGGGCAACTGGGCCAGGCGAAAGCCGTTTTCGCTGAGCTCGATGTGCCGTGGGATAAACATCATCCTTTACTGCTTGGTGTGGCAAAAGGAACCGATCGTAAGGCCGGTCTGGAAACACTCTTCTTCGAACCAGAAGGTGAGGGCTTCAGTCTGCCGCCGGATTCCCCTGCGCTGCATGTGATCCAGCATATTCGTGATGAGTCGCACGACCATGCCATCGGCGGACACCGTAAAAAACGCGCTAAGGTGAAAAACACCAGTACGCTTGAGACAATCGAGGGCGTCGGGCCAAAACGTCGGCAGATGTTGTTGAAGTACATGGGTGGATTGCAAGGATTACTCAACGCCAGCGTGGAGGAAATTGCAAAAGTGCCGGGTATTTCGCAAGGGCTGGCAGAAAAGATCTACTACTCGTTGAAACATTGAGGGCTCTGTAGCAACATAGAGCTAAATTTTACTGACAACAGACAGTTACCGTCACTATGCGATTTAACATCCCTACGTTGCTCACGCTTTTTCGCGTCGTCCTTATCCCCTTCTTTGTGTTGGCTTTTTACATGCCTTTCACGTGGGCTCCTTTCGCATGTGCGCTGATCTTCCTGGTGGCTGCGGTGACGGACTGGTTTGACGGCTATCTGGCCCGTCGCTGGAATCAAAGCACGCGGTTCGGTGCGTTCCTCGATCCGGTTGCCGATAAGGTCATGGTTGCCATTGCGATGGTGCTGGTGGCAGAGCATTACCACACCTGGTGGGTGACGTTACCTGCGGCGACCATGATCGCGCGTGAGATCATCATCTCCGCCCTGCGCGAGTGGATGGCTGAGCTGGGTAAACGCAGCAGCGTGGCGGTCTCCTGGATTGGTAAAGTGAAAACTACCGCGCAGATGGCATCGCTGGTGTGGATGCTGTGGCGTCCAAACGCATGGGTCGAGTGGGCGGGTATCGGCCTGCTGTGGGTTGCAGCGGTGCTGACGCTGTGGTCAATGCTGCAGTACCTGAACGCTGCACGCGGCGATTTGCTTGAACAGTGATCGTTTCGGCGCAATTTTCAGCAAACGATCCTGGGATGCAAAAATAACGTTGACTCACATCGTCATATAAGTAGAATGCAACGCATCGAACGGCGGCACAGTCAGCCGGACGATAATGAAATCAAGTGATTACAAATGACTTGGTGACATGCGGGAATAGCTCAGTTGGTAGAGCACGACCTTGCCAAGGTCGGGGTCGCGAGTTCGAGTCTCGTTTCCCGCTCCAAATTAAAAGCATCGGCAGTTGCGGGTGCTGGTCGAAAGACAACAGATTTACGGCGCGTTAGCAAAGCGGTTATGTAGCGGATTGCAAATCCGTCTAGTCCGGTTCGACTCCGGAACGCGCCTCCAATTTCTTCCCGAGCCCGGATGGTGGAATCGGTAGACACAAGGGATTTAAAATCCCTCGGCGTTCGCGCTGTGCGAGTTCAAGTCTCGCTCCGGGTACCATGGGAAAGCCAAGAATAATCAAAGCAATAAGCAGTGTCGTGAAACCACCCTCGGGTGGTTTTTTTGTGTCTGAAATTTGCTTTTCCGAAGATGAATTTTCATCGAACGCATATTCAATCAGTTTTTTTGCCTTCCAACTACCGGCACCACTTTTACCTTCCTGTCATAAATTGCCGTTTGTCTCGAATTCCTATGGCCGGAGATTGCCTGTTTCTCTTCGAGGCTACCCTCGAGATCAGAGATCCCTTTTGCTTTTAGCTCGTGGAAAGTGAAATCAATCGATAGGTGAGGGTATTTAGCCTGAGCTGCCTGCTTTGCTTCACGCCAGCGCGAGTTAAAACAAACACGGCGAGGTAATCAACGGCTGGCATATCGGCAATTTTGAAAAATGGGACGATCAGCACGTGGCTGGTGTCTTCCAATCGGCGGAGTTAAAGGATGTGAACAACACCGTTATCACGCCGGGTATCAGCGATACATCACTCTGGGCCAGTACGATGTTGGGTAAAAACATCTTCCAGTTTAAATCGTTCGCTACCGCATCCTATAACCGCGCTACGCTGGGCGGTCTGCAGGAAGGAACCGGTCAGTTTTATTACGGTACCGCTTTCCAGATTGGGCTCGGCGCGCTGACATACGCGCTTAAGCAGTTCGCAAACGACAAAGAGGTGGGCTGGTCGCCGAAAAAGCTGGTACTGGAAGGTGTTGACCGCTCCGGTATTCTCTGCCAGCTGATTGAATATAACGATATGGCGTAAAAGGCATCCGGGGGTATGGTGGGGCTGGGGGCTTTGCTCTGTATCGGAACACAGTCACGTTATGCCAGTCGAGGCATTATCGGCTCTGCGCTTGGTCCAACATTCGGCCTGCTTGATACAATTACCGATATGATCGCCGGCGTGCTAAATGGTAATGCTGGCGATCGGGTGTTGCATAACATGCGTACGTTTCTGCCAGGGAACAACCTTTTCTGGATTGCGCCGCTGATAAATCAGGTTGATCCCGGTATGAGATAAGTAGCAATATCCGTTAAAACAAAAATACGGTGATAAAAATGTGCAAAATGTCTTTTATTTTAATCGGGTCTATTCTGGCCTATTCAACTGTTGCGAGCGCTACGGTATTTGGCGGGTCGAATATGGGTTTTAGTGGCTACCCTGAGTTTTCGGATTCTGCACCAACACCACCTTACGATGGTAATGAATACTCAATGCAGACATATAAAAATGATGTTGAAAGATATATCCAAAATGCGAAGCAATACACAGAAAATGCAGGTAACGATATGAAACGTATTCAGGAAGCCCAGGATGATGCGATTCAAAAAGCGACCCGAGTTGTAGAGGAATATAACCGAACAGCAAGAGGGTATTAATCGGTCGGGATTCCGACCTCTGGACTGTTCCATCATAGCTCTGTATACATTGCGGGGCTTTTTATGCATCAGGATTACAAAAGACGCCTTACCGCGCTGAGCAATAAACTTACCGATGTGGTGCTCGAAGAAGCCGAGCCGGGAAACTGGCCGGGGCGGGGAAGAAACCGAGAGAACTGACCAAAGACGAACGCGGCGACCGCAACTGGGATAAGAAGAATGCAGCTGCATCGCTGACGCTCTTGATTAAGGTGCATTCACTTATCGGCATGCAGATGCGAGGCGGTACATCATCCGATAACCCAGGCCAGGATGATGAAGTCTTTGCGCTGGGCCAGCAGGGTTCAAAAGCTGAGCAAGAGGCGGCCGCGATTATTGAGCGCCTGCAGAAAGGGAAAAAATGATTTCGTTCCTCGCCTTCTTTTTATGTGGGAGGAGCAAATGAACTGGGACGTTCCGGATTGCCACTATCAGGCCTGCCACTGGCTGGAGCATCGCGGAAACCTCGCGGTGCTTCGTTGTTTCCGTGGTTTCGGTAAATGAACGATCCTTGCGGTTTATAATGCCTGGCGATACTACTGCGATCGTCAGTACCGCATTCTTCACCTGTCGGAATCAGACGGCACCGCGTATAAAATCAGCCGCGATACGCAGAACGTTCTGCGCAACCATCCGTTGACCAAAGGCATGTTACCGGACGGGCAGGGGACCGTTGAACTGTGGTAGGTCAACGGCGCGCTGGATTTACGTAACGGCAGCATGTACGCCAAAGGCATCCTGTCTAACGTTACCTTGGCCCGAGACAATGAATGCCAGAACGATGACATAGAGGTACCACGCAATATTCAGACGCCCGAGGCGCGCGCGAAACTGCGTTATCGACTGGGCAAGCAGACTCACATTCTTATCCCTGGTGGCCGCAAACTCTAGATCGGTACGCCGCACACGCATGACAGCCTTTACGATGAGGTTGAGTCTATGGGCGCCGACTGTTTAACTATCCGACTCTTTGATAAAGAAAAGCGTATTGAGGTTAAAGACGCCACGCAGTTGAACTAGGCAATGCGTTTTCGACCGGAGTATGTTTTTGCGGGCATCCACAAGGCGGCGCGGCTGTTGGTCGAAAATGTGGATTATAAGCTGACCGCCGACGGCGTTGGGTTTTCATCTGCACCGGACACAGTTATCGATTTTTATGCGGAATGCGCTTGGCCTGAACGATTCACCCGTGAGGAAATGGAGAATCGTCGCAAAGAAACGCGCATCATTAACGAGTGGGATAGCCAGTATCAGCTGCACATTAAACCAGTCAGCGACGTTCGTCTCGATCCCGACCGTATCCGTGAGTACAACATTCGCCTTCAGCTCCGGTATGCGAACCGTACCGCCTCGCTCTGGCTGGGTTACGTGCAAATTGTTGGCCCTGTCGCCTAGTGGGATGTAGCCACAGGTAAAGTTAAGGCTGACGCTTCGGCGTTCTCGCTGATGCTGACGGATGCCAGAGGGTATTTGTACTGGCACATCTGCCAGGAGATTACGGGGGAGCTGGCAGAGTTTGACGATAACGACAAAATCACTGGCGGCCATGTGGCGCAGATAAAAGAGCTGGTGCTCAAATACCAGATCTCGGTTGTGTGCGTTGAGGTGAATGGCCCCGGCAGCTTTTCGGGCAAGTTGTTACGTCATGCGCTCAACGGTACCGGTTGTGGCGTTCGGGAAGAATTCAATATCACTAACAAGCAGAAGCGTATTCTTAATGCATTTGAAGCGCCGTTGTCGTCGCGGTTCCTTTGGGCGCATACCGATGTGCTAGACGGCCCTGTATGTGACCAGATGCGTGACTTTAATCCGGCGCTGACCAACCAGCCGGACGATTTTATAGACTCTGGCGCTGGCGCAATCAGTCAGACCCCAGTTCGCATCGGGAAAGTGGTCGGGATTCCGACCGGCCATGCGCGCGAAGATTGGCAGTTAAGTGAAGGAGATCATCTGGTCGACGTCGATTACTAACCTGCCAGAGGTTTCGCATCATGTCGATACCTAACCAGACGCCCTATATTATTTACAACGCCAATGGTGTGACGACCGTTTTTTCCTTCGAGTTTTACATTATTAAGGTTGGTGATATCCAGATATCGCTTAACGTCGAAGTAATCAAAACCGGATATAGCGACTCTGGAATGGGTAATGTCGGTGGCGGCGATGTTACGTTTTTAACCCCACCAGCCAACAGTACGGTGGTTATACTTGAGCGCGTGGTCCCAACATAGCGTTTGACTGACTACCAGGACAACAGCGATCTTCTGGCCGACACCGTACACAAATATTTTGACCGACTCTGGATGGCTATCCAACGCTCGTTTATCTATCTCGGCCTTGCGCTGCGTCGTTCACTTTTTGGCGGTCCATTTAACGTCGAGGGGTATCGGATTTCAAATCTGGCCGACCAAATAAACAGCCAGGATGCGGAGACAAAGGGCTATGTGGATAGTCAGGGTGATGCGCGGCTCAACAATACACTGAGGGTTCCGAATAGCTATATCCCGGCATTACCAACTGCGGAATACCGGGCTAATAAAATGCCTGCATTTAACAGCCAGGATGATCCGATTGTGGTGCTTCCGCCATCGGGTTAAGCATTAGATGTAATGATCGAGCTGGCTAAGCCCACCGGCGCGCAGCAAATTGGTGTGCAGCCGCAGGGTAACCTCTCGCAGCTTATTCAGTTCGTTACGCCAGAACAGTTCGGGGCAATCGGTGACGGTACCGCCCATCCTTTGTCAGAGCATTATGCTACTCTTTCTGCAGCTCAAGCCGTATACCCATTCGTGACATCATTGACGCAGACCATCGATTGGGCTGCATGCCGGGCGGCTGATAACTATGCGAGAGGGAAGTGCCCGGTTAGGTGTCCGTATTTTGCTAACTACCATTTTGGTGATTCAAATTATTTAGAGCTTGGAATTAATAGCCGCTGGATAGGTAGCGTTAATCCACAGAGAGATTCAGGCGGAACAAAGATGACGAGAACACCGCCTGCTGTAAATGGCGCATTTGGTCATGATTGTATCGTACGTGTTATGGATGCCTCCGCAGCATCGAGCCCAGATGAGTTTGTTCGAGGGATCGTATTTAAGGGCATTTATACACAATGGACTGTTGCCCGCAGATCGGCATTAAAGGGAAGCCAAAGGATATGTTTTCATGCAAATTTTGGTATTAATATGGACTTAGGGGTAGGCGCTTTTGGGTATTCATTCTGGGGGAGTTCTGGATGGCTTGCAATTGATAGCTGTCATAAAGGCTTTTATGCAGATCCCAAAACCAAAACTCCAGAAAAACCTGCAAGCTCGGATACGAATACTACATTTGATTTTACAGTAAAAATTGATGCCACAACATTTGGTATAGTATTACGTAGCTGCCACTACTCAAAATTCAGTGGTTATATAGAAGGGATGTTAACCACTTATGACATCTATGATGCAGATTATGAAACTGCAATAGCTATAAGCCTATATGAGTGTAACTCTATAGATATAACAGAGTTAGGTACGGAAGCGTGGCAGGGGATAACCCTTTACAATAAAGGCAGTGTAGCGACAATCAATTACTCTTGGATTCAGGATTATCGTCTTTTAAACTCAACGGGAAATCATGGTCTTTATCATTCATTATCACAGGCAACTGGTGATGCAGAGTTGTTTATTTTTCCTGAAACGAATAAGTCGTATTTCTATACTTATTCACGAGGCAGGACTGTTGTAAGAAACATGTCAGTAGATATGAGCGGTTCAGGTTTTTAGAGCACCTATCTATGCACGCAAGAGGCTGATTCTAGGATCACCTTTGAAATACTGCATTGTATTTTGGCAACTCTAGGCTCGTATCACCAACCAATTGGATTGGCATTGAAGTAATTAGTGATCCGTATCTCGAGGCATGTTTAGTACCAAACGATAACTACAGATACCTTGGTTGTGGTATTAGCGAAGAGATTGTTTGGGCTAGAAAAACAATAAATAGTAGCGATGGTAGTGTTGAAGTTTTAGCCCCCTCTGGATATAAAATTATTAATATAACGGCATTCCCTGTATCAGGGTCAAACTTAGGAGGTTATACATATAATATATATTTCGCACCATCTGATGGAGCGAGTTTAGTTTTACAAACCAACGTGACCACGACGGGGCAAACACTGTTTTATAAGCGCACCGTCATGATCACTAAGTAATATGAAATAAGGTGCACTTTTAAAGCAGCACCTTGTTTTTGATGGAGTTTGATAGTTTCACGCTAAAATTGTCAACGTATTTTTGATACGGAATAGAGATTAAATACACAACTAGGATGGTAAAAAGAGATGACAGGAGTGCGGCCATAGAGTAAGAGATTCCATTTTCTCGCGCGGAATTAAACAAAAGTGGTGTCGTTATATGCATTATTGGCTGATGTAAAACATATACTGAAAATGACAACGCTCCCATTTTTACAAAAGCTTCTCGCGATAAAAACGTTGATATACTCTTGGTTCGTAGTACTGAGAATACAACCAAAAATCCGCCGATATTATTAAATAGGGTATAGTTATCTATGTGTTTGCTATTTATTGTAATGTTTACTATGGAATTGATGTTTTTGTAAAACATACCATTTGTATGGTAGCCACAAAAGAATAGACCAGCAACAAGAATTATCAATCCTGTTCCATTGCTTATTTTTATATCTAGTTTGTAAATTAGCACTCCGGAGAAAAATGCCGCGTAGTATATCTCGTCTCCTGGTTTAACGTTCATGAAGAAAGGTATTAGTAAAAAGATTGCAATTAACGATTTCTGGAATCTAACGTGAGGAAGTATGCAGCATAAAAAGAAGACTGATAATGAACCAAAAAACTCAATCTTCATTGTCCATAAAGACCAATTATATGGAGCACTTCCTGATAAAAATGATGAAATGGTACCATTGTATACGGCATCAAAAAATGATGGATTTGATATACGATAGTTCTGTGCCCAGTCACCGAGAGCTGATTTGTCGAAGTTAAAATACTTCAAAGCAAAATAAGCGACGATGCACGAACCTAATGCAGGAGGCATTAATCTAAAATATCGCTTAATCGTCATCCCCGCAGCACTATTAACTGCATCACCTTTATTTAGTATGCAGAAACTCAGGATGAATCCACTTAGTACAAAAAATATGCCAACAGCCGCAGCGCCGGAATACAGGAAAGCGAATGGTGAACTATGTAGAGCTATGTCTATTGGCGTTCTGGCATTAGCTATATTTCCAGTATGCATAGTTGGGGCGAATGTAGACGATAGATGGGACAGAAACACCATAAGGCATGCAAGGCCTCGAATCCCTTCCACTGCCCCTAATTTTTGTTGAACAGAAATAGTCATGTTTACTCAGTAGTAATCGAATTGTTGGGTTTAAACACTAGCGCATCCGAGAAACAATTATAAATCGGTAATCATTTGTATGATACGTAGTTTTAAGAAGAAACGAAGTTTATCACCTTGATTGATTCTGATCAGCACTTGATGCCGCAATCCCAGAATAGTGGCCTTTTCAATATCAATCCAGCATATGGTCGGGATTCCGACCACCTCAACGTCTTACCATCACTGGAATTTACACAGTTCCCTCTGGGGGTAAGGTATGTGGATGAACAACTTTCAGATGCAGCGGCCGGGCTGTCGTATGGTACGTCTATTGGTAGCTTTGGTTATTGATTTCTGCAACTCCTCGATCCGAGCCAGTGGGCCGCCATTGGGGTTCTCGGTAGCCTCTTATAGGGCTTGTTGATCTACCTGACAAATCTGTATTTCAAAATCAAAGATGACCGTCGGAAAGCGGCTCGGGACAATGGCTACCAGCAAAACTAAGCTCAGAGTTGCTGTTCTGGCTCCGGTCTTATCTGGTGCCTCCGTCCCGGTGATACTCGATCAGTTCCTGAATGAGAAATAGGGAAACAGCCTCTCAGCTTACAAAGACGGTGGCTGGATCTAGACAATTTGCCGTGGCGCCACAATGATGGATGGTAAACCGGTGGTACAGGGTATGAAGCTGATGCGGGCGAAATCCGACCAGGTGAACGCCATTGAACGGGATAAGGCTCTGACCTAGGTTGAGCGCAATATCAAGGTACCGCTGACCGAACCGCAGAAAGCAGGTATTACTTCGTTCTGCCCGTACAACATCAGGCACGGTAAATGTTTTCCCTCGACGTTCTCCTATTGCATCAATTCCGGTGACCGCAAAGGTGCATGCGAGGCGATCCGCTGGTGGATTAAATACGGTCGCCGCGAATGTCGCCAGACCAAAGGGCAGAAGAGCGGCTGATGCGGTTAGGTTGAACGGAGAGACCAAGAAAGCTGGGGATGTTTACCGGCGCTTACTATGCCGGTTATCTGAAAGGCTGGTATGCGAACAGCGACAAGGTAAACAGCGAGCATAAAGTGAAGAACAAAAAGTCTGAGAAAGCCGTAGCCACAGTGGAGCAGAAAACGGCAGCAGCGAGCAATCGATGCGGCCAACAATACCCAGGATTTCATGAATCCGCCCTGCAAAGCAGGTGACGCCGGGCGGGACAGCGCGAAGACCTGCAGGCCAATACCCCTCCAATGGAATGTGCGCGCGAGCTGCGGACAAACATCTATCGCTGGTAGGCGGGGTACAGGGCAACGGAATAGCGAATTTTTATTCGCTACCCATTCCGAAGATTGATAGCGAATTGGTTGTAAGTGCATGTATTTTAAGTGTTGTAATTTTGCGCCATGTTCGGAGAAAATCCACAATGCATTGATTTTTCAAGTTTTAATAACCAATTTAAAATCCCTCGGCGTTCGCGCTGTGCGAGTTCAAGTCTCGCTCCGGGTACCATGGGAAAGCCAAGAATAATCAAAGCAATAAGCAGTGTCGTGAAACCACCCTCGGGTGGTTTTTTTGTTTTTGTTCCTCGCCATGTTCACGCTTCTTACTTGCCCCTATTTTCATTAATGCTTCTAAATCTCATGCGGATGTTATCAACGTTTAAACTATTTCCATTTTGGCTGGTGAGCCGAAATATGCCCGGAGATATACAGCATGAGAAATAAATCGTTGTACGACTCAGTGCTAAAACGTGCTTAAAGAGAGGAGAAGGTTTGAGCATTAAGAATGCAGTAAAGAAACAAAGGGCCTTACCTGATAGAACCCCGACAAAACGTTATATTTAAGCATGGGTTAAATACTAGTTTAGCTTGGGTAATTTACCACTTCTAAATAAATACCCTCTACTTCAATTACCCGTCCTTCATTCTTTAATGCGCAGGCATAATATTCGTCGGCAGTTTTATTGGGGACGTTATTTTGACCGTATAATTTCACCGCAGCATTTTGAGGTCAGAGTCTGGCATGTTGTGCTCAAACCCTGCATCTCACAAAGTGCATAACGCACTTACTGGCTCAGTGTTCTGCCCGCCGGGCACTGGCATTTAAAGAGTCCTCGCCCGAAGTGTGGTAAGCTCCTTTTCTTTTTTTCAGGAGTATCAGTAATGACTGAAGGCCCATTAAATGAAAACGAAATGGAGTGGCTGGAAGAGACATTAATCTCTCACGGTCATGACGATGCGTCTGTGCTTGACGTTTCCGAACTCGACGGCATGCTAACCGCAGTGCTGTCCGGTCCTCTTGTGGTGGAACCCGATACCTGGCTGGTGGCGATTTGGGGCGGTGAAAAACACATACCGCGCTGGAAAAACGATCGTGAAATGCACCGTTTTATCGATCTCTGCTTTAAGCATATGAACGATATCGCCGAGCGCCTGAGCGACTATCCCGACCAGTTTGAGCCAGTCTTTGGTGAGAACGATGTCGAGGGGACCACCTATACCGTGGTGGAAGAGTGGTGTTACGGCTACATGCGTGGAATGGCACTGACCGACTGGTCTACCTTGCCGGAAGAGCTGAAACCCGATTTGGCGGTGATCGCTCTGCATGGTTCGCAAGAGAACGTCGATCGCGTTGAAGCCATGACGGAAGAAGAGTATCAGGCGAGCGTGGACAGCATCCGTCCGGCTGCGATTCGTCTATATAACTACTGGCTGGCGAATCCACAGCAGCCGGAGGCCAAAAAGCCGATCGTCAACGGAACCAAAGTAGGGCGCAACGATCCGTGCCCGTGCGGTAGCGGGAAGAAATTTAAAAGCTGCTGTTTGCATTAATAAAAAAGGGCTCGCAATGAGCCCTTTAATTACCGCCGGGAGCCTGCAACTCGTCAGTTTACCCCACCTCCGGCAACAGCCCCGCAGCAATCGAAAACTGCACCAGAATCACCACAATCCCGCAGATAAACACCAGCCCTAACAGCGGTTTTCCGCCCCATACACGGTAACCCGAATCAGGGTGTTGCTGACGGCTTTTCCACGCCAGCAGGGAAGGGAGCAGCAGAGCCAGCACGGCCAGCGCCACACCCGCGTAGCCCAGCGCCATGACAAACCCACGCGGATAGAACAGCGCGAAGGCCAGCGGCGGAAGGAAGGTAATCAGACCCGTCTGGATGCGTCCGCTGACGGAGCGTTTGCGCTGGAACAGATCCGCCAGATAGTCGAATAACCCGAGGGCGACGCCGAGGAAAGAGGTCGCCAGCGCCAGATCGGCAAACAGATGCACTGCCAGCTCAACGTGCGGCGAAGCCACCACTTCACGCAACGCCTGCAAGAATCCATTCAGACCTGAATGATCGGCCATTAAGCCAATAAACGTTGACGAATCAATGCTGCCCAGAGTCACCAGTTGCCAGAAGATATAGGCAATGAGAGGGATCGCGCTGCCGATAATGAACACGCGGCGCAGTTTACGAATATCGCCATTCATATAGCTGACGATACTCGGCACGCTGCCGTGGAAGCCGAACGAGGTGAAAATCACCGGAATGGCAGAAAGCGCCAGACCCTGTTGCAGGGGGAGGGTAAGCAAATTCACTTTGTGAACGTGCGGAGCCAGTAGCGCCAGCATGACTACCAGGAAAACAATCTTGGCGCTGAAGAGAAAGCGGTTAAACAGATCGACCAGCGACGTTCCCACGCATACCACGCCCCCGCCAATCAGCGTAAAGAAGATCACGCCGGTCGTCGGAGAAATAGCAGAGCCAAACCAGTCGTTGACGCTTGACGCGATCAGCTCGCCTGCGCCGCTCATGTAGGCCGCTGTCAGGGCATACATCAGGAACATCATGCTAAAACCCGTAATCCACTGTCCATAGCGGCCAAGATAGCGGGCGGCCAGTGAGCCAAGGCCCGTATCGGCAGGAACGTGCTGATAGACTTCAAGCAGCAGTAATGCGGTATAACACATCAGCGCCCACAGGCAGGCCAGAAGCACCAGCGTGACGCTAAATCCGACGCCCGCAGCGGCCAAGGGCATCGCCAGCATTCCTGCGCCAATCGTCGTTCCAGCGACGATAAAAATACTTCCCAGAGTTCTGTTCTTCACGCTTTCCTCTACCACAACCGCTAATCGCAACCTAATCTGCGGCGCAGAGTAAGACAAAAGTCGTTACTCGTCAAATAGCCGTTACAACCGGTGTAATCATATTTTTACAGTTACAAACCTGTGCCAGCGCAAGGCAGCAGGGCGCATACCTGTTTAGTCTGTGGCTTTGATTTGGAGGGGTTATGACATCGATTCACGGACATGATGTGCTCAATATGATGATTGAGTCGGGTGAGCAGTACACGGAGCAAAGCCTGGTTCAGGCAATTGATTCCCGCTTTGGCAATAATGTGCGCTTTCATACTTGCTCGGCAGAGAATATGACAGCGGCGGAGCTGGTGGCATTTCTGGCGGCGCGGGGGAAATTTATTCCCGCAGACGAGGGGTTTTCAACGCACGTAAGTAAAATCTGTCGCCATTAAAAAAAGGGGAGCCAGAAGGCTCCCGAAACTTTATTTCTGCGTGTCGAGAGTCGACAGCTCTTTATCAATAAAGTACAAACCTTCGCCTGATTTACCCGCCAGCGATAATTTATCGAGTACGGATTTAAACAGTTTCTCTTCTTCGTGCTGTTCTGCAACATACCACTGCAGGAAATTAAAGGTCGGATAATCCTGGCCAATCATTGCCGCGTGAGTCAGTTCGTTAATTTTTTGAGTGATCAGCTGCTCGTGTTCGTAAGTGGCGCGGAACAGTTCGTCCAGTGACGCATACTCAGCGAACGGAGATGCCACTGGATTAATGCGTGGCAGGCTGCCGGTGTCAGCGAGATAATCGAACAGACGCTGCATGTGCGTCATCTCTTCCTGGGCGTGGCGACGCAGAAACGCGGCCGCACCTTCAAAGCTGTGGTAGCTGCACCAGGCACTCATTTGTTGATAAAGCAGGGATGAAAAAAGCTCGAGGTTCATTTGTTCGTTGAGCTTATCGATCATTTCAGTTTTCAGCATAGTGCAGCTCCATGGAATTATTTATTAGTCAGTCAGGGCGTCACTATAATTTGTTATTTAATTATTTGCAAAAGGTAAAATAAAAGATTAATTATTCAAAATACGAATGGGAATAAAACGCATTGGCAGTTGTTTATATATTAATGAGAATGGTTTCGCTTCGTATTAAATAGACTGCCAGTGGAAAACTGGCAGCACTATTAATATTACCAGGTTTGCGTTGCTGCGGGATTTACCGCATAGCCCATGCATTTGTACTGGATCGTGACGGTCTGGTTGAGGCAAACCGACCCGCTGAACAGGCTGCAGGTTTTTATCGGCTGACCATAGAAAGAGGCGGTCGCGAAGCCCATGCTCTGGCACTCGCGCGTGGCCGTCCCATTGGTGACATAGTCGTCGTAACGGGCATTCTGAAAAATCGCCTGGCCGTAATCCAGTCGCACAACGCCGCCTGGCGCATCGGCGTTACTCACCTGCGCCTGACGGGTGACCGTACAGCCCGCGAGGAGCAGAAATAAACCGGCAACGAATAATCTCTTCATATTTCGCTCTGATTCAATGTAAACACGCTATTTTACCGCCTGCCAGAACGGTCAATGCCGCGAATAGCCGGACGAATTTCCCTCTCTCTTTTCAACGACATGATTTGGTTGGAGAGCCTGTCGAAGATTATGCAAAACGCCAGTGATGCTGGCGGCACGGGGCAAAAATGGCGCTGGCCCAGGAAAATATCCACAAAAGGGATGCGAGGCGGCCGGCAGCTCCTCACAGGACGGGTGTTCCCCAAAGGTTTTTTACTGTCTTTCAAAAGCAGTCTAGCCAACGGCTGGATTGGAGAGCAGGTATTTCTGAACATTGAGCAACCGCATCTCATTTCTTCTCTATTGCCTGATTATGTGAAGCGGCTTTCGTTTTTTAAAACATTTTTTCAGTTAATTTGAAAGTGCGTTTGTTAGATAGTAAGGTTGTCTGGATTCGCTATCTTTGGCGGCAACACCCGCAACGTATTCAGGAGATGAAGAATGAAAATTGCACTGATGATGGAAAACAGCCAGGCTGGCAAAAACGCCACTATCCTCAACGAATTGAAAACCGTCGTTGATGAGAAAGGTTTCCCGGTCTACAACGTCGGGATGAGTGACGAGAACGATCACCATCTGACTTACATCCACCTGGGTATCATGGCCAGCATCCTGTTAAATTCTAAGGCGGTGGACTTTGTGGTCACCGGTTGCGGGACAGGCCAGGGCGCGCTGATGTCGCTGAACATCCACCCGGGCGTGATTTGCGGTTACTGTATCGACCCGGCAGATGCGTTCCTGTTTGCGCAGATCAACAACGGTAACGCGCTCTCTCTGCCATTCGCCAAAGGCTTCGGCTGGGGTGCTGAGCTGAACGTGCGCTTTATCTTCGAAAAAGCGTTTACTGGCCGCAAAGGCGAAGGGTATCCGCCAGAGCGTAAAGAGCCACAGGTGCGTAACGCCGGTATTCTGAACCAGGTGAAAGCCGCCGTAGTGAAAGAGAACTATCTGGATACCCTGCGTGCAATAGATCCTGAGCTGGTGAAAACCGCCGTTTCCGGTCAGCGCTTCCAGCAGTGCTTCTTCGAAAACTGCCAGGACAAAGAGATCGAAGCATTTGTTCGCGGTATCGTAGGCTAAACGGCTATCTGAATGAAAAGCCAGCCATGCTGGCTTTTTTTATGCCTTGTTCGATACTGCGCTCCCCGCATCTTTCGTCAGCCGCAGAGTATCCACCATCCCCACCAGGCAAATCAGCGCGATGGCGACAAAGGCCAGACGAAAGCTGATCCCCGGCACGCTTGTCATGCCCAGCAAATCGCCCATTTTCTCGCCAATCCGGATTCCAATCGCCCCGAGTGTGATCCCAAGCCCGACCGCCAGCTGCGTCGCTGTGGAAAACAGCGTATTGGCGTAGCTCATTTGTGTCGATGGTACATCCGCAAAGGCCAGCGTACTGACCGCCGTAAACTGAATCGAACGGAACACCCCGCCCAGATAAAGGATCAACATAATCAGCCAGACCGGCGTCTGCGGTGAGATAAACGCGCAGGCCAGCAGGGACAATACGTTTAGCGCTCCATTTATCAGCAGCAGTTTTCGGAAACCCAGGCGACGGATCAGCGGCGTGGTGGCAGGTTTAATCGTCAGATTACCGACAAACACCGCCAGCACCAGCAGACCAGAGTGAAAAGCATCCATCCCAAAGCCTACCTGGAACATCAGGGGGAGCAGGAAAGGAACCGCGCTTATGGAGGCGCGAAACAGTGAGCCGCCGTACATCGTTACACGAAACGTCGGAACCTGCATGGCGTCGAGGCGAATCATCGGCCACTGGGTGCGCTGAAAATGGCGCAGAGCGTAGATAAGCGTGACCGCCCCCACAACCAAAAGTGCCAGGGTGAGCACCCCTTGTGAATGCTGTGCACCCATCGACTCCATGGCATACACCAGACTCACCATCGCAATCGTGGTGGCGATAAAGCCGGGCGTATCGAAGGGACGACGTTCATCGTCGTGCAGATCGGGAATGATGCGCAGCGCCAGAATAATCGCCACGATCCCGAGGGGCACATTAATAAAGAAGATCCAGCGCCAGTCGGCGTAGCTGGTAATAAAGCCGCCGAGGGGCGGCCCGATAATGGGTGCCACCAGCGCGGGCCATGTGAGGGTGGCGATAGCGGTGATCAGCTGATGTTTAGGCGTCGTACGCAAGACCGCCAGCCGCCCGACCGGGACCATCAGCGCACCGCCCATGCCCTGTAGCACGCGCATGGCGACAAACTGATCCACTGTGGTGGATAGCCCGCAAAAGACGGAGGCGAGGGTGAAGATCGCCAGCGCCACGGCAAACACTTTGCGTGCGCCAAAGCGGTCGGCAATCCAGCCGCTGGCGGGGATTAAGACTGCCAGCGTGATCAGATAGGCGCTGATGCCAATATTTAAATCCACGGCCTGTACGCCAAAGCTTTTCGCCATATCGGGAAGCGCGGTGGCAATCACGGTTCCGTCGAGAAACTCCATAAAGAACGCCCCGGCAACCAGCAGTGCCGCTGGCGACAGCCCGCGGCTCTCCTTTCCGGTGATGTTGTCAGTCATCATTACCCTGCCATATCAAAAAAATTTATAAAAATTTACTGGAACTTATCGATTTCTAAGCTGCGGATTTGTCATGGATTTTTGTAACAATCCCGCAGCATTGCTGATTTTGTAACCGTGATTTACGTCACATAATCATTGATTTTTGTGACGCTGGTCATATTATATGCGCATAGACAATAACACCTGCATAACACATTACCGGAGCATCAAATGAAACTGCGCAAAATCCTGAAAAGCATGTGGGCTAACTACTGCAATACGTTTAAAGACGTACCGCCAGGCGCAATGTTCTGATGAAAAAAACCTGCTTCGGCAGGTTTTTTTATGCCTGCGTTCGACGAGAGGGAAGATGAAAGGGCTATCGTTTTGCTACTATGGCGCTCTTTATGTAAGGAGCTTCCTATGTCTCAAAATCTGAGCGCCGATCAGGAACTGGTATCTGACGTCGTCGCATGCCAGTTGGTCATCAAACAAATCCTGGATGTGTTAGACATTATCGCGCCGATTGAAGTGCGTGAAAAAATGTCTACCCAACTGAAAAACATCGATTTCACCAGCCATCCTGCTGCAGCGGACCCCGTTACGCTTCGCGCCATTCAAAAAGCCATCGCGCTTATCGAACTCAAGTTCACACCGCAGGGTGAGTCACACTAAAATAAACCGATGTTTTGAATTTAGAAACAAGTTTATGCAAAAGGGCGACAGCAATGTCGCCCTTTTGACGTTCAGAAGAAGGTCTGCACCAGCAGATAGCTGGCAGCACAGGCACAGCTGACGCCGATAAGCCCCGGCAGAATAAAGCTGTGGTTGATGATGAATTTGCCAATGCGGGTGGTACCGGAGCGGTCGAAACCGATACAGGCCAGATCGCTCGGGTAGGTGGGCAGCACGAAGTAACCGTAGGAGGCCGGGAAGAAAGCAATCAGCATTTTTGGCTCAATGCCCAGCATCAGGCCCATCGGTGCGACGGCGGTCAGTGCTGCGGCCTGGCTGTTTACCAGTTTGGAGACCAGGAACAACACGATGGCGTAGGTCCAGGGATGGCTTTTTACTACCCCTTCCAGCGCCATTTTCAGCTCGTCGAGGTGCGCCTGGAAGAAGGTATCGCTCATCCACGCAACCCCGAAGACCGAGAAAATCGCCACCATCCCGGCCTTAAACACCGCGCCGTTCGAAATGGCAGAGGCGTTAACCTTACAGGCAATCAACATCACGGCACCGGCAATCAGCATCATCATCTGGATGACGAGATTCATGGAAAGCGCTGTCATTTTGCCTTTGATTTCAAAGGCAGGACGCAGCTCGGGCAACGCCCCCAGGAGCACCACGACAGCAATGCCGGCGAAGAAAATCCACGTCGACCAGTACGCCTGCTTCGGAAAGCGCTGGTTCATCAGCGTTTCGGTGCTGCCATAGATAAATTCGCGCTGTTTCGGGTCGCTGAGTTTTTCCTGGAATTCCGCGTCGTCAGCCAGATCTTTTCCGCGACGCAGGCTCCAGAGCGCGGCAATCATCACCCCAAACAGCGAAGCGGGTACGGAGACGGCCAGTATCTCGAGGATCCCCCACGCCTGGCCGATGCCGTGCTGGGCGCCAATAATTGACACCAGCGATACCACGGCAACAGAGACCGGGGACGCCGTAATCGCCATCTGCGAGGCAACAGAAGCAACGGCCATTGGGCGTTCCGGGCGAATACCTTTTTTCAGCGCGATATCGGCGATAATCGGAAACATGGTGTACACCACATGACCGGTCCCGCAGAGAAACGTCAGCATCCAGGTGGTAAAGGGAGCGAGGAGGGTGATGTGCTGCGGATGTTTTCTCAGCAGGCGCTCGGCAAACTGCATCATGACATTCAGGCCACCCGCGGTCTGCAGGGTCGCCGCGCAGCCGATCACGGCAAGGATCGTCAGCATGACGTCCACCGGCGGTTTACCGGGCTGGAGTCCAAACACAAAGCTTAAAATGAAAAGACCGATACCGCTTATCAGCCCAAGGCCCATCCCGCCGAACCGCGTTCCTACCAGCAGGCAGAGGATAATGACAATAAACTCGATGGTGATCATGAAGCTCCCTCGTCAATCAAAGTGAAATGAAATAAATCATTTCACTTTGTAAGGTTATTGGCTGGGAGCCAGATCTGATTTGTTAAATTTCAATAAAAGCAGTTACTTGGTAACTATTATTTAACAATTGTGGATAACTAGCCGGGCATCAGTGGCGCTGACAGTTCACCAGATTAAGCAGATGCTGGTCAGTCTGCGTCATACACAACCCGGCACGCTTCGCACTGCGCACCTCATCCAGAATGGTTTTCAGCAATAACCCATCCTGCTGCTGTTCTTTTCTCATATCACGTAAGAAATCGAGCGTGGTGTCATCATTCAGCGCTTTGGCTTCTCCGGCGAGCGTTTTCAGCATGGTACAGCGCTGCTCGTACTCGTCGAGGGTTTTCTGGAATATCTCTTCCAGCGATGAACAGGCGTCATCGGAGTTCACACGTGCTTTGACAATCGGGTTAGCCCCGGCCTGTTTCATATAGTCAAAGACCCGCATCATGTGGGTGATATTGCATTGCGCCTGGGTGCGCAGAAAGGTGGCGGTTCCGTTGAGGCTGTGCTCTGAACACCAGTCGCTCAACTGCAAATAGAGATTGGAGGCGTTGAACTCAAGGTTCATCTGAGTGTTGAGTTTCTGAATCATTCCTGAAGTTGTCATTATAATATCCTTATTTAGAGGAGGGATGATTAACAACAGAATAAAGCCGTTCAGTACCGTCGTTATGTGACCCACTTTTCATTTCCCGTCATGCAATTAGGAATAATGCCCGTAATTTGTAAAAAGAATGAACTGTGATCCACGCACAGGTTTGACGGATGACTTCTTGTAAAATGAAACGATGTTTTATCTATTTCATTTATGAGGATCAAAATGGCCAGAGTGGCGGTATTGTTGGCACCAGGATTTGAAGAAGCGGAAGCAATTATCACGATTGATATCTTGCGCCGTATGCATATTGACGTCGAAACGCTGGCCTGCGCGGAGTCGCGCGCGGTGGTGAGTTATCACAACATCCCGATGGTGGCAGACAGCATGCTCGCCGAGCGCGCCGATACGCTGTACGACGCAGTGGTGCTGCCGGGCGGGCCGCAGGGCAGCGTGAATCTGGCTGCCAGCCAGGAAGTGGTTCGTTTTGTTAAGGCACATGACGACGCGGGTAAATTGATCTGCCCAATCTGCTCTGCCGCGGCGCGCGTGCTGGGCGGCAACGGCCTGCTGAAAGGGCGTCGCTATGTCTGCTCAGGCGATTTATGGGAAACGGTCAACGACGGGGAATACGTCGATGCGCCAGTGGTAGAGGATCAGAATCTCCTCTGCGGCAAAGGCCTCGGTCACGCGTTTGATTTTGCCCTGACCCTGGCCGCCCGTTTACTGGGGGACGAAGCACCGGTTCGCGATCACGCGGATCATATTTACTACGCCTGGTAAATTCTTACGCGGACGCTACGGCGTCCGTATTACAGGGACGTCTTAGCTGACCTTATGGATAATTCTGCTTAATCCCCTCCAATTTGTCCGACAATACCCGCCTTTTTTATGTCATTTATCGCTGAATATATGTACGCAATTACTGTAATTCTGCGGTGTGATGCCGCTCTCTTATGGATGATTAATTTCCCGCTAAAACTATCTCCAGCACCATCACTTATTCAAGGGTGAGCGCTAATACCTTGTTTTACGTCCGATTAAATAAAAAGCACGACACTATACCCTACATAAAAGAATGCTAATGCTGGAGTTAACCATGCACAAATTTACTAAAACGCTGGCGGCCATCGGCCTGGCTGCCGTTATGTCACAATCCGCTATGGCAGAGAATTTAAAGCTCGGTTTTCTGGTGAAACAGCCTGAAGAACCCTGGTTCCAGACCGAATGGAAATTTGCGGATAAAGCCGGGAAAGATCTCGGCTTTGATGTCATCAAAATTGCCGTACCCGATGGTGAAAAAACACTGAACGCCATCGACAGCCTGGCGGCCAGCGGCGCGAAAGGTTTTGTCATTTGTACGCCAGATCCGAAACTCGGTTCGGCCATTGTGGCAAAAGCGCGGGGTTACGGCATGAAGGTGATTGCGGTTGACGATCAGTTCGTCAACGCCAAAGGCAAACCGATGGATACCGTTCCGCTGGTGATGATGGCGGCCACCAAAATCGGTGAGCGTCAGGGCCAGGAACTCTATAAAGAGATGCAAAAACGCGGCTGGGACGTGAAAGAGACTGCCGTCATGGCGATTACCGCAGATGAACTCGATACCGCGCGTCGCCGCACGTCCGGTTCGATGGACGCGCTGAAAGCGGCCGGCTTCCCGGAAAAACAGATCTATAAAGTCCCGACGAAATCGAACGATATTCCAGGCGCCTTCGACGCCGCAAACTCCATGCTGGTGCAGCACCCTGAAGTTAAACACTGGCTGGTGGTTGGCATGAACGACAACACCGTGCTGGGTGGCGTGCGCGCGACGGAAGGCCAGGGCTTTAAAGCGGCGGATGTCATCGGCGTCGGCATTAACGGCGTGGATGCGGTGAGCGAGCTGTCTAAAGCGCAGGCGACCGGCTTCTACGGCTCGCTGCTGCCAAGCCCGGATGTGCATGGCTATAAATCCAGCGAAATGCTCTACAACTGGGTGACGAAAGACGCTGAGCCTCCGAAATTCACCGAGGTGACGGACGTGGTGCTGATCACCCGCGACAACTTCAAAGAGGAACTGGCGAAAAAAGGGCTGGGCGGTAAGTAATTTGTTGTGATTGCGCCCCTCGATGCGGAGGGGCCAGACGTACACTACTCGAATCACGGAGACGTTATGCAACAGTCTGACCCGTATCTCTCTTTTCGCGGCATCGGGAAAACGTTCCCCGGTGTAAACGCGCTGACCGATATCAGTTTCGACTGCTATCCCGGTCAGGTCCATGCCCTGATGGGGGAGAATGGCGCAGGGAAATCCACGCTGTTAAAAATCCTCAGCGGAAACTACGCCCCGACGACCGGCACGCTGGCGATTCGCGGCGAAGAGATGGTGTTTGCCGATACCACGGCGGCGCTGAATGCTGGCGTCGCTATCATTTATCAGGAGCTACATCTGGTACCTGAAATGACGGTGGCGGAAAACATCTATCTGGGACAATTGCCTCACAAGAGCGGGATCGTCAATCGCTCGCTCCTCAATTATGAAGCCGGACTGCAGCTGCAGCATCTCGGGCTGGATATCGACCCACAAACGCCGCTGAAATATCTGTCGATAGGCCAGTGGCAGATGGTGGAAATTGCCAAGGCGCTCGCGCGCAACGCAAAAATTATCGCCTTTGATGAGCCGACAAGTTCGCTTTCGGCACGTGAGATCGACAACCTGTTCCGGGTGATCCGCGAGCTGCGCAAAGAAGGGCGCATCATTTTGTATGTTTCGCACCGTATGGAAGAGATTTTTGCCCTTAGCGACGCCATCACCGTGTTTAAAGATGGCCGCTACGTGCGCACCTTCACCGATATGCAGCAGGTCAATCATGACCAGCTGGTGCAGGCGATGGTCGGACGTGAGCTGGGGGATATCTATCACTGGCAGCCGCGAGAATACGCTGCCGAGCGTTTGCGTCTGGAGAGCGTCAAAGCGCCAGGCGTGCGTACGCCAATCTCCCTGTCGGTGCGCAGCGGCGAAATCGTCGGTCTTTTCGGGCTGGTGGGAGCAGGGCGCAGCGAGCTGATGAAAGGGTTGTTCGGCGGTACACGAATCACCGCAGGCCAGGTGTATATCGACGGTCAGCCGGTGGATATTCAGAAACCGGCTCACGCGATCCGCGCGGGGATGATGCTATGTCCGGAAGATCGTAAAGCCGACGGGATTATTCCGGTCCACTCTGTGCGCGACAACATTAACATTTCGGCACGCCGAAAATTCATTCGTGCCGGATGCCTGATCAACGACAGCTGGGAAAACATTAACGCCGATTACCATATTCGCTCCCTGAATATTAAAACCCCCGGTGCTGAACAGCTCATCATGAATCTCTCCGGCGGGAACCAGCAAAAGGCCATTCTGGGCCGCTGGCTGTCGGAAGAGATGAAAGTCATTTTGCTGGATGAACCGACGCGCGGCATCGACGTCGGGGCCAAGCACGAAATCTATAACGTCATCTATGAGCTGGCAAAACGCGGCGTGGCGGTGTTGTTCGCCTCCAGCGATCTGCCCGAAGTGCTGGGCGTTGCCGACCGCATCATCGTGATGCGCGAAGGGGATATCGCCGGTGAATTGCTACATGAACAGGCGAATGAACAACAGGCGTTGAGCCTCGCCATGCCTAAAGTCAGCCAGGCTGTCGCCTGAGCAAGGAGTGAATGATGTCCTCTGTAACTACCTCTCGCGCACCGAAATCGGCTTTTAGCCTGGGGCGCATCTGGGATCAATACGGCATGCTGGTGGTCTTTGCCGTCCTGTTCCTGGGCTGTGCGATCTTCGTGCCGAATTTCGCCAGTTTCGTCAACATGAAAGGGCTGGGGCTGGCGATCTCCATGTCCGGTATGGTCGCCTGCGGGATGCTGTTCTGCCTAGCGTCCGGCGACTTTGACCTCTCCGTTGCGTCGGTCATCGCCTGTGCAGGTGTGACGGCGGCGGTGGTAATCAACCTGACGGAAAGCCTGTGGATTGGGGTTTTTGCCGGGCTGATGCTGGGTGTGCTCAGCGGGCTGGTGAATGGTTTTGTCATTGCCCGCCTGAAGATCAACGCCCTGATCACCACGCTTGCTACCATGCAAATTGTGCGCGGCCTGGCCTATATTATCTCTGACGGGAAAGCGGTGGGGATTGAAGACGAGCGCTTCTTTACCCTCGGCTACGCCAACTGGCTGGGTCTGCCAGCGCCTATCTGGCTGACGGTGGGCTGTCTGATTATATTTGGCTTCCTGCTCAACAGAACCACCTTTGGCCGCAATACGCTGGCGATCGGTGGGAATGAAGAGGCCGCGCGCCTGGCCGGTGTCCCGGTGGTGCGTACCAAGATTATTATCTTTGTGCTCTCCGGTCTGGTGTCGGCGGCGGCGGGGATTATTCTGGCTTCGCGTATGACCAGCGGCCAGCCGATGACCTCGATTGGCTATGAGCTGATTGTGATTTCTGCCTGCGTATTGGGTGGGGTTTCGCTAAAAGGTGGCATCGGAAAAATCTCATATGTGGTGGCCGGTATCCTTATCCTCGGCACCGTTGAGAACGCCATGAACCTGCTGAATATTTCCCCCTTCTCGCAGTACGTCGTACGTGGCCTAATCCTGCTGGCAGCAGTGATCTTCGACCGTTACAAGCAAAAAGCGAAGCGCACCGTTTGAGCAAAATCTGGCGCAACTTTTAAGTCTAGTCCTACCTCCCTGCCGCCTGCCAGCAATGCTGGCAGGCGGTTTGCTAAATGGCGAGCAGCGTCACACTGTCTATACTTACATGGCTACTGAGATGTTAAATGTCTGACATCTCGAAAACCGTAAGGAGGATAAGGGTGGCAGACTCGTTAAACGTACCGCCTGCACTGACCGGAGAATACGCATTCTTTTTCGATCTCGACGGGACTCTCGCCGACATCAAACCGCACCCCGATCAGGTGGTGATACCTGCCGATATTCTCCGGGTGTTACATCAGCTCTCCAGCATCAATCATGGGGCACTGGCATTGATATCAGGGCGCTCAATGGCCGAGCTGGATCAGCTTGCCAGGCCTTACCGCTTTCCGCTTGCCGGTGTGCACGGAGCGGAGCGCCGCGACATCCATGGCAACGCGCATATCGTCTCTCTTCCCGATTCACTGATTCAGTCGCTCACGGTACAACTGACCGCGGCGCTCGAGCATCTGCCGGGAACGGAGCTGGAAGCGAAAGGGATGGCCTTTGCGCTGCACTATCGTCAGGGGCCGCAGCACGAAGCTGTCATCACGGCGCTGGCAACCTCCATCGTCGCGGCACACCCTCAGCTTGCACTGCAGCCGGGGAAATGTGTGGTGGAGATAAAACCGAGGGGCATTAATAAAGGAGAGGCGATCAAGGCCTTCATGACCGAGGCGCCTTTTGCGGGCAGAACGCCGGTGTTTATCGGCGACGACCTGACGGACGAAAGCGGTTTTAGCGCCGTCAATCAGGCCGGAGGGGTATCAATTAAAGTCGGACAGGGTGAAACCTGCGCCGAATGGCGACTGGCGAATGTCGCCAGCGTCTGGCAATGGGTCACCGAAGTCGCTAACCAGCAACAAGAAGAAAAAATAGCGCATAACAACAGGAGAAAACATGATGGGTCGCTTAGTCGTAGTCTCTAACCGAATTGCGCCACCGGACGATAAAAAATCCAGCGCGGGTGGTCTGGCGGTAGGGATTTTGGGTGCCTTAAAAACAGCTGGCGGTTTGTGGTTTGGCTGGAGCGGTGACGTCGGTAATGAAGACCAACCGCTAAAAAAGGTGACACGGGGCAACATCACGTGGGCATCGTTTAATCTGGGTGAGAAGGACTACGAAGAGTATTACTCGCAGTTCTCGAATGCCGTGCTGTGGCCGGCGTTTCACTATCGTCTGGACCTGGTTAAATTTGAGCGCGATTCGTGGGAAGGGTACACACGTGTCAATGCGCTGCTGGCGGATAAACTGCTGCCGTTAATCGAGGAAGACGATATTTTATGGATCCACGATTATCACCTGATTCCGTTCGCCAGCGAGCTGCGCAAACGTGGGGTGAATAACCGGATCGGCTTCTTCCTGCACATCCCGTTCCCGACGCCGGAGATTTTCACCGCATTGCCGCCGCATGAAGAACTGCTGGAAGGGCTGTGCGATTACGATCTGCTTGGCTTCCAGACGGAAAACGACCGCGTGGCGTTTCTCGATAGCGTCTCCGGTAAAACGCGCGTGACCACCCGCAGCGGCAAGTCTCATACCGCATGGGGCAAGACTTTCGAGACCGAAGTCTATCCTATCGGTATTGAACCTGATGAGATCGCTGCTGACGCCTCTGGCCCGCTGCCGCCGAAACTGGCGCAGCTCAAAAGCGAGCTGAAAAACGTCAAAAACATCTTCTCCGTGGAGCGTCTGGATTACTCGAAAGGGCTGCCAGAACGCTTCCAGGCCTATGAGAGACTGCTGGAAAAATTCCCGCAGCATCACGGTAAAATCCGCTATACGCAGATTGCCCCGACCTCACGTGGTGAGGTGCAGGCCTATCAGGATATCCGGCATCAACTGGAAACCGAGGCCGGGCGCATCAACGGTCGCTACGGGCAACTGGGCTGGACACCGCTTTATTATCTCAACCAGCATTTTGAGCGCAAAATTCTGATGAAGGTATTCCGCTATGCGGAAGTGGGGCTGGTAACGCCTCTGCGCGACGGGATGAACCTGGTGGCAAAAGAGTATGTCGCCGCGCAGGACCCGAAAGACCCTGGCGTGCTGGTGCTTTCACAGTTTGCGGGGGCGGCGAACGAGCTGACTTCGGCGCTGATCGTCAATCCCTATGACAGCGATGATGTGGCAAATGCCCTCGACAGGGCGCTGACCATGCCACTGACTGAGCGTATCTCGCGCCATGCGGAGATGATGAAAGTGATTCGCGAGAACGATATTAATCACTGGCAGGAGCATTTTATTCGCGATCTTGAGCGGATCACTCCCCGTAGCCGGGAGAGCAATCTGCAAAAAAAGGTCGCAACCTTCCCTAAACTGGCTTAATGAGTCCCCCTCGGCGGCATCAGTTGCCGAGGGGAACCAGCAGCACGTCCACCTGGCTTGAGCTGACAATCGCTTTGGCGGAGCAGGCGGCGCGTGAGAAGAAGCTGTGGTTATGGTTACCGCAGATCACCAAATCGGCCTGCTCTTTGCGGCAAATATCCAGAATATGTTCGCTCAGTTCGCCGGTGGCGATAAAGGTCCGCGCAATAGGATACTGGGCTTTATCCTCCAGCTCCTGCAAAAACTGCTGCGTCTCTTCCTGCAACAGCCCACGAATATCTTCCAGCATCGGTGCGGCCAGCTGGTTATACATTTCCGGCTCGGCCGCCAGCGTAACCAGACTAATCCGCGCATTGAGCGGGCGGGCGATAGAGACCGCTCGCGCCAGCAGCTGATGGCTTTCCGGGGTAACAGCAACGCATACCAGAATGTGTGAGTAACTCATCGCTCACTCCTTTTATGTCCAGAGACAGAGGATTCATCACCATTAGCGCGATTCGTACCGCTTCGCAAGAGGGCAATACGACATTGGTGTGACGCTTATCATAATTATTCATTAATTATTCTTATAAAACGAATAGTGTCATAACCGAGCTTATCAACGTAAAAGCGTTACTTAACCAAAACATCCCCTTTTTAATATTGAACCCGTCATCAGATATCCGCCGTTTTTGACCAGCAAGTTATCGTCACGAACGGAAATTTGTTACATTTTTTAATTTTATAACTCCATGATTTTAAATGAAATTAATGATGTGTTACTGACTATGGCTTAATATGTTAAGCAAAAGATCATTAAGGATAATGCTCTCTGGCGAGGAGTGAGCTGGTCGGATAAGCCACTGCATGAGTATTCGTCCATTCAGAATAGAAAAGAGCCTCATTTGGCTAAAAATCAACCAAATTACAAGTCACGCTGATGGATTAATCCCTGTTTATCGCTCAATTTTTGTGACGCAGATCACATTTTTTTTAAAATTTGGGCGGGGCTGCATTGTATGTGGGAAAACGGACGAGTAGAGTTGCCTCGAATTAGGAAAAATCTTAGTTATTTGTAAGTAATGATAAGACGCTATGGTCAGGGATCACCATTTAAAAACCGCGCGTTTTATCCAGTTTAACCTTAATTCGACTATGCATTTTCGCCTTTTCTTTTTTTTTACCGGGGTTTTCTCGGCGACATCACGGGGTGCGGTCTTACCGCATAAAAAATTATAGTTGGTTATTCTGGATGGGAAAAATGCATACATCCGAGATGCTTAAACACGTCTATGACATCAATTTGTCATACTTATTACTTGCACAGCGTTTGATTAGTCAGGACAAACCGTCCGCCATGTTCCGCCTGGGTATCAGCGAAGAAATGGCAACAACGCTCGGTGGATTAACTCTCCCTCAGATGGTCAAACTGGCGGAAACCAATCAGCTGGTATGTCAGTTCCGCTTCGACAGTCATCAGACCATTACGCGTCTGACTCAGGATTCACGCGTTGACGATCTGCAACAGATCCACACCGGGATTTTGCTTTCAACCCGCCTTCTCACCGAAATCAGCCAGCCTGACGACGTGGCCCGCAAGAAAAGGGCTTAATGATGAGCGAAAAAAGCATTGTTCAGGAAGCTCGCGACATTCAGTTGGCAATGGAACTGATCACGTTGGGTGCTCGCTTACAAATGCTGGAAAGCGAGACTCAGCTGAGCCGCGGTCGACTTATCAAACTGTATAAAGAATTACGCGGTAGCCCGCCTCCGAAAGGGATGCTGCCCTTTTCAACGGACTGGTTTATGACCTGGGAGCAAAACATCCACGCATCGATGTTTTGCAATGCCTGGCAGTTTCTCTTAAAGACGGGCTTGTGCAGTGGCGTAGATGCTGTCATCAAAGCCTATAAACTCTACCTTGAACAATGTCCGCAGCCGGAAGAGGGGCCACTTTTGGCGCTGACCCGCGCATGGACGCTGGTGCGCTTCGTTGAGAGTGGATTGCTGCAATTGTCGCGCTGTAACTGCTGCGACGGCAACTTTATCACCCATGCTCATCAGCCAGTAGGTAGCTTCGCCTGCAGTTTATGCCAGCCGCCGTCCCGTGCGGTAAAAAGACGTAAACTTTCCCCGGAAGCTGCCGATATTAATCCACAACTGCTGGATGAACAGATCGAACAAGCTGTTTAACCCGAACGTGTGGGAAAGATTCCAGCAGCGGTAAGAAATTACCGCTGCTTTTTTTTACCCCGCATTCCGGTAACGCCTTCGAACTCAACATCCTGTCATGGTCTCTAGCGGAAGGATGATGTCGTGCTTATCTTATTAGGTTACCTGGTTGTTATCGGTACAGTTTTCGGCGGTTATATGATGACCGGCGGGCACCTGGGAGCACTCTATCAACCGGCTGAACTGATTATTATCGGCGGCGCAGGGGTAGGTGCTTTTATCGTTGGCAACAACGGTAAATCGATTAAAGGAACGCTCAAAGCGCTCCCATTACTGTTTCGTCGTTCAAAATACACCAAAAGCATGTATATGGACCTGCTGGCGCTGCTCTATCGTCTGATGGCAAAGTCGCGTCAACAGGGCATGTTCTCGTTGGAACGTGATATTGAGAACCCGAAAGAGAGCGAAATTTTCGCCAGTTATCCACGTATTCTAGCTGACGCGATGATGCTGGATTTTATCGTCGATTATCTTCGACTCATCATCAGCGGCAACATGAACACCTTCGAGATCGAAGCGCTGATGGACGAAGAGATCGAAACTCACGAAAGCGAATCCGAAGTGCCGGCTAACGCCCTGGCGCTGGTGGGGGATTCACTGCCGGCATTTGGTATCGTCGCGGCGGTGATGGGCGTGGTACACGCACTGGCCTCCGCCGACCGTCCGGCCGCAGAGCTGGGGGCACTGATTGCCCACGCAATGGTTGGGACATTCCTCGGTATTCTTCTCGCCTACGGTTTTATCTCGCCGCTGGCAAGCGTGCTACGCCAGAAGAGTGCGGAAACTACCAAGATGATGCAGTGCGTGAAGATCACCCTGCTGTCAAACCTGAACGGCTACGCACCGCCAATCGCGGTGGAATTCGGGCGTAAAACCCTGTACTCCAGCGAGCGTCCATCGTTTGTCGAGCTTGAAGAACACGTCCGCGCTGTGAAGAACCCTAACCAACAGACGACGACTGAGGACGCATGAAAAATCAGTCCCATCCCATCGTCATAGTTAAAAAGCGCAAACACAAAGGCCATGGGGGCGGTTCCCATGGCTCGTGGAAAATCGCTTACGCGGACTTTATGACCGCAATGATGGCGTTTTTCCTGGTGATGTGGCTGATTTCCATCTCCAGCCCGAAAGAGCTGATTCAGATCGCGGAATATTTCAGAACACCGCTGGCGACGGCGGTGACGGGCGGGCAGCGAATTGCGAACAGCGACAGCCCAATCCCTGGCGGGGGTGATGATTACACCCAGCAAAAGGGTGAAGTGAAGAAAGAGCCGAATATCGACGAGCTGAAAAAGCGCATGGAGCAGGCGCGGTTGAAAAAACTGCGTGGCGACCTCGACCAGCTCATCGAAGCTGACCCGAAACTGCGCGCGCTGCGTCCACATTTGAAAATCGATCTGGTGCAGGAAGGGTTACGTATCCAGATTATTGATAGCCAGAACCGCCCAATGTTCAAAACCGGCAGCGCGGAAGTTGAGCCTTACATGCGCGATATTTTGCGCGGTATTGCGCCGGTGCTGAACGGTATTCCGAACCGCATCAGTCTCTCTGGTCATACGGATGATTTCCCGTATGCCAACGGCGAAAAGGGATACAGCAACTGGGAGCTTTCTGCCGATCGTGCCAACGCCTCGCGCCGCGAGCTGGTGGTGGGTGGGCTTGATGAGGGCAAAGTCCTGCGCGTCGTCGGAATGGCCGCCACCATGCGGGTGACCGATCGCGGCCCGGACGATGCCATCAACCGTCGTATCAGTCTTTTAGTGCTCAATCAGCAGGCGGAGCAGACCATTCTGCACGAAAACGCCGAAAGCCAGAATGAGTCACTGGATGATTTAAAACAGCCAGGGGCAGTGCCTTCGGCTGCCGTTCCAACATCGCCACCAGCCAATCCGAGGTGATAGCGTGAGCATGGATATTAGCGATTTTTACCAGACGTTTTTTGATGAAGCCGACGAGTTGTTGGCGGACATGGAGCAGCATCTGCTGGATTTAGTGCCTGAGGCACCGGATTCAGAACAGCTCAATGCCATTTTCCGTGCGGCACATTCCATTAAAGGTGGCGCCGGAACATTTGGTTTTACCATTTTGCAGGAAACTACCCATTTAATGGAGAACCTGCTGGATGAAGCTCGTCGCGGTGAGATGCAGCTCAACACCGACATTATTAACCTGTTTTTGGAAACCAAAGATATTATGCAGGAACAGCTCGACGCCTATAAAAGCTCGCAAGAGCCAGATGCTGCAAGCTTTGAATACATCTGCAACGCTCTGCGCCAGTTAGCTCTGGAAGCGAAGGGCGAAGTCGCTGCACCTGCGGTCAGCGCGGCAAAATTAAGCGTGGTTGATGCACTGGCGTCAGAAGAGGCGACCCCGCCTGCAGCTGAAGCAAAGCTGCGCGTGGTGCTCTCTCGTCTGAAAGAGAGTGAAGTGAATCTGCTGGAAGAAGAGCTGGGTAACCTGGCGACCCTGAGCAACATCGTTAAAGGCCCCGATAGCCTGGCAGCTACCATCGATGGCGGTATCGGTCAGGATGATATCGTCGCGGTGCTGTGCTTCGTGATCGAAGCCGACCAGATCACCTTTGAAACTGAAACGGCGGCTGCAGAAGCCCCCGTTGAGGTCGCGGAAGTGGTGGCAGCGCCTGACGTGAGCGTGCCAGCGGTGGTTGCCCCGACGCCCGTGCTGAAAGCCGTTCCCGGCGAATCGGCTGCGCCTAACCGCGCTGAACGTGAAAAACCAGCGGCCCGCAGCAGTGAATCCACCAGTATCCGCGTGGCGGTAGAGAAGGTCGATCAGTTGATTAACCTGGTGGGCGAACTGGTGATTACCCAGTCCATGCTGGCGCAACGTTCGAACGAACTGGACCCGGTGACCCACGGCGATCTGATTACCAGCATGGGTCAGTTACAACGTAACGCCCGCGATCTGCAGGAATCGGTGATGTCCATCCGTATGATGCCGATGGAGTACGTCTTCAGCCGCTTCCCGCGTCTGGTCCGCGACCTGGCCAGCAAACTGAACAAACAGATTGAACTGACCCAACTGGGGAGTTCAACCGAGCTGGATAAGAGCCTGATTGAGCGCATTATCGATCCGTTAACGCACCTGGTGCGTAACAGCCTCGATCACGGCATTGAATCCCCGGAAAACCGTATTGCGGCAGGGAAATCCCCGGTCGGTAACCTGATTCTGTCCGCAGAACATCAGGGCGGCAACATCTGCATTGAAGTTACCGATGACGGCGCAGGCCTGAACCGCGAGCGCATTCTGGCGAAAGCCCTGTCTCAGGGCATGCAGGTGAATGAGAACATGACCGATGAAGAGGTCGGCATGCTGATCTTCGCCCCGGGCTTCTCGACTGCCGAGCAGGTGACTGATGTGTCGGGCCGAGGCGTGGGCATGGACGTGGTGAAACGTAACATCCAGGAGATGGGCGGCCACGTTGAGATCAAGTCTAAGCAAGGTTCAGGTACCACTATCCGTATCCTGCTGCCACTGACGCTGGCGATCCTCGACGGGATGTCCGTGAAGGTCGCCGACGAAGTATTTATTCTTCCGCTGAATGCGGTGATGGAATCCCTGCAGCCGCGTGATGAAGATCTGCATCCGCTGGCCGGTGGCGAGCGCGTGCTGGAAGTGCGTGGCGAGTATCTGCCGCTGGTAGAACTGTGGAAAGTGTTTGAAGTCGACGGCGCGAAGACCGAAGCGACTCAGGGCATCGTGGTTATTTTGCAAAGCGCGGGGCGCCGCTATGCGCTGCTGGTCGATCAGCTGATTGGTCAGCACCAGGTGGTGGTCAAAAACCTCGAAAGCAACTACCGCAAAGTGCCAGGAATTTCAGCTGCCACCATCCTTGGCGATGGCAGCGTCGCACTGATCGTCGATGTGTCGGCGCTTCAGGGTTTAAATCGTGAACAACGTGTGGCGTACACAGCCGCCTGATTAGTTAAGAAGGTATAAACATGACCGGTATGAGTAATGTAACGAAACTGGCCGGCGAGCCATCAGGGCAGGAATTCCTGGTTTTCACTTTAGGCGATGAAGAGTACGGCATCGATATTCTTAAAGTGCAGGAGATTCGCGGCTACGATCAGGTGACTCGCATTGCCAACACACCTTCCTTTATCAAAGGTGTGACCAACCTGCGTGGTGTCATTGTCCCTATCGTCGATCTGCGCGTGAAGTTTAGCCAGGGTGACGTGGAGTATAACGACAACACCGTAGTAATCGTCCTGAACCTGGGCCAGCGCGTAGTGGGTATCGTGGTCGATGGCGTTTCTGACGTGCTGTCGCTGACCGCCGACCAGATCCGCCCGGCACCGGAATTCGCGGTGACCCTGTCTACCGAATACCTGACCGGTCTGGGCGCGCTGGGCGACCGTATGCTGATTCTGGTGAACATCGAGAAACTGCTGAACAGCGACGAGATGGCCCTGCTGGATATCGCGGCGAGCCACGTGGCGTGATGTTGCTGAGGAAGTTTCTATGAATGGGTAACGGCTAAACTTCTCAGCTTGTAAAGACAAAAGGGGACTGTAGGTCCCCTTGTTGCTTCTTCGCCAATTGGCAAGGCTGTAGTGAACCTTTAGTATTCAATACTATCCGTGTTCAGTGCGAGAATGTATGCGTGGTGAGGAAATATGTATATTGAAAATATACTGGAAATATTGTCATTGTTATGAAACTTAAACCAGTATACCCGGTTCTTTTTTAGCACTGAGTTTCTGAGAGATCATTTCCAGGTAATAGGTTCTATTGTGCTCGATTTTCTCATCAAGAAGTGATTTTTTACAGCTGACTTTTTTATTTTTTGTTTAATGCATTGAATGTTGAGAAGAACTCTCGCTCGTCACTTAGTAAATGTTGTCTGTCGATTACGTGAATATTACCCAGTAATTTTAACGACATAGATGATGCTCCAAAAGAGAATGCATAGTTTTTACTATTAGTCATTATCTTCCATTTAAAATACTGCGGTAGACGAAGCGTTGTATTGACAATCTCCCTTTGTATATCAATAATATAAACTCCATCCTCTGAAGATGTGTAATTGCTATCCGACCAGGATATTATTGCATTCAAATCTGTGACGTTGTGAAATGAGAGTAATGCTTGCGAAACAGAGAATGACTCAATTTTATTTTCACAACACTCACCCCACTCTAATATATGATCTATATCAAAGGAAAGGATAGACTCTTCATTTCTCTCATAACCAGGTAGAAACACTCCATGAATTGCATTGTCATGGAGGTTATAATTTTCAAAATCATATGTCATATTACTGTCTTCCTTTTTATGGTGCAACACCACATCCTCCAAATACATGCTTAGCATGCTTACACTCGCATGTTTTTGGTATCTGCCTATTAACATCATAATGCCAATGAACCGGACTTCCTGTTTTTGCCATGCAACCATGGCTTCCTTCTAGAGGATCAGGAGCCCTGCCATGTTTTTCGTAATGAGTAACCTTGTTAAACATTTCACCTGCTGGTGGATTGCATGGTGGACATTCTTCTTCGTCTACATCACTGAATGTCTTATTAAACCACGTCGTAAGTCCTTTCGCTGCTTTATCATTTAGATCACTTGAAGGATTCGGTAACCCTGGAATAGGTATTGGCGGAAGTGGAATAGCAAACAATCCCAGAGGATCCACTCCCGTCACTGGATTCAAAGGGTAGATCCAGAAATTTATCCTCCACCATTTATCTCAGATCCTCTGTAATATACCATCCCATGTTGGAGGGAATAATAGTGATGACGGTTCTGCATGAATTCCGACTCTATCTGTTCTTTATGAACTCTCGCATAAAACCACGTTTTGCCAGCCAATACTGATTATGCTCGCTTATCTGGTTGCGTCTCATCTCGTGCAAGAAGCTGCCCAGTAGGGAAATCCCCTCGTACGTAAACCATTCCCTTATGTTGCTGAAGGATAGATGCCTGGATTTTGAAGCCGAGCTATTGAAGTTTTATTACTGCTCCACGTACACCGCCATCATCTATAAAATAGGTTCCCAGTCGTAATTCGGCGTTATCATTTTTTCTGATTAATTTAAATTCTTCTATCAAAGAATAATGTTCATATGTTGAACGATAAATGGTAACCACTACATTTGAATTGATAACATTGCTGAATATTAAATCAAACCGCATAAATCTCCCTAAAATTTCTTTTTTCTATTCATTAGGATGATGAATTCATTTTCATTTGTGATTTTTTGGAAGTCAGTAGTTCCTTTTTGATACATATCTAAGTAATACCCGTTATTATACATTACCTGGAAATTAAGGTTTTCAGTCATAGCTTTACTCCTTATTTCTTTATCCCTTTCAATGGCTGATTCAAATTTAGGAATGCTGAAATAAATAATAGCAACTAACAATACTGAAATTTATACATATGTTTTACTTATCATAACGTTATCCTAATAATTCCGATAAGCATCTAGATGATTGAGAACAGGTAAGTTCACCACTAAAAACTCCACCCCCTGGTCCAAAACTAAGCGTTCCGTAATGATTCCCAAGAATATCTTTCGTCCCTGTTCCTGCGAATTTACCTAATACGCCTCCTGAGTATGAAAGCCCTTCAGACTTGGTTTCCCCGGGAGATAATCCCCCTTCTGAAAGCGTACCTGACACAGCATAACCTGCAGCATATCCTGTGCCGCTATGCTCACAAAGTGTATAATAGGCACAAATATCTTTGTTTCCCGATGCCTTATCATTTGTTCCAATTGCGATCGCCGCTGCCGCACTTCCACCCTAAATGCATCTAAGGAAATACCTACATCAACTGAAAATGACCCGGAAAATGGTTTATAGTCAGGTCCATTTGCGGCGTCTATGGCTGCCGTCGCATCTTCATATGGCATAGTCCCTTCCGATGCAGCGTTGACCGCAGAACCAGCCCATTTGAAAAACTCGACAAGCCCTAATGGATCACTTCCTGAAAGTGGATCGAGCGGATAAACATATGCATTCCATCCACCCGCCAGCCCTACCGGGTCCTGGGTAATATACCGGCCCTGTTGCGGGTCATAATAACGATGGCGGTTATAGTACAGCCCCGTCTCTTTATAGTGCTGCTGTCCCATTATCTGCATCCACTGTTATAGCCGGGTTTAACGCTCACAATTATCAGGAGCATACATTTCAAACACCATCATTTCGGCCTGCGTATTGTCCCTATCCTGTAGTCATATCTATTCGGTACGTTGTGCCGAAGCAATACTATTGAAAATGATCATTTGGTATGTGTAAGTTCCGTTACTTGCCCATCTTTTTTAGCAATAATAATCGTAAAATTACCGCCTTGAGTACTAGGTGGTTTTCCTTCAACTTTCCATCCATTTAAATTATCAGTTACTTTATAAGGTTTTTGATTCCCTGCATTATTTTCTCCATAAATATTCTTAATATATATATAAGCTAAATCTTTTGCCATCTGTTGATTACCAACCAAGGCATCAACTAAAATCTCACCAGCTTGCACAATAGAGCTCCTCATTAAAATTATTGATAAAAGTCCCCACGGCAACATTATTAAATAAATTTTTTTCATATTCCCCCCAAAAAGCTAATGTATTTCAAAAGTAGTTGGCAAAGTATTTTCAGATGAGTAGTTTATATCACTACCATTAGAATTTATTTTACCAAAACGACCTTCAGGTGTACCAAGATATCCATTAAGTCCGTGGCGTTTCGAATAATCAATGTCTGCAGATGAAAATATTTCATTTTTATAATGGCTATCGTACGCTCCGTGAGTATGATAAGCTCCGGTCGATTCAGAACCTACTGGGCATGGGCTACTTAACGAATCAGAACTATCATTACTACCTTCGTTGGCCTTTGTGGAAAAATATCTATTTTTCTTATCCTTGCAAATCATTCCTGCATATTCTCTATTATTGACTATTGATAATCCGTTTATTTTTTTGAGTGCATCTAAAGCTGCTTCTTCTTCATTTTTAAATTTTTCTGGTCCAGTTAAATAACTCAGCACTTCACACACTCCCCCAGCACAGGTTCCAGAATTTGCATCGTCCCATGCAGATAATCCATTAGGATCTATAAATTGCATCGGATTTACCGGATATGTATATGGGTTTACCCCACCCGCCAGCCCTATCGGGTCCTGGGTAATATACCGGCCCTGCTGCGGGTCATAATAGCGATGGCGGTTATAGTACAGCCCCGTCTCTTTATCGTGCTGCTGCCCCGGCAGACGAATAAGCTGCTGCAGATTATCCGGGTCTTCTTCCCGTAGCAGGTTTCCCCATTCATCATACTCTGCCTGCCAGGCAATGCGGCCGTCCGCGTCAACTAATGCCAGCGGCAGCCCCCGGTGGTCGCAGTGGTACAGGTGCAGTTTCCGCGCAGGCGTGATGTCCGGCTCCATCTGGTCCTTCATCTGCGCCGGTGTCAGGCCGCACTGTGCCAGCCACTCACGGCTGTGGTCGCTGAGCCGGCCGGTCTGCAGCTCTTCCTCGAGCGTGTCCAGCAGGGCGATAAGTTCCGGTACAAACACCATCCCCGCATCCTGCTGCAGTTTTTCCGCCAGCGTGCGGCGGGCGGGTGTCAGCGCACAGGTGGCGGTTTCAATGCGCAGTAACGGCGTGAAGGTACCGGGCTG